>WNFJ01701428.1_pt1 | contig 14717 bp, 12 predicted proteins | sample 5400461 | NCBI WGS metagenome assembly WNFJ01 (sample SAMN13153349, study PRJNA577476) | soil metagenome | isolation source: 115 cm saprolite on Douglas fir-dominated hillslope | place: USA:California | collected 2013-09-17 | reverse complement strand
GAGAACCAGGTGCACGACTTCCACCCGCCGATCAGTCGCAGCGGGCTCTATTGGGTCGTCGAGGTGCCGCGACCCGGCCTCACGGTGGCTCCCGACGGCCGCTCTGCAACGCTCCGCCTAACCCAGGTTGAAGTCATCGACCAGCCCCGCTGGCCGAAACCCGACGCGGACGCGCGGCCGGCTCGGATGGACATCACGATGAGCTGGACCGCGACGGACGAGCCGGTCGAAATCGACGATCCGGCGAAGCAGTTCAGGTTCCACGGGTGGAAGGCGAAGAGCCAGGTCGAGGCCCGCGTGGAAGTGCCGTCGATCGGGTTTACCTGGAAATCGGACCCGATCGAGACCTCTCACGCGAACTTCGCCATCATCGGGGAAGAGGCGAACGGGAAGTACTACTCCTCGTAATCCCGGGCCCCCGCGCGCCTTCCAGGGTTTGATCGTCCTGCCTCGATCAGTGATGGCAGGTCGCAGTCGAGCAGTTCGCCGATTCGACCGATGTCGATATCGGCGGGGGGATAGGGGGCCGTCTCTTTTGGATCCAATGCGTAATGACCCTGGCGCGGGGAAAGACCGTCGTCACCCGAGCACCCCAGATTTGTTTCACCGCGGTGAGGATTCGCAGCTTGTCGTCAACCAGCACGTAGTGCTCGGCCGGGTAGCGCCGCTCCACGTCATCCAGCTCGCGCTCCTTGTGGATGTAGATGAGGATGTTGGAATTCACTGCCTCCTGCAAGCCCGAGCGCTCCACCTTGCGCGGCTGAAATACCGCATCGCCATCGGAAAAGATCACCGTAGGGCCCCAGGCGGCGAAGCGCTCCAGCACATCCAGCGAGTTGGGATAGAGCCGGTTGGCGAAGGGGTAGTTGACTAGAAATGACGAGACGGTCAGCACGTGCGGATCGCGAGGGGACTCGACGCGATACCGCTGGAGCGCACCCAGGTAGTCCGCGTATCCGAGCTCGGAGCGGAGTTGCTCGAAGATCGCCCAGTACCGCTCCTGGCGCTCGCGGCCGAGCTCGCGCTCCAGATATCGCCTGAGATCGGCGGCAACCCGATCGTTGTCCAGCAGGGTGTTGTCCACGTCGACCAGGAACACGACATTTGGCAGCGTCACCGCGGATGTCCTCCGAACCCGCCTTTAACAGGCAACCCTATCCTTCGTCATGCTTGAAAAGTTGGAGTGGGAGAGACTTAAAAGTCGTAGCGAATTCCCAAATTTATACCCCAGCTCCCTTCGGAGCCGGTGGCATAGCCGTAGTCACCGGCCACCCGGTCCGTGTAAGCCACGCCGTTCTTTGTTCGTTCGTTGAGAATGTTGGTGATCTCGGCGAGCAAAGCCACATGCTGTCGAAGCAATGGATAGACGTCATAAGTCAGTTGCACATCGAGCGAAGTACTTGCGGGCACACGAACCTCTGAGATGAGGTCGACATTGTTGCCGCATACCGTCGTCCAAGGCGTATAGTTTCCTTGACCGGGAACATTCCCAGCGCATACACCAGTGTCGGTGCCTCGTGGGCTGCGGAGCCTGGTGCCGCCACCGTAGGTCGACGAAACCTGGAATTCCTTACCTTCGTGATTCGTGGCTAGCCGCGGTCCGCCGCTGCTGTGTTGCGCCCTCACACCGACGATCAGACCGAAACGAAATGTGTAACTGGCGGCGACGCTTATACGTTGCCGCTGGTCCTCTTGTAGGAAACCGTTGTTGAATTTTACTTGCGACGGAACGCTGTTCTCCGTGGTGCCGTAAAGCGAGGAGAGGGTGTAGTAACCCATGAAATACCAACTTGGCGTCGGTCGCCCTTGGAGCCCGAAACTGACGCCGTGATACTTCCGAACATTGCTGTCTGGAGTCGTGTAAAGGTCGATGGTGTGGTTTACACCGTCACGAAAATCGACGATGCGGAAACCGGTGTGGTCCCAAATTCGGTTGATCTCGACCGTCCCCCAAAGGTTGCTCATCTTCTTCCACGTGTATTCGATTTCCGCCACTGTATTGAGGAAGATGGCACGTCTGAAACTAGCCGCCGTTGATCACAGGACTTCTAACGCCCAGTCGGACGCCGGGGACTTCCTCTACCAGTGAACGGTAATCCCGACTACCGGGAATGTACTTCTGCTGATCGTAGGACACCACTGCTCCCGTTTGGCTCGAGTCGGGATTGGTGACCGGCAGTTCCTCGCCTACCGTGGTGGTCTCGACTTGGGCCATTTCGGCGGACCATTTGATCTCGAGCGGCGAGGTGACACCCGGGTCGACCAGGACGGCGCGGGTAACGGGTTTGACACCGGGGGAGCTGATCGTCACCGTGTAGTGCCCGATGGGAAGATTGGGAATCAGAAACTCTCCGTTGTCGTCAGTGGTGACGGTCCGTGCAGCTCCAAGATTAGGAGACGTTGCCGTCACGGTTCCGCCGGGCACCGGAAGATCGGTAGCGGCTTCCACGACTCGGCCGCGAATCTGCCCCTCTTGTTCACCCGCGCCGTATGCAGGGGGCGCGCCGGGTATGTATATAAGGAGTACCACGGCCAGCCCCATTCGAATTCTTGATTGAACGTGCATGACGAATTCCACCTAATCGACCTGGGGGCAGTAAAAGTATCGGGGGGAGCCAAAGCGTGGATTCGTGTCGACGGTGGGGTCGAGAGCACGAACGTCCTCCGCGCTCTGAGGCAGTTGAGTCACCGAGTTCGGCGGCTGCGTCGCAGGGCGCCCAGCGTTGTACACGCGAACTTCGCAGACTGGTTGAATAACGACCGGAATCGCGCCGCGCGAATTCCAGCACATCGCCTCCCGTGCCGGACGCTGCGGTTGCATTGCACAAATTCAAAACCGGGGCGCTTGTTCCACACTGAAACGCCGACGGACAGGCCCGAGCTCCGCTGGCCGTGCAGGTCTGACACCGGTCGCTCGCGCAGACCTGACCCGCCGGGCAAGCCGTGCCCGCGCTCCCACACGAGGGTCCGTCCATCAGAACCCTGTCCGGCACGTACAGACTCTGCGTTGCCATTTTGGCTGTCTGTACTTGCATTGTCCGATTGCCCACTGGCACGGGGACCGTAACCGGCTGCGTAGGGATGTAGCCGCCGTCGATGTATGCGAGGTAGTACTGTCCAAACCAACCCGACTTCTGGACGGCCTGGCCTCTCGAGTACCGAGGATTTGGCGTTCCGTCAGCCAGGTATCGGTCCGTCAGCGATCCTACGTCGCCAACCCGATAGACTCCGGCGGACGGATCGATGATTGCCCAGAGGAGATAGTTGTTGGTGAAAGCAGGCGTACCCAAGACGCTATTCAGAGTCCGCTCACTCTTGAGACTTTGGCACGGCTGACCGGCCGCGCTTACCGCGATCTCGCCAACGACAGGGACATAGTCGAACCTGGAAGTCTGGCCCGGCACTTCGGTTGCGATTGGCAACAAAGTGAAGATGTTGCTTTGCTCGTCGAGGCGCACATCGTCTCGTTCCTCGTCGTATTGGTAATTAGCTGGCGGGGTGCACTTCGGAGTTTCCGGAAAGGGACTGGGCGGCGCCGGATCGAACACATAGGCATTGGGCGCGTACGGCCTTTTGTTCCCCACGGAATCCAAGTTGACCACCGTGAGATCTCGATAAAGCAAAAGGGGGTCTCTCCCCTGCTGCGATTGGCCGGATGTAAAAGGGAAGGAGTAGTACCCTCGAGGCTGGTGAATGTTCCGCGGCCGGACACGTACCCGTTAACGTTGGGGTCCCCATTCGCACCCTTGTAGGGAGCGGCAAAGTTAGCCGCGTCAACCGAACCCGCGTTGAACTCGCCTTGCTGTGAGGAATAGGGATTACACGACGCGACGAGTGTGACGAGGAAGAAATGACCAAGACGGCTCTGAAAGGGACCGAACGATTTTGTCGACGAACACATTCTACCCTCCCTGTTCAAGAACAATCATATTTCAGGATGCAAAGCAATCATTTCATCTGTTGAAACAACCAGCACCGCGTCCCGCTTCAAGGGACCAGATGACAACCCGCCCAGGACGGCCCACCCTGCGGGGATGGCCATCCACACCGAATTGCCGCCCCATTGCCGAAAGGTGGAGGACTGCGTTTTTGAGCTCGACCGCGACTTTCCGCCCGGGGATGCAGGTGCCGATACGGCTCATTGCCGACGAGTTGCTTCTCGAGCGGTGGATAGGCAGCCGGCAGCTTGAGCAGTTGATCGAGCTGGCAGAGCTTCCCGGAGTGACTGCGCAGGTCGTCGCTCTTCCGAATCTCAGCGAAGGCGACTCACCCTCGGGCGCGGCGGCGGCGACGCGCTACCCCGAGGGGTCGCTGGTTCCCCAATCGGGCCGGACATCAACTGCGGCCTGCGCCTGCTCACTTCGCCACTGGGCGAAGATGAGCTTATGCCTCGTTGGTCGATACTGCTCGCCGAGCTGGAACGCGCGATCCCGGTAGGCAGCGAGCGGGGAGGCTGAAGGGTCATGAGACAACGACTGGGCCAGCGTCCCAGGCGGGCTGCTCACCACGGGAGACCAGAGAGCTGATCAGCTCTCTACGCCACGCCCCACAGCCGCCGCGCTTCCTCGGCGATCAGATCCGGCATCTCCTCCGGAAAAAATACCTTCGCCCCTTCGACGCGACGCACGCCGTGCGAATGAGCGAAGGCGTGGTCAAGCCAGTCGGGGCTCGAGGGGGCGAAGATCGTGTCGCCGGTGCCCCACACGATCCGCGTCGGCACCGCGCAACGCCTGAGCGCCGGTTCGATCCCCTCGAGCGGGTTTCGCTCCAGCCCGATGGTGTACCCATGAAGCTGCGCCTTTCTAAGCGGCGAGCTGACCAGCGGCGTAAAGTAGCAGTCGAGGGCTTCGTCGGTCGGATGCGCTGGATCGGTGTAGGCCTGTCCGCCGATGCCTTTGGGAGATCGGGCCAGAGCCTTGTTTGTCAGTTGGCGGTTGATCCCCTCGGCGAGGGTGCCGGCGTGCGCCGCGGCGATCAAGGGAAGGAACGACGGCGGCGGGCTGTCGTCGGGCGCGTCGCAGTTGGTCAGGAGCAGCGTACGGACGCGCGCCGGATAACGGGTCACGAAGAGCAGCGCGACCAGTCCCCCGCTGTCGTTGGCGACGAGGTCCACCGCGGCGACCGACAGGCGGTCGAGCAGCTCGGCGAGCATCGCCACCTGAGCGTCCGGCGCCACACTCTGGTGCTCCGGAATTTCCGAATACCCAAGGCCCATGAAGTCCGCCGCGATGCACCGTCGATGCGCCGACAGTCGCTCGAGTGCGCCGCGCCATTGAAAGCCATTGAGGGGGTAGCCGTGGAGGAACAGCGCCGCCTCGCCCGATCCACGCTCGACGTACGCGATCCTTCCGGAGCTCGTGTCGGCGAACCGGCGCGCGGCGTGAAAGGTGGCTGCATCCATCGGCGTCGATGGTGCCGCCGAGGGCCGCGGCCCGGCGATGCGCGCGGCGCACGCGTCAAGCACGCCGGCGGCGATCGCACCGGCTCCCAATTCAACGAATTGTCGACGATTCATTTCATCCTCCAGGAAGTAATTCTTTGAAAGTCGGCCCGCGTTGAGCGCTACCGCGCGAGGTTCCGCCTGGGCGCGAGAACGTGTGCTGGGGTTTCGTTTTCCCTGCGAGTCTTGAAGAATCCGTCGAGCGCGCTGATCAGCGTCAACCGTGCGCGGTGGACGCGCCGGCGGATTTCCCGAGGGGAAGTTTGGAGGAGGGTAGCCGCCTCCCTCGCCGGCAGCTCGGCGAGATCGCAAAGGACGAAAGCCGCGCGAACCCCGTCGTCGATATGCTCGAGCGCCTCGCGAAGCGGCCCGGCGAGATCGCTCGCCGGAAGAGCAGAGCTGCCGAGGTCGCGCCATTTTCCGGCGAGCGGGACCAGGCGGCCAGCTTCATCGCATTGCGCCGGAAGGGGCTCCGGCGAGCTGGTCATCGCGGTTCGTCCGCCGCGCGTCCGTTGCGCCAGGACTGTCCTGATGGCGGTTCCGTAGAGCCAGGTTCTAAGACTGGCGTGGCGCCCGATCGAGGCAATCTCGCGGCAAGCGGAGATGAAGGTCCGACGAGTCAGCTCATCTGCTTCGCTCGAGGTGGCGCACATGTTCCGCACGATGCTGTAGACCGCGTGGCCGTAGCGGCTCATCAAGACGGCGAACGCCGCATCGGATCCCTGTCTGGTGTATTCGACGAGCGTCTGGTCGGTCCGGTCGGACGATGGGAGCTCCAGTTGATCGTCTATCGCGAAGATCATACGGGAAAACTAATGCGTCGAAGTTGGTCCGACCGGAAGGGCCAATCTATCGATTTATGTTTGGTCGAAGTGCTAGGGCGCGCGGGCGCACCTGCTCGATGGCGCGGCGGAGTATGGGGACGGCGCGACGGCTGCGCGCTGCCGAAACGGCGCCGAAGCCGAGCACCAGACCTCCGCGCTGGAGGGGAAGCAGGGCGTAGCGGGAGAGAGGAATCATCTCCAGCTCCAGGCCCAGCGCGATCTTTGTTACCGCGCGGTCGTTCATTCCCGGGGGCAGCCGGGCGACCACTTCGAGCCCCGCGCTCGAGCCCATGATCTCGAGCTGCTCCGCGAGCTCGGATTGCAATGCTCCGAGCAACGCTTCTCGCCGCTCCGCGTAGAGCATTCGCATCCGCCGCAGATGGCGGCCGAAGTGTCCCTCGCTGATAAAGTCGCTCAGAGCGAGTTGGGGCAGCAGCGGCACGTGGCGCGACACCAGTGAAAGCGCGGAGGCGAAGGGGTCCACCAGCGCATCCGGCAGCACCGCGCAGGCCAGGCGGATGCCGGGGAACATCGTCTTGGTGAACGTCCCCGTATAGATGACGACACCATGGCGATCGAGGCCTTGGAGCGCCGGCAGCGGGCGCCCTTCGTAGCGGAACTCGCTGTCGTAGTCGTCCTCGAAGACCCAGGCCTCGCTCCGGCGCGCCCACTCGAGCAGTTTCATGCGCCGCTCCAGCGACAGCGTTGCTCCGAGCGGCGATTGCCGCGCCGGAGTGAGGTATGCCATCCGCGCATCGGGGGCTTCCGCGATGCCGGCCGCGACGTCGATGCCGGCCCGGTCGACCCGGACGGGCACCAGGCGAGCGCCCGCGCCGCGCAGGACGGCGCTGGCACCGAAGTGGCCCGGGTCTTCCATCCAGACCGGGTCACCCTCGTCGAGGAGGAGCCGCGCTAGCAAGTCGAGGATCTGCTGGGTGCCGCTGGCGATCACCACCTGCTCGTCGCTGCACACGACGCCGCGGTAGACGCGCAGATGCTCGGCGACGGCCTCGCGAAGAGGTCGGTAACCCCTGGCGTCCGCTTCCCGTAGGCGATCCGGTCGGGCGTCGCGCGCATGGCGCGCGAGCAGGCGCCCCCAGAGCGCGCCCGGGAAAGCGTCCACCGCCGGCGCGTGCGGACGAAATGGTCGAGGGGCGGGTAGCCGCGCAATTGAAAAGGGGGTGCGCGAAAGGTGCTCGCCGCGTTTCGAGAGGGTGATCCGGCGTACGGCTTTGGCAGCCGGGGGTCGAGCTCCGCTCGGCATGAACCACTTCTCCGGCAGGCTTTCCACGACCATCGTCCCGGCGCCGCGCGCGCCCCTCAGATATCCCTCCGCGGTGAGTTGTTCGTAGGCGAGGACCACCGTCCCACGCGCGACCCGAAGCTGCCGCGCGAGGTCTCTTGAAGAGGGCAGCCGCGCTCCAGGCCGAAGCCTTCTCTCCTGCATCGCCGAGCGAAGCGCCTCACAAATGAGGACTTGAAGAGAACGACCATCGCTCTTCAGGGTGAGCGGAAGCTCTCGGGGCGCGATCGGTTGGCTCATGTTGGACCAAACGATAATTGGGAGAGGAGGAGCTTCTCAATAGACCAGACGCGGCGTAGGGTCCGAAGATGACGATGACCACCGGGGGGACCGGTCGACGTCATCGGACGAGGAGGGGTCCCGTCATGGCTTACGCGCGTTCACAATCTCGGCATCGGTCACTTCTTCTCGGCGTTTCATTGATCGGCGTGCTCGTCAGAGGCGCCGCAACGTACGCCGATTCAGGCTCGGAACCCCGCCTCGCGATCGAGACGCTCTCAACCGCGCCCAACCGCGTGAGCGGGGGAGACGTCCTCATCAAAGTCGCTGTTCCCCGGAGCGTCGCGCGATGGCGCGCCGCGTCTATTTGACGAAACTGTCGGCATGGCAGTAACTGTCAGTGCGGAGACAATGATTGACTGCACCACCTCGACCTCTATAAGCGGGAAAGCGAAATGCGCGGCGCCAGGCAGATCGAACACGGAGTGGAAGCCAAGGTCCCGGCGGCCTCGGCGCTCGACTCGTTCCCCCGGCTGCTGATGCATCACGCGCAAGTCCGGCCGCATCGGCCGGCCGTCCGCGAGAAGGACGCCGGCATCTGGCAGACCTGGACCTGGTCCCAGGTCGCCGAGGAGGTTCGGGCGCTGGCGTGCAGCCTGTCGAAGCTCGGTTTCCAGCGGCACCAGAACCTCGCGATCATCGGTGACAACCGGCCTCGTCTATACTGGGCGATGTGCGCCGCCCAATCCCTGGGTGGCGTGCCGGTGCCGATGTATCAGGACACCACCGCGCAGGAATTGATCAATTTGTTGCAGCACGCCGAGATCACGATCGCGATTGTCGAGGACCAGGAGCAAGCGGACAAACTGCTCGAGATCAAGCCGCAGTGTCCGAAACTTGCCCATATTCTTTACGACAACCCACGCGGCCTGCGCCATTACAACCAGCCTTTCCTCCACGGGCTGGACGAACAGATGCGGCTGGGGCACATCCAGGATCAGGAACACCCAGAGCGGATCGAAGAGCAGATCGCTCAGGGCAAGACCGGCGACGTGGCGATCATGCTCTACACCTCCGGCACCACCGGCGTGCCGAAAGGGGTGATGATCACCCATCAAGCTCTGCTCGCCTCAGCCCGCAACGCGGCGCAGTTCGACGGCCTCAACGAGCATGACGAGATTCTCTCCTACCTACCGATGGCCTGGGCCGGCGACCACGTGTTTTCCTATGCTCAGTGCTACGTCACCGGCTTCTGCGTGAACTGCCCCGAGTCCGGCGACACGGTGATGATCGATTTGCGGGAGATTGGGCCAACCTACTATTTCGCGCCGCCCCGGATATTCGAGAACACGCTGACCCAGGTGATGATCCGGATGGAGGACGCGAGCCTGATCAAGCGAAAAATGTTTCATTACTTCATGGGGGTGGCGCGGCGCGTCGGTACCCGAATCCTGGATCGAGCGCCGGGCGTCGGCGCCGTCGACCGGTTGCTTTATGCTGTGGGCAACATCCTCGTCTATGCGCCGCTGAAGAACGTGCTCGGGCTGACGCGGGTGCGGGTGGGCTATACGGCGGGCGAGGCGATTTCCCCCGAGCTCTTTGCCTTTTATCGCTCGCTCGGCATCAATCTGAAGCAACTCTACGGCCAGACCGAGGCCTCGGTGTTCGTGGCGATGCAGGCCAACGGTCAGGTGAAAGCCGATACGGTGGGACCGGCCGCGCCGGGCGTCGAGATCCGGATCGGCGAAGACGGCGAAGTGCTGTATCGCGGCCCCGGAGTATTCCACTCTTACTTCAAGAATCAGGAAGCCACCGCCCTGGCGAAAACGCCGGACGGCTGGGTGCATACGGGAGACGCCGGTTTCTTCGACGCCGACGGGCATCTGAAAATCGTCGACCGGGCCAAGGACGTGGGGCGCCTGACCGACGGCACCCTGTTCGCGCCGAAGTACATCGAGAACAAGCTCAAATTCCATCACTACATCAAGGAAGCGGTTGCCTTCGGTCACCAGCGCGATCGCGTCTGCGCCTTCATCAACATCGACATCGAAGCGGTGGGGAACTGGGCCGACCGGAGCCACCTGGCCTACTCCGGCTACGCCGATCTGGCAGCCCTGCCTCAGGTCTACGATCTGATCGAAGATTGCATCCGGCAGGTGAATCGCGATCTCGCCGACGATGAGAAGCTGGCCAACTCGCAAGTCCGTCGATTTCTCGTTCTCCACAAGCCTCTCGACCCCGACGACGGCGAGCTGACGCGGACCCGCAAGGTCCGGCGGGGATTTATCGGCGAGAAATACAAGGTGCTGATCGACGCCCTGTATTCGGACAGAGACCGCTGCTTCATCGAAACCCAGGTCAGGTTCGAGGACGGCCGCACCGGAACGACGAGCGCCGAGCTGCGAATCAGGGACGCGCCGATCCTTTCTCCGCCGCAGCCGGCGAGACGGGCAGCCTAGGAGCGGCGATGAGGCGTGGAGGCGGCGACGTAATTTTGACGCTGGAGCACATTTCGCTCGCCTTCGGAGGCGTCAAGGCCCTGACCGACGTTTCGTTCGACGTGCGCGAGCACGAGATCCGGGCGGTGATCGGTCCAAACGGGGCCGGCAAGAGCTCCATGCTCAACATCATCAACGGCGTGTACCACCCGCAGCAAGGCAAGATCTCCTTCCGCGGCCAACCGCGTCGCGAGATGGATCCGTTCCACGCGGCGGCGCTGGGGATCGGGCGCACCTTCCAAAACATCGCTCTGTTCAAGGGCATGAGCGTGCTCGATAATCTGATGACCGGACGGAATCTGAAGATGAAGTGCAATCTGCTGCAGCACGCGTGGTACTGGGGCGCCGCGAGGAAGGAAGAGCTGGCGCATCGGAAGAAGGTGGAGGAGATTATCGATTTCCTCGAGATCGAACACATCCGCAAGACGCCGGTCGGTCGACTTGCCTACGGCTTGCAAAACCGAGTCGAGCTGGCGATGGAACCCAATCTGTTGCTTCTGGACGAGCCGATGGCCGGGATGAACATCGAGGAGAAGCAGGACATGTGCCGGTTCGTCCTCGACGTGAACGACCAGCTCGGCACGACCGTTGTTTTGATCGAGCACGACATGGGCGTGGTGATGGACATCTACGACCGGGTGGTGGTTCTCGACTACGGCAGGAAAATCGGCGACGGCACTCCCGATGAGGTGCGCAACAATCCCGAGGTGATCGCGGCCTACCTTGGAAACGCGCATTGATGGGAGGAGGGGAGAATGCAGTTCTTCTTCGAGGTCTTCATCGGCGGGCTTCTCAGCGGCGTGATGTACTCCCTGGTGGCGCTGGGGTTCGTGCTCATCTACAAGGCCTCCGGCGTCTTCAACTTCGCCCAGGGCGCGATGGTGTTTTTCGCCGCGCTCACCTTCGTCGGCCTGCTCGAGATGGGGGTACCCTTCTGGCTGGGATTGATCCTGTCCTGCGCGGTGATGGTGCTTCTGGCGGTGGCGATTGAACGACTCGTTTTACGCCCACTGGTGAATCAGCCGCGGATTACTCTTTTCATGGCGACGATCGGTCTGGCGTTCTTCATCGAGGGCCTGGCCCAGGGCGTTTGGGGCGCCGCGGTTCGCGGCCTGGAGCTCGGCATCCAGGACCAACCGATCACCTGGGTGATGGACCGGACCGGGATCGGGATCAGCAAGTTCGACCTGTTCGCTGCCGGCGTCTCGGCGGTGTTGGTGACCATTCTTGCCATCTTCTTCAACAAGACCCGGGTGGGCCGGGCGCTTCGCGCGGTGGCTGACGACCACCAGGCGGCGCTGGCGATCGGCATCCCGCTGCAGAATATCTGGCGGATCGTCTGGGCGATCGCCGGCTGCGTGGCCCTGGTGGCGGGGCTGATGTGGGGGGCGCGCAACGGCGTACAGTTTGCCCTTACCTTCCTCGCCCTGAAGGCGCTACCAGTCTTGATCATCGGCGGGCTCGATTCCGTCGCCGGCGCGATTCTCGGCGGCCTGATCATCGGCGCTTCGGAGAAATTGGGCGAAGTCTACGTCGGGCCGCTGGTGGGTGGCGGGATCGAGTCCTGGTTCCCGTACGTGATGGCCCTGCTGTTCCTGCTCGTCCGACCCGAGGGTTTGTTCGGCGAGAAGCACATCGAGAGGGTCTGAAGGAATGCTCTACCGTGAAGCGGGGCAATTCCGGACCAGCTATGCGGAGGATCAGCGGATCTTCCCGATTCGCCAGGATCGAATTGCGATCGCGCTGGTGATCGCCGTCTTCTACGTTTTCATCCCGATCGTCGCCAGCCCCTACTGGCTGCAAGCGATCCTCATCCCGACGCTGATTTTTTCGCTGGCGGCGATCGGGCTCAACATCCTCACCGGTTACGCCGGACAGCTTTCCTTGGGTTCGGCGGCATTCATGGCGGTGGGAGCCTTTGGCGCCTACAACTTCATGCTCCGCATCCCGGGAATGCCGATCCTGGCCGCCTTTGCCCTCGGCGGCCTGTGCGCCGCGGGCGTGGGGATTGTCTTTGGTTTGCCGTCGCTGCGGATCAAGGGCCTCTACCTGTTCGTGGCAACCCTGGCGGCGCAGTTCTTCATCCTCTGGGCGCTGACCAAGTTTGGTTGGTTCTCCAATTACAGCTCGTCCGGTGTGATCACCGCCCAGAAAGTAAAGATCCTCGGTTACGTTCTCGCTTCGCCGGCGAACAAGTATCTGCTGACTCTCGGTGTCGTCAGCATCCTCGCCCTGGCGGCGAAGAACATAGTTCGCAGCGCGACCGGCCGGGCCTGGATGGCAATTCGCGACATGGACGTGGCCGCGGAAGTGATCGGGATCCGGCCGCTGCGCACCAAACTGCTCGCCTTCGCCGTCAGCTCCTTCTACTGCGGCGTGGCGGGCGCCCTCTATGCCTATACCTATCTCGGCACGGTGGACCCCGAGGGCTTTGGGCTCGACCTTTCGTTCCGGATCCTGTTCATGGTGATCATCGGCGGGGTGGGCAGCATCCTTGGTTCGTTTCTGGGCGCTACCTTCATCGTCCTGTTGCCAATCTTTCTCGACAACTTCTTGCCGCCTCTATTTGGCCACTCGTTGCCGGCCGGGCTGACCTCGAATCTGCAGCTGATCGTTTTTGGTGGGTTGATCATCGCTCGACTCTGGCAAATCGCGAAGGAGAAGCTCAGACTGTGGCCGTTCCCACACTAGTCGTCTCACCACGTCGTTGTTGGAGGAGGGCAAGAAATGAGAAGAGAAATGATGAAGCTCAGCAGAGTGGCTCTGTTTGCGGTAGCAGTCGTCGCTGGTCTGGCGGCGACCCCTTCATCTGCGGAAGGCGAGCAGTTCATCGGGCTGCCTACTTATCGCGTCGGGCCCTACGCGGCCGGCGGCTCCGGCATTTACGGGGGCTGGATCGACTACATGACCCTGATCAACGAACGCGAGGGCGGCATCAACGGCGTCAAGCTCGTCTGGGAAGAGTGCGAGACGGAATACAACAATGCGCGCGGGGTCGAATGCTATGAGCGGCTGAAGACCAGGGGGTCGACCGGCAACATCGCCTTCGATCCTCTGTCTACCGGCATTTCCTACGCGGTGCTGGACAAAGTCGCGGTGGACAAGATCCCGCTGGTGACCATCGGCTACGGCCGGACCGATTCCGCCGATGGGCGGGTGTTTCCCTATGTCTTTCCGATGATCACGCACTACTGGAGTCAAAACACCGCCAAGATCAAATTCATCGGAATGAAGGAAGGCGGAATGGACAAGCTCAAGGGCAAGAAGATCGTGAACCTTTATCACGACTCTGCTTACGGCAAGGAGACCACTCCGGTGCTGGACGCGCAGGCGAAGAAGTATGGTTTTACGGTGACGCACATCCCGGTGACACCACCCGGCAACGAGCAGCAATCGCAATGGCTTCAAGTGCGGCAGCTCAAACCGGATTGGGTGATCTTGCGCGGCTGGGGCGTGATGAACCCGACGGCCCTGAAGGCCGCGGCCAAGGTCGGCTTTCCGCGCGAGAAGATGATCGGTGTCTGGTGGAGCGGAGCCGAGGAAGACACCATCCCCGCCGGCGACGCCGCCAAGGGCTACATCGCTGCGGGATTCAACACGCCGGGGAGCGACTTTCCGGTGATCAAAGAGATCCAGAAATACGTTTATGCCAAGAACAAGGGCAACATGGAGGACAAGAGCCGGATCGGCAGCGTCTATTACAACCGGGGCGTGGTGCACGGGATCATCCATGTCGAAGCGATCCGCCTGGCGCAGACGAAATTCGGAAAGGGGAAGCCGATCACCGGCGAGCAGATGAGATGGGCCCTGGAGAACCTCGCGATCGACGAGAAGAAGCTGAAGGCCCTGGGCGCCGAGGGGTTCATGCCACCGATCCAGATCAGCTGCGCCGACCACGAGGGCTCGGGCAAGGTCAGATTCCAGCAGTGGGACGGCAAGAAGTGGAAGGTGATCAGCGACTGGATCACCGCTGACCGCGACCTGGTGCGCCCGATGATCGAGGAGTCGGCGGCCAAGTACGCCAAGGAGAAGGGAATCACCCTGCGGGACTGCTCCCAGGAGCATGCTGCTCTAGGGAAGTAGCAATTCGATCCCGGCGCCGAAATGAGCCTGAGCCAGACGCCCCTCCGCGAGTCGCCGTACCTCAACGTCAACAACGTCGAGGTCATCTATGATTACGTGATTCTGGTCCTCAAGGGCGTCTCTCTCAAGGTCGAGTCAGGCGCGATCGTCGCGCTGCTCGGCGCCAACGGTGCGGGGAAGACCACCACCCTTAAAGCGATCTCGAACCTCTTGTCGGCCGAGCGCGGCGACGTCACCAAGGGCAGCATCGAGTTCAAGGGAACACGGGTGGACAAGCTCACGCCCTCCGATCTGGTGAAGAAGGGCGTGATCCAGGTGATGGAGGGCCGCCATTGCTTCCAGCACCTCAC
>WNFJ01466143.1_pt1 | contig 14717 bp, 9 predicted proteins | sample 5400461 | NCBI WGS metagenome assembly WNFJ01 (sample SAMN13153349, study PRJNA577476) | soil metagenome | isolation source: 115 cm saprolite on Douglas fir-dominated hillslope | place: USA:California | collected 2013-09-17 | reverse complement strand
CCGGCTGGCCGAGGTAGCCCCGGGCAACCATGGTCACGAACTGGTACACCGCGTCCTCGTCGGGCGACAGCGGCCCGGGCCGCGCATGCTCCGAGGTGAGCCCGCGCTGCACCGACTCGCAGGCGCGCCAGTCCTGCTGGTTGGTGATGTCCCAGAACTTGATCGCGTAATCGGGTTCGAAGCCGGGCTCGTCCAATGCCTCGGGGGCGAAGGCCCAGGTGCACTCGATCATCGTCCGGTCCGCGGCGAGCGGCACCAGGCGGTGCGTCATGACGTAGTCGGGGTGCAGGCTCAGTAGCACGTTCGGGAAAATGTTCACGTAGATCACGGTGCGCAGGCCCTGGCCGTCCAGTCCGCGCAACGGGACCCCGAGGCTGGTGCCGTCCAGGGACATCGTGTCCATGCCCTCCCGCAAGTCCATCCAGCCGCCGACCCACGCGCCCTGGGCGCGATAGTTCTCGCCGCTCTTGGGCGGGCTGACCTGGCACAGTTCGGGATGGATCGTTGGGCAGTGATAGCACTCGTGATAGTTCTCGGTCAGGATCTTCCAGTTCGCGGCGGCGTCATAGTCGTGTCGCCCGGCGATGACGAGCCGCTCCGGCTCGTACGGCGTGACCAGGTCGTCGAGCCACCGCAGTGAGTCCTCGAGCGGAGCGGCCTGCCCCGAGCCGTCCACGAAGATCAGCCCGTGCCAGTCGGCCACGGGCAGCTTGACCAGGCCCCAGGCCGACTCGTCGAAGCTGCCGCGGCCCTTGAAGCCCGAGGCGAAGCGGAGCCCGCCGGACAGCGAGTAGGTCCAGGAGTGATAGGGGCAGATGATCGCGTTGCGCTGCGTCGCAGCGCCGCAGAGCAGCAGCTCATGGCCGCGATGGCGGCAGGTATTGGCGAAGGCGTGCAGCGCTCCGTCGTCGTCGCGGGTGAGCAGCACGCTGCCCGCGCCTGCCGACTCGGCCCGCTGATCACCCGGCTGGGCCAGCTGCGAGGCGAACCCGACACAGGTCCAGCCCGAGCCGAAGAAGTGCTTCTGCTCCCAGGCGAACACCGCCGGATCCACGTAGGCGGCCCGGGGCAGCATCGTAGATTCGCCGAAGGCCCGGAGCGACCGCGCGAGGCCGGCCGGATCGACGGGGGCGGCGGGATCGAGTCCTTGACTGACCATGCAGTCAAGGATAGAGACGGCGTTAACGCCTTGTCCAGCGTGCCGGGCGGCCCCAAGGGAGCCTTAGGAATTCACCGCAATGTACTGGTTTGTTGGGAGCCTTCCCCAGTACAATTCGCTGGACTAGGGAGCGTCGGTTGACCGAGAATCCCCCGGAGCCGGCCTGGCAGCCTGCCGGACCGCAGCCCGAATTCCCCACTGCCACCGATCCGGCACCAATACTGGTCGGGTTCGCCGACCCCATCCCGCAGCGGCGGGCCACCGTACTCTTCCGGATCATTCTGATGATCCCGCACGCTTTCGTCCTCTGGGCACTTGGCATCGCCGCCGAGGTCGTCGCGGTCATCGGCTGGTTCGGGGCGCTCTTCACCGGTCGGCTGCCGCAGTTCGCCGCCGACTTCCTGACCGGCTACCTGCGCTGGCTGACCCGGTACTACGCCTACTATCTGCTTTTGACCGACCATTATCCGCCGTTCTCGCTCGAGGACGTCAGCTACCCGGTCCGCCTGGCGGCGCGCCCCGGCCGGCTGAACCGGCTCGCGGTGCTGTTCCGGTTCATCCTCGGCATCCCGGCACTCATCGTGACCTCGCTGGTGGGATTCGGCCTTGCATTGCTCTCGCTCTTCATCATCTGGCTGATCGTGCTGTTCACCGGAACGATGCCCATTGCGGCTCACCGGGCACTTGCCGCCGCTACTCGCTATTTCGCCCGGTTCTACGGCTACATGCTGATGCTGACCAGTGAGTACCCGAAGGGGCTGTTCGGGGACGCTCCGCCGACCGAGCCGCCGATGCCGCCGATGCAGCCGATGGCGCCACCGCCGCCGGACGGTCCGACCGCGTGGCCGGATCAGGGCCCGGCCGGATTCCCGCCGTCCACCGCGCCGCATCCCGCGGGCAGCTGGGCCGGTCTGGGAGCCGTTGGCTCGGCGGCGCCCGTGATCTCCTGGCGGCTCGTCCTGCCCGACGCAGCCAAGCGGCTGATGAGTCTGTTCCTCGGCCTGGGAGTGGTAGGACTCGCGGGCTACGTGGTACTCGCCGTCGTAGCATCCAGTGGCGTCAGCAACACTGTGACAAGCCAGAACGCCATCCGCCAGGTCGAGGCCTACAACTCCACGCTCGGCGCTACGCTCACTCCGTTCGGGAGCCAGACCTCGGCCTGCCAGAGCAGTCAGGACGTGCTCAGCTGCGTTACGGGCCTCGACAGGAAGGTCGGCCAGGCCTTTGACACGTTCGCCTCAGGAGTCAAGTCGACTCCCATGCCCTCGGGGGCAGCGTCGACCGCGGCCAGTCAGCTGGCGGCGGACGCGGCGCAGGCCGGGAAGATCTTTCAGCGGCTTGGATCGGCCACGACAGCCGCGCAGTACCAGAGCATCGTCAGTAGCTCGAATGTCGAGCAGATCGTCAATCAGGTCGGCACCGACTACCAGAACCTGGGGACCGCGCTGAACGCAGGCTGACCGCTCCCGCGAGCGCTCGCCGGGTTGACGTCGATGTAATACTGATTACACCCCTGGGGAGATGCGCCGAGTGACCAGGTGCATCGGGGATGCTCGACACCGTTGCGGACCCTAGGGTGACGAGCGTCGGCAACGGACGGCCCGGCGAGCGAACTCGACCACAACATAAGGAATCCATTCATGACCAATGCCGAACAAGCGGCGGGCGACAGGTCCCCCGGTGGTCGCGGACGTCTCGCGCAGCTGATCGCCACCCGCGGGGGTACGGCGGCGCCCGAGGCTCCGTTCGTGATCGAGCACCGAGAAGCGCTGATCTACATGCTCTGCGAGGCGGCCGAGCTCGAGCACGGGATCATGTGCCAGTACCTGTTCGCGGCCTTCTCGCTCAAGCAGGCCGCCGACGAGGGGCCGACCGAGTCTGAGCTGGCCGCCGCGGCGAGCTGGCGCAAACAGATCTTGCACGTGGCCACCCAGGAGATGCTGCACCTGGCCCTGGTGCAGAACCTGCTGACGGCGATCGGCGGCCCGCCGCACCTGGTCCGTCCGAACCTGCCGCAGCCCGCCGAACATTACCCGGCCGGGGTACAGCTAGCGCTGCTGCCGTTCGGCGAGCAGGCGCTGCGCCACTTCATGTTCCTCGAGCGTCCCGAGGGCATGGACCTGGACGATGCCGGCGGGCTGGCCGCGGTCGGCCGGGCCGAGCCGCTGATGAGCGAGGGCGACATCGTTCCCCGGCCGCAGGACTTCGCCACGGTCGGGCACCTGTACCGGTCCATCGAGGCAGGCTTCAAGCACCTAGCCGAGAAGTACGGGGAGGCGTGGCTGTTCGTCGGGCCGCCGCGGGCCCAGGCCACGCCGGAGCACTTCCGCTGGCCGGAACTGGTCACGGTCACCGACCTGGCCTCGGCCCAGCGGGCGATCGACACAATCCTGGAGCAGGGGGAGGGCCCGCGCGGGGAGTGGCGGAACGCCCACTTCGGGCAATTCGTGGAGATCCTCGACGAGTACCAGCAGATGCGCGAGGCCAACCCCGGATTCGACCCGGTCCGGCCGGTGATCGCGGCGAACGTCCGCCCGCCCCAGCGTGAGATCGATGTCCTGATGATCACCGACCCGCTGACGGCCCGGGTCGCCGACCTGTTCAACGTCGGTTACGAGATGCTGCTGCAGATCTTCTATCGCTACTTCGCGCACACCGAGGAAACCGACGCGCAGCTGAAGACCCTCGCCGACGCGACCATCCGGCTGATGGTCGGGGTGCTCCAGCCGCTCGCCAACGTGATCACCACGCTCCCGGCCGGTCCCGGTCACGAGGGGAGGACCGCGGGCCCGACCTTCGAGCTGTTCTACGAGAGCGACTACCTGCTGCCGCACCGCGAGGCGGCGTGGACGCTGCTGACCGAGCGACTGGACACGGCGGCTTCGTTCTGCCTGGCGGTCAGCGACGATTGCCGTCCGGCGGTGGCTGACCGGCTGAGGCCGGTCATCACCACGCTGAGGGAGATCGCGCAGGCCCTGGCTGCTCACCTGCCCGCCGGCCGCTCCCACGCCAGGCCGGCCACGGCGCCCGCCGAGCTGGACCAGGCAGCGCTCGACTCGCTGATGGCGCGAGCCAGCGACCTGGCCCGGGCGGCCGGGGCAGGCGGGACGGCCAGGGTAGCCGGGATGGACCAGGGGGCGGAGGCACGCGACGACGACCTGGCATCCGGGCTGGCCGGCATCGCCGACGCCGCCTACCGCGCGGTGGCCGCGGCCGCCCAGTCCGGGCCCGGCCCTGCGCGTCCCGATACCGTGCCTCCCAGTACCGTGCTCCCCGACGCTGCGCGCCCGGACCTGGTCGTGTCGCGGCTGGTGGACAGCGTGCTGCGGCCGCTGGCTGATGCACTGCGGCCGTCGGCGAGCGGGCCGGGCCAGGCAGCCGACGGCGAAGCGGAAGCCCCTCCGGCGGGCGCGCCGGGCGGCGGTCAGCCGCCGAGCGAACTGGTCTGGGAGGCGGCGAAGGCGGCGACAGTGCTGCGGGTCCGCGCGGCCCAGGCCGGAACCCCCGTACCTGAGCTGGCCGAGGCCACGGCGGCGCTGCAGAGCCTGGCCTGCGAGCTTGCCCCGGCGAAGGAACAAACCGACCGCCGGGCCGAGCTGTGGCGGCTGCAGAGCGGCCTGCCTGCCAGCATCCAGACGGCCAGGAACGGGCCGTACCTGGCCACGAACGTCCGGTACCTGCGCAACTACCTGGGCGAGGAGATCCCGGCCCCGCCCCAGGTGGCCTTGTGCCGCTGCGGCGGCTCCGCGGCCAAGCCGTTCTGCGACGGCAGCCACGCCCGCAACGGGTTCACCGACGCCAAGGACCCGAAGCGCGTGCCCGACCGGCTCGACACCTACCCCGGCGTGCAGGTGACGATCCTCGACAACCGGGGCACCTGCCAGCACTCGGGGCTGTGCACCGACCGGCTGCCGACAGCGTTCCGGGCCGGGCAGGAGCCGTTCGTGGCGCCGAGCGGGGCCCGGATGGACGAGATCATCTCGGCCGTGCGGAACTGCCCGTCCGGGGCGCTGAGCTTTGCCATCGACGGGAAGGCCGCGCGCGGCCAGACCGACTGGGGTGACACGCGCGAGCCCGCCATCGAGGTGACCAGGGACGGCCCGTACCGCATCACTGGCGGGATCGCCCTCGCCGATGCGGACGGCACGGGCGTGCCCCGCAACGAGGGCGCTTCCCTGGAGCATTATGCGATCTGCCGGTGCGGGCACTCGCAGAACAAGCCGTTCTGCAGCGGTATGCACTGGTACGTCAATTTCCGTGACCCGGCGGCCGATCCCGAGCCTACGCTGTTCGTGTGGGCCGGCGGGCTTCCGGCGCTGACCCGCATGACCCGGCTGTTCTTCCAGAAGCACGTGCCGGGCGACCCGGTCCTGGCGCCGCTGTTCGCAAACGCGCCGTCCGGTCTTCCGGAACAGATGGCGGCATGGCTGGGCGAGGTGTTCGGCGGGCCGCCGTCGCACGGCGACGCCGACGGCGGGTACCCGCAGATGCTCGCCCAGCATCTGAGCGAGGGCCTGAACTCCGAGCAGCGGAGCCGATGGGTCGCCCTGCTCAGCCAGGCCGCACGCGAATCTGGCCTGCCGGCCGAGCCCGAGTTCCGGGCCGCGTTCACCTCCTTCATCGAGTGGGATCCCCTGATCGCCAGCCCGCAAGGGGCGGTGGGCGGGGAAGGGATGCCCGTGCCGCGCTGGGACTGGAGCCCGGCCGGGCCGCCGAGCGTCGCGGTCACGGAGCCCCAGGACGAAGCGGACCAGCCGGTGGCCCTCCCCGGGCCCGGCCAGCCGGTCAGCTTCGCCGCCCACATCAAGCCGCTGTTCCGCCAGCGGGACCAGGACTCGATGAGCTTCGCGCTCGACCTCTGGTCCTACGAGGACGTCAAGGCTCATGCCGCGGACATCCTGGAACGCCTCGGCAACGGGTCCATGCCCTGCGACGGCGCCTGGCCGAGGGACCGGGTAGAGGTCTTCGCGCGCTGGACCACGACGCAGATGCTGCCCTGACCGGGTGGTCAGCCGACCGGCCGGGGCGCGAGGACAGCCTGGGTCTGCGTGGTCTGCCCGACTGGCCGATCCCGGTCATCGGTCAGGTCGCTTCGCACCACGATGAACGAGCGGCCCAGGTGCAGCGGGCGGGCGGCGGCGTACAGCGTTCCGTCACGGACGGCGCGGAAGAAGTTCGTCGCGGACTCCGCGGTGGCGGTACCTGCGCCTGGCGGCAGGTTGAGGAGCGCACAGACCGCCCCGACGGTGTCGGCCAGGGACATGACCGCCCCGCCGTGCATGACCCCGCTTGCGGTGCAGCGTTCCGGTGACCAGGCCAGGCTGCCGCGGACGAGCTGCGGCGTGACCTCGTCCAGGCTGATGCCCAGCGCCGCCGCGTAGGGCATGCTGGCGAGCAGGTCGGCGCGGGATGAGCCAGCCGCGAACTGGGCGGCGGCAGAGGGTACTGCGGAGGGTACTGCAGCGTCAGGCATGCCATGGGCTCCCTTGCGGTGAGCGGGTCAGAGGCTGGCCACGGGCTTCTCCAGCCGGTCGCGGGAGTCGCTGTCGGCCGGGGTGTAGACGATCAGTCTGGCGCCGGAGCGCGGGCCAAGCCAGTAGTGCGTGCGGCCACAGGTCCCTCGCCGCCCGGCACGGGCGGCCGGGGACCTGCCCTTTTGCGGCGGCGTTCCGCCGCAGGATCGGGAACGTCTGGCGTACCGTGGCTGCAGATTCTCCGCAATTCTGCGCAAACGGAGGTGGCGGTGAGCCTCGTCCCGGCAGCGGTCGAGCTGCCCGCGGTCGCCGAACGCGCGCCGCCCCGCAGCCGAACCAGCGTGTCATGGCTGATCGCGGGCGGCTACCTGCTGGGCGCGCTGATCGTGACCGCCCGCCTCTGGGCCGACCCGGCGGGCCGCATGCCGGTTGGCAACGCCCAGGACGTCAACATGTTTGCCTGGTTCCTGCGCTACTCGGCGACGGCGGTCGCGCACGGGAAGATCCCGGAGCTGGTCACGACCGCCCTGAACGCGCCGCGCGGCGTCAACGTGATGTGGAACACGTCGTTCCTGCTCCCCGGGATACTGCTGAGCCCGGTCACGCTGCTGGCCGGCCCGCAGGTCAGCCTCACGATCACGCTGACGCTGAGCATCGCCGGATCGGCGGCCAGCCTGTTCTGGGTGCTGCGCCGGTGGGGGGCCAGCGTCAGCGCGGCCGCCCTGGGCGGCGCGGTGTACGGGTTCTCCCCGGCCCTGCTGAACTCCGGCCTCGGCCACTACAACCTGGCCTTCGCGGTGCTGCCGCCCCTGATCATCGACGCGCTGCTGCGGATCGTCACCGGCCGCGGTCACGCCGTGCGCACCGGGGCCTGGATGGGCCTGCTGACCGCCGCGCAGCTGCTTATCGGGGAAGAGGCGCTGATCGACACCGCCCTGGCCGGCCTGGTGCTCGTGGTGGTGGTCGCGCTCGGCCATCCGCGCGCCGTCGGAGGCCGGGCGCGTGCGACCGCACTCGGCGTGGTGACCGGAGCCGCGGTCACGCTGCTGATCAGCTGGTACCCCTTGTGGGTGCAGTTCCGTGGCCCGCTTCACGAGCACAACACCCTGGAGCGCCCGTGGCCGGGCAATCTCGCTCTCTTCGTCGACCCGTCCAGCAGCCTGCTCTTCCACACGTCGGCCAGCGAGGCCGTCATCCTCCACTACAACCACGGGCTCCCGGAAATCCTGGCCTACCTGGGCTGGCCGCTGATCGTCGTCCTCGTGGCCGCGGCCATCCGCTTCTGGCGGGATCCGAGGGTCCGCGCCGCGGCCGTGACCTGTGCGGTGCTGGAACTGTGCAACCTCGGCGGCGGGGTCCTGGTGATCCACGGATTGCGCTGGCCGGAGGCGCTGCTGCCCTACCACTGGCTGCAGGGCCTGCCGGTCATGGGCCAGGTGATACCGTCCCGGTTCTGCATTCTCGGCGCTGGCGCGGCCGGGGCCGTGCTCGCCTTCTCGCTGGATCTGGCGCGGTCGGCAGCACCAGTGGACCGGACCTGGCGACGAGGCATTCCGGCCGCGGTCGCGGTGCTGGCGGTCCTGCCGCTGATTCCGCTTCCGTACCCGGCGGCTCCGGTCCGGGCGGTCCCGGCCGGCTGGCAGGCGGCCTTCGCCCGGCTGCGGCTCGCGCCCGACGCCCGCGTGCTCGTCGTCCCCGTCCCGCTGATAGGCAACACTGCCGTCATGCGATGGCAAGCGGATACGGGCGAGCCCAGGTCGCTGGTCGGCGGCTACTTCCTCGGGCCCAGTCCGACCGGGGAGGCCGTCTTCAGCATCGGCCCGACCCAGTACGACGCCGAGTACCTGAATCGGCTCTGGTCAGGAAGAGCACGCGTCCGTGACTCGTTCAGCGGGCAGGTCCGGTCTGCGCTGGCGTACTGGCGGCCCGCCGCGGTCGTCGCGGTCACCCGCGAAGGCTCGCCGCTGGAGCAGTTCCTGGCCGGTCTTTTGGGCCCGCCTGCCTTCCACGTTCGCAGGATGCTGGTCTGGCGGCTCTAGCCGGCCGCGGACTCCTCTTATAGTCGTTTGAACTGCCTAGCGGGCGCGTCCGTGGATAAGGGTCGAGGGCCCCTCCCCCTCATGTGGATCCAGCACGCTGGCCGGCGTGCTGCCTGGGCGTGCCGACCTGCGGCACCGGCCGCAGCTTCCTGCTGAGGATGGGATGTGCAGATGGCGCTCGTTGCCCTCGTTACGTGGCTTATCACGGCCAGTGCTGGCTTGTATCTGCTGGCCATCTGGCTCATCGAGTATGACCGCGAGTTCCAGTCGGCCGCAGCTACCCGGCTGCCCGTGCCGGTGATCAGCGCGCACGTCTTACTCGCCGTCGGCGGCCTGGCCGTGTGGGCGCTCTACCTGATCACCGACAGCTACAGGCTCGCCTGGGTCGCGGTCGCGGTCCTGGTCGTCGTGGCACTCCTGGGCCTCACCATGGCAGCGCGCTGGGTCAGCGTGTACCAGACACACGATGCCCCGTCGGCTGTTGCCGTGCCGGTCGGCGCCCGAAGTGGGGGCGGGAGCACCCGCATCCCGGTCCCGCCAGAACGCCACTTCCCGCTGCCCGTCGTCATCGGGCACGGCATCTTCGCCGCGGCCACGATCCTCCTGGTGCTGCTGACGGCGCTTCACGTGGTCGGGAGCTGACCACCGGCCGGCCCCACGTGACGTATCGAGCATGGACGTATCGAACGTGGAGTGCGGAGCGGGCTAGCTGACGACAACGCGCACCCGGCCCAGGTTCCGCACCAGGGCGTACCGGCCCGTGCTCTCACCCTGGCGCTGCGAGGTGACCCGGAGAGCCGGGAAGTAGGTGCCCGGCTCGGAGAAGGCGTGGCTCGCCCTCACCGTAACCTGCGACAGGGCTGACCCGTAGTCCTCGAACCCCTCCTGGGCAACGGGGTAGTCGCCGCTGCCTTCGAAGTCCCACTCGGCAGCCACGATCGTTCCGGCGCCGGGAGGGACCTCGGCGGTTCCGCAGAATTCGACCGCCTCGCCGACGGCCACGTCCGCCCGTGCCCCTCCGTTGGCGGTGAGGGTGACGACCGGCTGGATGCCCCGGCGGGCCCCGGCCGTGGGCGGAACGACGACCTGGCCGTCGAGGACCTCGTATGACGAGCTGGCTGGCGGCGCGATGCCCTTCTCCACCCAGTCGGCCAGATCCCGCAGGGCCTGCTGCAGCGCGCCCTGGTAGCTGACCACGCGGGTGGTCCGGACCGGCCGGGGATCGCCCGGCGCCACGTACGGCGTGGTGTGCATGGCGTGGTCGAGGTACCAGAGGCGGAAGTGGTCATCGAGACGCGGGCCGAACGCGGCCGCCACCTTCGAGCGGTACCAGTCCGCCTGCCAGGGCACCGCTGCCTCGTCCATCAGCGTCTGGAGAACGATCATCTTGCCGGCGAAGCGCCCCGTCTGCATCGATCCGCCGCCCTGCCAGGAGAAGCGGGGACCGAGGAGCGTCGGCCGCTGCGGGTACATGGGCTCGCCTGCCACCCGGAACTGGTCCCAGACATAGAAGTCGTCAGACGGGACCTGGTGCCGGTGGTAGGTCTGCGAGGCAAGGTAGGCGGAGTTGTCGATGAGGACCTCGTCTCCCGCTCTGATGCCCTTCAACGCCTCAAAGTGCGCCTCCCCGAACCCGGTCAGCACAAGGTCACCGACGACGCCGGAGATGTAGAGGACGTGCCCTGATCCGGCACCGCTCATCAATTTCAGGCCGGCTCCCTGCAGGTTGCCTACCGGCAGGCCATCAATCCGAAGCGCCGCCGGCATGTCCGACTCGCTGTCTCCGAACCGGGCCGACATGGACATCGGCAGGCCAAGCTCGGCCGCTTCGGCGGCCATCACCACCTTGCTGATGGTCGTCTTGTGCTGCACCCGGGCCTGCAGGAGGGACTCAGTGGGGTTGGCACCGAGATAGCCGGGGACCGTCCAGAAGTCGTCGAAGTACTCGGGATCCCACTTGATGACGTTGTCGATGAGGCTGGAGAAGACCCCGGTGTAGCCCATGGCGATCCGCTCGTGATCGAACCACGACCGTGGCGGGAACCCCATCCGGGTCACCTCGGCGAGCGCTTCGCGCTCCTCGGCGGTCAGGCCGCAGTACATGTCGCCCGAGCCTCCCGGCTCCAGCGCGTCGACGATGGCCGGGAACTTGCTCCTCAGCACCCTGATCGCATGGGCCTGCACGGTGAAGACGTTGGGCATACTCATCGGGATGCCCACGACGAATGGTGCGGCCCCGTCCCAGACCCCGAAGCGGTTCTCGAAGCAGCCGATTGTCTTCAGGGACCCGCCGCTGCCCCCGAAGACGTAGCCGAAGGGCCGATGCTCCCCGTACATGTCGGCCGCCACCACCCTCGAGTACCGGGCGGTGGCCGCACTGGCCCGATAGCCCACCAGCGTGGAGTCCTCACCGGGGAACATCACGGTCCGGCCCTGGTTCGACTCGACGAGGTAGCCGCCACTGGCCATCGCGAATCCGATGGACCCGGCCATCATGCCGAAGCCCGCCGGCGCACCGTGCTCGGTGCCGGAGATGGGCATCAACGGGTGGAAGAACCGGCCCTCGTAGCGCTCGGCGGGCGGGAAGTAGAAGGAGAAGCGGGTGTCGGTCCCGGAGAAGCCGCCGTGGACATAGCGGTGACGGACCGGTTCGTCGCGCCACTCGTCGAGGTCGAGGTAGGGCGCGTCAAACATCTCGTCACGGGCGCCGGCGGCACCGTGTTGCAGGACCATGGATTCCCTCTCCCGTTCCGGCACTAGTAAGTCAGCGCTCGCTTATTACGTATAGGCGACGGTATGCCCCATTCAGGGCACCGTCAAGGCGCCCGGCCCTTCACCCGGACCAAGACCGCCGACCAGATCATCGACCCTCTGCCGCTACTGCTCAAGAATCTCCGAACCTGCTCACTAGCCGCCGAACCGCGGCTCACGCCGCTCGAGATAGGCATGCATCGCCTCGCGGCCATCCGCTCCCCCGCCGATGCCCAGCAGCGTCGCCTCATCGCGGAAGGATGCGAGCATGCCGGCCTCGTAGGACGAGTTCAGCTGGCTCTTGATGTGCCCCACCAGCACGGTAGGCAGGCTGGCGACCTCATGCGCCCACTCGCGCAGCGCCGCCGCGAACTCGGCGTGCGGAACGACACGGTTGATCATTCCCCATCGCTCGGCCTCGGCCGCCGACAGGGGCTTGCCGAGCAAGGCGAGTTCCTTGGCGCGTGCAAGGCTGGTCAGCTTCGGCAGAATCCACGCGCCACCGCCTTCCAGCGGCAGGCCGCGCCGGACGAACACCTCCCAGAAACTCGCCTGGTCCGACGCGATGATCAGGTCGCAGCTCAGGGCGAGCTGGCAGCCGCCGCCGGCGGCCACCCCGTTCACGCCGGCGATGAACGTCTTCTCACTGCGCCAGATGCGCTCCATCAGCCGGGACCAGCCGTACATCAGCCCGTCGTCGCGTGCCATGTTCGGGCCGTCCCGGCGCCGCTCGGGCGGGATCTCGATCGCGCCGCCGTCCTGGGTCAGGTCGGCGCCGGACGAGAACGCGACGCCGTTCCCGGTGATGACCGCCGCGCGCACCCGAGGGTCCTCGCCGACCTCGTGGAACGCCGCGAGCAGCGCGGTGCGCAGCGGCCGGTCGATTGCGTTCCGCTTCGCTGGCCGGTTCAGCCGAAGCCAGGCCACACCGTCCTCGACCTCGTACTGCAGGCCAGACTCCGACCACGTTCGAACGTCAACGGTCATACTCGACCCTTCGGGATGCCGCAGTCCGGAGCTGGCCGAGGCATGTACTGTGCGCGGCGAAACGCGAAACCATCAGCGACCCCTCCTGACCTGGCTGAACGGCATGTCCCGGTCGGCGGCGTACTCACGCGGCATGCCCAGCATCCGCTCGCTGATGATGTTCCGCGCCATCTCGGTGCTGCCGCCGCCGAGCGAGCCCCCCTGGCGGGCGATGAAGTGCACGCCGACGTCCCGCTCCCCTTGGAGGGCCGGGTCGCGGATCACGGCGGCCGGCCCGGCCAGCTCCAGCGCGATCTCCGCCCGGCGGGTGTTGCTGTCCCCGGAGAACAAGCGGATGAGGGACCCGGCGGCCGGCGGGAGCTGCCCGCTGCGCATGCCGGCGGTGACCCGGTCGACAAGCTGCGCACCGATCTTGCCGAGCGCGTGGAACTCGGCGGCCAGCTCACGGGCGGCGGGGTCACCGGCCCGGCCGGTGCGGCGCAGCAGGCCGATCAGGTCCTCCACCGGGGATGCCCGGCGGCTCCCCGGCGCGGGACCGCTGAAGTACGGCGACCCGCCGCCCACCGCGTTGCGCTCATGGAAGAGCTGACGCGAGGCCACCGCCCACCCGCCGTTGACCTCACCCACCACCGCCGACAGCGGGACCTCGACGTCGTCGAAGAACTCCTGGCAGAACTCGTCGCTGCCGTCGACCTGGCGGATGCGGCGGATCTGGACGCCCGGCTGACGCACCCGCAGCAAGAACATCGTGAGCCCGCGGTGCTTGGGCGCCTCCCAGTCGGTCCGCGCCAGGCACAGCGCATAGTCGGCGGCGTAGGCGCCCGAGCTCCAGATCTTCGACCCGCTCAGGATGAACACCTCCCCGTCCCGGGTCGCCCGGGTCGTCACGCCCGCCAGGTCAGAACCCCCCGAAGGCTCGGACAGGAACTGGACGAACACCTCCTCCCCCCGGATCGCCGCCGGCAGGTGCCCGCGCTTTTGCTCCTCGCTGCCCATGTCCAGGATCGTCGGAGCGCAGATCGTGAACGTCGGGGTGTTGAGCAGGGCCGGCGTCTCATACCCCGCCACCTCCTCGTTGAACGCCCGCTGATGGGCGGGCGTCAGCCCCAGGCCCCCGTACTCCCCCGGATAGCAGATGCCGGCGAAACCGCCCGCGTGCAGCCTGGCCTGCAGCCTGCGCGCATGCAGCCACCCGGCCTCGTCCCGCCGGCCGGGCCCGTCCTCGGCTCCAGCCTCCGTCACCTCCGGCAGCGGAGTGAGGTTCCCCGCGATCCACGCCCGGGCCCGCTGCCGGAAGCTCTCCACGCTCTCCAGGTCACCGCCGGCGGATATGCTCATCGCTCCCCCCCTCAGATGCCCAGCAGGCCGGCGACCCGGCGCCGGTGCTCGGACGGTGACCCCCAGGTGACCCGGTCGACGGTCGCCCGCCGCAGGTAGACGTGGATATCGTGCTCCCACGTGACACCCAGGCCGCCGTGCAGCTGGACACAGTCCTGGATGATGTCGGTGGCACGCTGCCCCGCGTAAGCCTTGGCGATGCTCACCAGCTCCGCCGCATCGCCCCGCCGCCCGGCAACCGCCGCCGCGGCCGCGGCCATCGTCGCCTGCACCGCGTGAGACCACAGCGTCATGTCCGCGAACCGGTGCTTGAGCGCCTGATAAGAGGCCAGCGGCCGGCCGAAGGTGAACCGGTCGAACATCCACCGCCGGGTGAACTCCAGCACCTTCTCCACCACGCCCGCGAGCTCAGCGCACTGCAAGACCACCGCGATCTGGAACTGCCGCTCGACCGCCGGCCCCGCCTCGCCGACCACGCCGACCACCGCCCCCGGCGCCACCCAGACCCCGTCATACCCGACCCGGCCGAAGCCGCGCGTAAGATCCAGGCTCGCCAGCGGCGACACCGACAGCCCTGCCGCGTCACCCGGCACAACGAACTGGGCCAGGCCCTCGCTAGTCCGGGCGAGCACCAGGAACACATCCGCGTCGCCGGCCGCCTCGACCCCCTCATGGACCCCGGTAAGCCGGAAGCCGCCGCCGTCACGCGCGGCCTCGACCGCCCCCGCGGCCGGATCCCACCCCCGGCCAGGCGCGCAGCACGCCCACGTGCCCACGGCCTCCCCCGCCAAGAGCCGGCGGATCAGCGCGGCATGGGCGCCGGCGTTCACCGCCTCGGCCAGCGCCGCGGCGACGACATTGACAGCCAGCAACGGCCCCGGCGCGGCGAGCCTGCCGAACTGCTCGGCGATGACCGTCGCGTCCACCAGTCCCTCACCCGACACGCTGCCGCCGCCCAGCTCCTCGCCC
>WNFJ01533724.1_pt7 | contig 14718 bp, 15 predicted proteins | sample 5400461 | NCBI WGS metagenome assembly WNFJ01 (sample SAMN13153349, study PRJNA577476) | soil metagenome | isolation source: 115 cm saprolite on Douglas fir-dominated hillslope | place: USA:California | collected 2013-09-17 | reverse complement strand
GGAAGCAGCCACTCCATTGACCTGGATAACATCGACCTTGCGGAAATCATCGGCTTGACCGATCCATTGCCGGCCAACGCCGGCGGCATCGTGACAATTCCCCCGCGCGGCTTTGTCCTGGTCCGCACCCTGGAGCACATCACCCTTCCCCTCAAGAGCAAGCTGGCCGGCCGCGTAGTAGGAAGAAGCAAACAAGCCCGCCTGGGATTGACTGCCCACATCACCGCCCCGATCATTCATGCCGGTTTCAGCGGCAAAATTACCCTGGAAATCGTCAACCATGGCCCATTCGAGCTGAAGGTCCGGCCGGGAGTAACCCGCTTGTGCCAGTTGATTATCGAGGAAGTGAAAGGCCTCCCAAAACGCGGCGGCAGTGTCATGTTCTCGCAACAGTCCACGCCGCTGGGAACGCCGAGGCGAAGGAGGTAACCACAAAACGGTGCGCGGGATTCGTTCCTTTCGGAATCCAATCGGCCGCAATTTGGCTACCGCTTGATCATCGCGACGACCGACGACATCGGCCGCAACGCCCTCGAAACACTGGCAGGCCAGGAAAAACCCGTCGGCTGGTCTTGCGCGGCGAACTTCTGAACGCCCAGGTAGAATGGCCGACCAAGTGCATGGGGATCCCGCGATTTTCTGCGATCACGGCATCCAGTTGCCAGCCAGGCAAGCTGAGGGCAGGTGGGTCATATGGGTTCTGGTCTTCCTCAATTGCAACAACCGTCAAAAAAACGGCGCTGCGGACCTTGGCGCATCGATTTTTGTAGCGGATAATAGACCAGTTTCGACCACCTGATAGGGGTATTTCGATGAGCATCACGTTAAAGCGACAATTGACGGACGACGAGAAGGAACACATCCTCAAGGTTCACGGGCGAAGGTGTTTCGCCACCGGTCACGCTATCGCGGAAGACGAGGAACTGCACTTCGATCACGTTCAGGCGTTTTCTCAAAACGGGGTGACGGAACTGGACAACATCGCCCCGATGTGCCAAGACCACAATCTCCAAAAGGGCACGCTGCCGCTCGGGGACTTTCGCGTCAAGCTGCGGCTGAATGAGTTCTTCAAAAAGGGGGACCGGTTGACGGTGGGACATCTCCTCCGATTCCTGAAAGACGCGGGAGACATCGAGGATTTCGGAAAGCCCGTCACCGTGTCCAAGACCACCGACAGTGTGCAGATTGAATCCTCAGCAAGCAAGCAATCCTATCGCCTGTACCAATGCCCGCTGACGAAGTCGCGGTACTTTTACGCCACTCTGGACGTGTCACTGCTGGACAGCGACGACGAATCGGACCACTCCATCGGTTTGCAACCGCGATACCTGATCCCCGAGAAAGTTTTCGAGATGTACCGCCATTTTCAGAGGCATCCCGTTCTTCTGCCGTCAATCGGGCGTGTCGTTGGGAATCGTATCAAATTGTTCGACGGCCAGCACAAGATCGCTGGGCTCCTCTGGACGGGACGGCGGGAATTTGAGACCAAAATCTACATCGACTATGACATTCGACTCCTGAATCAAACCAATATCTCTGCTCATGATACATTTGCTCAGCTGCGCTTCTTCTCCTCCATCATGGTGATGAAGCTGGGAGCGCTCTTTGGTGCGGACTTCGAAGAGTACAAGAAGTCTGATGAGGAGCCCATCAAGACTGAGGCCGCTTTTCTTCGCTGGCTCGACCGGCGGGACAAAGGTGGGGTCAAAAAGGGAGATCGCTCAGAGCAGTTCCGTTCGTTCCTGTACAACTCCGTTATTGAGAATTCAGAGAACAAACTGAAAGACCTGATTTCCGCGTCAAACCGGAGATCGGACGACAAGCCGCTCACCATCGACATGCTGACCAAGTCGTTGTTCGCCTGTTTCCTCTACCGCCAGCCGGTCGAGGACAACATGGCGACCGAGGGGTACAAGCGGCAGAGCGAAAGTGAGAATATGGTTGCTCTCATGAATACGCTGTATGAGCTTGGCCTTCATGCGTGGAACCCCAAGGCCCTCACCGGAGACACGACGCAGCGGAAGTTGGACCGCATCTTTCGCTCCAAGTCGATGATGGCTTGGAGCGAGTTGCTACGGGATGCCATTCTTGCGAAACTCGACCTGATGGACGCCGATGAACGGGCCTGCCCGTTCTACCGTGAACTGGATAAACGCCAGCTTGACGGTATCAGGCAGACTGTGGCGAGGCTGTATAACTGGATGTTTTGGTCCGATCCCGGCGAAGAAATTGACCGGGTGCTCTCGGACAACAAGAGTGCGGTCAAAGAGTGGTTCAGGAAACACGACCTCACGACGGGCTATCTTCTAGGAGCACCATCGTAACACCTATGACTTGCCGAGTGCTTTTCAGAACCGCGAACAAGCGTCTTCGGCCAATTTCATGGCAGGATCCTTGAACAGCACGAAGAGCGCCACAGGGCGTGATTCTGGGCATGAGGAACAAACTTATGGAACCTACGCAAGAGGAAGAAGGGGCCTATCACGAGGCAGGTCATGCCGCTCTGATACTTCATTTTGGCGGGGAGGTTGTGACCGCTACCGCAATGCTGACCAGCTCCCGTTGCGCAGGTATGTTCAAGGCAGGCGAACTCATGTATTACGAATCTCTTGAGCGGGTCCACCAACATATCCAAATAATGAGCGCCGGGTATTTTGCGGTGGCGCTTTATTACAAGGACATAACCGACATGGAGGCCGCATTGATGACGGGGAATCGGGATTTGCGAACGGTAAGTGATCTCCAGAGGCGGTTTCAGATTTCGGGAGAGGTCATGGCCAAGCTTGAAGCGGACGCAAAATCGCTTGTCAAGCAGCTTTGGGCCCACGTGGAACAAATCGCCTCAATGATTCTTGACCGGGGTTCTTTTGATTCGAGATGGGCCAGCGATCTGAAACCAGTGGATCAGCCGAAGCGAAAGCGTAAACGGGTTCATGACCAGAATCGGTAAGCTGCGATCAGTTCGTCATGCCAAAATGGCCGCTTATCTTGACGTGAGGGATTCGGGGGCAGTCGCCCTTGCTGCTCGGCAATTGCAAAGAAGCCTTCGCCGGGAGCCTTCACTTGCCAACCACGACCACCCGAAATGGGAAAGGGGGGATGGGAAAGCGGGCATTCGGGGCATGGGAAACGGGACATTCGACATGGGAAACGGGACATTCGAGGTTGTTTTTAAGATAGTAAATGTCCCATGAATGTCCCATGAATGTCCCCTTTGATTTCATTTGCTTCACTTGAACCGTGGATGCACGATTGCCGCACTCACGATGACTTCCACCCCAGCTTGAAGCCGCCCAAGCATCCCTTTGTTGTCGTCTGGGAATACTTGGAGCACGCCATCCAGCACCAAAATGCCGTGCTTGTGCTCCTTCAATTTCTCGGTTTCTTCCCCATTGGCGTGAGTCAAGGCATGCCGGACATGTCGATCCGCCTGCAGCCCATTATTAAGCCAGCATGTATCGAGGACGCGATCTCCGAACTCCTTCCGCACGGCTTCGTAAAACTTCTTTGCTTCCGATGTCTTGAGCGAAACGGCCTGAGCTGCGTGCTTCACGCATCGAACCAAGAACGCTTCATACGCATTGAAGAAGCCCACGTACGCCAGCCGTTGCGACGACCAGACGCTCAAATGGAAAGCCGGAGTCGTGAGGAAATCCTCCCAAAGCGGCTGCACTGGAATATCCTTGCATTCTTTCTCACGAACCTCTCGGAACCGATCAGCTTCAGTGGTAAGCTCAGCGATGAGTCGGCTTCGCAATCGACGGTCATCAACCAGCTCGGGAATTTTGCGCGAGACAAAGGCGATGACGTTCTCACCGAAGGCAAGAATATTCGCGTCGGACGACGACCGATGCGAATAACCGATGAGCGCCGATCGCATGGCTTGAATTGAGTTAGCAGGCATGCATGCGGTATATCCGACCGTTCGCCACGCCAGAAGGAGGTCAAGCACCATCTTATCCAGCGTTGCTGAGGGGTTTGCTGCCGCGAGAATATTCTCCGCCCATTCCGACGAGAGATAATCCTGATACACCTCGATCCGCTGGTCGATTTGAATACGTCGGTCTGGATGATCCATTTAAGTAATACCCCCGTTTCATTCAGGAACCTATCAAATGGACGGGTCGCCGACTATCGAGGTTCACGCAAAGAGTAAACTGCGGGCTTCATGGGCTGCCGGCCAAGGGGGAAGGCTCCAGCCAGGGGAAATCGGGTGTCCGGAACCGTTTTGAGTGCCGGCCATCTGGCCGGCATTTTTTTTTTGATGTCCGCGGGCCATTTCCTTGAGCTGAGAGGGCGGCTGCGGCAAACACAGCGAGCTAGCGGTCTCTTCAAGGCAGCTCAATGTAGTCGCCGGGTTTCAAGCCATCGATGGCCGACACGATGTTCGTCAGCTGACTTTGCAACTTTGGCCAACTAGCAAACGGCAGTACCAGAATGGCGAGGCGCCGAGCCAGGGAAGGTTGGCGGCCATCTGGCCGGCTACTGTATAAGGGACGCCGTTGCCGCCAGAGCCCCGAGTTCTTCCAGGTAGTGGACGGTGCTCTCGGGCAGGAGTTCTTTAAGGCGTGTTTCGAACGCTGCCTGTGTGGGCCAAGGCCAAGTAACTGCGCCTTCCGGGGCCGGTCCCTCCACCAGCGCGTACTGGCTGCGGCCGGTAACTGTCGAGAGCCGGGCGAAGAACTGTCCCACAACCACAGCATGAACACCATGCTGCCGTTGGAGTGTTCGTGCCGGACCGTTCGCTAGCCCCTGGTGATCTTCTCTGGCCCAGGCGATGAGATAATCGACTTCAGCTTGTGAAAATGGTGCGCTCACGTGCTGGTCTCCTTTTCGCGATGGATCGTCTCTCCCTCCGCGACGGTGAGTGGAGTGTTGCGATCCTTGAACACGTAATCGAGGAATAAAGAAAAAGGGACATTCTCTATTCCTTTTAATTAAGAATGGCGCATTTTCCCTTTCCTATCAACTCCCTGCCCCCGTCAAAGGAAACGACGACTGTTCCGCGCTCTGCTTGATATTGGTCAGCCAGTTTCCCAGGCTTTTCAGCATGGCGGCTTTGGTGCGCTCGGGGAGGGGGCATTCGATGCGTTCGCCGATAGCCCTGATTTCCGGGATTTTCAACTTGCCAACCTCCGCAACCAGCTGGCGGAGCGCCGGGTAATCGTAATCCCGGCGATGATTGAGGAAGTGCTGGATCTTGCTGACGAGGTCCAGGACGATGGCTTCGTTCAGGCCGGCCGCGCCGCGCCGGACAGGCGCCTTGCCGTCGCGTGCCTGCACGGCAAAGTTACAAAAGGCCGCCACCGTTTCCCCGGAGAATTTTCGCAGGCAGGCGCCCAGGGCGTGAAAATCACTGACGGCGGTTTTGCCCAGGAACTTTTCCAGGGTTAAGGCCAGACCGTCAAGCACGTCCGCCATTTCTTCCAGTTTCATTAGCCGACCCTCCTTTCCAGCTCTTCCGCCACGGCACCGAACCACGCGCGGCCTTCGCTGCTGTGGGCGGCGATGGCCTTGCGCTCGGCCGTGAACTGGTGAATCTTCGGGCTGTCCGGGACCATGCACGGAAAAACAAAACCCTCGCCAGGCTGATGAGCCCGGATGAGCTCCTTCAGATTCCCCAGCTGCGGTTGCTCGTACGATACCAGCTTGTCCTTTCTCATTCTAGCACGGGTAATGACAACGCCAAGGAAACTGGCACGCACGACGCCGTGGAGCTCTTGGAGCCACCTCAAGGTTCGCGGGACGGCCTCGATATCCAGCTGGCTCAACGTGGAAGGAACCAAAACATGGTCGGAACACGTCAGCGCGTTGATGCAGGCCGTGCTCATGCGTGGCGGACAATCAAACAGGACATAATCGAATTGATGGAAAATTTCCGGAACGTGCAAGGCTTTCTGGAGAAGAAAGCGGGCCTCCTGTTCGGGGTTGACGAAAAATCGGCATTGCCGTTCAAATTCAACCACTTCCAGCTGTTCCCGAGAAATGATTGCCCGGCAGTTGGCGGCATCCTGAACGGCGAAATGCAAGGTTTGTACGTTTGCCTCTGCGTTGCTTTTCAGCAAAGCATCCGTCGTCCATCCCTTGTTGCGGTAATCGTCCACCAACTCCCTCGGGACGGCCAGATTGCTGAGGGATCCCTGGAAATCCAGGTCCACGAGGAGGACCTTTTTGCCCCGTTGGCCGAGGCTCACACCCAAGTTCAAGGTCAAGGTGGTCTTGCCAACGCCCCCTTTCAGATTGGCCAGGGCAATAAATCGAGTTTTCCGGTCAGGGCGCGGAACAAAGCGGTTGTTCCCAAACTGGTCCGGCTTCGTCCAGACATGGCTATCCACCCGGTCCAGGGCAAGAAAGCGTTCTTGCAGCTGGTCCCGCTCTACCTTGATTTCTTGAAGCTCCGCTTCCTTTCTCTTCAGGTCTTTCTTGAGGTCCCGATTTGTCCGCCAGGAAAGGATTTGCCAAACCGTGAAACCGATCAAAATGGCGATCAGGACAAGGACAATACCCAGCTGCGCCGTTTCCGAAAGTTCCCGGAACAGCCTGATGAGGGAGTCCCACATATGGGCGTGGTCTCTTGGAAAACCTGGGTTGTATTTGTTCACCCTTTCATATCACTTTGGAAGTTTCGTAGCAAGGAAAAAGATTCGATGATGATCGGGCCGGCTTACAACGCGGGTCGTGAAGTTGGCAGCCATCTGGCCGGCAACTTGTTTTTTCGACGTAACCCATTATTTTCCTAGGAAATAGTTGACGGCCAAGTTGGCGGCCAAGTGGCCGGCAACTTGGAACTTCCCCCTTTGAAAACGGGGTTGGACGAACCTGCACAACGCGGCGAGAAAGTCACCGAGGGGTATTTCGACTTGCTTTAAGATGCGATTCAAACTCACGGCGAAGATTCTAGACTGCGGGCTTCATGGGCCAAGGGGGAAGGCTCCACCAGCCAGACTGAGGTGTGTTCGATGAGCACCACGTCCTGGTTGGCGACGTGTTTCTGCTGCAAAATCCACCGCAGCTGGCGAAAGAAATCCTTTGCCTCTTCGACTTGTGGGGTGTAAAGGACCATCAGGGTATGGCGATCCACGATGGGCCGCGCCGCTCCGGGCGGTGCCCAGGAACCGTACCAAGGCGGGTGGCCTTCGGCAGCGCTTTCGGTGTAGCCAGCCATGCAATCATGAAAGAGGTCGGCGAGGAGCCGGCGTTGATGCACGGAGAAGACCTCCTTGCCTTCGGACAGAAGCGGCAAGAAGATGGTGAAGCGGTAGACGAAGCCGCCCAGGGGCGGGGCCAGCCGGCCCTGGAACGAGGCTTGGAGCGTGTGCAACATTTCTTCAAGGCCGGGCGGACTTCCGCGCGTTCTTGCCACGCTTGCCGTCCTTCTTGGTGTCTTTCGAGTTGGTGACCTTGGCCTGGGCCAACGCTTGGTATTGCGCTTCGCTGACCAGGAGAAAGCGCTCTTTCGATCCGACACCCTGCCAGGTGCCGCCCACACGGGTTAGCACTTCAATAGCCTTTTCATACTGCTCTGGGCTGGTGATTGGCACGGCAGGCATCACGATCTCCTTTCGAGTGCAGGTCCGCGGGATTCCGACCGATTGATTCTATCATTGCTGCCCACGTCTCTCCATGTCTCTCCATGCTGATCCAAAGTATAAGGTATGGTTGCATGCCCGCCATATATCCATCAAGCGCAGGGCCATGGTTCATTCTCGGCCTTTACGCGCTTGTCGTATCCAGTCCTGAAAGCGCTCGAATTCGTCGTCGTCCCAGAGACGGGCCCCCTGACCAACAAGCTCGTCAAAACTAGCGCGCGGCGTTTCTGTGTCCCCTCTTGTGGAAGCGGGCCGACGTGGTCTGGCCTGTTTTCGACCCTGGGATGACTTGGAGTTCGAAGCCCGTTTGACTGACGGTGGAGTAGCCATGAAGGTTGTTCCTTATTCCCGTGCGAGCACAGGAGTTGCCAGGGAAAGGCGGCCGGATGTAGTCCTCATTGTACATCGCAGCGAGACGGTCATCGAGGGGGAAAAGGCTCGTCGGGGGGGGGCGGCCATGTGGCCGGCAACTTTTTTTTCGACGTAACCCCTTATTTCCCTAGGAAATAGTTGGCGGCCAAGTTGGCGGCCATGTGGCCGGCAACTTGGACCACCAGGGGTAAGGGACGCGGTGGCCGGCAACTTTTTTTCGACGTAACCCATTATTTCCCTAGGACATAGTTGGCGGCCAAGTTGGCGGCCATGTGGCCGGCAACTTGGACCTCCCGCCTTTGGAAACGGGTTTGGCGAACTCCCACTTTGTAAAACGGGGTTATACGAACCGGACCCTGTATCAAATTGATTTGCCAGTCGGACAGTTTTTTCAGGGGGGGTGTCTGTGTGTGCGCGCGCGGTGAAAAAACGACTCTGTCTCAAACCCCCTTTTTCTAGTGGACAGTTTTATCAGGGGGGGGCCGTCTGTGCATGTTTGATAATAACCCTCCCATGTTTAAGTGCAACTGATTGCAAATAAAATAGTTATGTCTTCACAGTGTTTTTATCACATGAGGGTAGTTCCGTGATAAAAACCCTCCAAGGAATTGTCCACTTCCCATCCCTTGAAAAGAACCATTTTGAGACAGAGCCAAGAAATATCCATCTTGCTACCACCTTGAATGTTGCGATTTTGAGACAGCCAGTCGCCGTTTTCCGTGGGCCGGTTGGTGTCGGGTTTTGATTTATCGTTTCGCGCTCGGTTCGGATTTATCATGCGCGGACGATCATTCCGGAGCGAGCGCGAAACGATGAATCAAGCCGGCACGACTGACCTGGACGCCGGACAAGCCGGCCATTCAATCCCAACTGGAAATCCTTATAATTTTCCCGGCAGCCCGGTCGTGTGCGGTCATTATTGAGGATTCCTGATGGCAAATACTCTGATCGTGGTCGGTTCGGTGGCTTTTGACTCGATTGAAACGCCGAACGGAAATGTGGACGAGGCCTTGGGAGGGTCGGCCACCTATTTTTCCTATGCTTCCAGCTTTTTCACCAGGCCGCGGCTGGTGGGCGTGGTCGGCGAGGATTTTCCCGACGAGCATCGGCGGCTCTTCTCCAGCCGGGACATCGACACGGCGGGCCTTGTAACCGAAGCCGGCGGCAAGACCTTTCGTTGGAAGGGCCGCTATCACCAGGACATGAACACCCGCGATACTCTGGAGGTTCACCTGAACGTCTTCGGCTCCTTCAACCCGGTTTTGCCGGAAAAATTCCGCGACAGCTCCCATGTTTTCCTGGCCAACGGCAGCCCGGTCATCCAGGCCAGGGTACTCGATCAGGTCAAGAAGCCCAGCCTGGTCCTGGCCGACACCATGGACCTGTGGATCAGCACCATGCACGACGAGCTGTTGGCCCTGTTGCCGCGGCTGGACGGCCTGTTTCTCAACGACAGCGAGGCCTTGCTCCTGACCGAGGAGAGCAGCCTGATCAAGGCGGGCCAGGCCATCCGCCAACTCGGCCCCAAGTTCGTCATCATCAAGAAGGGCGAACATGGGGCCATGCTGTTCAGCGACGACGGCGTCTTCGTGGTGCCCGCCTTCCCCACCAGCCAGGTGGTCGATCCGACCGGAGCGGGCGATAGTTTTGCCGGCGGCCTCATGGGCTACTTGTGCTCCGACGACAGTCCGCCCCCCGGCCGGCTCCGCCGCGCCATGGCCTACGGCACCATCGTCGCCAGCTACACAGTCGAGGATTTCGGCCTCGAACGCCTCAAACGCACCAGCCGCCACGACATCGACCAACGCCTGGAAGCGTATCGAAACATGCTGAGTTTTTGATTCAGAAGGTTTGGAGTGCGGCAAGATGTTCACGTTTAGCGTTCGCATGACACCACGCGAACGCTAAACGTAAAACCCTTGCCGACTTGCAACGCAAGCCGGGGACTTTGCATAATGGCACGCATTCGCACTTTCATCGCCATCGATCCGGGTAAAGCCATCCAGGATCGGCTAGTTTCCCTGCAGGAAACCCTGGCCCGGACGGGGGCGGCGGTCAAATGGGTCGAGCGTGACAACCTGCACCTGACCCTTCTCTTCCTGGGCGAGGTAGACGAGCGCGCTGTGCCGGGGGTTTGCCAGGTGGTTTCCGAAACCGCAGCCAAGCAAGCGGCTTTTGGCATGACGGTGGAAGCGGCGGGTTGCTTTCCCAATCCGCGGCGGCCACGCGTCCTGTGGGTCGGCGTGAGCGCCGGAACTCAGGAAGTGTGCGCCCTGCATGATGCCCTGGAGCAGCCTTTGCTGGACCTGGGCTGCTACCGCCGGGAAGATCGCAAATATACCCCGCACATCACGCTCGGTCGCATCCGGACCGATCCGGGCACCGACCAGCTCGCCGCCGCTCTCGCTAAGCAGTCCGGCTGGAAAGGCGGCGACACCACGGTCCGCGATGTTCACGTCATGAGCAGCGAGCTTTCTTCGACCGGGCCGGTTTATACCGTCCTGAGTCGGGCCAAACTTGGCTGAGCATCCTCATTTTTTTCGTGGCAATACCTCTGCGCATCGATTAAGCTCAAACAATCCACTTTTGGCACGGATCAACCCCGTCGCTAACGCTCCGGGCTCTGATTAACAAGGAGACATTTCATGCTGCGTTGCAAACTCATCCTCAACACCGGCTTGGCGGGCTTGGCCTTCATCGCCGTGGCCCTGATTGTAAGAGCCGGAACCCTCCCCGCGGATGCCCTCCCCCTGCCCAATCGCCTGGCGACGGCGGACGTCGTGGTGGTGGGCAAGGTCACGGCCATCGCGGACAAGACCGAGACGGTTGCTCCTTTGCCCGGCGCCAAGAACAAGGTTGAATACAAGATCGCCGAAGTAAAAATCACCGCTGCGCTGATGGCACCCAAGGGAATGACAACAATCCGCCTGGGTTACGTGCCGATTCCGATGGGCGTGGCGATTAACCCGCCCCCCTTCCAGCCGATGGTCGGCATGGAAGGCGTCTTTTTCCTGACCAAGCATGGCGTTGGCGGTTTTTATCTGGCGCCCGGCGGGTTGAATTTCCTCAACAAGAAAAACCCCAACTTCGACAAGGACATGGCCCTGCTCCAGCGCAGCGCCAAGATTCTCCAGGCCCCGGACGCCGCCTTGAAGGCCAAGAATGCGGAGGATCGTTTCCTTGCCGCTGCCATGCTGCTGGCCCAGTACCGCACCCGCAAATCTCCCAAGGACACGTCGGAACCGATCGACGCCGGGCAAAGCAAGCTGATCCTGCAAGCACTCGCCGCGGCCGACTGGACGCCGACCACCGACTTTACGAAGCTGTCGCCGCGCATGGTGCTGTACCGCTTGCCCTTGACCAAGAAGGACGGCTGGGAGCCGCCATCGCCCAATGATGCCCAGGCATTGGCAGCATACGCCCAGAAATGGCTCAACGATCATGCGGACAGCTACCGCATTCAAAAATTCGTTGCCAAGTAAAGCAAATAAGAGTCCTCGATTTATCGTTTCGCGCTTGGAGTAACTTGCCGAGCGCGAAACGATAAATCGAAATTTGGGGCAATGCGATGGGCTTGATGTCGTTACTGAGCTGGAAAAGGCGTTTGCCCCGCCCTTCCGTCAATCTCGCCAGTTCGGAGTTCAAGGCGGACCCCTTTGCGTTCTATGCCAGGCTGCGCGCCGAGGCCCCGGTTTACCGCATGAGCTTGCCGACCGGGGAACCGGCCTGGCTCGTCACCCGCTACGACGATGTGGTCGCGGTCTTGAAGGACGAGCGTTTCGTCAAGGACACGGCCAACGCCATGAGGCCCGCGCAGGCGGCCCGGCAGCCCTGGTTTCGCAAAGTGTTCAAGTCGCTCAAGCGCAACATGCTCGAAGTCGATCCGCCCGATCACACCCGCTTGCGGGCGCTGGTGGCCAAGGCGTTCACGCCCCGCTTGATCGAGCAGATGCGCGGCCGCATCCAGGTTCTCACCGAGGAACTTCTGGACAAGGTTCAGGACCGGGGCGGCATGGACTTGATCCACGATTACGCCCTGCCTTTGCCATCGACCATCATCGCGGAAATGCTGGGCGTTCCGGTTGCGGATCGCCATCGCTTCCACCGCTGGTCCCAAAGCGTGTTGTCGGCGGGAGCTTCAACCTGGGGCCTGGTAAAGGCCGTGCCGAATGTATTGTTGTTCATCCGCTACCTCCGCAAGATCATCAAGAACCGGCGGGCCGAGCCGCAGGACGATCTGATCAGTGCCCTGGCTCGGGCCGAGGAAGCCGGCGACACCCTGAGCGAAAATGAGCTCCTGGCCATGGTCTTCCTTTTATTGGTGGCTGGGCATGAAACCACCGTCAACCTGATCGGCAACGGCATGCTGGCCCTTCTGGAACATCTCGACCAGATGGAAATATTGCGACTGGATCCGTCTCTCATCAAGCCGGCAGTGGAGGAGCTACTGCGCTACACCAGCCCCGTGGAGATGGCCACGGAACGCTACGCCCGGGAGGATGTGACGATTGCCGGCATGCGTATCCGCCGCGGCGACATGGTTTTCCCGGTGCTCGCCTCCGCCAATAGGGACGAACGGCAATTCCCCGTTCCCGATGTCCTGGACATCAAACGCGAGCCGAACAAGCACCTGTCCTTCGGACTGGGGACCCATTTTTGCCTGGGCGCGCCGCTCGCCCGGCTCGAAGGGCAAATCGCGATCAACACTCTGCTGCGGCGTTTCCCGGAGTTACGGCTGTGCGTGGCTCCGCAAATGCTGCGCTGGCGACCCGGCTTGGTGCTGCGCGGCCTGGAAGCCCTGCCCGTGACATTTGCAAATGGAGGTTGCCCGGCCCGAAATGAAAACGCACTGAGTACCGCTCAGGCATGAATGCCGATCAGCTCCAGTGATTTGGCGACCACGTCGAATGCCGCGCGCGGCCTTGCCACGCGTTTGACATTTTCGCGGAGCAATTCCAGCCGCTTCGGGTCCGCCAGGAGAGCCGTGACTTTGTGGCTCAGGGTGGCGGCGTTGTTGACCTTGATGGCGGCCCCGCTTTCCAGCAGGAAATCGCTGTTGCGGCTCTCCTGGCCGGGAATCGGATTGACGATCACCATGACCGCGCCGCGGGCCAGGGTTTCCGAGGTGGTCAGGCCGCCCGGTTTGGACACCACCAGGTCCGCAACGGCCATCAGTTCATCGATTTCCTTGGTGAAGCCAAGGACCTTGGTCCGGTGCCGGGGGGGGCAGGGAATCTTGTGCAATTGCGCCTTGAGCTTGTCATTGCGGCCCGTGACGGCCACCACCTGGATGGGCACCGCCACCTCGAGCAAGGCCTGGTACAGCTTGGCGATGGGCCCGACGCCGAAACCGCCGGAAAGTTGCAGCACGATGGGCCGACCCGCCGCCAGATCGTGCTTGGCCAAAAGCGCCTTGCGGTCCTTGGCTTCGCTGAATACCGGATGGATGGGGATTCCCGTGGCCAGCGTGTCCTGGGCCGGCACCCCCCAGGAATGGAGATACAGAGCCCCTTCCTGCGTGGCCGTGAAATAGCGCTCGCACGGCTGATTCACCCACAGCCGGTGCGTCTCGAAATCCGTGGTGGCCGTGACCTGGGGAAACTTGATCTTTCCTTGCTTGCGTAAGGAGGCGATGATCTCCGCCGGCAAAAAATGCGTGTTGATGACCAGGTCCCAGCGGTCCGTCTGCAAAAAGCGGATGAATTTCCTCAGGTTCAGCTTCTCCAGCGCCAGGCGAAAGCGATCGCCCCGATTTTTCCCCGATCGGCTGGGCTGATCGAGCATGTCGTAAAAGTAGCCCAGCACGTGCGGAGCCCGATTGACCAGGTCGAGATAGAATCGGCCATACAGCCTGCGAAACAGGGCATTGGTCATTTCCAGAATATCGATGTTCTTGACGGCGGCATCCGGCACGAGCTGTCGCAGAGCGGCTGCCACCGCCTCCGCCGCACGCAGATGGCCGGCGCCGACGGATGCGGACATGATCAAGATTCGTGGAGGCATGATGTTAGGGTAGGGTGCGTTCGGTTTTCGGGCCAGACAGTTAGCCGATCAAAACGGGGATTTCCGGCCCGAAAACCGAACGCACCCTACATCTGATCTACTTCTGCCAGGGCGGATCTTCGAAAGCGATTTTACAGTTCTGGTCCAGAGCCTGGCACATGAGGCGGAGCATGCCGGCTTCCAGGCCGGGGGCCAGCAATGGGGAATGCCACAGCGGGCAATGCTTGTCATTGGTCTCGGCCACGATCCGGTCCAGGACGCGGCTTTCGACGTCCCAGTTATTGTGCTCGACGCTGCGGAAAATGCGGACCTTGTCGTTATCATCCAGGTTGGGGGGGAAAATGTTGACGCCGACCTTGGCGCCGAAGGTGCGCAGCACCAGCGGGCCGTAGCGGGCCACCAGGCGCACGACGCGGTCCTGGGGCGAGAAATAATGCCGCAGCTTGATCTCCGCCGGCAGCATGTTGGCGCCCACCGGAGTGCCCAGGAGAATCACCATGTCGAAATGGTAGGCCGCCGCTTCCTTGGCCAGGTCCGCATATTTCTCCAGGTTTTTGGCCAGGTAGGCCATGGTCAGCCCCATCTGCCCGCCGGCGCTGTGGCCGATAAAGACCACATCGTCATTCCCCTTCACCCCCTGGGCTTGCAGGGCCTTGTGCATGCGCTGGTAGGCGTCCTGGGCCACCTTGGAATCCGGCAAGGCCGAGTCGCCGAACATGGTCACCAGCTGCAAGGGAAACATCTTCCGCAAGGT
>WNFJ01112087.1_pt1 | contig 14720 bp, 13 predicted proteins | sample 5400461 | NCBI WGS metagenome assembly WNFJ01 (sample SAMN13153349, study PRJNA577476) | soil metagenome | isolation source: 115 cm saprolite on Douglas fir-dominated hillslope | place: USA:California | collected 2013-09-17 | reverse complement strand
GAGGTGGCTCAGCGCTACGACTTCAAGGGCTCGAAGGCGTCGATCGCGTTCGACCGCGCCAAGGCCGTCCTCACCCTCATCGCCGACGACGACTTCAAGATGAAGGCCCTGTTCGACGTGCTGCAGTCGAAGCTCATCAAGCGCAACGTGCCGGTGAAGAACCTCGAGCTCGGAGCCGTCATTCCGGCGGCGAACGACACCGTGCGGCGCGAGATCACGCTCACCCAGGGCATCCCGCAGGAGAAGGCGAAGGCCATCGTCAAGGCGATCAAGGACAAGAAGTTCAAGAAGGCTCAGGCCTCGATCCAGGGGACCGAGATCCGCGTGCAGTCGCCCTCGAAGGACGAGCTGCAGGAGGTCATGGCGTTCCTGCGCTCGCAGGATTGGGGTATCGAGCTCAAGTTCGGGAATTACCGCGGATGAAACTCGGCGTCATCTCGCTCGGCTGCGACAAGGCGACCGTCGACTCCGAGCGGCTGGTGGGCCAGCTCGTGGGCCATGGTGCCGTGGTGACGCCGAACCTACCGCAGGCCGACGTGATCCTGGTGAACACCTGCGGCTTCATCGACGCCGCCAAACAGGAGTCGATCGACGCAATGCTGTCAGCCGCACGGCTTAAGGCGCAAGGCAACGTCAGAGCGGTGGTGGCCGTCGGGTGCCTGGTCGAGCGCTACAAGAAGGAGCTGCAGGAGGAGATCCCCGAGGTGGATCTGTTTCTCGGATTCTCCGATCTCCATCACCTCGTGCCGGCGCTCGCCGAGCGCGGCTTGATCGACGACCCCCTCGCGAGTCACCCCGGCGTCCGCCAATTCCTCGGGGACGCGATCCACGTTCGTTACCTCAAGATCTCAGAGGGTTGCGACCACACGTGCGCATTCTGCGCCATCCCGCTGATGCGCGGGAAGCACCGCTCCGAACCGCTCGAGCGTTTGGTGCGTGAAGCGCGGGTACTCGAGGCGCAGGGGGCGCAAGAGATCAACCTCGTGGCCCAGGACCTGGGCCACTACGGCCGGGACCTGGGCCTGGGCGGACCCAAGCTCCCAGACCTGCTCGAAGCACTGCTCGCCGAGACCTCGGTGCCTTGGTATCGCCTGTTATACGTCTACTCGGCGGGTCTCACCGAGCGGCTGGTCGAGCTCGTGGCGCGGAGCCCGCGCATCGTTCCCTACATCGACATGCCGATTCAGCACGCCGCCGACCGCATGCTCGAACGGATGCGCCGCCCCGAGCGCCAACGCACGTTGCGGGAGAAGCTCGGGTGGCTGCGCGGGGCGATCCCGGACTTGGCGGTTCGCACCACCTGCCTCGTGGGCTTTCCCGGCGAAACGGACGACGATTTCCGGGAGCTGTTGGCATTCCTCGAGGACGCGCAGTTCGACCGACTCGGCGCGTTCTCGTACTCGCCCCAGGAGGGCACGCGCGCCACCCAGTACCCGGACGACGTTCCCGACGCGGTGAAGCGCGAGCGTCTCGAGGAGCTGCTCGAGGTCCAGCGCGCCATCTCGGCCGAGCGTCTCGCGCGGTTCGTGGGGCGGGAGGTCCGCGTGCTGGTGGACCGTGTGGCCGATCCCGACGAGGAGCGCGCGACGCATGTGGGGCGGGTGGCCTGGCAGGCGGACGACGTGGACGGCGTCACGTACGTGGAGCGGGGCGGCTGGGCCGAATCTGGGTGCTTCCTGCGTGCCCGGCTCACGGCCAGCGAAGACTACGACTTCCGGGCGGTCGCCCTGACGTGAGTCGCTCGGAGGAGCTCTTCGAGCGTGCGAAAGCGGTGTTGCCGGGCGGGGTGAATTCACCGGTGCGGGCGTTCCGGGCGGTGGGCGGGACGCCCTTTTTTGTCGCCCGGGCGGACGGCTCCCGGCTCACCGACGTGGACGGGAGGACGTACCTCGATTACGTGTGCTCGTGGGGTCCGCTGATCCTGGGGCACGCCCATCCCGCCGTGCTGCAGGCGATCCGCGCAGCCGCGGAGCGGGGGTGGACCTACGGCGCGCCGTGCGAAGCCGAGGTTGACCTGGCGGAGGCGGTACGGCAGCGCATGCCTGCCGTGGAGATGGTCCGGTTCGTGAATTCCGGAACCGAGGCGACCATGGCCGCCCTGCGCGTGGCGCGCGCGGCGACTCGTCGCGAGGTGGTCCTCAAGTTCGAGGGCTGCTACCACGGGCACGCGGACAGCTTCCTGGTGAAGGCAGGCAGCGGCGTCGCGACGCTCGGCTTGCCCGACAGCCCCGGCGTCCCCGCCGCGCTCGCCGGTCTCACCCTCACGCTGCCCTTCAACGACACCCGCGCCCTCGGCGAGCTGTTCCGGCGACGGGGTGACACGCTGGCCGCCGTGATCGTCGAGCCGTACGTCGGGAACTGTGGGTTCATCGCGCCCGAGCGGGAGTTCCACACGGCGCTCCGCGCGCTGTGCGACCAGCACGGCGCCCTATTGATCTTCGACGAGGTGATGACCGGCTTACGGGTCTCGGCCGGAGGGGCGCAGGAACGGCTCCACGTGCGACCCGACCTCACGACACTCGGATGCCGGTGGGGGCCTACGGCGGCCGCGCGGACCTCATGCGGCTGGTCGCGCCCGAAGGGCCGGTCTACCAGGCTGGCACGCTCGCGGGAAATCCGGTGGCCATGGCAGCGGGCCTCGCCACGCTGCGCGAGACGGAGCGACCGGGGTTCTACGAGACGCTGGAGCGGCGAACCGCGCGGCTGGTCGCGGGTATAGGGGACGCCGCGCGCCGACACCGGGTCCCGGTCACCACGGGGCATGCGGGCTCGATGTGGGGGATGTACTTCGCGCATGGCCCGGTCAGGAACTTCGCCGAAGCCAAGGCCGCGGACGCGAGCCTGTTCGCGCGCTGGCACCGGGCCGCACTGGCGCGCGGCGTGTTCCTCGCGCCTTCGGCGTTCGAGGCAGGATTCGTCTCCAGCGCGCATACCGATGCCGACATCGATTCCACCATCACACAACTCGACGCGGCGCTGGGCGAGGCGCGGGCTCGCTAGCGCCCTCGCCCTCGCCGGCGCATGCGGCCGGCCGCAACCCTCTCCCCTCACCCCCGGCGCCGAGCCGGAGCTGCGGGTCGGACTCGTCGCCGGTGCGCCCAGCGTCACGTTGGGGGGCGATGGCGAGCTGTTCATCACCGACGACGCGAACGGGGAGCCGATCGGGTCGATCCCGGCGGGGACGGCCTGGACGGTCGTGAGCGACACGCTCGGCATCAGGCTCGTGAAACCGGACGGCTCCCGCGACGAGCGACGTGGCGGCATCTCTGCGGTGAACGTCACGGAGAACCGCTTCGCGATGGCGAATGGGCGCCGGTATCGCGGGCGGTTGAACGTGCTGCGCGATGCCGAGGGACTCACCGTGACGAACCGGGTGCCCGTCGAGAGCTACCTGGCGGGGGTAATCGGTGGCGAACTGGGACCCCGACGAGCCGACGAACGTCAGGCGATGCTCGCACAGGCCGTGGTGTCGCGGACGTTCGCGCTCAAGAACCGGGGCCGCTGGGAACCCCAGGGCTTCGATGCCTGGGCCGATGTGCGGGACCAGGTCTACACCGGGATCGCGGGGGAGACGGCCGACGTGTGGGGCGCCCTGCGCGCCACCCGGGGAGAGGTGCTCCGCTATGACGGCGATCTGATCTACGCCTACTTCCACTCGACCTGCGGATTCTCGACCGCCGGTGCGGACGAGGCATTCAAGACCGCCCAGAGCCAGCCGTACCTGCGGCCCGTCTCGGACGCGTCCGGGGGCGGCCACTACTATTGTGAGCTCTCCCCGCGGTTCCGCTGGCGCGAGGAATGGGACGGCGCGAAGCTGCGCGCTATATTGTCGCGGACGCTTCCCGCGATGATGAACGCGAGCGGAGGCGGGCTGCAACGCATCACCGATATCGCCGTCACCCGCACGACGGCCTCGGGCCGGGTCGGCGAGCTGCGCATCGTGTTCGAGCACGGAGACGTGCGGGTGCCCGGCCCCGACGTACGCGCGGTGCTGCGACCCGCGCCCGATCAGCTGCTCGGCAGTACGTCCTTCCAGCTCTCGGTGACGAAGGACGGCGGCCAGGTCAGCCGGCTCGTCGCGGCGGGCGCGGGGTGGGGTCACGGTGTGGGGTTCTGTCAGTGGGGTGCGGTGGGCCGGGCGCGCGCAGGCCAAGCCTACCGCAGGATCGTCCCCACCTATTTCCCGGGGACCAATGTTGAGCGCCTTTACTGAGGCGGTCAGGCGGTCAGGCGGACGGGCGGTCTGTCTGGTCGCGATTCTCCTGACCGTCGGGCGGCCGCACCGCCTGTCCGCCCAGGGTTTTCTCTCGCAGTTCTCCTACGACAACCTGAAGCCGAGCGCCCTCCAGCTCGATCTCGGCCCGGTCGGTGGGAACAACATCCGGGGCACGCTCACCGGCGGCTTGCGGCTCGATTACGGGTTCATTGCACCACACGTGCGCGTGCTGCTCGGCGTCTCGTATTACAAGGCCGATTTCAGCTCGGCGGCGCGCGCGCGCTTCGAGCAGCGCCTCAAGAGCGTCGTGATCGACCCATCGGCGGACGACACGATCCGCCTGGGCCGCGTCACCTGGAGCGACGTCACCGGGGACGTAGACCTGCAATACGTCCTGCCACAGGGGCGGGCGGTGGTCACCTACCTGGGGATCGGGCTCGGCGCCCACATCCGGCACGGCAGCGGCCCGGCCATCAACGGCACCTTCGTGCAGGACGCGCTGAACTCGATCACCGCGGGCTTGAACGGCACGATCGGTGCCGAGGTCGGGGCCAACCGCTGGCGGTTCACGCTCGAGGCCCGCGGCGTCCTGTCGAGCGGTGTTTCGACCGTGTCGCTACGCAGCGGCGTGATGTACCGCTGGGCGGGCTCGCGAGACAAGAGACCGGGGACGCCGAAGTGAGCGACCCGGTCCGCGTGGCAGTGATCGGTGCGGGCGCGATCGCTCAGGTCGCCCACCTCCCGGTGCTGCGACGCTTGCCGGGCGTGGAGGTCTGCGCCATCTGCGACTCGGACTTGGGTAAGGCCCAGGCCCTCGCGGGGCGATTCGATGTCAAGGAGACGTTCGACGACATCGAGGAAGTGCTCAAGTACGCTCGTCCCACAGCGGTCGCCATCTGCACGCCGAACCACCTCCACGAGATCCACGTCGTCTCCGCCCTCGCGGCCGGCGCGCACGTGCTGTGCGAGCGGCCGCTGGCGCTTACGCTCGCCGGTGTGGAGCGGGTGCTCCAGGCGAGCGAGAAGTACGGCCGTCGGGTGATGGTCGGGATGAACCACCGCTTTCGATCCGACGTGCAGGCGGTGCGCGGCTTCCTCGCCGGCGGCGACATCGGCGTGCTGCAGGCGATCCGCTGCGGCTGGTACACGTTCCAGCCGAGTCGCAACCTGGTAGCGTGGCGGCTGCGCCGCCAGGAGGCCGGCGGCGGCGCCTTCCTGGACCTCGGTCTGCAGCTGCTCGACCTCGGACTCTGGCTCGCGGCATGGCCGGCGGCCAAACGCATCGCGGCGCACACGATGGGGCAGGGAAAAGACGGCGTGGAGGACATGGCGACGGCGCTGGTGGTGTGCGAGAACGGCCTGTCGCTCTCGATCGATGTGAGCTGGCGTCACATGGGTGAGGCCGAGCGCTTCTGGTTCGACTTGGTGGGAACCAAAGGGTCGGCCCGGGTCCAGCCGCTGCGGGTGTTCAAGGAGATGCACGGGTCGGTCACCGACGTGACGCCCACCGGGGCGAGCGGGCGCGAGACGCCGTTCGCGCAGTCCTACCGCGCCGAGTGGACGTATTTTCTCGCCGTCATGAAGGGGGATGTGAACGCCCCGCCGCCGCGCGACCAGCTCGCCCTGCATCGCGTGCTGGATGCCATCTATCGCTCGGCCGACGAAGGGCGCGACGTGGTCCTGTGACGACGCCGACCCGGCAGGCCGCGGCCCTCGTCGCCCTGGGCGCCGCCCTCCTCGCCGCCAGCTACCCCCCGTTCCGCCTTCCCGTCGTGAGCTTCCTCGCCCTGGCACCGGCGGTCGTTCTGCTGCGCCGGTTCGAAAGCGAGCGCGACCCGCGCGGCGCGTTGCGCTGGGGGTTCTGGTACGGTTTCGTGACTCAGGGCGCCGTGCTGTACTGGCTCGTGGTGGCGCTGTGGCACTTCACACCGCTGTCGGCGCTCGGCTATCTCGCCACGATCGCGCTGTTCGGCGTGTGGCACGCGCTGCTCTTCTGGCTTGTGGTGCGCGTGCGCCTCCGCCTGCCCGCGGTCCCGGTGGCGATCGTGCTCCCCGTCGCGTGGACGGCGGTCGAATGGGCCGTGGGCCATCAGGGGGACATTCGGTTCCCGTGGCTGGGGCTGGGGACTTCGCTGACCGACGCCGCGACGCTCGTGCAGTGGGCCGACCTGGCTGGCGCGCGCGGCGTGACGCTGTGGCTTGTGTGGTGCAACGTCATGGTCGTGGAAGGGTTCCTCGGGAATCGGGAGCGGGGACCGGGGAGCGGTACCTTCGGGTGGCGTCCGCTCGCTGCGGTGCTCGCAACTGTCCTCTGTGCGTGGGGCTACGGCGCATGGCGCGAGCGGACGCTTCCGGTCCGCGAGCTCGGCACCGTGGGACTCATCCAACCGAACGAAGGGTTCCGGGAGAAGTGGGATCCGCGCCATGCGGATAGCGTGGTGACGAAGCTCGTGACCATGACGCGCGCGCTCGAGGCGCGCGGCCGTGTGGCGCTCATGATCTGGCCGGAGGCGGCGATCCCCGGTTTCCTCCAGCCCGCCTGGGACTCGAGTATCGTCGGGCTCGCGCGCGAGAGCCGGACGCCCATCCTCACCGGCGGGATCTACGGCGAGAACCATCCCGACGGGTCGTACGACTATTACAACGCCGCGTTCTACTTCGACTCCTCGGGCAGCTGGCGCCGCTATCCGGTCTACGAAAAGCACTTTCTCGTCCCGGTCGTCGAGCGGGTGCCGTTCGTTCCCGCACGGCTGATGCAGAGCGTCCCCGGCGTGGGGCGCTGGTCCGGTGGGTTCGGGCGAGGCCGGGGTCTTCCCTTGTACTCGACTCCGCCAGGTCGCGTCGGCGTTGTGATTTGCTACGAGTCGGCGTTCGAAGAGTTGGCGCGCGGGTACCGGCGCGCCGGCGCGGAGTTCCTGGCGAACATCACGAACGATGCGTGGTATGGGCGCACGGCGGGCCCGTACCAACACTCGGCGCATCTCGTCATGCGCGCCATCGAAACCCGAATGGGCATCGCCCGAGCGGCGAATGACGGTATCTCCGAGTTTGTCGATCCCTTGGGACACACCTACGCCGAGACTGGCCTGGAGCAGGAGGCCGTCGTGTCTGGCCAGGTCCGCACCAGCGACGTGATCCCGCTGTACGTGCGGCTCGGCGACTGGGTGGGGCTGCTCTGTGTCCTCGCCACCCTTGGTTTCGCCGGCGTCTTGGCGGTGCAGCATTGGAACCGGAGCGCCTGAAAATGCGGAGTGCGGAGTGCAGAATGGAGCCCGCGAGCCCCCCTCCTCAATTCCGCATTGCCCACTCCGCATTCCGCACTGGGGTGGGTGGGGGGCTAGGGTGAGGGTGGGGGTGGATGTCGGCGGAACCTTCACCGATCTCGTCGCGCTCGCCGATGATGGGACGATCGAAGTCCGCAAGGTGGTGACGACGCCGGAAGATCCCGCCGTCGGCTTGTTTCACGCGCTGGACCCGCTCAAGCCTCCTCCCGCCATCGAGCTGCTCGTTCACGGTACCACGATTGCCACCAACGCCCTGCTCGAGCGCCGCGGAGCCCGCATCGCGCTCGTGCCGACCAAGGGCTTCGAAGACCTTCTGTGGCTGCGGCGCCAGGATCGGGCGGCGTTGTACGACCTGGCCCGCGACCACCCGCCCCCGCTGGTCGCGCGGTCCGACGTCGTGGGGGTCGCGGAGCGGACCGGCCCCGGGGGCGTGCTCGAGCCGCTCAGCGAGGACGAGGTCGAGCGGGTGGTGGCCGCGGTGCGCGCGCTGGTTCCCCCTCCCGATGCGCTGGCCGTCGCCTTGCTGTTCGCCTTCCGCCACGCGGAGCACGAGCGCCGCCTGGTCGCGGCGCTGCGCGACGCGCTCCCCAACGTCCCCATCGCCGCGAGCCACGAAGTCCTTCCCGTGTTCCGGGAGTTCGAGCGCGCGAGCACCACCACGGTCGAGGCGTATCTCCGTCCCAAGGTCTCCGCCTATCTCGGACGGCTGGAGCGCGACGTGCGGGCCCGCGGCATTGGGATGCTGCGGGTCATGACATCGAGCGGCGGAACGCTCTCCCCGGGTGCGGCGGCCGGGCGCGCAGCCTCGCTCGCGCTGTCCGGGCCCGCGGGGGGTGTAATTGGCGCTCGCCTGGTCGGTGCGGCGGTGGGCCTGCCGGACCTCCTGACCCTCGACATGGCTCGTCAGCGGCGGCAGCCCCCTGGGAGACGGTGGTGGTGTGGTGGCGGGCCTCCCTCTCGCCCTGCCCGCCGTCTTGATCGAGACGGTGAGCGCCGGGGGTGGGAGCATTGCGCGCATCGACGAGGGCGGCGCCCTCAAGGTCGGGCCGGAGAGCGCCGGGGCGGTCCCGGGCCCGGCGTGTTACGGCCGGGGCGGTGCACGACCCACCGTCACCGACGCGTGCCTGGTGCTGCGGTGGCTCGATGCCCAGCATCCGCTCGCGGACGCTGTGCGGCTCGATCGCGACGCCGCGGAGCAAGCGCTGAGCTCCCTCAGCGTGGCGAGCGATGCAAGTGCGATCGCGGCGGGCATCGTGGCCGTCGCCGCGGCGGTGATGGCGCGCGCGCTCAAGCGGGTCAGCGTCGCCCGCGGGCTCGATCCCCGGCGGATGGCCCTGCTGCCGTTCGGCGGTGCAGGGCCGCTCTTCGGGTGCCAGCTGGCCGAGGCGCTGGGGATGCGTACCATCGTGATCCCACCCCATCCCGGAGCCCTCTCGGCGCTGGGCCTGGCCTCCGCGGCGGAACGCGTGGATCTGATCGCATCGTTTCATCGCCCGCTCGACGACGTGCCGTCCCGAGACCTCGGGTCGGCTTTCGCACCGCTGCTCGAGGAGGGGCGGGGGCAGATACCCGGCGGCGCGCTGCTCCGCTACGCCGATTGTCGATTCGCCGGGCAGGGCTTCGAGGTGACGGTCCCGGTGACGGCCGACGATCCGCGGCGGATCCGGGAGGCCTTTCTCGTCGAGCACCGCGCGCGGTTCGGCCATGCGGCGAGCGATCAGCCGGTGGAGCTCGTCAACCTGCGCGTCGTGGCGCTACGCGAGGGGCCGCTACCACGCTTCGCGGACCTGCGGCGGGTGGTCCAGAGACCTGGCGCCAGTCGCCCGATTACGTTGCGGGGCGCTCGGGTCAGCGCGTCGGTCTGGGCGCTCGACGAGCTAGCCGCGGGCGTGACGATCGCCGGGCCGGCAATCCTGGCGGGGCGGAACGCGACGGCCCTGGTCGAGGCCGGGTGGCGCGGCACGGTGCATCAATGCGGCGCCGTGCTGGTGCAGCGTACATGACCCTCGACGCCGTCGGGCTCGAGGTGATGGGGCACGCCTTCTCGTCGATCGCGGAAGAGATGGGCCTCGTGTTGATTCACTCCGCGGTATCCCCAAATATTCGCGAGCGGCGCGATTGCTCGGCGGCACTGTTCGACGCCGCTGGCGAAATGATCGCCCAGGCGGCCCACATTCCGGTGCATCTCGGCGCCTTGCAGGAATCGGTCGCCGCGGTGCGCGCGCTCGCCCCTCCTCCCGCCCCGGGCGACATCTTCATCCTCAACGACCCCTACACCGGCGGCTCCCACCTGCCCGACATCACACTCATCGGCGCCATCGAAGTCGACGGCGCCGTGGGCGGCTACAGCGTCGTGCGGGCGCATCACTCTGATGTCGGCGGTGTGCAGGCCGGGAGCATGCCGGCGGGCGCGCGGGAGATCTTCGCAGAGGGCGTGATCGTGCCGCCGGTGCGCCTGACGGCCGACGTGGAGCGCTTCCTGCTCGCCAACGTGCGGACTCCCGAGACGCGGCGCGCCGATCTGGCAGCCCAGCGGGCGGCCGTGACACGAGGGGCTGAGGGGTTGCGCGCCCTGGCGACGCGGTACGGCTGGGCTGCCGTGCGCGAGGCGGCTACGGACCTCCTGGACTACGCCGAGCGGCGCGCGCACGATGCTCTCGGCCGGTTGCAAGCGACCGCCCTCACGGCAACTGATTGGCTCGAGGGAGACGGTGTCGACGACGCGGACTTGGGCGTGAGCGTGCGGGTCGACATCGCGGACGGCGTCTTCCAGGTCGACTTCACGGGCACCGCTGCGGCGGCACGTGGCAACGTGAACTGTCCGCTCGCGGTGGCGCGCTCGGCGGTGCTGTTCGTCGTGCACACGCTCCTGGCCGAGGATGTGCCCACCAACGGCGGCGTGCAGCGCGCGGTGCGCGTCACGGCGCCCCCGGGGTGCCTCGTGAACGCGCGCTTCCCGAGCGCGGTGGCGGCCGGCAACGTCGAGACGTCGCAGCGCATCGCCGACACGGTGTTTCTGGCGCTCGCCGCCGGCGGCATCGCGGTGCCGGCCCAGGGCCAAGGGACGATGAACAATGTCACGTTCGGGGCGAGTGGCTGGACGTACTACGAGACGATTGGGGGCGGTCAGGGAGCGAGCCACGGTGCACCCGGACCGTCGGGCGTGCACGTCGGCATGTCGAACACCCGTAACACGCCTATCGAGGTGCTCGAGATGGAGTACCCCTTGCGCCTCAAGACGTACGCCTTGCGCCGGGGCAGTGGTGGTGTGGGCCGGTGGTCCGGTGGGGAGGGTGTGATCCGCGAGTTCGAGGTGCTCGCTCCCATGGAGGCGAGCATTCTCGCCGAGCGGCGGCGTCACGCCCCCCGCGGCGCTGCGGGGGCACGCGACGGGGGGCGCGGGTCCACCTGCTTGAACGATGTGCCGCTGGCTCCTAAAGTCAGCGTGTCGCTCGCCCCCGGCGACGTGTTGCGTGTGGAGACGCCGGGTGGCGGCGGTTGGGGCAAACCCGAACGCGGAGACAACGGATGACTTGGGTGCTCGTGGCCCTCATCGGCCTGATGGGAGGTGTGGTATCGGGGTTGTTCGGCGTCGGGGGCGCGATCGTGATCGTGCCTGCTTTGGTGCTGCTGGTCAAGCTGCCGCCGCACACCGCCAGCGGCACGTCGCTGGCATCGCTGCTGTTGCCGGTAGGGCTGCTCGGAGCGATGGAGTACTATCGGCGCGGACAGGTCAACATCCCCTATGCCGTCATCCTTTCCGCCGGGCTGTTCGTCGGGGCATTCATCGGCGCGAACCTGGCCGGCGAGGTGTCGGACGTGGCGCTGCGGCGGGCGTTCGGCGGGCTCCTCCTGATCGTTGCCGGAAAGCTGCTGCTCGGCTAGGCGGTCGCCTCGAACACTTTTCCCTCCACGAACAGCCGGAACAGCTCCTGGTCGAGCTGCCCGGAGCGTACCTCGTCGGCCATGATGTCGAGGGCGCGCGCGGGCGCCACGGCCACCTTGTAGGGACGGTCGGCCGCGCTCAGCGCGTCGTAGATGTCGCTGATCGTCATCATGCGCGTCTGAATCGGGATGGCCTCGCCGGTCACCCGGCGCGGGTATCCCTTGCCGTCGAGCTTCTCGTGGTGTCCATACGCGATCATGGGGATGTGCTGGAGCTCGCGCGTCCAGGGAATCTGCTGCAGGAAGCGGTACGTGTGGGTGACGTGGCTCTCGATCTCGAGGCGCTCCGTCTCGTCGAGTGAGCCCTTGGGGATGGTGAGGTAGCGCATCTCCTCCTCGGTGAGGTAGGGGTGCGGCCGGCCCGTAGCGTCCTCGTACGAGCGACGGGACAGGTGGAGCAGCGCCTCGAACTGTCCCGCCGGGAGCACCGTCGGCTCGTTCGCGCTCAGCACGGCGTCCAGGAAGCCGTCCAGCGCCTGGATTTGCCGCGCGTGCTCCTCCTCGAGCGCTCGCAGGAAGCGCTCGTAGTCCTTCCGCTCGTGGGTCTCGAGGAACTCGGCCCGCTTTCTCCAGAATTCCCGCTCGGCGGTGCGTCGCACGTAGTGGTGGCGTTGCTTGATGAGATCGAGCTGGAGCGGGTAGAGCTTCTTGGCTTTGACCAACACCTGCTCCCGTACGCCGACCTTGCCGAAATCGTGCAGCAGCCCGGCATACCGGATCTCCTTGATCTGTTCGCGGGTGAACTTCACGCCGCGATACGCGCCGTCTTGGGCGCGATCGACCACGGCGGCGAGCCCCACCGTCATGTTCGCCACTCGTCCCGAGTGCCCGAACGTGGTCGGGTCCCGCTGCTCGATCGCGTGCACCGCGGCCTTCACGAACCCCTCGAACAGGCGCTCGATCTCCTCGTATAGCCGGCTGTTCTCGATGGCGACCGCCGCCTGGCCCGCGAGCGCGGTCACGAGATCCACCGTGCGCCGCGAGTACGGCACCACCTGGTGCTCCACTTCCGCCGGGGTAACCAGCACGGCCTCGGCCTGGCGTTTGCGGTTGATGAGCTGCAGGACGGCGATCACTTCCTCTTTGTGATCCTTCATGGGGATCACGAGCATCGACTTCGTGCGGTAGCCGTGCCGCTCATCGAACGAGCGGTTGATGCTGTATTCCACGTCCGGGGGCAGGAAGTAGGCGTCGTCGATCACCAGCGGCTCGCCCGTCACGGCCGTGTAGCCCGCCAGGCTCGAGCGGTCCACCGGGATCGTAAACTCGACGAACGGGGCTTCGGGCTTGGAATACGTCTGCGCGATCCGGAAGCGCAGGCGCCTCTGACCCTGCCCCCCCGTCTCGACCAGGTACAGGCTGCCCGCGTCCGAGTTGGTGATGCGCCGCGCCTGCGTGAGGATCAGCTCGAGCAGCGTCTTGAGATCCCGCTCGGTGCCGAGCGCGACGCCGATGCGCGTCAGCTCGCCGATCTCGCGGCTGCGGTTGGCGGCCTCGGAGCGCGCGCGGGCGGTCTCCAGGCGGGCAGCGGCTTCGCGATACCCCGCTCGTACCGCCACCAGCAGCTGCCGTGGCCCGACCGGCTGCTTCAAGAACCCGGAGAGCAGCTCGGAGGGCATCTCCGCGGGCAGATCGAGCTCGCCGCTGCGACCGAGTGCCACGATGGCCCCCCCGGCGTCCACGAACGCCCGCAACGCGTCGACCGGGAAGATCGAGCGGCTCTCCGAGTCGAGCACGAAGACCGTCGGGCGCTCGTCCACCAACAGCTCGCGTGGCACGCGTGCTTCGCGCGCTTCGATCTGGGCACTCTCGAGCGCCGGTCGAACGCCTGTGGGACTCCAGGCGGGCGTGTGCAGCAGGAGGTATTTCACGGCGTAGGCCCGGGACCGGATGGTCCCGGGACGTCACGTCACGAGTTCTTCACGCGCTGGAGGCCCTGCTGCGCCTCGGTATACTCCGGGAAAACGGCCAGCGCGCGCTGGTACATCTCCGCGGCCTTGTCCTTCTGCCCGCGATCCTGGTACAGGAGCGCCTTCGAGTAGAACGTCAGCGCCTCCGTCGGGACCTGCCGATTCATCCGCTGCTCCGAGGACTGCCGTGGCAGGGGGGGCAGGTTGGCATCCTTCATCAGGCGTGAGGCGACGGTGCGGATGATGTCGAACAGGTGGTCCCGCTGCATGCGGTCGGACTCGACCTTGACGATCTCGCTCGTTTCGACGTTGACGAGCCGCGCGTCCAGGCGGAAATCGCCGTAGAAGTCGATGAACGCGCCGGTGATGACGTAGCGCGCACCGACGAGCTTCCCGACCTTCGCGGCGGTTTCCGGGGTCACCTTGCCCGACGCACCGAGGTTCTGTTCGGCCAGCAGCTTCTCGATGGCGTCGCGCTCGACCACGCGGGCCCCAGGGTTGGCGGCGAGCTCCGAGATCAGCATCCCGGCGATGCCCTTCTGCAGGGCGTCGAAGTTCTCCTTGTCCTGTCCGTACGAGCCGCTATTGTCGAACGGCAGGACGGCAATGCCCGGCCGGGCATCCTGGCCGCGGCCCTGCGCGCCCACTACGCGCCCAACCAAGGCGAGCAGGGCGACAGACAGCAATGCGGGGACGAAACGCGAACGCATAGAGTCAGTCCTCGTCAGAGAGTCAGGGTCATGCCTTCTTGCGCTGCCCGGCGGGCAGGCCCTTCGCCCGTGCCTGACGGCGGGCCGCCGCGAGCAGGGCGTCGATTGCCTCGTCGCCGTGCTCGGGCTCATGGTGGAACAGCACCAGGCGCTTCACTCCGGCCTCGCCCGCCAGCGCGACCGCCTCCTCGAACGTCGAGTGGCCCCACCCCCGGTGCTCCTCCAGCTCTTCGGGGGTATACATCGCATCGTGGATGAGCAGTTCCACACCCGTGAGAAACGCCACGAAATCCTTGCGCCATGACGCCGGGGTCTCGTAGTGCCCGCCCGGCCCGAGCTCGTTGTCGGTCACGTACGCCATGCTCGGACCGCCCGCGGCCGGCGTGAGCCGGTAGCCGAGCGTGGTGCCGGGGTGGCGCAGCCGAATCGTCCGCACCTTGAACGTCCCCACCGTGAACTCGCCCGGTTCTACCTGCTGCACCGTGAGCTTCGCCGACAGCGCGTCCAACGGGACGGGAAAGACGGCCGGGTCCATTTGCTGACGTAGGATCGCCTCGAGCGAAGTAGTCCCCTGGCGTGAGCCCCAGATCCGCACCGCGTTCCCGGGGGCGAAGAACGGCTTGAAGTGGGGCAGCCCCTGGATATGGTCCCAGTG
>WNFJ01183247.1_pt3 | contig 14722 bp, 17 predicted proteins | sample 5400461 | NCBI WGS metagenome assembly WNFJ01 (sample SAMN13153349, study PRJNA577476) | soil metagenome | isolation source: 115 cm saprolite on Douglas fir-dominated hillslope | place: USA:California | collected 2013-09-17 | reverse complement strand
CACCGTGCGGGCCTTGCCCAGCTCGCCAATCAGCCGGCGAATCTCGACTCGCTGATTCGGGTCGAGGCCTTCGGTCGGCTCGTCGAGTACGAGCAGGTCGGGCTGGTGCACGATGGCCTGGGCTAGGCCAACGCGCTGCCGGAACCCCTTCGACAGCTCCCCGATGGGCCGGTAGTACACCCCGTCGAGGCCGGTCGCGGCCACTGCGGCATCGAGCGCGGCGGCGCGCGAGGGCCCGGCGAGCTGTCGCAGGTCGGCGATGAACGCGAGGTATTCGCTCACCAGCATCTCGACATACAGCGGATTGTTCTCGGGCAGGTACCCGATGCGGCGCTTGGCGGCGCGCCCCGCCTCCGCGAGGGGGACGCCGTCAAACGTGATCGTGCCCGCGTCCGGCTCGTAGTACTGCGTGATGAGCCGCATCGTCGTAGACTTGCCGGCGCCGTTCGGACCCAGGAATCCGACGACTTCGCCGCGGTCGACCGCGAAAGACACCCGGTCGACCGCCAGGACCTCGTCGAATCGCTTGGAGACCCCGTCTAGGGAAAGGAGCGACATAAGCGGTGAAGATGGTAACAAGGCCCCCGCCTGCTGTTCAACCCCCTCACCGCGGCGCCCCCTTGCAGCGCGTGGTTCGCCGGGTGGCAGCAGCCCCCGGGTGCCGCCGCCGGGCCATCGCGCGGCTACGGCGCGAGCTGAGCGAGCTGCGCCGCAGCCCGGGTAAGGACGGCGGCTTCGGCGCGGAGCGCTTGGGCGACCACCCCGACCTGCTCGGTCGCCTCGGGCCAGTTGCCCTGCTCGATCGCTTCCCGCACGCCGGGCAACGTCTTCACGCCGTAGCCCGTGTAGAAGCCAGGGGCGTAGATGGCGTGACGATACCAGGGGCGCCGCGGCAGCCCCCCCGCGCTGGTGAGCGCGCGCTCGCTCTCGAGCAGGGTCGCGTTCAGGGCCCCGACCTGGGGCCGGGCCAGCGCCGCGCCACCCGCCGCGGCGGCCTGGGCGAGGGCGCGCTCGTAGCGCTCCGCGGCACCGGTGAGCGCGGCCAGCGCGCTGTCGAGTGGCGCGAAGTCGAGCGCGGGCGGCACCGCTTGGCGCGGGGGTGGTAGCACGCGGCGCCGTGGGTCCGCGGTGGCGCTGAAGACGCCCTCGTCGATCTCGCGGTTGCGCTCGCGCGCCCCGTCTTGGGCGTCCTGCAGCAGCTTCTTGACCTCTTGCGCGTAGCGCCCCACGGCTTCCGCGAGGCCCGTGAATTCGTAAGGCGGCAGCTCGGCGTCGGCCAGCCGCATCACCGCCGTGCCGATCGTCTGCGCCAGCGCACGCTCGTAAACGAACGCGGTGTCGCCGAACGTGCTGAACCAGGCGAAGTCGTCGTACACCGAGTGGTAAATGCCGCCGCCGCTCTCCCCTTCGTAGCCGAGATTGAGGGAGGCGATACCGGCGTGCTGCAGAAACGGCGAGTAGTCCGATCCCGAGCCGAGGGCGTCGATGCGGAGATCGCCACGCTCGCGGACGTCCCGGCGCACGGCCGTGGAGTCGGCCGCGGAGTCGGCGGCGGCGATCGCGTGGAGCTGGGCGCGCTTCCACACGGTGAGCCCTGTCTCCGGATCCTCGATGTCGCGCGCCACCTCGTTGATGAACCGCTCGAGCGAGTGCGAGCCCGCCATGAAGAGATAGCCACGCCCGTTGCTGTCGCTATTCAGATAGGCGACGGCGTGCCGGGCCAACTCGTCAGCGTGCGCTTCCACCCACTCGGTCGAACCGAGCAGGGCAGGCTCCTCGCCGTCCCAGGCGGCGTAGAGGATGGTCCGGCGTGGGCGCCACCCCTGCGTGAGCAGTTGGCCGTAGACGCGCGCCTCCTCGAGCAGCGCCGCCTGCCCGGAGATCGGGTCCCAGGCGCCGTTCACCCAGGCATCGTGGTGATTGCCGCGGATCACCCACTCGTCCGGAGCGACCGTGCCCGGGATGCGCGCGATCACGTCATAGAGCGGCCTCAAGCTCCAATCGGATTTCACCCGGAGGTGCACCTTGGCGGGTCCGGGTCCGATGTGGTAGGTGATCGCCAGCCCGCCGCGCCAGGGCGCCGGCGCCACCGGCCCGGCCAGTGCCGCGAGCAGCGGTTCCGCATCGCCGTAGGAGATCGGTAGCACGGGGATTTTGGTGATCGTCGGAGCGTCTTTAATGGGCAGGCGCTTCGCGTCCTTCGTCGCGCCCACGCCGGGCGTGAGCGGGTCACCGGGGTACAGCGGCATGTCCATCACGCTGCCCCGTTGCACGCCCTCGCGGGGGCGCCATGGTCCTCGCGGGTATACGTCTCCCTGGGTGTAGCCGTCATCCTTGGGATCGGAGTAGATGAGGCAGCCGATGGCCCCATGCTCGGCGGCAACCTTGGGTTTGATCCCGCGCCAGGAGCCGAAGTAACGGGCAATCACGATGGCGCCCTTCACGGAGACGCCCAGGCGCTCGAGGCGCTCGTAGTCGGCCGGCACGCCGTAGTTGACGTAGACGAGCGGCGCGGTCACGTCGCCGTCGATCGAGTACGCGTTGTAAGTCGGCAGCTGCTCCGCCCGCTGCCCCGATGTGGGATCGCCCGCCACCGGCGGCTCCGCGAGACGGGCCTCGAATCGCCTCGGCTCGACCAGTTCCACCACGCGCTCGAGCGGCGTCGGAAACAGGACGTCGAACGACTCGATGTGCGCGTCGAGCCCGAAGCTCCGGAATTTCGCCAGGATCCACTCGGCATTGGCGCGGTCGTACGGGGAGCCCACGTGGTGCGGTCGGGCCGACAGATGGCGCATGTAGGCGCGCAGTGAGTCGGGGCTCGGGAGCGCGCGGAACTTGCCTTCCCACTCGCGCTCGGCCGCGGCGGACCGCGCAGTGAAGCCCCGGAGCTCGGGCGGGAGGGCCGGAATGGGGGCGGGGGCGGGGGCGGGACCGCCGCCGAGCAGCAGCAACCCCACCGCGCACGCGGTGAGCGGACGAGTGATCAGGCGCATCGGCGACAACCTCGCGGCGGACGGGACGACGGGTCTGAACTAGAACGTCAGCGCGATGCCCGCTTGCACATTGCGGGAGACGGCGAACGCCTCGACCGCGAGCGCCGCGACCAAGAGCCACGGCCGCGTACGCGGCGGCGCGGCGGCTGCGACACCCAGCGTAGCGAAGCCGACGACTGCCGTGTAGGCGTTCACCAGGCCGACCGTGGGGTGCCGCCCGAGAATCGGGTTCAGCTCATCGTAGCCGCGCCGGATTCCCTCACGCGTCTGGGCGGCGTCGATCCACAAGGCCACGGTGAAGACGCTGGCGAGCGCCACGTCCGACGCGCGCCACGCGCGCGCCGTCGGCTGCGCGCCCTGCGCTGCCAGCGGGACGGGCGCGGCCGCGAGCGTCGCGACCGCGAGCCACCCCGCTGCGCCGACCCTCCTTGGGACTCTCCCTGCGCGAAGTGCCAGCACGCTAACCAGTTCCCGTGAGCAGACAGGACGTCGGCCGTTAAGTGTGACGCGCGGGTCGGAGCGCGGCAAGAGGCGGCGCCGGTCGGCGCCGGGCCCGCGCCGGCCACGTTGCCGGGGCGCGCCGCACCGCCATATTGCAACGCCAGGAGAGCTCATGCACACCGTTTTCCCCGCGCTGTTACGGTTCAGCGACCTCGGCCTGCTGGTCCTCAGGCTCATGGTGGCGATCGTATTCGCTGAAAGCGGGTGGAATCACCTGCGGGATCCGGCGGGGCGCGCTCAGCGCATCGGCATGAGCCCAGGCTTCACCCTCGTGCTTGGCTGCGGCGAGGTCGCGGGCAGTGTCGGCGTGGCCCTGGGCATCCTCACCCAGCTCGCCGCCCTCGGCCTCATCCTCATCATGCTCGGGGCGATCCAGAAGAAGGTGTTCGTGTGGAAGACGGGCTTCTGGGGCGCGCACGGGTACGGGTGGCACTATGACCTGATGCTGCTGATCATGAACCTCGTGATCGTCGTGACCGATGGCGGCCGCCTGGTGGTGTGGTGAGGAGGCGTTCACGTCCGGGCACGCCCCGCGCGCCGACGGAGCGGACCCCACCCCCGCCGTGCGGCCTCGCGACCGAGAGAAGATGGAGCCGGCGACGAGAGCGAACCCGGCACAGGGATCGGAGTTGGCCCCGGTGGATTCGAACCACCATACCCAGATCCAAAGTCTGGTGTCCTGCCGTTGGACGAGGGGCCAGCGATTGCGTCGCCTTTCAACTTACGGAGGGCGAAGCCTTCTCGGGAGGCTCCGCCGTGCTGCCGCCACCCGACGCGCCCTAGGGGAATTCGACGTCGAGTATCGGGTGCAGCTCGATTCCGTTGGGCGCTGCGCCACTTTGGAAGTGGAGGTAATCGAAAAACCCAACGCCCGTGATCACCACGAGCGGGTGGGCCTCGCCTGTCGCCGAATTAATACGGTCGAGCAGCTTCCGGCGTGCCGTGGCGTAGCGCGCGGCGAACCCAGAAGCACAGGCTCCTGCACATTCGGGGTCCGGAATCTCCACGATCATGGTCTTCGTGGTGTCCCGGGGGTCTGCCGCGGTCATGTGGTAGTCACGGTCGACCTCCGTGACCCGCCGCAGCAAGCGAGCCTCCACGCGGTACACAGTCAGCTCAACGGGGTCGGCGCGCCCGGTGGCCGAGAGTACCTCTGGGCGTGGGAGCGCGACTAAGGCCGCGATCGTGGTGTTGACCGGCTGCTGGAACTGCACACGCGCGCGGTCCACGTCACTCAGCGTTTTCACGGGCCAACGCACGAAACCACATATCCGGCCGCAGCGCGAAACGTCATCGCCGGCCGGGGTGGTGGGCACGGTCGGGGTCAGCCACGCTGCGACGCCACCGTGATGAGCACACGTGCCGCTGGAGCGCTCGCTCGAGGAATAGGTGCCATCTCGGCAGCGGGCCGTCGCCCCGGCCGGAACGGCGGAAGGTGCCGGTTGCGATCGCTCCTGGGCCCGTGCCGCGGTCACGGTGAGCGCGGCAACGGCAACAAGCCCGAGGCGGAGCGACCATGCGACCAAGCGCCGCCGAGTCCTCATGCGGGTCTGGTTCCACAATCGACGTTGAGCGGTGCCGTCATGGACGGGGTCGCGAGGGCGCGCCGCAACGCCTCGGGGCGCCCGGGGGAGAGAACACCAGTGCCTTGGTCAAGGTTGGAGCACCACCCCTTGGGTTTGCCCGTTCTTGGTTTCGACATCGTAGGCGCGGTTTCGGGCCTGACCCTCGGCGTTGACTCGAGCCGCAGTGCGAGACGCCGCGTCCCACACGGCGTCGCAACTGGCAGCCCGCAGGCCGGTGAGCGCGGTCAGCAGCCGCTGCGCGTAATGCTCCGCGATAGAGCGGTGGCCCGCTTCGTGGATCTTCACGTGGTCGAGGTAGTCGCGCCACACCGCGACAACCCGGGGGGCCGCGTCCCCTGGGGGGTTCCAGCGCGGTAGCGTCATCGTCACGGTCAGGTTGACGTGGACGTCGCGGAGCGTGCAGCCATCCGCGCTCGGTCGCTCGGCGTAGGTCCACTCCAAGTCCCACACCGTCAAGGCGTCCGCGGCCTGACCCTGTTCTTGGGGCCCCAGGCGGTGGACGGCGTCCCGCAATTCCGAGACGCTCCTCCCCGTGACGTCGTAGTAGCGCTCGTGGGGCGAGATGGATAACCCGGCAAGTCGAGCGCTCGACGGGGGTGGGGCGGCCGGGGCTGGGGCGGGTAGCGGACGCGCGGCCGGCGCGGCACAGCCCGCAGCAAGGAAGAGGACGGCAAGCGTCGGCTGCCGGGCGGTCGATTGCACTCCGCCCCGCAGTCTAGGCCAGCGTGATGTCCTGCTCGATTACCAGATTCGTCGGCAGGCCCTGGATGTCGAGCCGCGCCCGCGCCTTGAGCTTCTCCGTGCCCTTGAGCTTGCCGGCGCTCACGGCGGCGTACACGCTCTTCTCGATCTCGCGCTGCGCGGTGACGCCGAAGTGCTTCAGGAAGTTGCGCACGGAGAGATTGAACGCTTCGTCGTTCATGGAGTCACCTTCAAGACCTGATCGTGCTGACGGGTCCGCTCGGTCACCTGAATCGCGACTTCATCGCCCACGGTCGCCCGCTGCACCTTTTGGTGGTTCACTTCCATCGACGTGACCTGTTCGCTGAAGTCGGTCGTGTGGCCGTGGAACCGTACCTGGTCGCCGAGCGCCAATTCTCCATCCGTGAGGCGCACCACGGCGACGCTCGGCCCCTTGAAGTAGTGCACCACGGTTCCCACGGGCTGTTCGGGCATGGGACTCCTCCGCGCTGCGGCTCCTCCACTATACGCCCGCGGCGGGTCTCCCGCCACGGAGCCCGGGGCGCTAGGCCGCTGCCGGCGCAGGCGCCACCACCGCCCGCGTAGCGGTCCGGATCAGGCGCTGCTGTTTCTCGCCGAGCAGGAGCGCCGCGTCGTCGCGCAGCCGCTCGCTCGCGAACACCGCGGCCACGGCGCTCCCCGAGCCGCACAAGCGCACCCACAACGGATGGGTCGCCGCGAGCCGTTCGAACAGCGTCCGCAGCTCGGGGTGGCGGCCGAACACGGCGAGCTCGAAGTCGTTACCGCCCAGCCGGCCGACGCTCCCCCACGCCGCGAAGGCGTCGGCGTCGAGCACGACGGGTCCGCGCGCCGGAGGCTCGAGGTGGCGCTCGTCCCACCAGCGGTAGGCATCCGGCGTGGCCACGGCGACGGGCGGCACCGCGACCAATGCCGGCGCGGCCGGCGGGGCCGCGACCCGGAACAGCCGCTCGCCACGCCCCCACGCGACCGCTGCGGGCGCGCCGCTCGCGCAGAACGCGACGTCCGCCCCGAGATGTGCGGCTTGGAGGAGCAGCTCGGGCCGGGGGACGGCGTTTCCCGCCAACGCGTTCACCGCGTGGAGCGCCGCCGCGGCGTCGCTCGAGCCGCCGCCCAGCCCGGCGCGAACGGGGATGCGCTTCGTCAACGCCAGCGCGACCCCGAACTTCTGGCCCGTCGCCGCCAACACCGAGCGGGCGGCTCGCACCGCTAGGTTGTCCTCGGGCGGGCCCAGATCGGGGCCGTCGACCGTCAGCGACACGCCACCGGGTGTGCGGGTCACGACCAGCTCGTCGGCGAGCTCGAGCAGCACGAACGCCGTCTCGATCTGGTGGTACCCGGAGGGTGCTTCCCGCGCGAGGATACGAAGGAAGAGGTTGAGCTTCGCGTGCGCCGCGACGCCGACGCGGTCCGGCAGCACCCGCTAGGCCTCGGGCTCGGCTGCGGCGCGCAGCTGGGCGAGATGCAGCCGCAGGCGCGTGAGCGAATACAGGCCGAGGAGCGTGATGGGCAGAAACGTGGTGACGTGATAGGCGACCGCGTAACTCACCGCGAGGGTCGCGTCGATGCCGTAGATCGCTAGCGTCGCCCGCGTCGCGGCCTCAAACACTCCGACGAACCCCGGCGACGCCGGCAACGCGACGCCGAACCCGATGATGCCCTGCAACAAGAGCGCCCCTGCGGCCGGCACCGGCAGGCGGAACGCCCGGAAGCACACGGCGAAGGCCGCGGCGTTTACGAGCCACAGCCCGAGCGACCACGCCACCACGCCGAACATCCGCCCCGGCCGCTTCAGCACGTCGAGCCCAGCAACGAGACCCTCGGCCACGTGGGTCAGACGATCGGCCGCCCGCGCGGGCAGCGCCACGTGCGCCCCCCGCCGCAGCCGCTTGAGCCAGGCCGCCGGGCGGCGCACGACGAGCAGCGCGACCACGAGGATCGCGCCGAACAACGCGGCGGCACTCGTCGCGATCGTCGTGAGCGACGTGCCGCCAATCGCGGCGTGGCGCGGGAACGAGGGAGCGATGAGCGCGACGGTGAGGAGCCCGACCAGCGTGAGCCCGTCGAACAGGCGCTCCACGCCGACCGAAGCCAGGGCGGTCGCGAACCGCACCGGCAGCGCCTGCTGTGCCGCGTAGGCGCGCGCAAACTCCCCGGCCCGCACCGGCAACAAATTGTTGGCCATGAAGCCGATCGCGGTCGCATGCCAGAGCGGCAGCAGCGGGAGTTCGCCGCCGGCATCATTGCGCAGGATCAGCCGCCAGCGCAGGGTCCGCAGCGGGAACGTGAGCGTGGCGAGGCCGATCGTCGCCGCCATGAGCCAGGGATTGGCCCGCCGCAGATGCTCGACCAGAGCGCGGGCATCGACGCCATGCAAGGCCCAGGCGAGCAGCGCGATCGTGACGGCGAGCCCCACGACCCACGCCCAGCGGGAGGCGGCGCTACGCCTAGGGGCTGGGCTCGAGGGCGAGGGCAACGAGGTCGCAGACTTCTTCGATGAGGACCCGCAGCGCCTCGCCCGAAGCCCGCTTGGCCGCCTCCCGCAGCTCCTGCGCCCGCGTGAGCGCGCGATCGCCGCGGTACAGGAGCACGCGCACGTCGACCACGGCGAGCGTCCCAGCAGCGGCGGGGGTAGCGCCGGGGGCGGGCCGCGACGTGTCGAGCGACGGGGGACGGGGGCGTCCAGGGGCCGGGGCCGCCCCAGCGATCAGCTCGTCGAGCGAGGCTGGCCCGACGCCTGCTCCCACCAGGCGTTGATAGGCGGCCCAGGACCCCACGAGATCGGGCGTTTCGGGCGCCGCGTCGGTGGCGACGGGCCGAGGCGGGGGCGCGAATGTCGGTGCGGCGCGCGGCGGCGCCGGAGGTACGGGCGGCGCGGGCGCCGTCGGCGCCAGCGCTTGGATCGGGACCGGCGGCCCCTCGGGTGGGAGCGACCGGATCGCGGCGGTGACCGAGTCGAGCTCGGCGGCGAGCGCGTCCTCGTCCCCGGCGCCTGAATGGGCGAGCAGGTCCCCCACGCGCCGCAACTCCGCCGCGAAGCCAGCCGGGTTGTGGACGGCGACACCCGAGGCAACTGCTTCTCGCGCCGCGATGGCGAACTGCGCGACGCGGTCCGCCAGCAGGCCGCCGCCCACGTTGGCCAGCGCGCGGAACGTCGTGGCGAGCGTGTGGGCGCGCAGCTCGCGCTGGGTGGCCGAGGGGGCCCGCTGCAGCGAGTCCGCCGCCTGGCGCAGATGCTCGCCGTGACTCACGAGCTCGACCCGGCCGAGCGTCGATGGGCGCGCCACGGGCGCGCCCCGCGACACGATGTGGGGCCCGGAGTCGCTGTAGTACAGCGACCCGATCGATACGACGTCGGGCTCGCTCTCCATGAACCGCACCAGCAGATCCGCGTATTTGCGGAACTCGACCCCTTCGGGGTCGGGACGACCCCGCTCGGCGACGTCGCGCGCCGAGCGCGCGATCGCCGTCGCCGCCGCCTGGAATAGCTCGGCCACGTTGGCCGGCGGCTCGAGGCCCGAGCGCGACAGCTCCCCGATGGTCCGCTCGATGCCGTCCAGCAAGTCGGGAAGCGGCGGCAGATCGCTGACCGCTGCCAAGCCGCGCAGCGGCTGCAGCGCGCGCAGCACGTGCTGCAACGGATCGTGAGCCAGCGGGTTGACGCGCAGCGCCTGGGCGGCGCGATCGAGCGCGCTCGCGATCGCCGCGCCCTCGCGCGCCACGAAGGCCCGGGCGCCCGCGTCGAGCCCCAGCGCCTCGGCCGCTCGCACCTGCGCCGACGGGCGCCCCGCCAGCTGCTCCAACTCCTGGGCGAGGGCTTCGGCCTTGGCGGAGTCCGCGTCGGTCCAGCGCGCCGCACCACGCACGAAGATCTTCAGATCGTCCACGGCGCGGACGGCGAGCGCTCGGGTGGCCGCGTCCCACGCCCGTCGCGTTTCCCGTACCGCGCGGGCCAGGACCTCGAGCCCCGCCGCGGCGCGCGCGATCCCCGCCTGGTTCGCCATCAAGGCGCTGCCGCGCAGCGCCCGCGCCAGGCGCACCAGCTCGTCGGCGCTCGGGGTGTCATTCGTGCTCAGCAGCCCGTCGAGCCGCTCGAGATACTCCCCCGCCTCGAGCGCAAAGAAATCTGACATCCCCAACGGCTTGGAGGGTTCGGTCGGCTGGGTCATGGCGCCTTCAAGCTAGGAAGCCCGATGGCAGGGGTCAAACCTGGGCGACCTCGTCCACCAACGCCCGCATCCGCCGCACCGCCGCCTCCATCCCCCAGAACACGGCGTTGCTCACGATCGAGTGTCCGATGTTCAACTCCTCGATGTCGCGAATCGCCGCGACCGGCTGCACGTTCTGATAGGTGAGGCCGTGCCCCGCGTGCGCGGCGAGGCCGAGCGTCCTGGCGTGCGCCGCCGCGCGGCGCAGCGCCTTCAGCGCAGCGCCGCTGGTGCGCCAGGTGCGGGCGTAGCGGCCGGTGTGCAGCTCGATCGCCGGCACGCCCAGCGCCGCCGCGCGATCGATGGTCGCGAGATCGGGGTCGATAAACAGGCTGACCCGAAGACCGGCCGCGGCGAGCTCGCGCACCGCAGTGCCGATCTTGCGATCGCGGCGCGACAACGCGAGCCCGCCTTCCGTCGTGATCTCTTGGCGGCGCTCGGGCACGAGCGTGGCTTGAAACGGCTTGACGCGCGCGGCGAGGCGCACGATGGCCGCTGCGGCGGCGAGCTCCAGGTTCAACACGGTGCGTACCGACGCCTGGAGCGCCCGCACGTCGGCATCTTGGATGTGGCGACGGTCCTCGCGGAGATGGACCGTGATGCCGTCGGCGCCGCCACGCTCGGCGGCGTCAGCGGCGCGCACGGGGTCGGGCTCGTCGGTGTGCCGCGCCTCGCGCAGCGTCGCGACGTGATCAATGTTGACGTAGAGCCGCATGCCGTCTTACCTTCGGGACACTCCGCCCCCTCGAGGTTTAGCGTCCGTGAGACCACGACTGGCCGTGCTCGTCGCGCTGGCCTGCCTCGCGTGCGGGGGAGGGACGGGGCCGCAACTGCCGGCACCGCAATCGCCTCAGGAAACGCTGACCCTGTTCCTGGCGGCGGTGAAGGGCAACGACCTGGACCGCATGGGCGCGCTGTGGGGTGACGAACACGGCCCCGCCAAGAACTCCATGAAGCCCGCCGTGCTGCGGCAGCGGCTCACGGTCATGCGAATATATCTCGATCATATCGGCTACCGCATCATCGAGGGCCCCCTGCCTGTGCCGGGCAAGCCGAACATCGTGACTTTCCGAATCGAGTTGCAGCGACCCCCGTCCTGCCTTGTGGTCTCACCCCTCGATCTCGTGCACACGAAGGACGGCGGCTGGCTCGTGAACGATATCCACTTGGAGAGCCTCGGCACGCCGCGGGCGGCGTGCAAGTCGTGACGTGGGGGAACGTTCCAGCCCCGCCGGGCGTTCCACTATTCAGTCAGCTCGAGCAGGATGCCGGCGGTGCCGTGGGGATGCACGAACGCGATGCGGCGGCCACGCGCGCCGCGCCGCGGGCGGTCATCGATGAGGCGGTAACCGGCCGCTCGGCAGCGCTCGAGCGCGTGGTCCAAGTCTGGTACCCGGTAACAGATGTGATGAATGCCGGGGCCGCGCTTCGCGAGAAACTTCGCCACGGGACCCACGGCGTCGTGCGGCTCGAGCAACTCGATCTCGACGTCGCCCAGGCGCAAGGCGACGATCGTCGCCCCGCCGGCCGTCTCGGGAGGCCCGGGCTCCACGCCCAGCACCTCGCGGTAGAACGGCAGGGCGGCGGCGATAGAGGCGACCGCGACGCCGATGTGGGCGACGCGGGCGGGTGAGTCGGCCATAGCGCCGGTCAACATAACGGTTGCTTCAACAGGAGTGGAGAGGGTATGGCGGGCAATCATTTCGTGGCGGTCACCGACGCCACGTTCGGGCTAGAAGTGGAACAGCACCAGGGCCTCACGCTCGTGGATTTCTGGGCGACGTGGTGCGGCCCCTGTCGTATGGTGGCGCCGATCCTTGACCAGCTGGCCGGAGAGTACATCGGCAAGCTCAAGGTGGCCAAAGTCGATGTGGACGCGAACCAGCAGACGGCGATGCGCTTCAACGTGCGCTCGATCCCGAGTATTCTATTCTTTAAGGACGGGCGGCACGTGGACACGCTGGTGGGCGCCTATCCGAAACCGGTCTTTGCATGCGCGCGAGCACCGCTCGCCTGATGAACTCGCCGGTTCGCCTCGCGGACTTGACGTTCCCGCAGGTGACCCGGCTGATTCATCGCACCCGCCTGGCGTTCATCCACCTCGACAACCTGCTGGCCTTCGCCAAGCGGGATCGCGACGGGCGCGTGGACGGCTACATCACCGCGTACCTCCCCGACGAATGCCTGCTCCTCTTCTTCCGTAAGGGCGAAGCGGTCAACGCCGCCTCGCTCGACCCCAGCGGCCGCCACGTCATCACGATCACCGAGGCGCTGAAGCGGATGCGCGGCGAGGTGGAGCGGGGCGAGCTGGTGTATGCGGCCGCGCCGATGGAGCAGCTGGCGTGGATGTATCAGTCGTGCGCTGTCGCCGCGACGCCGCGCCCGATCGACCCCGCCGACCCCGGGGCGCTGTTTCCGGTGCTGCAACAGGAGCGGATCACCGGGGTCGTCGAGCTGATCTCGGACGGCCGGGTGTCGTATTTGCGCTTCGAGGCGGGGCGCTTCAGCGGTGGGTATTTTTGTGACAAACCGGACGCGCTGCCGATCCCCAAATACGTCGAATCGCAGTTCCAGCCCGGCGCCGACGGCCACACGCCCGCCCTGTCGGCGATCCTCTTCCCGGCCGTGGCGGAGCTACCCGCCCAGGCGCCGAACGCGCTCATCAACACCTACCGCGAGCTGTACTGGCGCATCGTCGACGAGGTGGAGAAGGAGTTCCCGGGCGAGGCGAAGCGCCGGGCGCAGAAGGTGAGCACCGGCATCCGCGACGCCCACAAGGCCATCATGATCCTGTCGGTCCCCCGAGGGTCCGATACGCCCGATGCGGTGGTCCAGCCGGAGGAGCTGTCCAGCGCGCTGACCGACTGGTCGCTGCAGTTGCTCGAAGGCGTCGAGGTCATGATGCCGGGGACCGCCCCGAAGATTCTGCGCGATGCGACGCGCGAGCACCGCTACGTGCTGCAGTCCGCCGGCTTCTACGGGCGCCTGCCGTGGCAGGTGACGTGGTGAAATGTCGGGCACTCTGTACGTGGTCGCGACGCCGCTGGGCAACTTGGACGACCTCTCGCCGCGAGCCGCCGCCACCTTGCGGCAGGTCGCGGCCGTCGCGGCCGAGGATACCCGCCACTCGAAACCGCTGCTCGCTCACCTCGGGTCGACCGCCGACCTGGTGAGCTTCCACGCCCACTCGACCGAGGCCGCGCTGCGGCGCATCCTCCACCTGCTCGGCGCTGGAAAAGACGTGGCGCTCGTGACGGACGCAGGGACCCCCGCGGTGAGCGACCCCGGCGCCCTGCTCGTCGCCGCCGCGCGCCAGCGCGACGTGCCCGTGGTGACCATCCCGGGGCCGACGGCCGTAGCCGCGGCCCTCTCGGTCTCCGGCCTCTCCGCCGACCGCTACCTGTTCCTCGGCTTCCTGCCGCGCAAGGGTGCGGAGCGACGGCGGCTGCTCGGGGCGGTCGCGAAGAGCCAGTGGACGGTGGTGTTGTTCGAGGCGCCGCTGCGCGTCGCCGAACTGCTCGACGATCTGCGGGCGGCGTGCGGAGGGGAGCGGCCGGCGGCGGTGGCCCGCGAGTTGACGAAGGTGTTCGAGGAGACGCGGGCCGGGACCCTCACCACGCTCGCGGGTTACTACGCTGCAGCCCCGCCTCGCGGCGAGGTGACCGTCGTCGTTGCGGGGACCGGCAAAGCCGCGCGCGAGGAGCCCCCGCCCGATCCCCAGGAGCGCGCCCGCGCCCTGCTCGCGCAGGGGATGAGCCGCCGCGACGTCGCGAACCAGCTCGCCACGGAGACGGGGATCACCCGGAACACCGCCTACCGACTCGTGAACGAACTGTGAACCTGGGCACCGTGGCGCTGTGCGCGTTCGTGGTGGCGGCGACCGAGCGCGGGCCCGCCGCGGCGGCGCGGCGGCCGCTCGCTCGCGCCCTCACGCCGCCGGCCCAGCGATCTGCCCCGCTCACCATCGGCCGCCTCCATTACGATGGCGGTGGCGATTGGTACAGTGGCCCCTCCGCCCTGCCCAACTTGCTCGCCGCGATTCGCCAGCGCACCGCCCTCCCCGTGGCCGACCGCGAGCGCACCGTGACCCTCACCGGTCCGGAGCTGTGGGAAGTCCCCTACCTCTATATGACGGGACACGGGAACGTCCACTTCTCCGACGGGGAGCTCGCCGTGTTGCGACGTTGGCTCGAGCAAGGGGGTTTCTTGCACGCCGACGACGACTACGGGATGGACAAGTCGTTTCGCCGTGAGATCGGCCGCCTCTTTCCCGACCACCCCCTGGTCGAGGTGCCGCTGACGCACCCCATCTACCACGCCGTTTACGACTTCCCCAAGGGTACCCCCAAGATTGAAGAGCACGACGGCTTGCCCGCGCAGGGTTTCGGGATCTTTCTGGGGGGGCGGCTCGCGGTGTACTATGACTATCAGGCGGACTTGAACGACGGCTGGGAAGATCCGGACGTCAACCACCTGCCCCCGGAGCTGCGGGAGGCCGCGTTACGCATGGGCGTGAACCTCTTCACCTACGCCGTGAGTTCGACTCGGTGACGGCCACCGCGGCCCGACTGCGACGGCTCGGGCTGGCGCACGCGCGCGGCCGCGCCGCCGCCGTGGTGTTGACGAGCGGGGGAGCCGCCGGGGCCGTCGCGGCGGCGGGCCTCGCCCTCGCGCCACGCGCTGCGGCGGTCCTCGCCGCCTGGCTGCTGATCGC
>WNFJ01752605.1_pt2 | contig 14724 bp, 15 predicted proteins | sample 5400461 | NCBI WGS metagenome assembly WNFJ01 (sample SAMN13153349, study PRJNA577476) | soil metagenome | isolation source: 115 cm saprolite on Douglas fir-dominated hillslope | place: USA:California | collected 2013-09-17 | reverse complement strand
CGCGGGCCTGATCTTCTCGGCCCACAGGCGGCCGACCACGTCGGTCGCGCCGCCCGGCGCGAACGGAACGATGAGCCGGATCGGCCGATCCGGGTAGCGCCCCTGGGCGCCGGCCTGCTGTGGCGCCAACAACTTGGTCGCACCTGCCATCGGGAGGCAAGCCAACCCCGCCGCCAGCACGTCACGTCGATTCATCGCGGGTCCTCGCTCAATAGACGCTAAGTTAAGGCGCGTTGGTGCCGCGAATCCTCTCCATCGGCCGATCGGAGTAGCGTCCTTGAGCGCGCGCCCAGCGCGACGCCAACAACGTGGTCGAGAGCGAACCCAATCCGGCCGCCAGCACGTCACGTCGATTCATCGCGGCTCCTCACCCATCGGTTCGTCTCGAACCCATAGCACGTAGCGCGGATCAGCGTCCCCTGCCGGCGAGCGCCGCCTTGGCGACCACGTCCTTCGGGGTCGCGTAGACTTGCCGGATGAGGGCTTGCACCTCTGCGCCGGTGATGCTGGCCACCGCCAGCTGCATGCGGGCGGCCTCGGCCAGGAGCGCGGGGTCCTGCATGGCGGCATCGAACGCCGCCCGCAGCAGATTGACGCGATCGGGCGCCATAGCGGGCGGCGCGAAGAACGGGCGCCCCATCTTGTTGGGGGCCGCCCACAAGGCGAGAATCTGGCGCTCCTCATCGGTCCTGGCCAGGTCGAAGACCGAAGGCACATCGGGCAGGTCGCGATTCTTGTCGAGCGCGAACTGGACCAGCAGGCGGATCTTCTTGTCCCTGAGCCAATCGGCGTTGAGCGAAACCAGCGTATCCCAGGTGATGCCGCAGCGCCCATCGATCTCGCCGCGCTCCATCGCGATGTTGCTCTCGGCCGCCGCCTGGTAGCCGCCGACGACCTTGAACCTCGTGCCGAACAAAGTGTTCATCACGTTGGGATAGATGGCATCGGTGCTGCTCGGGCCGCTGGTTCCCACCACCATGTCCCGCGTCTTGACGTCGTCGAGGGTGCGGATCGGCGAAGAGTGCCAGGCCATGCAGACATTGGTTTCGTTGTTGGCGCTGCCGATCCAGTTGACCTTGTCCACGTCGAAGCGGCTGTCCATGCCCATCAGCGGATCGAAGGCGAGCGCCCGCTGGGCGGTCGCGATGGCGGTGCCGTCCCGGGGCGCCACATTGTAGATGAAGCCCATCAGGCGCCGGCCGCTCGCGCCCGGCATGTTCTGCACCACGACGCCCGGATGGCCCGGAATGTGGCGCCCGAGATGGCGGGCGATGAGCCGTCCATAGGCGTCATAGGGCCCGCCCGGCGACGAGCCGACGTAAAGATTGATCTCCTTGCCGGTGAAATAATCGTCCGCCCGCGCGAGCGAGGCGACGAGCGGGACCAGCAAGCAAATCATCAAGAATTGCTTCATGGCGTTGAGACCTGGTAGCCCGCATGGAGCGCAGCGCAATGCGGGAACAGCGGTCCCGCATTTCGCTTTGCTCCATGCGGGCTACAGCTTGAGAAGCTTCCTGGCGTTTTCGTAATAGACTTTGTTCTTTTCCGCGCCCGACAGGCCGATTTTGTTGATCAGGTCGACGCCTTCCCGCTTCAACACGAAGAGCGGCGGCGAATCGGTGCCGAAGACGAAATGGTCGATCCCGACGGTGTCGATCGCGCAGCGCGCCGCCGGCGGATGGTAGCAGGTGGATTCCAAATACATCATCTTGAGGTAGTGGCTGGGCGGATGCTTGATCAGCATCGGTTCGTAGGAGCCGAGAAAATACGCTTCGTCCTGCAGCCGATAGGCATAGTCCATGCGGCCGATCATCTCGCAGATGCCGCCGCCCAGATGGGTGCCGACCAGCTTGAGGCTCGGAAATCTCTCGAAGACGCCGCGCACGATCAGCCGCGCCAGCGCCAGCGCGTTGTCCATCGGACGCCCGACGCTCGAGGCCAGCCGGTAATCCCGCATCCGCTCCTCGCCGAAGCCGACCGAGGGCGGATGGATCACCACCGGCACATCCAGCTCGCACGCCAGTTGAAAGAACGGCAGCGCATCGTCGTCGTCCGGGTAGCTCCCCTTGAGGCTCGACGTGATCCAGGCGCCCTTGAGCCCATCCTCCTTGATGGCGCGTTCGAACTCGCGCAGGAACGCGTCGCCCCCATAGGGAACCGTCGAGGCCATCCCGACGATCGAGGGATGCTTGGCCTGTTGGGCGGCGTTGAAGCGATTTTGCCGCTGGCAGCGTTCGAGCTGCTGCTGGCGATCCATGTCGCGCAGATTGTGCAGCGGATTGGAGATGACTGTGATGTCCACGCCGCCGATCTTGGCCGCTTCGAGCGCGTTCTCGATCGTGGTCGGGATGCTGCCCTTGCGGACGGCGCCGATATTGCGGTGGAATCCGGTTCCGGTGAAGGCCGGCATGTCCTCCGGCGGCAGCACATGCACGTGGAAATCGATGATCATCGGCCCCTCCCCTGAGGCAATTCCCGATTGGATGAAATCGCGCCGGAGCTATTTTTCGTTCGGGGCCCCGATCAGATCCAGGAGATCGGCAACGAGCGTGCGGAACGCCTGGTCGCCGCAGCTGCCGTCCCAGCATGAAAAATTGACGGTCTGCATGTTGATGAAGCGCAGCGGTGGCGCGGCATTGTCGAGGCGCACCGGCAACAGCTTGTTGTTCTCAAGCGCACGCGCCGCGAGCGGCCAAGCCGCCGCCGCGCCGCCGAGAAGGGTGATGAAATCGCGCCGCCGCATGGGCCCTCCAACCGCGCCATCTGCGGTGGAAAGACTAGCATATTGCGCGGTGTCGTTTGGTGAAAAAGGCGGGCCACACACGGTGGGCACCGGCCGCCCGCCGGCCGGAACGGCGTGAAGCGCCGCACCAGACGTGGCACGATGCGGCGGCCGTCACGGCATCGCCAAAAAGGATACGGTCAAGAGGGGCACGCTCAAGAGAGGCACAATGAAGATCGCAAAACTCGAGGACTTCCATGCCGACGGCGGCTGGGACACGTATTCGTTCCTCAAGATCACCACCGATCAGGGGCTCTCCGGCTGGGCGGAATTCAAGGAAAGCCGGCGCCGCGGCCTCGCGGCCTTGATCCATGGCCTGGGCGCGACCCTGATCGGGGAGGATCCGCGCGCCATCGGCCGCATCGATGCGGCGCTCTATTCGCGGATCCGCACCACCGCGGGCGGGCTGCAATCCAACGCGGTGGGCGCCATCCTCAATGCCTGCCTCGACATCAAGGGCAAGGCGCTGGGCGTTCCCGTGCACGAGCTGTTCGGCGGTGCGCTGCGCGACCGCATCCCGGTCTACTGGTCGCGCTGCGGCGTCGTGCGCGCGCGTTGCGCCTCCTTCTTCGACGGGAACGTGATCGAGGCGCCGGCGGTGCGCTCGCTCGCCGATCTCAAGGCCGCCGGCCGCGAAGCGTGCGCGCGCGGCTTTCCGGCGCTCAAGACCAATGTGCTGGTCTTCGATGAGCGCGGCGGCACCCAATATACTCCCGGCTCGGCGCGCGGCGAGGGCCATCCCGAGCTCAATCTGCCGGAAGCGATCGTCGAGGCCCTGATCGCCCAGCTCACGGCGCTGCGCGAAGGCGCCGGCCCGCAGGTCCGCCTCATCGTCGACCTCAATTTCAACTACAAGCCGGAGGGCTTTCGGCGGCTCGCCAAGAAGCTTGAGCCGTTCGAGCTGATGTGGCTTGAGATGGATCTCTACGAGCCCAAGGCCCTGAGCCTGATCCGGGCGTCAACCACGACCCCGATCGGATCGCTGGAAACGATCGTCGGCCGTCGCGCGCTCAAGCCCTATCTCGACCACCATTGCGTCGACGTCGCCATCATCGATCCGCAATACAACGGGGTTCCGGAGGCGGTCCGCATGGCCGCGATGGCCGATGCCTACGAGGTCAATGTCGCTTCGCACAATTTCAGCGGTCCCCTGTCGGCGGTGATCTCGGCGCATTTCGCTGCCGTGGTGCCGAATTTCCGCATTATGGAGCTCGACGTCGACGAGGTGCCCTGGAAGCCCAAGCTGCTCACCAATCCGCCCACGATCGAAAACGGCGCGTTCGTGCCGCCGGCAGGTCCTGGCTGGGGAACCGACATCGACGAAGCCGTGCTGCGCGCGCACCCGGCCAAGATGTGATACCACTTGTCCCGGGCGCCACACTTGTCCCGGCCTTGAGCCGGGACCGTTCCAGGCTCTGACCTTTGGAACGATCCCGGATCAGCGGTGCAGCATTCCGCTTCGCTCCATGCCAGCACCGCGTCCGGGAAAAGTATTCCAGCGCCGACGATGTCGCTGCACCGCAACCGAGGCACTGGTGAAAAAGACGTGCGATGACATTTTTGCGGCCCATTTCGCGGATCGTGCTGGCCTGCGCCGCGCTCATCGCGCCGACGGCCGTCAGGGCCGATGCCGTGGCCGATTTCTATCACGGCAAGAGCATCAATCTTTATGTCAGCTTTCCGCCCGGCGGCGGCTACGATATTTATGCGCGCATCCTGGTGCCGTATTTCACGCGTCACATTCCGGGCAATCCCGCCATCGTGGTCAAGAACATGGAGGGCGGCAGCGGCGTCAAGGCGGCCGGCTATATCACGACCATCACGCCGCAGGACGGGACCTCGCTCGGCTTGTTTCTCGATACATTGACGCTCGGCAAGGTGCTGGGCGGACCGGGCGAGTTCGACCCGGTCAAGCTCACCTGGATCGGACGCATCGTTTCGACCGCGACGCTTGCCATGGTCTGGCACACCTCCGCGGTCCAATCGATCGAGGAGGCCAAGCGGCGGCCGATCATCATCGCGGCCAGCGTCCCCTCCAACAGCTCATCGTTCATTCCGACCGCGCTCAACGATCTCATCGGCACCAAGTTCAAGATCGTGCGCGGCTTCCCGGGATCGCCCCCGATGGCGCTGGCCATGGAGCGCGGCGAGGTCGATGCCATCGGCGGCATGAGCTGGGAAGCGATCCAATTGACCAAGCAGGACTGGCGGACGCAGAACAAGGCCAAAGGCCTCTATACGCACGGGGCGCAACGGATCAAGGATCTGCCCGAGGTCCCGGGTCTCATCGATTTGGCGGTCGACGACAAATCGCGCAGGATTCTCGGCCTCATGGGCGGCGGGCCGGATATCGGGCGTTCGCTGGTCGCCGAGCCCGGCATCCCGGGCGAACGCGCCGCCGCCCTGCGCAAGGCCTTCATGGAAACGATGCAAGACCCCGAATTCGTCGCCGACATGCACAAGCGCAATCTCGGCGTCGAGCCGCTGACCGGCGACGCGGTGCAGAAGATCGTCGCGGCGGCGGTTGCGACCCCCAAGGCGCTGGTGGCGCAGGCGAGCCGCTACGCCGGGCAATAGGCAGGCACGAAGGAGAAAACATCGATGAGCGCTCGGGTGCTGGCCGCTGTGGCAGCTGTCTTGTGCGTGGGATTGATCGAGGCCGCGCACAGCGAGGACAAGATCAGCTTGCGCTACGGCGAGATCGCCAATTCGGCGCGCGGCGTGTCCGCGGTGGCGATCCATATCGCGCAGCGCCAGGGTTTCCTCGAACGCGAAGGCATCGACTTCAAGGTGGTCGGGCTGCGCGGCACCAGCTTCCAGGTCGAGGAGCTGGACAAGGGCAATGTCGAGGTCGTCAATACCGCGATGCCCTACCTGATCCAGGCGGTGCTCAAGGGCTCCAATTCGGTCGGGATCGTGGGCGGGCCGGCCAACCAGGTCTACAGCCTGATCGCCAAGCCGGAGATCAAGTCGTTCGACGACCTCAAGGGCAAGATGGTCGGGAGGTCGCTTGCCGTCGACACCATCTCGATCGCGTCCCGCCTGCTGCTCGAGCAGCACGGCTTGCAAGAGGGCGCCTACCGCACCCGCGAGCTGGTCGGCACGCCGGTGCGCGCCGACTGCCTGAACAAGGGCGAATGCGACGCGGTCCCGCTCGGCCAGCCCGACGACATCTTGTTCATGCGCAGGGGCTACAACAAGCTCGGAGACTCGCTCGAGGTGATCCCGGTCCTGCAATTCAGCGTCATCGCGGCGCGCCGCGATTGGGCGCAGGCGAACCCCGATGCGGTCATGCGGGTCGCCCGCGCCATCGGCGGCAGCTACAAGTTCATGCGCGACAAGGCCAATCGCGACGAGGTCGCCAAGCTCGCGGCTGAAATGACCGGCGCCCCGACCGATGTGATGCGGGCGGTGCTCGCGTTCTATTACGAGCCCGACCGCGGCGTGATGCCCAAGCAGGGTGAGATCGACATGGCGGGAGTCGCCAAGGTGATCGAGCTCCTGGGCCGCACCGGCGAGCTCAAAGCGCCGCTTCCCGCCGCCGAGCGCTTCGTCGACCTGCAATATCTCAAGGCAGCGGGTTTGCAGTAGGGCAGCCCTACCGGCGCGGGCCCAGACATGGGAGGTAGCCCACTACCTCCATTTTGGCCAGAACCAATTCGATTTTCATGAATGAAAACAGTGAGCGCATCCCATAGGGGCGCCCCTACGATCGCCGCGATCCGACTTCACAGGTTCACCGGCGTGCCCATGAAATCCCGCTTGCCGAGCTCGACCCCACAGTGGCGCAGGATGTCGTAGGCGGTGGTGCAATGGAAATAGAAATTCGGCAGGACATGATTGAGCAACAGCCCCTGCCCGGTGAACTTGCGCTCGTTGCTGCCGAATTTAAGCGTGATCTGCTTGTCCTCGGTGCCGTCGATCTCCCCCGGCTTGAAGCCCTTGACGTAGTCGATGGTGTTGGCCAAGCGGCTCTTGAGCTCCGCGAAGCTCGTTTCCGTGTTCGGCAAATGGAGCGGGTCGGTGCCGGCAAGCGCGCTGCAAGCCCGGATCGGATGGGCGGTCGCCTGCTGCACCTGCCGCAGCAGCGGGTACATATCGGGATAAAGCCGCATGCCGAGCAGGAAGGCAGGATCGATCTGCTTGGCTTCCGCATGGGCGGCGGCCTTGTCGAGCACGACCGAGAGCGCGCTCAAGAGCTGCACGAAGATCGGAACCGATACCTTGTACATGGAAATGATCATGGAATGGAATCCCCGGTCGGAGGGTGAGTGGGCGGGTCAGGCAAGTCTAGCGCGTTGCACGGTCGGCTCAAGCTATCAAGCCGCGATATTCGGGCGGCGGTAGCGTCTCAGTTTGAATCCGGCACTCCCCGTTCGTCCCCGCGAAGGCGGGGACCCAGTCCGCTTCGCAAGAAAGAGCTGGACCCCCGCTTTCGCGGGGGTGAACGGGTGAACGCTGGTTCGACATACTGAGAAACCGCCGCGCAGTTGCCGCGCCGCTCATGCATTGACTTGCCAAATCTTTCGAGGGAGTGATGGCCGCAACGCGCGTTCGAGCGGAGACAGTTGCGCATGAAGGCGATCGTGATTCACAATTTTGGGCCGCCCGAAGTTCTCGAATACGAGGATGTTCCGGATCCCGTCCCCCGGCTGGGCGAAATCCGCGTGCGAATTCACGCCGCGACCGTCAACCGCGTCCTCGACGTGAGCCTGCGCGCCGGCAAGGAACCGCGCCGGCATCCGGTGCTGCCGCTGATCCCCGGCGTCGATTGCGCCGGCATCGTCGACGCGGTGGGACCCGGCGTCTCGCGCTGGCAAGCCGGAGCCCGGGTCGCGGCCGCCGGAACCATGCCGCTCGATCCCTGCCCGGAGGACTGCGACGATTATGCCGGGCCGACCGGCATGATGGGCATCAAGCGACCGGGCGGCTTTGCGCAACTGGTGACGGTGCCGGCCTGCATGGCGGTCGCGGTGCCCTCAGGCCTCGCGTTCCACAACGCCGCCGTGATCATGCGCCACGCTCCGACCGCCTGGAATTTGCTGGTCAACACCGCAAGATTGGCGCGCGGCGAGACCGTTCTCATCATGGGAGCCGGCGGCAATCTCGGGCTGACCGGCATCCAGATCGCCAAGAACGTGATCGGCGCGAAAGTCATCGCGGCCGCCGGATCGGATGACCGGGTCCAGCACGGGCTCGCGCTCGGCGCCGACTTCGGCGTCAACTACAACACGCAAGACATTCGCGCGGAGGTGATGAAATTCACCGGCGGCAAAGGGGTCGACGTGCTCTATGACAATATCGCCAACCCCAAGGTGCTGCCCCAGGCGTTCACCGCCATCGGCTTGCGCGGGCGCCTGGTCACCGCAGGGGCGCACGCGGGCCCGAACGTGACCATCGACTTTTCCCACCTCTACCACCAGCAGATCACCATCAAGGGACGGCCCGGCTATCATCGGCCCGACCGCGAGAAGTGCTTCGCGGCCGCGGCGCAAGGCAAGATCAAAGCCCAGATCGAGAAGCTGTTGCCGCTGTCGCGCGCCGTGGAAGCCCACCGGCTGATCGAGTCGGGCGAGGTCACCGGCAAGATCGTGCTCGACCCGACCTTGGATCGGTGACGCGCCCTACGACCGGATCGGCTCGTAGCTCGGAATCTCGTTGGTCTGATAGCCGCGAATGACGCGCTCCGATCCAAAGCCCCAATAGTTCCGCAAGGTCTCCGGGCCGTGCATCTTCGGATAGAGCGGAAACTCCTGGTGCCAGGGCCGCGGATCGAAATAGCCCAGCTCCTCATCCTTCATCTGGTCCATCTCGGTAAAGATTTCGACCCGCACCAAATCCGCGTTGCGATGATAGGTCGCCACGTTGTGGCCGATGACATGGCGGCCCGGACCCCACACCAGGTGAATCTTGTTGTGGGCCAGATAGTCGACGGCCTTGTGAATCTCCGACCAGTCGAGGACCTCGAAGGCGATGTGGTGCAGCTGCGGCTTGTCGTCGATGATGAAATTGAGCGTGTGATGATCGGTGTTGCAGCGCAGGAACACGAAGAAGTCGCCGCGCCAATCGGACACCCGGAAGCCCAGTATGTCGCAGTAGAACTTGACGATCTTCTGCACGTCGAGAACCCGGTAGGCGACGTGGCCGAGCTTGAGGATGTTGAAGACGCTCGGGAGCCCGTCGGGCTTGGCGAATTGGTACTCGGCGTAAAGGTCGATCGGCGTCCCCTTGGGGTCCTCGAACGTCACCGCCTCCGCGATGCCCGGTGAGACGCCTTTGCGGCGCTCGCACTTGAGCCCGTCCTTCTGCAGGTCTCTGGCGACATCGCCGAGGTCGCTGCCGGGCGCGATCTGGAACGAGAGCCGCTTGAGGGCGCCCGCCTCGCCGCGCACCAGCTCGATGGCCTCGAAGCCCTGCTTGCTGCCGAGGAAGACCCGATCCTTGCTCTTCTCGATGATGCTCAGCCCGAGGATGCGGCTGTAATAATCGACCTCGCCAGCGTGGCGTGGCCAAGCCGTCTGACTTTGATCATGTCGCTCTCCTGGTCGTTGGCCCCCACCCCGACCCTCCCCCGCAAGCGGGGGAGGGAAAGGGAGGAGGTGCGCACGCCCGAATCCGCAAGCTTGTCGTCATTTCGCTGGCTTGAAATATCGCAAATCCGGCGGCGCCTGGTCCTTCTTGACCGGCATCAGCAGGCCATCGGCGCTCAGCATATAGCTCTCCTTGCCGATGCGAACGTGCTGGTTTGCCTCGACGCAGCTGTTCTCCGGCCAGAGCGGGCGCGCCTGCTGGCCGCGGCGGTAGTTCTTGGTTGCCGTCCAGGGTCGCGTCAAGGCATGGTCGATGACGGTGATCTCGTCATGCAGAATGTTCCGATCGGCCTGGTCGCCGTAAATCCGCTCCTTGACGATCGTCTGGTTGTCCCTGTGCAGCGGCAGGCCGGTATCGTCGTAGAAGCGGGGACCCTTGAAACCGCGGGTCTCGACCTCGAGCACGTCGTAGCGGCCCGCCCCGGTCGTATCGATCCACTTGCCGATCGAATAGCCCGCGTAGGATGGATCGATCTCGTCCGGCCAGTCGCGGCCGTCTGTGTAGATTCGACGGTTGTCGCGGATGTTGTTGATCAAAATATGGATGGCCTCCGGGGTGATCAGGATCTCCATCGCGGTATACACGTTCATGATTCGCGGCATGCCCGGCGAGAAGCAGGAATTGGTCCGATCGTCACCGAATCCGCCGGCCGCCATGTCGGCCAGGCCGGCCGCATGGATGGCCTGATACTCGGGCGTCAGCGGCGCCTGCTGTCCGGGACCGACGGTCTTGGTCGGATCGAACGAGGCCGGGCCGCTGGCGATGGGGATCCGGGTCCACTGGCCCCTCCAGTCCGGATATTTCGTTTCATCCAAGGCGCGCGCGCCCACGATCGAGGCGAGCATCGCCGCCGCCACCACGATTGAACCGATCGAGCTCCGCAATTGCATGACCGTCCCCATCATGATTGAGACCGCGATTGAACCACGTTTGCACCGAAGCCTTGCGCGGCCGCTGCCGCCCGGCATCAAAATCGCCGGCAACAGCCAGGCGGAGATTCTTGCACATCCGGCTCCAAGCGGCCACCGGAGAAAATTTCGCCTTGGCACGCCATGGGTGCGCTAGGGCTGCCTCTCCGCTCCGCCCGATCCGCCCTCGTCGGCAATGCGCCGGCGCGCCGTCATGTGCGCGCGGGCATCGTTCACCGCGTCGACGGCGATCAGCCTTCCTTGCCGCCGATACTCCACCGAAAACCGCGGCGTGGCGCGTTCGCCGACCACCTCGGCGCTGTCGTAGCCGTCCGAGAGGCCGGCCATCTGCAGCTTGACCTCGTACTGGTCCGACCAGAACCAGGGCACGGGGTCGTAGGGCCGCGGCGTGCCCAGGATGGCGCTTGCGGCGGTCTTGGCCTGATCGATTGCGTTCTGCACGCTTTCCAGACGAAGCTGGCGGCCGAAGCGAGCGCTTGGGAACCGCGTGCAATCCCCGACCGCATAGACCCCTGGCACCGGGGTGCGCGCGAGCGTGTCGACCAAGATGCCATCGCTGCACGGGAGCCCTGCGCTGCGGCCGAGATCATCGTTGGCCTGCGCTCCGATCGCGAGCAGGACGACGTCGGCGGCAACAAGGGTTCCGTCCGCCAGGCGGACACCGGAAACGGCGCCGTCCCCGGTCACGGCCGCCAGTCTCGCGCCCAGGCGAATGTCGACGCCCCGCGCGCGATGCAGCGTCTCGAAGAATGCCGACACCTCTGTCCCGGTCACCCGCTTCAGGAGGCGGTTCTCGGCCTCGAGCACCGTCACCGCGCGGCCTTCCTGGCGCATGACGGCAGCAACCTCGAGGCCGATATATCCGCCGCCGACAATGACGATTGCGCCGGCGGCATCGAGGGCGGGACGCAGGCGGTGGACGTCGTCGATCGAACGCAGCGAGAATACGCCGGCGAGCGCCGCGCCGGGAGCGGCCAGCTCGCGCGCCCGCGTGCCGGTCGCCAGCACGAGCGTGCCGTAGGTCAGCTCCTGCGTGCGCCCTGGCCCGTTCACAGTGGAGAGGGTCCGCCGCTTCAGGTCGAGCGCAGCCACCGTCGTGCCCAGCACGAGCTCGACGCCTTGGTCGCGCCAAAGCGTTTCGGGCCGCAGCAACAGCGTTTCGGGCGCGCGGCGTTCGGTCAAGAATTTCTTCGACAGCGGCGGGCGCTGGTAGGGCGGGAACCGCTCGGCACCGATCATCAGGATGCGGTCACGGAACCCGCCTGCGCGCAAGCTCAGGCACAGCTGGGCGGCCGCCTGCCCGGCTCCGACAACAATGACGTCCCCGCTCATTCTGGATTAGCGCACTTCCCGATTAGGTTGACTGTTCAAATTGTCATGGCCGAACTTGTTCCGGCCATCTCGATCAGGATTGCCCGGTACCTTACTTATCGAGATCGCCGGAACAAGTCCGGCGATGACATTCGACCTTATCGGAACCGTTCTAGCCGCCGATCTGATGCGCCCTGACCTTGATCTCGAACGCGCCGATCGGAGCCGAATTTATCCGCAGCACGTCGCCGGGCTTCACCGGACTGACCCCGTGCGGCGTGCCCGTATAGTACACGTCGCCCGGATAGAGGGTGTAGAACGACGAGGCAAACTCGATCAGCCGGCCGACGTCGTAAATCAGGTCCTTGGTGTCGGCGGTTTGCTTGAGCTCATTGTTGAGATGAAGCGTGACCGTCACATCGTCAGGGTTCGGGATTTCGTCGGCGGTCACCATCCAGGGGCCGAGCACCGCATAGCCATCGACCGATTTGCGGAAGCTGCGGTCTTCCGGACCGCGCACCGTCATATCGAGGCCGAGCGTGTAGCCGGCAATGTAGTCCTTGGCCTTGTCGCGCGGAATGTCGCTTCCCTGCTTGCCGATGATGACCACCAGCTCCACCTCGTGCTCGTTGAGCCGGTCGAGAAACCGCAGCGGAATTCCCTCCGAGGGGCCGACGATGGCCGAGTTCGATTTGAGAAAGATGCCGGCTTGGCCGATCTTGGGCGACGGCCGTTTGGCCGCATCCGGGATATCGCGCCGCGCCTGCATTTCCTCGATATGCTTGCCGTAATTGGTGGGCGCCGCCATGGTCTTGGAGGGCCGCGCCACCGGCGAGATGAACTTGACCTGCGCGAGCGGTATCGCGGGCGCCTTGGCGGCCATGTCCTCGATGCGCTTGCGCCATGCCGGCAGGGCCGCAATCACGGCGTCGCCCTTCATGTCATAGCGCGCGCTCGCCCTGATCTGGCTCTGCGCCTCGGTGACGTCGTGGACCTTGTCACCGATCACGACACCAAGCCGATCCTCGTCAAATCGACAAAGCTTCATCACTGTCTCCCTGTCACAACCGAATGGATCCCTTACCGCGGCCTGAACAGATCCTGGAATGTCCGCTGCCATTTCTTCTCTTCATCGCCGGGGAAATCCACCACGATGATCTTCCTTTGTCCGAGCCTGGTGATCGCATCCGGCGGATTTGGCATCACGTCCGGACGCACCGGCAGCCGCCCGGCCGTGGTCAACATGTGCTGCGCTTCCTTGCTGAGCACGAAATTGGCGGCCAGCGCCGCCGTCTTGGGATGCGGCGCCAGCGGATTGACGGCGACCGATCCGAAGAAGACCGCGACCGGGTCGAGCCCCCAATAATCCGTAGGCGCGCCGGTCAGCCGCATGTTCACGGTCAGATTGAGATAATTGTTCAGCGTCACCGCGTATTCGCCGGCGGCGACCGCGCGTGCCAGCGCCAGATGGCCATCGATGACAACGGGCTTGAGGGTCGCGACGATGTCGCCGACGAGCCTGCGGGCGCGCTCCTCGCCGTAATGCGTGAACAGTGCGCTCAGCCACTGCACGTCGGTTTGCTCGACGGCGAGCCGGCCGGCCCACTCCTTATGATCGAGGAATTCCTCGTAGCTCTTCGGCAGATCGGACCGATTGACGAGCTTGCTGTTGTAGGAGGGAACATCGTAATTGGCGTAGACCCCGTACCAGCGACGGTCCGGGTCGCGCGCCTGCGGTATGAGATTCTTGGCCTCCGCAAGATCGATCGGCTGCATGAAATCACGCGGCAATCGGCCGACCGCGGGGCTCAACAGCAGATCCCACGAACGCTGGCGTGCCCGCTGCTCGATGGCGATGCGCCCGAGCAGGATTACGTCACTGGCGCGCGCATATTCGACCTTGATCCCGGTCGCATCCTCGAACAGCTTCCAGAAAGGCAGTGCTTCCTGCTCGTTCACCGAGGAATAGACCGTCACGCTGCCGGCCTCGGCGCGCGCGGCCCGCACCAGCTCGGGGTCGGCCCAGGATAAGGATGGAATGGGATTTGGAGCCGGACTTTGGGCCGCGACGGATCGGATATCGGCGAGCGCCAGGACAGAGAAGCCGATCAGCCCCGCTAGGGCTGCGCGCGCACGCGATGTGAAAGTTCCGCACATGGGCGATTTCCCCGTGGTCGTATCCTCGCCGGACGGCCGATCCCAGCTGGTAATCCGATCAAATATTATTGGCAAGGCTCGCCAGCGGATGCGGGCTCGGCCGAGATCGCGAGACGCAAAGCGCGGGCGCGCCGACGGGTCCGGGGCAGGCTTTTTCTGTCTAATGCAGCGGTCGGCTTGCGGTCGTGGTCGGGCGGGTGGCCGCCTCCTCGATTGCGGCGCCGAGCCATTTGGCGAGGCAGGCATAGCTCCAGTCGTTCATATGCACTCCATCCGGCGACACGAACGTGTCGAATGGCATATGGTCGGTCTGGTGCCAGCGCTTCATCAAGGCGAAACGGCGAAACAGGTCGACACTCTGCTCCTTGGCGGTGGCCGCGATCTGCGCCACCATGCTTTCGGCCTCAGGCTTGGCAATGACCTTCGGAGCAAATTGCGGATCAATCAGGACCACGTCGGCGTGGATTGCCTTCAGGCGCCCCAAGCCCTGATGCAGCGCGGTCGCCTTGGGATCGAACGGACGGTCGCGCAGCAGCGAGTTTGTTCCCATTTGCCAGATGACCAGATCGGGCTTTTCGGCGACCACGCTGGTGTCAAAGCGAGCCAGCATGTCGGAAGCCTCTTCGCCATTGGCGCCGCGATTCAGGACCGTAACGTCGTTCCACAGAAAATACCGGGTCAGCTCGACTTCAAGCCGGCTCGGATAGGTGGCGTCAGGCGAGCTGGCGCCGGCGCCGGCGGTCGAGGAGGATCCGATGGCCACGATCTTGATCGACCGATCGGTCTCGAGATGGTGCGACACGCGCACGAGGCGATAGTCCAGGCGGTCCTGATTGGCGAGGACCTTGCACGCGGGATGCAAATCCGCCGCGGCGGCCGCCGCCGAGGGCCCGCTCGGAACGGCCGGCGTCGCGGCGGCCGCCTGCATTTGAGCCGGCGCCGGCGTGACAGCGA
>WNFJ01034212.1_pt1 | contig 14724 bp, 15 predicted proteins | sample 5400461 | NCBI WGS metagenome assembly WNFJ01 (sample SAMN13153349, study PRJNA577476) | soil metagenome | isolation source: 115 cm saprolite on Douglas fir-dominated hillslope | place: USA:California | collected 2013-09-17 | reverse complement strand
GCGGCCGTGATAGTGCAGATAGTAGATCCGCGGCGCCTCACCGAGCAGGTGGTGGTGGATGGCGGTGACGTCGAAGCCCGAGCCGAGCAGGCTCGCGGTCACGACGGGCAGCTCGGGCTCGGTGAGCACAAGGTCGCCCATCACGTCGGCCGCGTCGGTAGCGCCGGCGAACGCGGCCCACGAGGTCAGCGCGAGCGCGGGCTGCACGGTGACGTCGCCCACTTTCACCACGAGATCGCTGCGTGGGAACGTGACCCGATACACGTCGCCGGTGGCGGGGGTGGCGCGGGCGAAGGTCCGCGCGACGAGGTCCCAGGTGCCCGCCTGTTGGCCGGCGAGCGGGGCGCTCACGAGCGCCAGGGCGTACAGGATCGGGAAGCGCATGTGCGGCAACAGCCTCATTAGTAAGGAAAGGAAAGAGTGCGGCGGGGTGACGGCGGACGCCAGAGCACCGGCGCTCCAGGCTGTAACACGCCCGGAGCGCCGGTCCGACGCCTCACTGCACAGTGATAGTTCCCACCATGCCGGTCGCGAAGTCGGTCGAGTGGATCGTGCACCGGAAATGATATGTGCCCGCAGGGATTGCCGAGAGCGTTTTGGAGAAGGTCCCCGACGTCTTGTTCCCGGAACCGGTGGAGAGCGCTGCTTCCTGGAAGGTGACGTTGTGCGTGATACCGCCCGAATTCCACACCCACGTGATCGTGCCACCGGAGGCGATGACGACGTTGGTCGGTGAGAACACGTCTCCGCCGGAGCCAACCGTGTCCGAGGCCGAGAGGGGCGCCGTCGTGATCGTCGAACCAAACACCACCGGCGATCCGGCCAACGCCGGGCTGGCCGTGGCGGTCACGGTGTCCTGCCCGAGGCTCCCACCCAGCATGTGCGTGATGGTCGAGAGCCCCGATTTGGTCGTGTCCACCGGTTTACTCACGGACCCGCCGCCCGCCACCGCGGCCCAATCCACGATCACGCCGTTGACGAGATTGCCATAGGCATCGGTCGACCTGACGCTGAAGGTCAGAGTTGCGTTGGGCGCGCCGCTCGTGGCGCTGCGCGTGTTGAGAGCGAGGCCGTGCGCGTGGCCGGCGTTCGCGGTCGCGGTAAACGTGATCGGGTCGCCGATCAGGCCCGTGACCGATGCCTGCGTCGTCTGCGTACCGGCGGCGAGCCCGAGCGTACGCGTGTTCTGTGCGATGCCGGAGCCGTCGGTGCTGCTGGTCGCCGGCACCGAGCCGCCGCCGCTGGTCGCCGACCAATTGACGCTGTAGCTCGTGACGTTGTTGTTCTGGTAGTCCGTCACGTGCACCCGGAACGGCGCGCCCAGCGTCGCCAGGACCGTGTCGGTCTGGCTGTCGTTGGCGAACTTCTGGATGCGGTACGCGCCGTTCACTTGGGCGACCGACGTGAATGTCACTGGCGAGCCCGACAGGCCGAGCTTCGTCGCCGTGGTGGTCACGGTGGCGGCGGAGGCGGGAAGCGTGCGGCTGATGGTCGCGACGCCCAAGGCATTGCTGTTGCTCGAAGCCGCAGACACCGACCCACCACCCTGCGCGGCCCAGGCGACCGGCACATCCGCGACTGCGTGGCCGCCGGTGTCTGCCACGATCACCTGCAGCTGGACTTGCGTCGCAACGTTTGCGACCTGGCTGTCGCCCGCGAACTTGGCGACCTGGCTCGCCGGGGGAGGCGGCTGCGTACCGCCCCCACCGCCGCAGGCGGCGAGGCCCACGGCGCTGCATACCACGAGGATGGACGGACCACGCGACGGCATGGGCGCCTCCGAATAAAGGTGTAGGTAGCCGGAGAGCATACCCCGCACCGCTCCGTCAGGAAGTACGTCTGACAGGACCCTAACGGATGCCCGCGATCGCGCGTACGCTACTGAGTCTTCATTTATTCACAATTCCAACAGGAGTCGTCACCGTGAACGTCCTCCGTTGCGCCGCCGCAGCACTCGCCTGCGCGGCCCTGCTGGTTGCACCCCTCGCCGCGCAGGGCGGCGGTGGTGCCCCACGGCCCACCGGCGTTCCCGGCATCGCCGCCGTGGACACGACCGGTGTCGGCGCCCTCATCGACCAGGGCATGAACAAGTCCCAGGTCATGAAGAACCTGCAGTATCTCACAGATGTGATCGGGCCAAGGCTGACGGGGTCGCCCGCCGTGCGCGCCGCCAACGACTGGACCATGAAACAGTTCCAGGGCTACGGGCTCGACGCGCACCTCGAGCAGTGGAATTTCGGCGGCACGTGGGAGCGGGGACCCATGTGGTTGCGCCTGACGGCTCCGCGCGCGCACGATGTGGCCGCGGCGAGCTGGGCGTGGACGCCGGGGACGGGCGGGAAGCCCGTGACCGGTCCGGTCGTGCGCATCGACGCGAGCACGCCGGAGAGCCTCGCGGTCAACAAGGGCAAGGTGAAAGGGGCGTGGGTGATGCTGCGGGCGCCTGGGCTGGTCTGGAACAACGACGGCCCGCCGATGAGCGCAGCCGATTCGCAGCGGCAGCGGGACTTCTTCCGCACCTTCCAGCAGCAAGCGCCGCGCGACTCGGCGGCACGGGCGCGGCAGCAGCAATTCAACGCCGACCAACCGTTTCTGCTGCGCGATGCCGGCGCGCTGGGCATCCTGCTCGATGCGGGCAAGGAGCAGGACCTGCTCAACATGAGCGGATCACCGACGCGCGTGCTTCCGCTGCCCCAGATGGTGGTGGCGCACGAGGCGTACGCCCTGTTCGACCGCCTGCTCGGCCTCGGCATGACGCCGCAGGTGCAGGCGAGCGTTCAGAACACGCTCAACATGAAAGACTCCGTGCCGCAGTGGAACACGGTGGCGGAGATCCGCGGCACGGAGCATCCCGGCCAGGTGGTGATCGTGGGCGCGCATCTGGATTCCTGGGACTTGGGCACCGGGGCGACCGACAACGGCACGGGCTCGATGGCGACGCTCGAAGCGGCGCGCATCATCGCGCAGTCGGGTTTGAAGCCCAAGCGCACGATTCGCTTCGTGCTGTTCACCGGTGAAGAAGAAGGATTGATCGGGTCCCGTAAGTACGCCGAGCAGCACGCCGCCGAAGCCGATTCGATTCAAGCCGTGATCGTGCTCGACAACGGCGCGGGGGCGATCACCGGACAGGCGCTGCAGGGCCGGCCCGAGCTGTTCGGATTGTGGCGGGCGATTCTCGCGCCGGTGCACGAGTTCAACGCCGATACCGTGAACGACGCGTTCAAGGGCGGCACCGATCACCTCTCGTTCCTGCCTTACGGCGTGCCCGGGTTCAACTTCAACCAGATCACCCGCGGCTACAACCACACGCACCACTCGCAGTCGGATACTTGGGACAAGGCGATCGACTGGGATCTGCGGCAGGCGTCGATGGTGATGGCCGTGTCGGCGTTCGAGCTCGCGAACCTGCCCGGAATGATTCCGCGCGGCACCCGCGCCACGCCGCCGGTTGTGGCGGCGACCAAGGTGTCGCCGGAGCTACTGAAGACGAATCGCTGAGGCGTTACGCCTCTTGCAGCAGCTGGTCGAGGTTGAGTGGCCGCGTGTGCATCCGGAGCGTTCCGTCCGGCGCACGCGGCCATTCCGCTTCCGGCCGGTCGTGGTACAACTCCACGCCGTTGCCGTCGGGATCGCGCAGGTAGATCGCCTCGCTCACGCCGTGATCGGAGGCGCCTTCCAGCGGATAGCCGGCGTCAAGCACGCGACGCACGGCTTGCGCCAGCGTGCGCCGGTCGGGAAACAAAATTGCGCAGTGATACAGGCCGGTGGTGCCGGCTGCGGGCCGCGGTGCCCCTCGGCCCGCCCAGGTATTGAGGCCAATGTGGTGATGGTAGCCGCCGGCCGAGAGAAAAACGGCGTCGGCGCCGTAGCGGGTGGTGACTTCGAAACCCAGCGCGTCGCGGTAGAACGCGAGCGCGCGGTCCAAGTCCGACACGGTAAGGTGGACGTGACCAATTCTGGTGCGGGCGTCTAACATGCCATCATAACAGTTGGCAGTTCCCGGGAAAACAGAACTCAGTCGAGTTTCCAGACGGCAAGGTGCCAGCGGCCGCCACGGCCAAGTGGTAACAATGCCACCTCTTGCGGCTGAATTCCCGAAACCGCTGGCAACTTGCCGTCTGTCACCTACTCTGGCAACTGAACTGCTGGCGTCTTGCAACTGCGGTTAGATTCCCAACATGACCTCCAAGATCCCCGCGCCCATCAATGAGCCCATCCTTTCTTACGCCGCCGGCACTCCCGAGCGCACCCTGCTGAAGCAAACCCTGCGCGAGCTGTCCGGGCGGCAAGTCGAGATTCCCCTGGTCATCGGCGGCAAGGAAGTGCGCACCGCCAAGACAGTGGATGCCGTGATGCCGCACTGTCACCAGCACGTGCTCGCCAAGATTCATCAGGCGGGGGTGAAGGAGATCGAGGCGGCGGTCGCGGCGGCGCGCGCAGCGTGGGCCGAGTGGTCGGGCTGGACGCTGGAGCGCCGCGCGGCCGTGTTTCTCAAGGCCGCCGATCTGCTGGCGACGCGGCACCGCGCCCCCGTGAACGCCGCCACCATGCTGGGCCAGTCGAAGACGGCCCACCAGGCGGAGATCGACGCGGCGTGCGAGTTGATCGACTTCTGGCGGTTCAACCTCCATTACGCCGAGCGGCTCGACGCCGAACAGCCGCTGTCGCCCGCCGGTCAATGGAATGCGCTGGAGTACCGCCCGCTCGAGGGCTTCGTGTACGCCATCACGCCGTTCAACTTCACGTCGATCGGCGGCAACCTTCCCACCGCGCCCGCGATCATGGGCTGCACCGTCGTGTGGAAGCCCGCAGGCACCGCGGCGTACTCGAACTATTTCATTCTGAAGGTACTAGAGGAGGCGGGGCTACCGCCCGGCGTCATCAACTTCGTGCCGGGTCCGGCCGCGCAGGTGTCGGACATCGTGCTGAACCATCCGCGCCTCGGCGGCATCCACTTCACGGGCTCGACCGAGGTCTTCCAGGCGCTATGGCAGAAGGTCGGAAGCAATCTGCCGCAGTACGCCGATTACCCGCGGCTGGTCGGCGAGACTGGCGGTAAGGATTTCATCGTGGCGCACCCCAGCGCCGACGTGGAGGCGCTCGCTGCCGCGATCGTCCGCGGTGCCTACGAGTACCAGGGCCAGAAGTGCAGCGCCGCGTCACGCGCGTATGTGCCCGCCAACCTCTGGCCGCAGGTGCGCGAGCGGGTAATCGACATGCTCGGCACGATAAAAGTGGGCGACGTGGCCGACTTCCGGAATTTCATGGGCGCGGTGATCGACAAGCGGGCGTTCGACAAGATCAAGGGTTATATCGACGGCGCCAAGAAGGCGAGCGGCGTGCAGGTGCTGTTCGGCGGCGGCTGCGACGACGCCGAGGGCTATTTCATCCAGCCGACGCTGCTGCAGGTCGACGACCCCAACTACCGCACGATGTGCGAGGAGATCTTCGGGCCGGTGCTCACGCTCCATGTTTATCCCGAGAAGCAGTGGGCCGACACGCTGCGCTTGGTCGAGCGCACATCGCCCTACGCGCTCACCGGCGCCGTGTTCTCGCAAGATCGCGCGGCGGTGGCGGAGGCGCAGCGCGTGTTGCGCTATGCGGCGGGCAACTTCTACATCAACGACAAACCGACCGGCGCCGTCGTGGGCCAGCAGCCGTTCGGCGGCGCGCGCGCCAGCGGCACCAACGACAAGGCGGGCTCGCTCTTCAATCTGATCCGCTGGACGTCGCCGCGCGCCATCAAGGAGAACTTCGTCCCGCCGCGCGACTTCACGTACCCGTTCATGGCCGAGCAGTGAACCGGGCGGCGGGCGCCGCCCGCCCGCCGGTGCTCCTCTGGGTGCTGGCCGCCGCATTCGTCTTCCTCATCGCGGCGATTCTGATCGGCGCGCTCGCTAAGCCGGACTTGCCGCCCTACACCCTCAGTGTCGCGCGTCCCGCGCCGGTGGGTGACTCGCTCGTCGGTCCCGCCACGTACACCCTCGACGCGTCCGACGGCGACCGCTGGCAGACCTTCGACTTCGCGCGCAATGCCGTCGTTGCCGCCGGCAAGTGGGATGTCGCGTTCCGTCGCTTCCGCGTCATCGCCGGCCCGGGCGCGGGAATCGCCGACCTGGGCGCGGAGCCGTTCGATTCGGTGCGCGAGCTGCCCGATACGGGCTACCGTGCCAACCTCGCAGGTCCGGACACGGCGAATCCCGGCGTCGGGAAGTGGTACGAGTACTCCATGCTGACCCACCTGCTCACCTCGAAGGGGCACGTCTACGCGGTGCGCACCGCGGACGGACGCTACGCCAAGCTCGCGCTGCTCGCCTACTACTGTAGGGACGTCGGCACCGCGTGCGTGACGTTCCGCTACGCCTACCACGGAGCGGGATCGCGGCGGGTGGGGAAGTGAAGACCCCCGGCGGAAGCCCGCCGGGGGTCGCAAGTCGTCAGTGGTCGGTTCCCAGCCTGCTTACTTGGACGGCGGCAGAATCTTGAACATCCCCGTCCCGCAGACCGGGCACACGCCCTTCAGAGCCGGACGGCCGTTCGCCATCTTCACCTGCTGCGGATTCGAGATCTTGCGCTTCGCCTTGCACTTCACGCAGTAGCCTTCATCGGCGGCCATCGGGGTTTTGCCCTTCGCCATGTCGATCCTCCATTCGGGGGCACTGGAGATCGGGCGCGGCACCAGCCGCCCGGTTTCGGCCACAACTATAATACGGCAAGCTCAAATCGTGGGAGCCGCCGGGGCGTCGGAAAACCCTACCCGCTTGTGCGAACCGTCGCAAAATGGCTTGGTTGCTGAACTTCCGCAGCGGCACAACTTCACGAGCGGGGCGGGGGACCCGTCCTTGAGGGGCGGAATTGGCAGGTCCTTGCCGTCCGGGCCTACCACCCGGACGGGCCCCTGCACCACGAGCGGGCCGTTCAACTTGGGTGTAATAATGACGTCGGTCATGGGTACCTCCTGGGGGGAAATATGACATCGCGCCTGTGCTGTAGGGCCCCCCACGCGGGTGTCGTGGGGGCGTCGTGGCTGCTTCGTTGAATCGGTTCCGCCGGTCCGCTGTGCTCGTCGTGCTCGCCGCCGGGTGCGTGGCGGAGCGCGGGCCCCTGACCAATCACATGTCGCAGGCGACGACGCCCTATCTCGCGCGGGCGGCGCGCCAGCCGGTGGCGTGGCAGGCGTGGGGGCCGGACGCCTTCGCGCTCGCGGCGCGGCTCGACCGGCCGGTGATGCTCTACATCGGCGCCGACGATTGCCGCTGGTGCGCCGCGATGGACAATGAAGTGTTCGGCGACCCCAGCGTCGGCGCGATGATCGATTCCTTGTTCGTCCCGGTGCGCGTCGACCGCGACGAGCGCCCCGATCTGGCGCAGCGCTATCAAGACGCGCTGCAGGCGCTCGCCGGGCTGCGCGGCTATCCGCTCACGTTGTTCCTCACGCCCGACGGCTCGGCGTTCTTCGGCGGCACGTTCTTCCCGCTGGACGATCCGATCACCGGCCGTGGCCTGCGGCAGCTGCTGCCCGAAGTGGCGCGCAGCTATCGCGCCGAGCGTCCGGCGGTCTTGCAGCACGCGGCCCTGGTCCGCCAGATGGGCGTGGCGCGAACTGCGGCGGCGCGCGGCATGCTCCAGCTGCGGGGTGTGCGCACCGACATCGCCGGCGTGCGCCAGGCACTGAGCGCCGCGGCCGCGGCCCCGGCACCGCTCGCGGGGTTCCAGCCGACGCAGGCCGTGGCGCTGCTGTTCGCCGAATATGGCCGCACCGGCGACACGCTTGCCCTCGTTACGGCGCGCGCCGCGCTCGAGCGCCTGTCCGACTCGGGGTTGGTGCTCGCGCCGGGTGGTCCCTCGGACGACTCGCCGGCGGTGGTGCGCGCCGGGCTGCTGCGTGACCTCAGCGCCGGCTCGGCGTTGACGGGTGACGCGCGCTATCGCGACGCCGCGGCCACGCTGACGCACACGCTCGTGCGTGACTTCGCGTTGAGCGACCCGCAGTCGCGTTTCGCGGACCGCGACGCTTACGTGCTCGGCGCCGTTCTCGATGCCGCTGCCGCCGTGCTCGACACGGCCGCCGAGCGCGGTGCGCTGGCGCAGCTCGACACGCTGTTGACCCGCGTCTACGTCCGCGGCCGCGGCGTGCGCCACGCCCCGCGCGGCTCCGTGCACGGCTTGCTGCAGGATCAGGTGCAGGTGGCTGGCGCGGCGCTCGCCGCCTACGAGGCGACGGGCGAGCGGCATTATCTCGACGTCGCTCGCGATCTGGCGGCCGTACTGGAGCGCGATTTCGCCGATCCGCTGGGTGGTTATTGGGACGAAGCGGCGACGGATCCCGCGGCGCCCGCGCTCGCGGACCGCACGAAACAGGTGCTCGACGATCTGCTCCCGGGCGCCAACGCCTGGGCCGCGCGTATCCTGTTGCAACTCTCCGAGGACACAGGGGACGCCCGCTATCGCCGGCGCGCCGAAGCGACGCTCGAAGCGTTCGCCGCTGCGACGCACGGCCAGGGCGCCCGGGCGGCGACGTACCTCGATGCCGCACGCGGCGTTTTAGGGCCACGCTGATTCCAGCGTGACCTCACACCCTTCCGGCAGGTCCTATGTGATAGCGAGCAGCGGGCCCCCCGACCCTGAGGTCGTGGCCCGGATATTGGGTGGGGATGGGGAGGCGTTCGGCATCATCATCCGCCGCTACGAGCCCGGCCTGTTGCGTTTCGCGACGCGGATGCTCGGCCAGCCCGACGCCGCGGCCGATGCGGTCGCCGAAGGCCTGGTCCGGGCCTATCGCCATCTGGCGAGCTGCCGCGATCCGGCGCGCCTGCGCACATGGCTGTATCGCATCGTCGCGAACCGCTGCAAGAGCTATCTGGCGCGGCGCTCGTCCATGGAAGTGCGGCTCGACGACGCGCCGCCGATCGCGGACCCGTCGGACAGTGAGGCGATGGTGGAGCGCAACGAGCAGATGGAACGGGTGCAGCGCGCCTTGGCGACGTTGCCGCCCGACAAGCGCGAGGCCTTCGTCATGAAGCACGTCGAAGGCCTGAGTTATGAGGAAATGGCGCACGCGACGGGCGATCGGATCCCGGCGCTGAAAATGCGGGTGCATCGCGCGCGCGAGGCGCTGGTAGCCGCGCTGCAAGAGGAGGAAGTGTTATGACGAACATCGATCCCCGGGTACACGAGGCGCTGGACGGCGAGCGGCCGCTGGAGTCGCTGCCGCCGGATCTGCGTGTCGAAGCCGACCGGCTGCTGGAAGTCGCGGCGTTGCTCGCCGCGGCGCCCGCGGCGGCGAGCGTGGCGACGCGCGTGATGGCGCACCTCGCTGAGCCGCGTCCGTCGCGCCTGCGCCGGCTGGCGCAGTGGATCGCGCGGCCGCAGGCGGTGACGTTCCACCTGCGCCCGGTGTGGAGTCTCGCGGTCGCGGCGGCCCTCGCCGTATTCGCGCTGCTTCCCAACGGTGGGCCGCTCGCGCTCGGGCCCGAGGAAGGCATCGCGCAGTTCGTGCTGCCCGCCTCCGGCGCGCACTCGGTACACGTCGCCGGGTCGTTCAACGATTGGCGCTCCGGCGCCATCGCACTGGAAGACCGCGACCACGACGGCGTGTGGCGCGCCACAATCGTGCTGCCTGTGGGCCAACACGAATACATGTTTGTGGTGGATGGCGAGCGCTGGGTGGCCGATCCTAATGCCGGCCGCTACGTCGATGACGATTTCGGGCGGGAGAACGCGGTGCTGATCGTGCGGCCGTCGAGTCCGTGAGGTCGCTGCTGGCGCTTGCCTGCGCGGCGCTGCCGCTTGCCGCTCAGACGGTCCGGCCGCGCCTCGAAGGGCGGGTGCCGGCGCAGGTGATTCCCCTGATCGACTCGATCGTGCGGGCGGCGGCGGCCGACAGCCTGCCCACCGAGCCGCTGGTGCAGAAGGCGCTGGAGGGCGGCGCCAAACATGTCTCTGCCGACCGCATTGTGCTGGCGGTGCGCCTGCGCCGCGACCGGCTCGAGGCCGCCCGGGCCCTGCTGGTGCGGGCGGGCGACCCGCCGCCCGTGACCCCCCTCAAAGTCACCGCCGTCGCCACGGCGCTGTCGCGCGGCGTCCCCGCGCCCACAGTCGAGCACGTGGTCGCTGGCCTTCCCGGAGCGCCGCACGCCGCTGCACTGCAGGCGGTGGCGGACCTGTTCGCCCACAAATTCGACCCCGACTCGTCAGCCCAGCTCATCTTGGACGCGGCGCGTCTGGGCGTGCCGCGCGAGCGCTATCCGGACGTCGCCACGGCGGTCATCCACGAGCTGCAGCGCGGCAGCACGCGGGAAGGCGCCCTGGCGCACGTCCGTGCCGGGCTGCCCAATCTGCCGCCCCCGGCGCGGCCGACCCCCAAAGCCGCCTCCGATGCCAAGCGGCCGGGAGCCACACCCCCGCGCTGATGGGTGTGACGGGGGGGCGGATCGGTGGGTCTCTCAACTGCAGCGGACCAGTGGGGTCCGCGGCTCAACACACTCCGGAGGAACACGCAAATGATTCGTCGCACGCTGTTGACGCTCGCGTTGGTCGCCGCCCCGGCACTCGCCGTGGCCCAGCAGCCCACGCAGGCACCGGCCCAGCAGCCCATGGCAGCCGCGCAGGACACGACCAAGGCGAAGCCCGCTGCCAAGCCGGCAAAGGGCAAGAAGGGCGCGAAGGGGCACATGAAGAAGCCCGCCACGGCGCCGCGCGACACCACCAAGAAGCCGTAATTACGACGTGTAGTCAGCGTTGATCCGGACGTACTCCGGAGTCAGATCGCACGTCCACACCACCGCCTCCGCCCGGCCGATTCCTAGGTCCAGGCGGAGGCGGATGGTTTTCTGGGCAAAGATGGCGCGGGCGTGCGCCAAGTCGGGATGCGCGGTGGCGCCGGCCGTGGCGAGCGTGAGCCAGTCGCTGGCGTGGGCGACCTCGAGGCGCAGCCGGTCCACCGGCAGCGGCACACCGGCGGCACCGGCGGCGGCCAGGATGCGCCCCCAGTTGGGGTCCGCGCCGTAAATCGCGGTCTTCACCAGCGCCGAGCGTGCGATCGCCCGGCCCACCTCGCGGGCCGCCGTCTCCGTCGGTGCGTTGATCACGTGAATCTCGAGCAGCTTGGTGGCGCCCTCGCCGTCCTGGACGATGGCGAGCGCCAGCGCCCGCGCCACCATCAATACCGCGTCCTCGAACGCCTTCCACATCGCCCCGTCGCGCGAGGGATCGATGCCCGACGCCCCGTTGGCGAGCAGCAGGACCGTGTCGTTGGTGCTGGTGTCGCCGTCCACGGAGATGGCGTTGAAGCTGCGGTCGGCCACCCGCTTGAGCAGCGGCGCGAGATTGGCTGCGTCGCAGGCGGCGTCCGTCGTGAGCACGGCGAGCAGCGTCGCCATGTCGGGGTGGATCATCCCGGCGCCCTTGGCGATGCCGCCGATGGTGATCGGTCCGCCTGGCGTGTCGAGCCGGACCGCGCAGTGCTTGGGGCGCGTGTCGGTGGTCATGATCGCACGCGCCGCGGCGAGCCCGCCGTCAGGGGCGAGGTGCGCCGCCGCCTCGCGCAGGCCCGCGGCCACCTGGTCCAGCGGCAGCGGCACGCCGATCACGCCGGTCGACAGCACCAACGCCGTGCGCGGCGGCAGGCTCGCCGCTTGCTCCGCCGCCTGGGCCATGGCGCGCGCCGCGGCGAGGCCGTCGGCGCCGGTGCACGCGTTGGCCACCCGGGCGTTCATCGCCACCGCGCGCACGCGGCCCGGCCGTTCCGACAGCAGATCCTGATCGTACAGCACGGGCGCCGCGCGCACGGCGTTCTTGGTGAAGACCCCGGCGGTGGCACAGGAGGTGGCGGAAACGAGCAGGGCGACGTCGAGCGCGCCGCCCGCCTTCAAACCGGCGGCGGCGGCCGCCGCTGTGAATCCCTGCGGCGTCGTCGCCGAGCCGTCTGGGAGCTCCTGCACGTTGGCGGACACGTCCGGCAAAATAGCGGCGCCGGGTCGCTTGTGTAACGCCCCGGGATTTCTTATCATAGCGCAACTTTCCCGGAGGGTCCCGTTCGATGTCGGACCGTTTCTTGAGCTCCGACGAATACGACGAACGCGCGCACCAGCTCTACAACGAAGGACAATACGACGAGGCCATCGAGACGCTCCGTGAGGGGCTCGGCCTCTACCCCAATGCCGTGGAGCTCCACGTCGGCATGGGGTACGCGCGGGTCGCGCGGGAGGAGTACGCCTGGGCACGGCGCGCCTTCGAAGAGGCCCTGGCACTGGACCCCGACCACGAAGACACCCTCGCCGGCCTGGGCGAAGTGCTGCTCAAGTTCGGCGACAAGCGCGGCGCCGTCGGTGCGTTCGACCGCATTCTCGCCCTCGGCTTCCGCGACGATCACGATCTGATGCTGCAGGTTGGGCGCGCGCTATTCCGCGACGGCGTGCTCGACCACGCGCACCGTTTCTTCGAGATCGCGCTGAGCGCCCACCCCGACTCCACCGAGGCCTCGGCGTGCGTCGGCTACGCGGCGCACCGCTTGGGCGACGAGGCCACGGCGCTGCATTGGCTGCGGCGCGCCCTCGAGCTGGACTCGCAACACGGGGAAGCGCGCATCTATCTCGCCAACCTGCTGTACGACCGCGGCGAGTACGAGGCGGCGCTGTTCCACCTCGAGCGCACCGAGCCGGACGACCACTTCGACACGCTGGCGATCTGGCGCCTGGTGGAGCTGAAACGCAGCGTCTACCGTCTGCCCGAGAGCGATCCCGAATTGGTGCCGTGGCACGAACGCCTGGGGGAGCTGACCGGCGAGGCCGAACCCGAAGACCTGCTGCTCGCCGAGATCGAGGCGATGGGGTCGGACGGCCAGGTGAAGGACCCGAGCCAGCTGGAGCTGTTCGGGACGCTGCTCACGGAGCTGCAGGGGATGAAGTCGCGCTCCGGGCCCGGCGAGGTGCACCGCGTCAGTACGCTCGCGGGCGAGACCTACGTGGGGACCTTCGAGGAGATCGTCCGGCAGATGAAGGACGATGCGGCGGAGTATGCCGGCGGCTCGTTGGAAGACTATATGGCGGCCACGGCGCAGCGCGGCCGCCAGCAAACCGGCGTGCTGATTCCCACCACCGACCCCGAGAGTTTCATCCGGGGGAGCGCGGATGCGGGGTTGCTGCGAATCTTACACTGAGCCTCGGCGGCTCACGGCACTCGCTTAAACCGCACCGCCAGCGACAGCGGGCCGTCGCCCAGCGCCACTAGGGCCAGGGCGCCCGCGCAGAGCAGTCCTTCCAGCTCGGGCATGTGCCCGCTCGGCAGCACCACCACCAGGCTCGCGACCGCCATCTCGAACGCCATGGCGGCGGCCCACACGCGCGTGAGGATGCCGAGCAGCACGCACGCGGCACCGATCGTTTCGACGACTATCACGAGCGTCGCCCCGATGGTCGCGAACGGAATGCCCTGGCTGTGCATGAACTCGGCCGTCGCCGGGATGCCGTTGTGCAGCTTCATCAGGCCGTGATGCAGGAACACGAGACCCACCGCGAGACGCAGCACGACGGCCGCGTAGGGGGCGAAGCGGTTCATGAGGGCTCCGGTTCGATGGGTTGGGTGACCGCGCCGCGACGGCGCGCGTCGGTGCGCGTCGCGCGGGCGCCCAGGCGTTTAGCCACGATGTCGAGGCCGCGTTGCGGATGCACGGGGCCGAGCCCCGCCACGTCCACGAAGCACAACCCCTCGTCTGGTACGGCGTGCAGCGCCACGAAGCCGCTGTGACACGGCAGGAACGCGGCCACGCCGCGCGGCCCTTGCTTCACGAGTGGGGCGCTCGCTGGATCGAGCCCTGCGGCGTTGGCGGCAGCGAGCAGCAGGCCCGCGAGGCCGGCCGTGTCGCTCAGGCGCGGCCCCGGAATGCCTCCCAGGTCGGCGAAGCCGTGCTCGAGATGCACCCTAGGGGCAAGCGGTGGTGTTGCTGTTGAGCGGTGCCACGAACGTGCCGCGCACCACCACGGCCCCAAGTGGGTCCTTGTACATGTCGGTGCGCTGGGCGAGGAACTGGACCCTCCCCGCCACCGCCGTCCCACCCGGTGCGGCCACGACCTTGGTGATGGTGAGGAGTCCGGTGTGGCGCGACAGACCGGTCACCCACGGGTTGACGGTAAACGTCGTCCACGTGGCCCACTGGCGCGGCGGCCGGCACACCGGATCGGCGCCCGCCCCGAATGCCTCAACGGGTGAAATTGAGTCGATCACGAACGTCTGCGCCGAATCCACCGTGGTCAAGATCGCGAACAGCAGGTTGTCCTGGACCGTAGCGCCGCTCTGGCTGAACGGGCGCAGCTGAAACGCGGGCGCGCCGCCGTGCTGGGTGTAATTGATGGCGTACGCAAGGCCGCCCACGCGGCGGTTGGCCGTCCCCGACACACTGAAGAAGGAGCGGCTGTTGGCGGTGGCGGTATCGGCCGGCCGCACAACGATGGTGCCGGTGTCGGCGCGCGCGCCGGCGTGCACGAAGTAGCGCGCAGTGCCAGTCGCGCGACTGGTGACGAGTCCGCTGGCGGAGTCCACCGTGTCGATCGCGGCATTCGCGGTCGCGAACCAGGGCGCGGGCGGACTGCCGCCCTTGCGTTGCACCGCGACTGGGATGGTGATCGTGTCGCTCGGCAGCAGATAGATCGTGTCCAGTAGCGCGGTCAGCTGCAGCGTGTCGGACACCACCACCAGCGCCCTGCCGCTCACCCCGCTCGCCGTCCC
>WNFJ01461705.1_pt5 | contig 14727 bp, 10 predicted proteins | sample 5400461 | NCBI WGS metagenome assembly WNFJ01 (sample SAMN13153349, study PRJNA577476) | soil metagenome | isolation source: 115 cm saprolite on Douglas fir-dominated hillslope | place: USA:California | collected 2013-09-17 | reverse complement strand
TTCGTTTATCATAGTAGAATTGATTGTGCGGTTCCAAAGAAGCGCCGCCGTTTCGTTCTTTCCGTCGGTATTGAACGTGTTGTATTGACGCCCATCGACCCAGCCACCGGGCAAGAAAGTCTTAGTTAGCGGCACAGTAAACAAGCTGAACGCCACAAGGTCGTTCTTCGTTACGTTAAAATCGACACGGCCGTTGTACTGTGTGGTGCTGATATTGTCGTTCTTTCCGTCGTACTCGACCAACGCCACATCTGGGATTCCGTCTAGGCCCCCGCCAGTGCTGTAAGTGTAGGCACCCGCGCACGAGCCCGTCAAAGGACACGGATCATTAGCAATGAATCCGCCGCCAGCAACGTTCGAGCCAAGGTCCACTCCGCCTGCCACGGATTGGCAAGTGCCGGGTTTTCCGTTCACGTGTCCAGTACTGGTTGTATCTTCGGCCAGACCGAGCGTGGCACACGTCGAAGTCAATATTTTAGGATTCGAGAATCCTGATCCCGGCACGCCAAAGATCTTTGCCCCCAGGCTTCCCGAGGGAAGGTTGCCAACCCACTGCGACGTTTCCTGCCAACTGGAGGCTCGATAAGAGTTGCCGGCCAGCTTCAGGTGCTCGAAGGAAAAGAAGGCAAACACCTTGTTCTTCCAAATAGGCCCGCCGAGGCTGCCAAGATAACTGTGCAACAACAAGTTGTCGCGGTTTGGCGATGCACCATTCGGTCCGCCCCAGCGCTGAAAGGCATTCAGACCAGGGCTTTGGGTCCGCAGGACCGCACTGCCGTGGATGTTGTTCGTGCCGTTTTGGGTAACGACTTCAACGATTGCGCCGGCGCCGTGGCTGTTTTCCGCTGAGTACGGGCTAACCTCAACTTTGATTTCTTTGACCGACTCCGTGTTTGGTGTGATAACCGACGCCCCGCCGTAGCCCTGGCTATTACTGCTCACACCGTCAATTTGATAACCGTTGGCCTCCACGCGGGAGCCGTTGGCGCTGACCTGGACGGCATTTTCGACCTGGAAAATGCCCCTGCCCGAACCCCCGACACCATCATAGTTAGGGAAGTTGACCGAACCTCCCCCGCTGTCGCGGGCACCGAGCCCAAACACGCCTGGAGTTAGTCTCAAGAGCTCGAACGGGTCACCACGGAATTGCGGAAGAGCCTCTATTTGCTCTTTTGTGATGGTACCGGTGAGTGATGCATCCTCGGTATCAAGAGTCGGAAGAGTATCGCCATTTACAACGACCTGGTCCGTTACGGCTCCGGGTTCGAGTACCAGGTTCACACCGCTCGTTTCCTCGGCTTTGATCAGCACATCCTTGATCACCTTAGCCTTGAAACCCGCCAAGGAAGCGTTGACCGTGTAGAGACCTGGCGCAAGATGAGAAACACTGTAGAAGCCGTTGTCGTTACTGGTAGCTTCCTGCGAAGCTCCGGTCTCCTGGCTTGTTACGGTAATCTTCGCCCCTTTGACCACTGCCCCGGTAGAATCTGTAACAGTCCCTTCGATACCGGCGCGAAACTGTGCGTACACCGGAAGGGCGCACAACGACAGAATAAGAATGAGAAGAGACTTCAAGCGCATGGCTTCACCTCAAGATCGATCTTGGCAAACATTGGAAAAGTGAATTCAGTAAATCGATTTACCCCACCCCTGACGAGCATAAGACACCCAGCCGAGCGGCCGTGTCAAGTGGAATGTAGGAAAAAAACAGCAATGCACAGTACTAGAACGAGCTAAGTAAATCGATTTTTTGCGTGCTTGCGGGCCTTGCATTGCCTCCGCTATGCCCCAACCTTTGCGAAAAACTCGCATTGCCGCTTGCTGCTGCAACTCTGTTGTGCCAGACTACGCGACCATACACCCCATGTTACGGTCGAAAATGGTTGCGTCTTCTCGGCCGCACGGAAAGGCTTCCGCGCCGTCCGTCAGCCTGAAATTTCTAGCGGAGCATCTCCGGCTCTCGCCTGCCACGGTATCCCTCGTCATCAATCGTTCCCCCGCGGCGAAATCCATTCCGCATCGGACTCAGGAGCGCATCCGGCAAGCGGCGCGGGAGCTGAACTACCGACCGAATTTCATGGCCCGCTCACTGCGGGCGCAGCGAAGTTTTACCGTTGGCGTGGTAGTGCCGGAGATCAGCGAGGGGTATGCAGCGCTGGTGATGTCGGGAATCGAAGACCACCTGCTGGACGAAGGGTATTTTTATTTTGTGGTCAGTCACAGACACCGTCCCGACTTGATCGAAGAGTATCCGCATCTCTTGCAGCAGCGGGCTGTCGAAGGATTGATCGCCGTGGACACGGTCTGCCGGAAGGGCGTGCCGATACCAGTTGTCGCTGTCTCCGGTCATCGCGAAGTAGAAGGCGTGACCAACATCGCGCTGGACCACCCGCGAGCCGCACAACTAGCGCTCGAACATCTGGTCAGCCTCGGACACCGCAAAATCGCATTCATTAAGGGACAAGAGTTCAGTTCAGATACAGAAGTGCGCTGGCAGTGCGTGCAAGGGGCGGCGAAGAATTTGGAGCTTGAGATCAACGAAAGGCTGGTCGGACAACTTGAAGGCGAATCGCCATCACCGGAACCCGGGTATCTGGTCACCAGGAAACTTCTTGCGACCGGAGAGCCGTTCACGGCCCTGTTTGCGTTCAACGATATTTCTGCGATCGGGGCGATTCGCGCTCTGCGAGAGGCGGGCCGCGGCGTGCCAGAAGATGTTTCCGTGGTCGGATTCGACGATATTCAAAGCGCGGCGTTCCAAAATCCCGCGTTGACGACCGTGCGGCAGCCTTTGCGCAATATGGGAATCATTGCCGCGGAAACGCTATTGCGCCGCATCAATGCGCCGGCAAAGTCCCCTTATCCCAAAAACATACTGGTTGAGCCAGAGTTGATTGTCCGCGGGACGACCGCCCGCCCCCGAAGCAAGCCCGACTGAGCTGCGGAGCATATCTCAGAGTTTGAAGACACGCTCCATAAGCATCCACTTCTCTCCTGGACGCGCCTGCGGCAAAGACTGCTGAAATTTCCACATCAGGTTTTCCCACTCTTGAACTTTCGGATCATTTTGGTCGGCCCGGGCCTTGGCTTCAAACGAAAACCGATCGTTGACTTCCATGATCATGAACAGGCGCGTACCGAGCAGGTAGATCTCCATGTCCTCGATGCCGGAATCCCGGATACTCTGCGTAATCTCCGGCCACACGTTTTGATGATGGCGCTTGTATTCATCGATGAATTGCGGCGAATCCTTTAGATCGAGTCCCAAGCAGTAGCGTTTGCTCATGAGTTCCTCCCAGACAGAACAGCCATTCGTGAGCATGAACTCGTTGCGGTTGAGGCTCAGCCGGCGGAAAGATTTGGATTCCGTTGATGCGAACCCCAGAACGAATAGACCGCGATGACCAGATACGCGATGAGCGGCACAGAATATGCCAGTGCAAGGCTGTGGGTTCTCACCGAAATGAAACCCATCAGCGGGGGCAGTATCGCTCCGCCGACAATAGCCATTACGAGAAGCGAGCCACCCAGCTTGGTGTTCGGTCCGAGGCCCTTGAGCCCGAGAGCAAAGATCGTTGGAAACATGAGAGACATAAAAAAGCTGGTCAGAAAAACGCACCACGTACCGAGCCAGCCGGGGATCAGCACCGCAATCGCGACCAGGATTATGTTAGCGACGCTATAGGCGCCCATCAGCTTGCTCGGACTGAGGAAGCGCATGAGCCAGGCCGAAGCGAAGCGGCCTACGCCAAAAGCAGCCAGCGTGCCGGTCAAAAAATAGCCGGCGATCTTTTCGGGTTGATGAGCGTACTGCTGAGCGTAAGAAATGAAGAAGCCCCAGGTTCCGGCCTGTGCGCCAACATAGAAAAACTGTGCGATGACAGCGAACAGAAAATGAGGATAGCGGAAAAGTTCACGCAAGTGACCGCGATCGCCGGACTCATTCTCGTGCTCGCTGTGAACAGAGGGAAATTTAGTCCGCCAAATAAGAACCGCCCAGATGAGAGCAACCGTGCCTATAAAAAAATAGGGTTTCACGACGCGCAGCGTTTCAGAACGAAGGTACGCTTCGTAGGTATGGCCCGCTTGCCGAACGGCGATTTCCTGCGGTGTCAGCTCGACGCCAGAAAAGATGAAGATGGTACCGATCAAGGCTCCCGAGATTGCGCCGAAGGGATTGAAGGCCTGGGCGAAGTTCAATCGGCGTTCAGAACTATCCGGGTCGCCCAACTGAGCAATGAAGGGATTGGAAGCGGTCTCCAGGAACGACAGACCGCTGGCAATGACGAACAGTGCGAAGAGAAAGAAACCGCAGCTGCCCGCAAGGGCAGCAGGCCAAAACAAGAAAGTACCGGCTCCATAAAGCATCAGACCAGTGACAAACCCGGATTTGTATCCCGCCCGGCGCATGAGAAACGCGGCGGGAATAGCCAGCAGAAAGTACCCCATGTAAAAAGCAGATTCCACCAAGCCAGCCTCAAAGCGCGAGATCTCAAACGTCTTCATGAATTGGCGGATCAAGACGGGATTGAGGTTGTTGGGAATGCCCCAGAGGAAGAACAAGACGGTGACAAGAATGAATGGAACGAGCTGTCCCGCCGGGAACAGGTGGGAAGTCGTCCGCTCAGCAGTCCGGGAGGCCAAGGCTTGCGGATCAGCCGCGCTCGATGTGGCGCATTCTTCGCTTTTGGGATTCATACACTCGCTTTTTCCAATGCACTCACGAACTGAAAATCGATTTCATCGCCGGATAAAGCCGCCGGAAGGCTTTATAGCTGTCATTCATTCTCGCAACGTTTGCACGATCGGGTTGGACACGCGCCGCAACTCGAACGACCGCGCCGCAGGCTGCGTCTACCGACGGCCAAATCTTCGCGCCTACTCCAGCGAGAATAGCGGCGCCATACGCCGCGCCTTCCTCCGCCTCGACGATCTCAACTTCATGCCCGTACACATCCGCTTGAATTTGTCGCCACAAGGGCGATCGCGCCCCGCCGCCGCCCAACAGAATGTTTTTCACCGGCACGTTCATTTCGCCGAAAATCGTGAACGTGTCCCGCAAACTGAAAGCCACTCCCTCGAGAATCGCGCGAATCACATGAGCCCGCTTATGCGAAGCGGTCAAACCCGCCAGAACGCCCCGCGCTTCAGAATCCAGATGCGGTGTGCGCTCACCCATTAAATAAGGAGCCCAAAGCAATCCGTCCGCGCCCGGCGGTGCGGTAGCCGCCTCCTCCGTCAGCCGCTCGTAAGGATCGCGTCCGTCGTCCACTGAGGCGCTCGCGAAGCGATCGCGAAACCACCGCAGTGACAGGCCCGCAGCCTGAGTCACGCCCATCACATGCCAGCGGCCGGGGACTGCGTGGCAAAAAGTATGCAAGCGGCCTCGCGGATCAAGTGCGGGGCGATCGGTTGCGGCGAAAACAACTCCCGACGTTCCAATCGTGGCGCTCACCGTGCCGGGTGTGACGACTCCCATGCCCGTTGCTCCAGCGGCTTGGTCTCCGGCTCCTGCTACCACCGGAGTTCCCGCGGCCAATCCTGTAGTTTCCGCGCCGACGGCAGAGACTTTTCCACAAACGTCTGGCGACTCATACAATGTGGGCAACAGCGAGCGATCCATTTCCGCGGCTCGCAAGACCTCTTCAGACCACTGGCGCCGGGCCACATCTAGCAACAGCTGTCGATAGCGCGATCTCCCGTCAACCTGAACCGCACATAATCTTTCGGCAGCATCACCGAGCGAACGCGGCTCCAGTTCTCCGGCTCCTTTTCTCGCGTCCACAAAAACTTGGTCAGTGTGAAATTCGGCAGGGCTGGATTACAGGTCAGCTGGATGAGCCGGCCGGAGCCGACTTTTTCGTTCAGCTCTTGGCATTGCTTGTCGGTGCGCACGTCGCACCAGATCAGCGCCGGACGGACGACGTCGCCTGAACTGTCCAGCATCACGGCCCCATGCATCTGCCCGGAGAATCCGACGCAAGCTATCTGCTCTCCGCGCAATTTCCCAAGCGCCAGGGCTTTGCGAATCGCCAGTCCTGCAGCCCGCAACCAATCTTCTGGCCGCTGTTCCGCCCAGCCGATCTTGGGTGAGGCAAAGGGCTCGTGCTCTTCCGTGGCCGACGCAATAATTCTCCCCTTCTCGTCCATGATCAGTGCGCGGGTGCCGCCGGTGCCGATGTCGATTCCGAGCACGTACTGCGGCAGAAGGCTCATACGATCAGCGCTCTGTCAAGCACGCTGCGGTTTGCTGCTGATTCAATCGACGGGATCATGACATGACACGAGGGTCGCATGGAAATTCCCTTGATTGCGAGTGCACAGCGAAATGAATGGCACAATCCCTTGCTTGGCGTGTACGTCAACGGCAGCGGTATGGTAGCATGCGACTCCCGAATTGCAAGTTCACCCATCGGAATTTGGAGGCTGTATGCTTTATGGCGCTCGAATCTCTGCGTTCGTTCGAATGGTTCTTCTGCCCTTGGCGATTGGCGCCTCTAGCTCCCTCGCGTACGCCCAACAGGTTCCGCCCTATCGCGATGCAAAGTTGCCGATCGAGCAGCGCGTCGCGGATTTGCTGTCGCGCATGACACTCGAGGAGAAGCTCGCTCAAATGGAAGGCGCCTGGGAAAATCGCCAATTTTTCGGTCAACAGCAATCGTTCTTCGTCGACGACAAGGGCGCCTTTCTTCCTGAGAAAGCCCCGATCGTCCTGAAATATGGCCTCGGAGAAATATCGCGGCCCAGCGAACAGCGCGGCCCGCGAGCCATGGTGGAGTTCACCAACACCGTCCAGAAATGGGTAAAAGAAAATACGCGCCTTGGAATCCCCATTGTCTTTCACGATGAATGTCTTCACGGACACGTCGCTCCCGGAGGGACGAGTTACCCGATGGCCATCGCACTCTCTTCAACCTGGAACCCGGCGCTTGTCGGCGAGGTGTTCACGGCCACCGCGGCGGAAGCCCGGGCGCGCGGCGCGCAACACTGCTTGGCGCCGGTGCTGGACCTGGCGCGAGACCCGCGCTGGGGCCGCACCGAAGAAACCTACGGAGAAGATCCTTATCTTGTGTCGCGTATCGGCGTTGCCGCCATTCAGGGTTTTCAAGGCACCGGTCCATTCATCGACAATTCCCATGTAATGGCCACCGCGAAGCATTTTGCCGTGCACGGCCAGCCGGAAGGCGGAACCAACGTCGCGCCTGGCAATTATTCAGAACGCGTGATTCGCGAATATTTCTTGAGGCCTTTTCAAGCTGCTGTCGAAGAGGGGCACGTACAAACCGTCATGGCGTCCTACAACGAGATTGACGGCATTCCCTCGCATAGCAACAGGCATTTGCTGGAAGACATCTTGCACGGCGAGTGGGGATTCCGGGGAATCGTGGTCTCGGACTACTTCGGCATTACCGAGTTGCGAACGATTCATCACATCATCGGGTCCAACGAAGCGGCCGGTAAGTTGGCGCTCGAGTCTGGCGTCGAGATGGAATTGCCTTTTCCTGCGGCCTACCCCAGCCTGCTAGAACAAGTGAAGCAAGGGAAAGTTTCTGAAGTGCTGATCGATCGTGCCGTGGCTCGTATTTTGCGGGCGAAGTTTCTGACCGGTCTCTTCGAAAATCCCTATATAGATCCCGATTACGCGGAAAAAATCACCAATAGTCCAGCGCATCAGCAGCTTGCTCTGAAAGCCGCCCACGAGGCCATCATTCTTCTCAAAAATCAGGACAATTTACTTCCGCTGTCCAAGTCAAAATACAAGCGCATTGCCGTCATCGGCCCGAATGCGGCTGACGTGCATCTCGGCGGGTACAGCGACAAGCCAGGACGCGGTGTGAGCGTTCTCCAGGGTATCAAAGACAAGGTCGGCTCCGCAGCCACGGTGCTTTACTCCGAAGGATGCAAGATCACCGAGACATTTCCGGTCTGGGAAGAAGATAAAGTTGTTTTTGGCGACCCGGCCCTCAACGCCAAGCGCATTGACGAAGCAGTGAAAGTAGCTCAAAAGGCCGACGTCGTTATTTTGGCCCTTGGCGGAAACGAGCAGACTTCGCGCGAAGCCTGGGCCGTCAATCATCAGGGCGATCGCGATAGCCTCGATTTGTTGGGGAATCAAGATGACCTGGTGAAAGCGATTTTGGCAACAGGCAAACCCACGGTCGTCTTTCTACAGCATGGTCGCCCGAATTCCATCAACTTCATCGTTGAGCATGTGCCCGCCATTCTGGAGGGCTGGTATCTGGGACAGGAAGGTGGCACCGCTGTTGCCGATGTGCTCTTCGGTGACTACAATCCCGGTGGCAAGCTCCCCATTACCGTGCCGCGCTCGGTTGGCCAACTTCCCGATTATTACTACCAGAAGCCGTCGGCGAAGCGCGAATATCTCGGCACTACGCCGCAGCCGCTCTTTCCCTTTGGCTGGGGCCTAAGCTATTCAACGTTTAAGTACGCGAATGCCCACGCCATGCCGGATGCTATCGGTCCTCAGGGGCGGACGAAGGTTTCTGTCGATGTCACGAACACTAGCGCCGTTCGCGGCGAAGAAGTCGTGCAGTTATATATTCGCCAGGAAATCAGCTCCGTCACACGGCCGGTGAAGGAACTGCGAGGCTTTCGCCGCATCGCGCTCAACCCGGGTGAAACCAAGACCGTGGAGATGACTCTTGGTTTCGATGAACTCTCTTTTCTGAATCGCGACATGCACCGCGTGGTTGAGCCAGGCATTTTCACCATCATGGTTGGGGGAAACTCCGTGAATCTGATAGAAACGAACTTGAATGTGATCGACAAATGAAGTGTGCTGCCGCTATAATCTAAAACTTGGACAACTTAGATGTCCGGCAACGTTTTTTCTTGAGTACCCGTGACTCAAACAAAGCGCTCGACTCGAATCTCCCACTCACCATGAATTTTTTTCGGACGCTTCCTTTCCTTCTTCCACGGTAAGAATGCGGTCCACGCCCATTACCTTGACTGTTTGTTTCTTGCCGCTTGGCCAGTGAATCTCGATTCCATCCACCACGGTGGCTGGACCTAGCCCAAAGTGGACACGCTTGTCGGAACTGGAGCCGTAGGATCCGCCGCTAAATACGTCCGCGCGCTGCCGAACTCCCCCAGCGCTGAGAATGACCTTCGCCCCAATGGCATCACGCGGGCTCTTGGGGCCGCCGATGAGTTTCAGCGTCAGCCAGTGATTGCCGTTCTTCACCACATTGCGCAGCAGCGTAGGCGCCGAATCAATATTATTGATGACCACATCGATGTGGCCGCTGTTGAAAAGATCGCCAAATGCCGCCCCGCGTCCCGTAATGACAGCCGCCAAACCACTGCCGGTTGCGGGAGGCACTTCCTGAAATTTGGAACCGTCAAGATTGCGAAACAGTTGTGGTCGTTCTGCCCAGGTCGTACCCCAATCCTGCCGGTCAACTTCCGGGTACACATGACCGTTGACGATAAAAATATCCAGCAACCCGTCGTTGTCAAAGTCCAGAAAACCGGTTCCCCAGGACAGAAAAGGAATTGTCGGGATCGCCAGACCGGCACGGTAGGTAACATCAGAAAAACTGTCCTCCCCATCATTCCGGTACAGCGTCTTGTAATCATCGGAAAACGTTGTCGTGAACAGATCGACTTTCCCGTCCCGGTTGTAATCTCCCACAGCAATACCCATATTCGCCTGCTCGCGCCCGTCCTCACTCAGCGCAAATCCCGAAACGTAGCTTATATCTTGAAAAGTGCCGTTATGCCGATTGCGGTAGAGGTAGTTCGGCACGGAATCATTGGCCACCAACAGGTCCACCCAGCCGTCATCATCCACATCCACAAAAACGGCGGCCAGTCCATAGTAGCCACTGGGATCAGAGACTCCGGCTTTGACACTTACATCGGTGAAGGTCCCGTCGCCATTGTTATGGAATAGATGGTCGGCCTCACCCGGCAGGCCGCGCGGCCCGCACATCACATTAATCCCGCGAAACTGGCAGAAATTGGCGGGAATGCTGCCCTGTCCCGCGATCGGCGGATGTTCAATATCGAATTTCACATAACCCGGAACAAACAAATCAAGCAGCCCGTCGTGGTCATAGTCACCCCAGGTAGGTCCCGTCGACCACCCGCCTAGCGCCACGCCGGCCTTCTCGGCGACATCGGTGAAAGTGCCGTCACGGTTGTTGTGATACAGCCGGTTCTTGCCGTAGTTTGCGACATAAATGTCCGGCCACCCGTCGTTGTCGTAATCACCCACAGCCACACCAAATCCCCATCGTTCGTTTGCGACACCTGCTTTTTCCGTGACGTCGGTAAATGTTCCGTCATGATTGTTGTGCAAGAGCATCGCTCGAGGCGGAGCTTCCTTCCCCCTCAACGCGCCCATCGTCGAGCCATTCAGCAAGTAAATGTCCAGCCACCCGTCGTTGTCGTAATCGAGCACCGCCACACCCGAACCAACAGTCTCCAGAATCGTTTTCTTGTCAGGACTTCCCGAGCGATGCAAGAACTCATCAAGGCCTGCTTGTTTCGTGATATCTCTGAATACGACCGGCGCACCATCCACGAATCCGCCCGCTGTAATCGGCCGCGAATGAGAGTCTTTAACCGCAGGATGCGCGGTGCCGGTTGAAACTCCCATGCCTTGGGCCGGCTCTTTCGTCTTCTGCTCGGCAGCTTGCTGACCGAAAGCGCTGCTCGCGAAAGGCAAAATCACAAATAAAGTCAGGAGCAGCGCTGCTGCCAAACCGAATTTTGAACGCGAGGCTCTCCTCTGTTTCAGATTGGGTAGGATCATGAAGGTAAGCGTGGTAAAGCCCGCGGAGTATAGCATTCTAAACCTTTGTGCCAAAAGCGCGAAGTTCCCTTCAAACTTTCTTGTGCCGTACCACCTGAGATGACGTAAGATGCCAGCCAAGCTCTCCAATCCGATTCTGGTGCGTCATTAGTGATGCCTCATTCTATTTGTTAATGCGAGCAGTCATTTAGAATCTCTAGCGGTGCGCGAATGAAGAACGGGAACCGGCGGCATGGTTAAACAACGCCGCGGAATTCACTTGATTGCCGAACTGGCCAAGGTCTCCATCGGGACCGTGGATCGTGCCTTGCATGGCCGCGGTGGGATCAAGGAATCCACCCGCCAGCGCGTTTTGCAGGTTGCGCGGCAAATAGGCTATACACCGAATCTAGCGGCACGCGCGCTGGCTGTTGCTAAAGCCGGCGCTCGCATTGGCGTGTGCATGCCCAGGGAAATCCATTTTTTCTACGACCAACTGTGGAGCGGCGTTCTGGACGAGAGTCGCGGTCTTGCCCAGCTCGGCATTCAGTTTGTGAACCGCCCCGTTCCCGTGCTCGGAGAAGGTGATGCGGAAGCATTCAAATCACTCGTCCAAAGTGGCGTCGATGGCATCATCCTTACTGCCGGAAATCCAAAAGCTCTCACGCCCTTGATCGACGACGCGGAACTAAAAGGAATCCATGTCGTTTGTGTTTCTACCGACGCCCCGGAGAGCCAGCGCTCTTGCGTCGTGTGCGTGGAACCACGGCTAAACGGCTGCCTGGTGGGCGAGTTGATGGGCAAGTTTGTTCTTCCGGGGTCGAAGGTGGCAGTCGTCGCTGGCATGCTCAGCACCGAAGATCATCGCAAGAAAACCGAGGGCTTTTCGGAAGCCTTTCCCCTGCACTGCCACGGCGGAAAGATCGTCAGCGTCATCGAAGGGCACGAGGACGAGCGTGAGAGTTTTAAGAAGACATACGATCTCCTTCGACAGGTCCCGGATCTAGCGGGACTCTACGTCAATACCGTTAACTGTCTTCCCGTCTGTCGCTCCCTTGCCGCTCTAAACCTCGCTGGTAAAGTGAAGTTGATAACCACAGACCTCTTTGCAGAGATGTCCGCGTATTTTGAGTCAGGTACGATTACCGCCTCCATTTACCAGCAGCCCCATCGCCAGGGGCAAATCGCGGTTCGCCTCATGGTCGACCACCTAGCCAATCAAGTGAAATTCCCTCCGAGTGTGCATCTGAGCCCAAGCGTGGTGATGTCCTCTAACTTGCATCTGTTCCGCGAGATGCGTCACCCCGAAACCAAGTAGGACGATGCCGCTGTCCACGTCACTTCCTAGCTCGTGCGCGTTCGCTGCCTGCGCCCCAATTGGCTGGTCCTTCACCCTTCCGGAGCATCCAGGGATACCAACTAAAGTCTTTCCGGCTGCGCTGTGATCGGAGCACTCCTTAGAGAATCCTCGCTACCTAGTGTGGCTGAAGTTTGAGCGGGCGCCCTGGCGGTCGAATCGCGCACGACGAATTCGGGCTCAATGGCGATTTCCTGCACGAAGTCTTCACGGCCTTCGATCCGGTCCAACAGAGTGCGCGCGGCTATTTCCCCCATCATTTGGAGTGGTTGACGGACGGTTGTGAGACTGGGATTGTTATGCACGGCAATTCTTATATCGTCGAATCCCACCACGGAAATGTCTTCGGGAACTCGCAACCCGGCCTCTTGGAACGCGCGGATGGAACCGATCGCGGAGATGTCGTTATACGCAAACAGCGCGGTAAACGGCCGTTTCTTGGCAAGCAGCGCTTTTGCGAAGGGATAACCCAGCTGGGGTGTGGCATCGTCGCCCTCGATTTGAACGATAAACTCCTCTCGCATGCGAATGCCGAGTTCCTCGGCAACTTCGCAGATGCCCTTCCAACGGTCCTGCGAATCTGAACTAACCTCAGCTCCCTTCATAAACGCAATTTGCGTGTGACCGAGCTCGACCAGATGCTTCAGCGCCAACCATGCTCCTCTACGGTGATTCAAAACGATATTCGTGACACCTTTCAAGCGCCGGTGGCCGGGGATGGCAACCGTGGGTAGCGGCAACGGGTGATCGATAAAGGTGTCCACTGTAATGAAACCTTCGACGCCGCGGTCCAGAAGAATGTGCGAATACGTTCCTAGGAGCTTAGGGTCGTGGCGGTGCGCAACGGTTAGGAAGAGGAAATTCCTCTGCCGAAGGTATCGTTCAATGCCAGCGATGATCGGCGAGCCATAAAAGTCACCGATCTCCTGGGTGACCACGCCTATCATATAGGTGCGCTTTACACCCAAATTGCGGGCATAGAAGCTGGGCCGGTAATTCAGCTCGCGAGCGGCGGCGAGGATTCGCTCTTGTGTATGCTGGGGAACAGATCGGGATGCAGCCGACTTGTTCAACACTGCGGAACAGGTTCCCTTAGTGAGCCCTACACGCTCGGCTACCATTTTCAAGGTAACGTGACGGTTTTCCTCGCTACGCCCCTTCTTCTGGGCTGTCATTCGGCCATCGCTCCTAACACTCCGCAAAAATAGCGCTAGAACGGCACCTTGCCGACGCCACCAAGTACCAGCATTCTACCTCATTGACGTCTGGCCCACAACAAAGACGCTTGGCGATGCAAGAACCAGCTAGAATACCGGTTTTTCATAAGAGACTATTTTAGAATACCGGTATTTTCCCCTTGACAACCCAAGTGAGTTGCCATTAAATCCCTTTCACATGGGGTGATGCGAAATACTAATCCTGAAGAACCAAGCTTATGGAAGAAAAATTTTGCTTGACATGCATTCATATAACTAATAGAACGCATGTAACCGTTAACGTTAACGGTCAGTTTTTGGGTTTTTAGGGGTGGTGGTGGTTTCGGTCGAAAATCTTCTCGATCTTCACAAGGGGTGAAACATGCATTCTCTTCCGTCGAAGTGTCTCGGAGGGTCTATGGTTACCTTAAAAAAGTTGTCCAGCCTACGCTATCTGCTGATTCTTTTTGTGCTGCTCGCAGGGCTGCCGTTCCGCGCAGCTGCACAGGATGCCACCATCGTTGGGACCGTTACGGACCCATCCGGATCTGTAATTGCCAACGTTAAAATTACAATTGCGAATGTTGAGACCGGTCTGGCCCGCACAACTACTACGAACGAGTCGGGCCAGTACGTCGCGGTCGATCTACGCATTGGCCATTACAGCGTTAAGGCCGAAGCGCCTGGATTCAAAGTCGCAGAGGAAAAGGGCCTGGTGCTGAACGTCGGCGACCGTAGACGCGTGGATTTCCAGATGGTGTTGGGAGCAGCGCAGGAAACGGTAACCGTCGAAGCCAATGTCGTCCATGTGCAAGCGGATTCTGGTGAGGAGAGCAACCTTATCACCGGCCAGCAGTTGGCGCAGCTTTCGGTGAACGGGCGCGGCATTTACCAGCTTGCTGCTCTGACGCCTGGAGCGTCGAGTCAGATCAATGCCTCCGCTCCCAACGTACCGGTCGGCGGAGACTCCGGCGTGGAATTTAACGGCATGCGTCAAAACCACAACATCTATTTGCTGGATGGCGGCGAAGATGACGACCGCGGTGGCGCCGGCGGCATGAGCATTGCTCCATCCTTGGACGCAATCGCAGAGTTTCGTGCGCTGACTTCCAACTACAGCGCCGATTACGGGCTGTCCTCCGGCGGAACCATGACACTGGTCCTCAAGTCCGGGACCACCTCGCTCCATGCCTCGGCCTGGGAGTTTGTGCGCAACGACGCCTTGGATGCGCGCAACTTCTTCAACCCGCCTCCACAAAAAGTCGCCGAGCTGAGACAGAATGTCTTCGGCTTCAACGTTTCTGGCCCGGTAACGTTCGGCAAGCTTTACAATCCGGATAGGAAAAAAACATTCTTCTTCTACAACATGGAGTGGCGCAGGTATGTTAATGGCGGCCTCACCAACCAGACGG
>WNFJ01357783.1_pt1 | contig 14728 bp, 10 predicted proteins | sample 5400461 | NCBI WGS metagenome assembly WNFJ01 (sample SAMN13153349, study PRJNA577476) | soil metagenome | isolation source: 115 cm saprolite on Douglas fir-dominated hillslope | place: USA:California | collected 2013-09-17 | reverse complement strand
GCCGCCGTAACCGCACCCCAGCTGGGCCGCTGGCTCGATCTGGTCCGGGACGGAGCCGCGCCGGGCACGTTTCCCGTCGGCCTGGGTGTCCTGTTCGCCGAGCTCGGCTCGCCGGAAGAAGACGCCTTCGCCGTGCACCAGTACGGCGTCGCGATGACGACGCTGAGCGCGGCGCTCCGCCTGATGAGGATCGACCACCGCCAGGCCCAGGCGATCCTGGCCGCGGTCGACGAGACAGCCGCCGACGACTACGCCGCCGTCCGCCGGGCGTCGCTGTCCGACATGGCCAGCTTCGCGCCGATGGCGGACATCCTGGCGGCGGTCCATGTCCGGTCACACATCCGCATGTTCATGAACTGAGGTGACGTGGTGAAGAAGACGACCCGCATCGGCGTCGGCGGACCGGTCGGCTCCGGCAAGACCGCGCTCGTCGAGGCCATCACGCCGGAGCTGATCGGGATGGGCCTGGAGGTCCTGATCATCACGAACGACATCGTGACCACCGAGGATGCCAGGCACGTCCAGCGCACGCTGAAGGGCGTGCTGGCCGGGGACCGGATCGTGGGGGTCGAGACCGGCGCCTGCCCGCATACTGCGGTCCGCGAGGACCCGAGCATGAACCTGGCCGCGGTCGAGGAGATGGAGGAGCGGTTCCCGGACAGCGACGTGGTCCTGATCGAGAGCGGCGGTGACAACCTCACCTTGACCTTCAGTCCCGCGCTGGTGGATTTCTTCATCTACGTGATCGACGTGGCCGCCGGCGACAAGATCCCCAGGAAGAACGGCCCGGGGATCTCGCTGTCGGACATCCTCGTCATCAACAAGACCGACCTCGCGCCCTACGTCCACGCCAGCCTCGAGGTCATGCAGAACGATTCCCGGCTCATGCGCGGGGACAAGCCGTTCGTGTTCACGAACTGCCTCACCGGAGAGGGGATCTCCGACGTGGTGGCCCTGATCGTGCGCAACGTGCTCTTCGACGTGGCCCCCGCCTGATGAGCATGCTCGACGCTCCCGAGCTCGCCTGCTATCAGGATGAGCCGAGGCAGATGCCGAGCGGAGCGCCCGGCAAGCACGGCGTGCTCGAGTTGTCCTTCGCTCATCGTGGAGACCGTTCGGTACTCACCCATCTCCACCGGAGAGCGCCCCTGCTCGTGCAGCAGGCGCTGTACTGGGACGAGCACCTGCCCGATCTGCCCTGCGTCTACATCATCACGACGTCGGGCTGCGTGCTCCAGGGCGACCGGCTGGACATCTCCATCACCGTCGGCCCCGACGCGATGGCGCACGTCACGACCCAATCGGCCACGAAGATCCACCGGATGGACGCGAACTTCGCCGCCCAGTCGCAGCGGCTGTCGCTCGCGGACAACGCCTACCTGGAACTCCTCCCGGGCCCGATCATCCCGCACCGGCACTCGCGGTTCATTACGCATACCGACGCGGTGGTGGCCGATGGCGCCACCCTGCTGAGCGCGGAAATACTGCAGCCGGGCCGCAAGCATCACGGCCAGGGAGAAGTCTTCGAGTACGACCTCTACTCCTCCACCTTGACCGCGAGCAGGCCGGACGGCACGCCGCTGTTCACCGAGAAGCTCATCGCCGATCCGTGGCGGCATCCGGTCCGTCAGGCCGGCGTCATGGGGAAGTTCGACGTGTTCGCGAACGTCACCCTCGTCACCCCACGGCGGCACGCCGCACGGATCTTCGACCAGGTCTTCCCTTGCGGCAGCTTTGCCGCGGACTGCGTAGCGGGCGCCAGCCTGCTGCCCAATGACGCCGGGCTCCTCTACAAGGTGCTCGGGATGGAAACCGAACCCGTCAAGGCGATGGTCCGGGCGTTCTGGAAGCTGGTCCGGCAAGAAGTGGCCGGCGCGCCGATACCGGAGGCACGACCTTGGGGACCGCCGCTGGCGTCGACAACGTGGGAGCTGAGGTAATGGCAGACGACAGGCGCCACGAGTCCGCCGATCTTGAGGACTACGAGGTTCTCGACGGGGCCGACACGCTGGACGGCGCACCCGGCGACGACCCGCTGGACCGCGGGGTTGTCACCCCGGAACACTGGTCGGCGGCGATCAGATCCGGCTCGGAAGAGTCCCTGGATCAGCACCTCGCGGAGGAGGAGCCGGACATCGGTTTCGACGGCGACGAGCGGCCCGACGAGATCGGCGGAGACGAGAACGCGACCGAAGAGGAGATGGCCAGGCTGTCGCTCGAACAGGGTCCCGACGCCCGGGCCGGACGTCTGGTCGCCGGCGACGAGGTGGCCTATGACGCAGACGAGGCCTACCTCGTCGGACATGACGACCGCCTCGCTCGCGACGAGGGCACCGACAGCGGCGGGGCGTCCGCCGAGGAGGCGGCGATCCACTACCGCATCGATGAAGGCTGAGCCCCCCGTGCTCAGGATTGAATCCATGATTATCCGAACGGGCTGTGGTGCTTGCTCCCCGAACGCTGTTACCTAGTGCCGCGTCAGGCTACGTTCGTCACTGCGGCGAGCAGCCGCGTTCACGACTATCGCACAAGGAGCAGCAGACGGTGACGACGGAAGAGCACGTCGCCACGGGCGACCATCGAGTCCAGTTCGACTTCGAGATCGACTTCTCTAACGGCGGCGGTATCCAGGGCCAGGGCTTCCGGCTCGACATCGACGGCGATGACATCTCCGACGAGGAGCTCGCCGACTCCATCGTCCGGGATCTGCGGCTGCTGATGGTCGGCGAGGTGCGGATCCTTAACAAGCAGCGTTCACGTGCCGCCTGGGAGACGAGTCACGGGGAGGGGCGTATCCGCATCGACCTCAGCCACGTCGTCGAAGACGGGATGGTCACCTACCCAGGGCTTCCCGCGCCGGTCATCTGCGACTTCCTCAGCCGCGAGCAAAGCCGCGCCCGCTACGCCCCGGGCACCGAGTTCCAGATCGGCATGATCGAGCTGTGCGCGAACACCGGCACCTACCTCGACAGCCCCTTCCACCGCTACCAGGACGGAACCGATCTCACCGGCCTGCCGCTGGAGCGGCTGGCCGAGCTTGACGCCGTTGTCGTCGACGTCAGCGGGCAAACCGGGCGGGTGGTCGACCGAAACCAGTTCCTTCCCTACGACGTCGGCGGCAAGGCGGTGCTGGTCCGCACAGGATGGGACCGGCACTGGCGCACCGACGTCTACTTCCACGGCCACCCCTTCCTGACGGCTGCCGCCGCGGACCACCTCGCCGCCGAGGGGGCCGCGCTGGCCGGCATCGACTCGCTGAACATCGACGACACCAGCAGCGGCGAGCGGCCCGTCCACTCCACCTTGCTCGCGGCCGGCATCCCGATCTGCGAGCACCTCACCAACCTCGCTGCGCTCCCGATCGACCGCTTCCGCTTCAGCGCTGTCCCCGTCAAGGTCCGCGGCATGGGCACATTCCCGGTCCGTGCCTACGCCACTATTCAGGGGGACGGCCAGGGCTAGCGGCATGACCCACCGGACATCAGGCGTCGGGCGATGGCGGACAAACCCGCTGCCCACCGCGGCAAACTTGACTTCGGCGATCAGGGGGCCTTCGCCAGGTGCAGGCTGGTGGTTCAGTGAGATGCCGTGCGCGCGCAACGTGGCGGCGACCTGGTCGTACCAGACAGGCGCCTCGGACCGCGGGAATCCGGTCCAGTCCAGGCCAGCCAGCTGGCGCAGCCGGATGCCGGCCGCGTCGGCGAGCCTGTCCGCGTGGACGGCCGCCAGGACGACGCCCAGGGCCTTCGACGGCGAGCACCGCGTCATACCGCGGATCGGCGGGGCACTCCCGGACGGGAGCGACGTCAAGCTGGCCCTTCTCCAGCGAGGCCAGCTGGGCGGCGCTAGAGGCATGGCTGACCTCCACGCGGGTCAGCGGGAACGTGGCGCTCAGCTCCGCGAGCACTCCCGGCAGCAGATCGGCGGGCAGCTCCAGCGGGATGCCCACCGTGAGGGTGACAGGCCCGGCGCCGTTCCGGCCGGCGACAGCCGCGAGCATCCGGTCGTACTGGGCGATGAGCGACCGATGGTCTTCTAGAGAGGCCCGTCGCCGAAACATCGAGTGTCATGGTGTGCTCCCTCCTGGGTCAGGTGCTGCGGCCGGGCAGGCCGCTGACCGGGGCCGGATCACGGTCGATCCAGGCGGGGATCTTGGCATCGGCTGGGGGCTCGTCCTCGCCGAGGGGTGCCTTGGGAAGGATGCGGGCGAGCGGGGCGGGGAGCCACCAGTTGGCCTTGCCGAGCAGTTCCATCACGGCCGGCACCAGCACCATCCGGACCAGGGTGGCGTCGATGAGCCCCGCCACCGCCAGGCCGAGGCCGATCTGCTTGACCCCCACGTCGGTGCCGAGCACGAAGGACAGGAACACCACTACCATGATCGCCGCGGCGGCTGTGATCACCCGGGCGGTGCGGGCCAGGCCGTGGGCGACCGCGACGGCGTTGTCGCCGGTGGCGTCGTAGTCCTCGCGGATCCGCGAGGGCAGGAACACCTCGTAGTCCATGGACAGGCCGAACAGGATGACGAACAGGAACATCGGCACCCAGGTGGTCACGGGCATCGCCTCGGGGAATCCGAACAGGCGCCGGCCGAGGCCGTGCTGGGTGACCAGGACCAGCACGCCGTAGGCAGCGGAGACGGACAGCAGGTTCATCACGGCGGCCTTGATCGCGATGGTGACCGACCGGAACGTCACCGTCAGCAGCAGCATGGACAACGCGACGACGATCCCGACCAGCCACGGCAGGCGCTGCCCGATGAGGTTGGCGAAGGTCACGGCGCCTGCGTTGGGCCCGGTGAGGTAGGCGCGGATGCCGGTACCGGCGGTGGCGCGGGGCAGGACGTCGTCGCGGATCTGGTTCACCAGCGTGTTGGTGGCCGGGTTGTGCTCGGGTTGTGCTCGCTGGTGGCCGGGTAGGCGATCATCATCGCCGCCTGGCCATCCGGGCTGACCTCCGGCGGGGTGACGTGGGCGATGCCCGGGGTGGCACGCAGCGCGGCGGCCAGGCCAGCGGTGGACGCTCCGGGCGCGGGCAGCTTGGCCGCCACGATCAACGGCGCGTTGAAGCCGGGCCCGAACCCGCGGCTCAGCGTGGCATAGGTCGCGTAGCCCATGCTGCCGCGGGGCTGGCTGGACTCATCCGGCAAGGCGAGCTTCATGCCGAGGGCGGGCGCGGCTAGCGCCAGGATCACCCCGGCGGAGAGGGCCGCGGAGAGCACTGGGCGCCGCTGGATCACTCCTGCCCACCGCTGCGCGGCAGAAGATGCAGAACGGCTGCCGCCGTTGGGGCCGCGTGACCAGGGGAGCCTCAGCTTGCCTGGCTTCGCGAGCCGGATGCCGGTGAAGCCGAGCAGGGCGGGCAGCAGGGTCAGCGAGCCGGCCAGCGTCGTGGCCACCGTGGTGGCCGCGGCGACCGCGACGCCGCTGAGCAGCGGCTGGCGCAGCACCAGCAGGCCGAGCAGCCCGATCACCACGGTGGTCCCGGCGACGAGCACGGTCCGCCCGGCGGTGCGCATCGACGTTACCGCCGCCTGCTCGGGTGTGGCGCCAGTTCGGAGGGATTCGCGGAATCTGGTCACGATGAACAGCGCATAGTCCACGCCCACCCCCAGGCCGATCAGGATGGCGATGATCGGGGCGAACGACGGGGCCGGGGACAGGTGGCCGAGCAGCGCGATCAGCGGCAGGCCCGCGCCGATCCCGGCCAGCGCGGTGGCGATCGGCAGGCCCATCGCCAGCACGGAGCCGAACGCGATCAGCAGCACGACTGCCGCCGCGGCCAGGCCGACCCCCTCGGACGAGCCACCGCCCGACGTCTCGGCCGTATCGACCAGGTCACCGCCGAGGCTGAAGCGCACGCTGCCGCCCGAGGCCGCACGCGCGTCGTTCATCAGCGCCGTGACCTCGCTGCCAGTAATCTTGCCCGAGGGGACGTCGAACTGGACGGTCGCGAACGCGACATGATCGTCCCGGGAGATCTGCCCCGGAACCTGGTAGGGGTTGCTGACCGAGGTGACGTGCGCCGCCCGCTGGAACGGCGCCAGCGCGCTGGTGACCCGCTGCTGCACGGCCGGGGTGCTGATGCCTTCCGATGAGCCGATGGCGAGCGTGAGCGTGTCGCCGGATTGGCGGTGGAAGTGCTGGTTGAGCAGCGCCTGGCCCGGGTCGCCGCCGGCGAAGTCATTGTCCGCTGCGGCAGCGAACTGGGTCCACAATGTGACCAGGCACGCAACCGCTGCTATCCACCCGATCAGGGTGATCCAACGGTGCCGGTAGCAGGCCCGGCCGACGCGGCCGAGCGGGCCCGGCCTGCCTGCCGCAGGCGCGGTGGATGAACGAGGCATGGTGGTCTCCTAGCCGTGCAGCTACGTGACGACGATGCCGGCGGGGGTGGCGCCGGGCAGCGAGGTCGGGAAGGTGGGCAGCGCGCGGGACCTGCTGCGTCCCGGGACGCGCGGTGCTTCTCGCTCTGCCTTCCCGGCGCGGACGGCCGTACGCCCCCGCCCGCATGGCACCAGCTTCATCTGTTGTCCTTTCCGGTGTGGGACGCCTGGCCTGCGGCCTGGGATGGCGCGCAAACCAGCAAGACCCGATCTGGCACGTACGCCGAGTCTCGCGGCGCCATCAGGCGCTGCACATCGTCAAGGCGGGTAACCATGCCGGTCAGGGGGGTTGCGGCGGACGCCGGCCAGCGGCGGGGACTGTTCGATCCCGGACCGCTGATACTCCGGCCAGGTACCTCGGGCCGCCCTCTGGCCCACCGACCCGGGCAGGTGTACCGTCCGCTATGTCGGTCAGCAACGCATCCTGCGTTGGTCAAGGAGAGGGAGATGTCATACCGGCAACAATGTCCAGGAGGGCCCTGATCCCTGGGCTATTGCACGCGGCGACATTCCGGCTGCGGGCAGTGGTGCGGTCCTGGACTCGGCGACCGTGGCGATGGCGTTGGGTTTCCGCATACTCCCTTCGCCCTGTCTGGGCTGCCGACCCAAAGCCGCGGGCTCAGCATGGCGACCACCTCAGCTCTCTGCTGCCGGGCGCCTCGCTTCCCTTGGCATGACGGTAGCGGCGACCCGCCCGGAACGCTGGTCAGGGCCACGGTGACCCTGGAAGCCCCTCATCTTCGGCCCGTTGGATCGAGCTGTAGCTGGAGGTAGGCATGCGACGCGGGGCATTTGCAAGGGCATCAGCGGGTCCGGCCGCTGGCGTTGCGGCACTGCTGGTTTTGACGGCTGCGTGTGGGAGCAGCAGCACTACCGCAAACAACTCGTCGTCGGGCAGCAAGTCGTCCGCTCGGCTGGCGAAGGTGGCCTCGAAGGTGACGGCCGACAAGGCGATCCCGACCTGGACTGCTCCTGGACCGCCGGTTGATGTCAGCAAGCTGAAAGGTAAGCGGGTCTTCATCATCCCGGAGGCGCCGAACCCGTTCAACGAGAACATCCAGAATACGTACAAGCAGATATTCAACGCCGCGGGCGTGAAGTGGACCTATTACGCCAACCAGGGACTGATCTCGCAGTGGATCGCTGGAATGGACGCGGCCATCGCGCAGCGTCCCGACCTGATCATCCTCAGCGCGGCACCGGATCCGCGCGTACTCCAGCCGCAGTTGCGCGCCGCCAAGGCAGTCGGCATACCGGTTGAAGTGACCCAGTTCTACGACCGGTCGGCGCCACCGCCGCCAGCGTGTCTCGCCTGCGCCGCCGGAGTTACGGCCCTGGTCACCGGGCCGTACAACAACGGTGGCGCGGCGGAGGCGGACTGGATCATCAACGACTCGCACGGCCATGCACACGTGCTGATCGTCATGGCGCCGGATGTCATTCCGAGCCCCGGGATTCTGTCCGCGATGGAACGGGAGTACCGCACCTACTGCCCGGGCTGCACCTACAAGGTCATCGACGTTCCGGTTGCGCAGTGGAACACCGGGCTGCAAAGCCAGGTCCAGTCGGCACTGCTCGCCGATTCCTCGATCAATTACGTCGATGCCGAAGGCGACGGGATGTGTACCGGTGCCGTGCCGGCTGTACAAGCCGTCGGCAAGACCGGCAGCGTGAAGGTGGTCAGCTTCAACGGCTCGCCGTTCGCCCTGGACGACATCCGGACCGGCAGCATCATAGCCATGGACGCATCCGAGAACACCCGATGGATCGGTTTTGCCGACGTCGACCAGGCATTTCGGCTCCTGGCCGGCATGTCGCCTGTCAATGAGACGATACCGTTCCGCGTGATGGACAAGAGCAATGTCAACCAGGCCGGCGTCCCGGCGACCAACTACCTGGCGTACGGCAATGCCTACGCGGTCGGTTTCTGGCGTCTGTGGGACCTGCCGGGCTCTCCGCCGTCGCCTTCCCGCAGTTGACGATGTCCGGCTACGTACGACATCACCCGCCTCGGGCCGGGGACCGGCTACCGGTTTCCCAGCCGGGATCACGAGTTCGTGACGGGACAGTCGAGCGGCGTTAACCCGGCCAGATACCTCTATATAGCTGGGAACCGGGAGAAAGGACCTTAAAGCAGGGTAATGAACGTCGCGGACGAGAGCAGGCCCTTCGTCAAGGTGGGACAGCTGACCATGGAATTCGGCGGTCGGCTGGCTCTCGATACGGTAGATATGGACATTCTTCCGGGCGAGGTGCATGGCCTCGTCGGAGAGAACGGCTCTGGGAAGTCGACGCTGATCAAGATATTGGCTGGCTTCCATGTGCCGCTGGCCGGCGCCCTGGAAGTGGCCGGGCAGCCCATCCCGCTTCCGCTGCATCCCGGCCAGTTCCGTGAACTCGGCTTCGCCTTCGTACATCAGAACCTGGGTCTCATTCCGTCACTCACCGTTCTCGAGAACCTGATCGTCGACCGGCTGGCCCGGCCCAGGCAGCGAGCCATTATCCGCTGGCGGCGTGAGCTGAAACACGCGGCGCAACTGCTCGAGAGATTTGATGTCCGCATCGATCCGCGACGACTGGTCGTTGATCTAAAGCCGATCGAGCGTGCTCTGGTCGCCATAGTGCGCGCGGTGCACTTCTCGATGGATGTCGAGCAGGACGGGAACATCTCCCAGGCTCGTAATCGGCTCCTCGTCCTAGACGAGCCAACCGTGTTTCTCGGGCGCGGCGAGATAGAGCAACTGTACCAGCTCATTCGAAACCTTGTCCGCCAGCAGTCGCCCCGCGCGAGCGTCCTGTTCGTCTCACACGACCTCGACGAGGTGAAGCAAATCACGGACCGGACCACTGTGCTACGCGATGGCCGGGTCGTCGACACCGTCGTCACGTCGGAGGTTTCCCACGAAGCGTTGATCAAAATGATCGTTGGCCGGGACGTGTCCCTCTTCTCGACGCCCAAGCACTCCGGGGTCGCCGCAAACCACGCCCTGCGGATCGAAGCACTGTCCACCAGCGCACTGCAAGACGTCTCGCTGGACCTGCCAGTCGGCGAAGTGCTCGGCCTGACCGGGCTGCTGGGCGCCGGTTATGAGGAAATCCTCTATGCGCTGTACGACGGTGAGCGGACCGCTCGTGCTGGCCGGGCCATCCTGCCGGACGGACGCGAAATACATCTGAGCCGGACGACTCCGGAACAGGCTATAGGTAACCGGATATTCCTGATCCCGGCCGATCGTCTTCGGCAGGGATGCGCGCCGTCGCTGTCGATCGCCGACAACATGACCTCACCGTGGCTCAACCACTATTTCCGCGGGATGTTCTTGCGGCGCCGCTCCATGCTGACCAAGACGAGAAGCCACATGACAGACTTCGACGTCCGACCGCGCGATCCTGGTGCCGAATTCGCTCGCCTGTCGGGCGGCAACCAGCAGAAGGCATTGCTGGCGAAATGGCTGCAGGCTTCGCCGCGGGTGCTGTTGCTGCACGAGCCGACTCAGGGCGTGGATGTGGGTGCGCGGCAGCAGATCTGGTCTGTCATCGAGCGACTCGGCAAGGAGTGCGCCGTGCTCTACGCCGGCAGTGACTACGGCGAACTGGCCAGGGTCTGCCATCGCGTCGCCATCATCAGCAACGGGATCGTGCGGCGGATCCTGTCCGGTGGTGAGGTCACCAAAGAACAGATCACTCAGGAGTGCCTGGCCGAGCGAAGCGCTTCCCGCCTGACCGCGGCACGGAGTCCGGACTCCGGCCTGATCAAGACGTCCGTGCATGAGGGTGGAGGTAGTGCGATGGCCCGTAATGACGCCGGGCGCGGCGGTGGCGCCGATGCCGGCCTGGGAATCAAGGAAGAGGCCGCCGCTGCGAAACCGCCGAGAGCACGACTCCTGCAGCTTGATCTCGCCGAACGCCTGGCCCTCCCGTTGGCATGGGTCGCCATCATCATCACTTTCGGCGCGATCAAGCCGTCCGTGTTCCTGACGGCATCCAACTTCGAAACGATCTTCTCCTCACAAGCGGTGCTGGCCGTCATCGCGCTGGGCCTGATCGTGCCGCTGACGGCTGGTGACTACGATCTGTCGATCGCCTCGGTCGCCGGCCTGTCCGCAATGATCATTGCGGTACTCAACGTCCTGCATGGCTGGCCTGTCGGGCTGACCGTGCTGGTCGCGCTCGCCGCAGGCCTCATGGTCGGTGCCGTGAACGGCTTGATCACCGTGACCTTCGGCATCGAGTCGCTGATCGTCACGCTGGGCATGGGCACGTTCGTCGCCGGGCTGACCCTCTGGATCAGTAACTCCAACACCGTCAGCGGCATCTCGCAGAACCTGGTCAACCCGGTCGTGGTCTGGCGGTTCCTGGGCATCCCGGTCGAGTTCTACTACGCGCTGGGTGTGGCTCTGATCCTGGGCTACATGATGGAGTTCGTTCCCGTCGGCCGGCGGCTCCTGATGGTCGGCCGAGGCCGTGAGGTGGCCCGGCTGAGCGGTATGCACGTGAATCGGATTCGCTTCCTGGCTTTCGTCTGCTCGGGCGGAATCGGGGCGGTAGCGGGAGTTCTTTTCGCCGGTACATCGGGTGCGGCCGATCCGTCATCGGCCACCGGGCTCCTGCTGCCGGCCTTCGCTGCCGCATTCCTCGGAGCAACTGCCATATTTCCGGGCCGGTTCAACGTGCCGGGCACCCTGATCGCGGTGTACTTCCTGGTCACCGGGATCACCGGCCTGCAACTCCTGGGTGCACAGACATATGTGCAGAACCTCTTCTATGGTGGGGCTCTGGTCGGGGCCGTCGTGTTCTCACAGTTGGCTCGTCGGCGGCGGCCGCGCCGCGCCTCGGCTTCGCTCGTTAAGAAAGAGGCGTAGCGATGCCGGGGAGGGCGGCGAATTCGCTGGCGGGCATAGCTCCAGCGTAGGACAAATAGGTACAAACTGCCGGTCTGGCTGCCCAGAGCGCGGCCGTCAGCCCGGACCGGACGCATCCCGTGGATGCGCTTACCCAGCCTGGCGCAAACCGGTGAGACCAGCGGCTGTGTCGTCAACCCGGAGACTACACCAGGGGTTGGGCTTGGGCCGCGCTGGTTGCCGGGGTGGTGTCGGAGTGATGATGGTGGCGTACGCAGTGGGGGGTTGCCGGGCTGGGGTGGCGGAGCTGGTTGCGGAGGGAGTGAGTGGTGGACGGGTTGCTGGACCGCGTGTCGGAGCTTGCCTCCCTGGAGGGCGTGCTGGGGGCGGTGCGGGACGGGCTGAGCGGGGTGCTGGTGCTGCGGGGGGAGGCGGGCATCGGCAAGACCGCGCTGCTGGACCGGGCGGCCGGGCAGGCCGGTGACATGCAGGTGGCGCGGGTGGCCGGGGTTCAGGCCGAGATGGGGATGGGGTTCGCCGGACTGCACCAGCTGCTGGTGCCGTTCCTGGACGGGCTGCAGGAGCTTCCGGCGCCGCAGCGGCAGGCGCTGGGGTCGGCGTTCGGGCTGGTGGACGGTCCGCCGCCGGACCGGTTCCTGGTCGGCCTGGCGGCGCTGACGCTGCTGACCGATGCGGCGGCGGAGCGGCCGGTGCTGTGCCTGGTCGATGACGCGCAGTGGTTGGATCAGGTGTCGGTCGAGGTGCTCGGGTTCATCGCCCGCCGCCTGTACGCCGACCGGGTAGGCATGTTGTTCACCCTCCGGGAGGGAGAGGGACAGGCGACCGCGCTAGGCGGCTTGCCGGAGCGGGTACTCGGCGGACTGCCGGGGGAGGCGGCGGCTGAATTGCTGGCGGTCTCGGCGGCCGCACCGGTGGATGGGCAGGTGAGCGCTCAGATCGTCGCCGGGACGGCGGGGAACCCGCTGGCGCTGGTGGAGCTGGCCGGGGACCTGACTCCGGCGGAGCTGTCCGGGGCGGTGGCGCTGAGCTGGCCGCTGCGGTTCGGGGGCCGGCTGGAGGAGCTGTACCTGGCCCGGGTGCGGGCGCTGCCCGCAGACACCCGGATGATGCTGCTGGTGGCGGCGGCTGACCCGTCGGGGGATCCCTCGCTGGTGGCCAAGGTGGCCGGGAAGCTGAGCATCGATGCCGACGCGGGCGAGGCCGCGAGGACAGGGCGGCTGGTGTCCTGGCAGCCGCGGGTGCGGTTCCGGCATCCGCTGATCCGGTCGGCGGCCTACTACGCCGCCCCGGCCGCCCTCCGACGCCGGGCGCATGCCGCGCTGGCCGCGGTCACCGACCCAGACGGCGATCCAGACCGGCGGGCCTGGCACCTAGCCGAGGCCGCGGCCGGCCCGGATGAGCAGGTCGCCGCGGCACTGGAACACTCGGCCGGCCGCGCGCAGGCCCGCGGCGGCCTGGCCGCAGCCGCGGCGTTCCTGGAGCGGGCAACGGCACTGACGCCCGATCCGGCACGGCGGGCCGGGCGAGGGCTGGCCGCCGCGCAGGTCAACGTGCGGGCCGGCGCGTTCGGCAAGGCCCGTGATCTGCTCGCCGTGGTCGAGGATCAAGGGTCCGGGCCGCTGGATGAGTTCCAGAGCGCCCTGGTAGACCTGCTGCGCGGGCAGATCTCGTTCGCCTCCGACGTGGGCAGCGACGCTCCGCCGCTGTTGCTGAAGGCGGCCAAGCGGCTCGAGCCGATTGACCTCGACCTGGCCCGCCAGGCCTACGTCGACGCGTGGCAGGCAGCATTCTTGGCCGGGCATCTGGCGGGCGCCGGCGACCTGCTGGAGATCTCCCGCGCCGCCCTCGCCCTGCCCCCGCCGGCGCACCCACCGCGTCTGGTCGACCTGGCGCTGGACGGTTTTGCGCTGCTGGTCACCGACGGGCCGGCCGCCGCGGCACCGGTATTGCGGCAGGCAACCAGCGCTTTTGCCAGCCCAGACATCCCGGCAGAAGAGATACTCCGGTGGAGCTGGGTCGCCACGGTGGCGGACGAAGCTCTATGGGACGACGCTGGCTGGCGCGTGACCGCACAGCAGGTTCAGCTCGCCCGTGAGGCCGGCGCGCTCGACCAGCTCCCGATCCTGCTGAACCGTATGGCCGTGGACGCCGTGTGGAGTGGCGACTTTGCCGCCGCCACGTCGCTGATCGCGGAGGCCGATGCGATACGCGAGGCGACCGGGGCTCGCCTCGCGCCCTACGCGGCCATGATGCTGGCCGCGTACCGGGGCAGCCAAGCCGAAGCCGCCCCGCTGATCCAGTCCGCCATTGAGCAGGCCGCGGCCGAGGGCCAGGGACTCGCGGTGATCGTCGCGAACTGGGTGGCCGCAGTCCTCTACAATGGCCTCGGCCGTTACGAGGAGGCGCTGGCCGCGGCCCGGCAAGCCAGCGAGCACAAGCATGTATATGTCTCCGTGTGGGCGTTGCCCGAGCTGATCGAAGCCGCCGCACGCACCGGAAACCCGCGCATCGCCGACGACGCCCTCGACCGGCTGACGGAAACGACACGGGCTGGCGGAACCGCAGACGGGCTGGGGATCGAGGCGCGCTCCCGCGCCCTGCTGAGCGATCCAGAAGCCGCCGAGAGACACCACCGCGAGGCGATCGGCCGGCTCGGCCGCGCACGGCGACGTCCCGAGCTCGCCCGCGCCCACCTGGTGTACGGGGAGTGGCTGCGCCGCCGGCGGCGCCGCCGCGACGCCCGGGACCAGCTCCGCGCCGCCGTCGAGATGTTCGATGAGATGGGCATGGAAGCGTTCGCCGGGAGGGCCCGGGCCGAGCTGCGCGCCACCGGGGAACGGGCCCGCCCGCGCGGCCCCGGGACCCCGGAGGTGCTCACCCCGCAGGAGGCGCAGATCGCCCGGATGGTCGCCGGGCACCTCACCAACCGGGAGATCGCCGCCCGGCTGTTCATCAGCGCCAGCACCGTCGAATACCACCTGCGCAAGATCTTCCGCAAGCTCGGCCTCACCAGCCGGGCCCAGCTCGCCCGGACGCTTCAGGACCACAAAAGGACACCGGCATGGCTGGACTGACGATCGACTTGGGCCGCAAGGGCGCCCCGCGTAGCATCGTCGGGAAACGCTAGCGGCGCCGCTCGCTGTCTGGTTCCCGGGCGGCTTATGAGCGATCATGGTCCTTGCACCGGCCGTCAGGAGAGGAAGTGGCCGGACCCCACGAAGCCCCATCCTTTGCCGCCGAGGAGGGCCGGGCGATGAGCATGCTGCTGGACCGGACCGCGGAGACCGGCGCGGTGCAGAGCATGCTGGCGGCGGTCCGGGATGGGCTGAGCGGGGTGCTGGTGCTGCGGGGCGAGGCGGGCATCGGCAAGACCGCGGTGCTGGACTGGGCGGCAGGCCAGGCCGGTGACATGCACGTGACGCGGGTGGCCGGGGTCCAGGCCGAGATGGGGATGGGGTTCGCCGGGCTGCACCAGTTGCTG
>WNFJ01200865.1_pt1 | contig 14729 bp, 16 predicted proteins | sample 5400461 | NCBI WGS metagenome assembly WNFJ01 (sample SAMN13153349, study PRJNA577476) | soil metagenome | isolation source: 115 cm saprolite on Douglas fir-dominated hillslope | place: USA:California | collected 2013-09-17 | reverse complement strand
TCCGAAGCGCCTGCGGGCTTCCGGTCGCGACGGGCAGACGGTCATGACCGAACCCCCGTCGCCGCTCAGAATGCTGCTTTCCCGACATACAAAGCGCCGAGCTGACACGCTGTCAGCGGCAGATTGACGGCCGCGCCCGCGATCGCGACTGTAGCCACGCTGCCGCCACTAACCATGTCGGCGAACTCGTGCGGCAGTCCAAGGAGGTCGCTTGGTGTAAGCCACTCCGATCGTGGCCGGCAGATCGAGAATAAGGGCTTGCGACACGTCGCAGACATCGCGGTCCTCGTCTTCGGGCCGGGCACTGGACCGCCTGCCTCCGGTAGCACGATACGTATCGCTGGAACGACTGGGCGGGGCTGTCTTTGGCCGATGCTGTTGAAAAAGTCTCCAAAATGAAGCTGTGGAATTAGAATTTGAAACAATCGAATCTGAGCAAATGGATTTTTGAATCGATGTTGCTCGTTTGACGCTCGCCTTGAATCAATGTTGCTCAGAGACCCCCTCAAAATCCTTTTTCAACAGCATCGGCCTGAAATCGACATTTTGTGATGGCCATCACATCGGCCGAAGCCATAGTCCGGCATACCCACACCGCGGCCGCGCGTACTGCGAACTCATGGCGCCATGCTTACTCCGGTGAAGATAGGTCGACTGATAAGGCGAAGCTAATGCCCTCGAAAGCTAATACGACAACCGCCGCATCGTTCCGTCGGCGCAGCCACAGAATGGATCCGGCCATGAAAGCTGGGATCGGTGCCACCATTTGCAGCGTGCTCATCTTGGGCCTGGTCTTGCTGGTGATGCAAACGTTGCCGATCAGCATCGGATAGTAGCGCCTCACATCTTGAGGAGTAATATAAACTGCCCCCAACAAGAACGGGGAACTTACTCCACCCGGATGCCCGGGCCTCAACGTTCGCCGATTTTTACGCATTATGCACCTGCGCGGTTTGCAAGTGCCCCGCGCATGCGAGGCAGAGGTCCGACATTTTTGATGCTGTGGACGGCGCCCACTGTGCGGCAACTATGCTCAACTAAGAACTGTGCAGATACTCGTTCTAAGGCAGAACAAAGCCAAATTTAGTAATTCTTTCAAAGAGCGCGCGGTCGACTACGTGGCTCGCCTTTCCACCAGCCGTGAGGTGGGAGCTTCGGCGACAGCGCCTGTGTCGCAATCAAAAGCGGCGTGATGCGAAAACCGTATTTTTGTGATGGCCATCACGTCTTTTAAGTAACGGACGCGCTACCATTAATCACGGGTAGAGGACGGGAGATCGCCATGACAATGATGATCACGAGCGTTGCATTCCCGGGCAGGATCGTTTTGAGAGGGCATAATCAATCCGCCTGGCGCAAGTTTTTGGGTGCGGTACTGGAACCGCGAACCTTTAACGTCGAGCACGACGTTATCGAGTATCTTCACCATCATCGGCACGATCTACCGCCCGAAGTCTGGATTGAACTCGAGCGCAGTGGCCCGGGTCCATAAGCGGCTCTGCCAGCCTTGATTGCGCATCGCACTGGCATCGATTCGGTACCGCTGCAAATGTTGCCGGCTGCCCAGCACAGCATGCAACCGTCGAATGTAGTCTACTTGGAGAGGCAGCAAAGTCGGGTGAATGGCGGATAGACAGCGCGAAGGTCGCGCCAAAACGAATATCCATGCGTTCCTCCAGCTCAGGAGCATCGAGCAAAGGCGGGACTACCTGGCTCGTGGACGGCGCTTTGCCATGCTCGATGGTGTGCAGCTGAGCGAAAATTGGATCACTGCAGTCAGGAACTGGCTTGCTCGCAAGGATCGAACCAGTGAGCTAATGATGGGCGATTTGACAGCAGAACTGAGATTGCGCGGATTAGAACCGCCATACGACGCCGTCAAACCAGAGTTCGCCACTCGTTTCGCAAAGATGGACGAGGCCGCGCAAAAGAAAGCTAAAGCGTTCGCACGACAAATTGGAATGTTCCGTCGCGACAGCGATAAGCAGCTCCACTAGTCCTTAGAAACATGTTCCTTCAAACCAGAACTTGTACAGACACCATGCTTCACAGCCGCCAAGCTTCGATTTGGCCATCAACCGGTGTAATTTTGCTAACTACGTCCTGTCCGTGCTCTGTGCTTTTGAGCCACATCAACGCCTGCTCCGACGAACGGCATAAAGGCGAAGAAGCGCAAGAGGGGGGTCGCGCGCCGGCGCGCCTCTAATCGCATCAGTAGGAGCAGCGGGAGTGTCAAACCATGCACGCAAGTGATGAGTATATAGCCCAAAATCTAGGCGCTCGTCAGCGCGATGTGTTCAACCTGATCGTGCGAGGGCTATCCAACAAAGAGATCGCGCGCGCCCTCAACCGATCCGAAGGTACAGTCAAAATTCATGTAGCAGCCTTGCTTCGCAAGCTTGGGGTGCATCGTCGCGCCGCTGTCGCAATTGCGGGGGGCGCGCTTTCTCTGCCTTCCTGAAAGTCGTATCGGCGCCTAGTCGATCAATCTGGGTAGAATTGGATCGACTCGAAACGGCGCAGCCGGCGGTATGCCGCGCCCCGTTAGAACCCCAATCGCGTTTGAGGCTTGGAACCCTACAGGGATGCCCGACCCCGACCTGGCCGCTTCCGGCCGCCTAAAGCTGGCATCGCTGTTCGCTGCACGACGACTATACGACTATACGAGAGGACCTAGGCCATCTAGCCGAATAGCCCTGGCCCTTTAGTTCTATTAACCGTACCGCAAAGGCCCAGCGTTCGCTGAGCATAAGAGACCATCTAAGGCCGGCAAGAGGGGTCACCACGTGGACAGGCAGAAGCTCGCGGCCACCGAAGCAAGTTCACGCCCTCCAACGGCTCCCACGCTGAGTATCCGACAGCAGGAGGTCTTAAAGCTCATCGTGCTCGGCCGCTCGAACAAAGAGATAGCGCGCATTCTCAACCTTGGCCCTGGTACCGTAAAAGTCCACGTATCTGCACTTTTCGGCAAGTTGGGAGTCCACCGTCGCGCCGCTGTGGCAATTGCGGGCGCACGCTTGATTTCTGATTCAGGAGTTGAGCGCTCATCGTCCGCGCAAATTATACCGTTTCCCGGATTGGGTTACACCTCACGACTTTGGCCTCGCGGGCGAGCAGGCCGTGAGCGGGGCCGTCCGGCCTAGCATTTACTCTCAATTCAACGGCTTGCGATGTGTTCGTTCGCGCGGCCGGATCGCGCGAGCGCCCCTTTTTTTGTCAGCTTCGTCAAGATTAAAACTGTGCCGCCTGTCACGCCCCGCCACTGCGTTAGAATGCTCGTCAAACGTGAGAACGATACTGGCTGTGCTGACGAGCGTTGCAAAGTCATCGCTTTCCTCGACCAACTGTTTACCAAAAAGTGACGGCTAAGTAGTCGATCTTGAGTTTTAACCCTTCAGGAACGAGTGGAGCACACCATGGCTGCCCGGAGAAGAAATCCATGCGTCAGCCAACTGATGACCACTTCTTCTCAGATCGCAGACGCAAACGTTTCGAGCCGCGACCCACAGTCGCGTTCATTTGGCGGGCCATGACCGCACTCCTGCTCAGCACGATGCCGGCACGGAGCTCGGCCAAAATCGAGTTCGAGGGGCAATTGGATGCTCTACGGCTAACGGCCGAAGATGCGTCGATTGATGATGTTCTGGCTGCGCTGTCCGCTAAGTTCAATCTGACCTACAGTTCCGAACTGGAGCTAGACCGGACTGTGGCGGGCTCCTATTCAGGAACTTTGCAACAGGTGATGGGGCGCATCCTTGATGGTTACGATTATGTGGTCAACGTTTCTTTGGAGCGGATCGAACTCAAGATCTTGAGTCGCTCAGCTACGGTTGCCAAACCACCAACACTCCCGCCGCCGCCCAGCCAAGCGGTTGCGGCAACGCCGACTCCTGTCGCACCTGCGGCATTCAATCCCAAGCCGGCAGCGGCCCATGGGCAACTATCGCTGACCCGACCCCTCCCCGGCCGATAAGGCGTAAGCGCGCGCCGCCGACGTTGTGTTCAGCGTCCGACAGTTGCGCTGGGCTATCCGACGTGGGGAAGCTTGCTCGGCAAGCGGCAAAACGATTGACCACGAACTCGAGTGACCTCGCAGGGGAGTGGCCGGCCGGACATGATGGGGCTCTATTCCGCCACGTCCTAGCCGGCCGAGCCCTACGGGACCCAGGATTGCGGCCGACCTGAGCATTCCATAGGGCACCTGAAGAAGTTGTTATCAACCCAGCGAGAAAAACCGCACAAGCTTCGAGGATGCTGTGGCAGGGCCTCGCCAGTGACCATGCACACTTCGATTGGTCGGACGAGGCGCGCGACATGTTCAAGCACGCGGATTGATCCCGTCTCCCGCACAAAGGACTCGTTTTTGTGGAGCAACTTTCATGCCGCAGCGCGATCGATCCCCGCAGATGGAATACGAGGGCTCGAAGCGAGGCAACTAGACCATATGGGCGAATCCTCGTCGGCCGTGGCGGAATCGCAGCCCGCAAACACTGAATCCGGCCCGGTAAACGCGCATCACCCGGGATGGCGCATGTGTGAGCCATTTCATGTGCATTCGAATATTGACCGCTACCGGCCTGGAAACGGCGGATGTTACACAGGGCTGTCCTCGAGCCCCCCACCGCGCGCCAGATTGATAGGCCGGCTTTTATGTTGGCGCCAATGTCGGCTACCGCTGGGCGACCGCCCTTGCTTCCGTGCCCGACACAGCGCTTTACCAAAGCGGTATCCGGCGGATGCTTTGCCTTTTGGAATGCAGTATTGTCTACCGAAGCCCAGGGAACCTGCCATTAATGAAAATTCTTGTGGTCGACGATCACGCCTTGATTCGCGAGGCTTTGCACGGCGTTCTAAAGAAACTCACGCGCGATGCAGTCGTATTGGAGGCCTCAAATTGCGCTCAGACGATGGAGGCCGTCGCCAGCCATCCGGATATTAGCCTCATTCTGCTTGACCTGAACCTGCCGGATCGAGATGGCTTCTCGATGCTCGCTGAATTACGCGAACGCAACCCAGCAGTGTCAGTCGTGGTTCTGTCCGCTGTTCAGGACCGCGCCAACGTTATCAAAGCGCTTGACCTTGGTGCCATGGGCTATATCCCGAAATCGGCCCGGAATGAGGTAATGCTGAGCGCGCTTCAGCTGGTGTTTGCGGGGGGCATATATATCCCGCCAGAGATTCTGCCGCGTGAGCACTTGTCACACGCACCAAGGCCATCCGGAAGCGCCAGAGCAATCGTGTCGCCCGCGGATCTGGGCTTGACAGATCGTCAGCTCGATGTGCTCGCGCTGATGATGCAAGGCAAGAACAACAAATCGATCTGTCGGATGCTCAATTTGGCCGAGCCTACAGTGAAAAATCATGTCACTGCAATTCTCAAAGCGCTGAAGGTCACCAATCGAACCGAGGCCGTAATCGCCGTAAACGAATTGGGCTGGAAATTACCGACAACTCTTAACTTTTGAGATGCACGGTTCGAGCGTCGTGGTCGCGCCTACTACACCGAAACTTATTCGGGTTGACGCCCTCATCCGCTTATTCTCGTGTACGTGTTTTTCCAGGGCTCGTGCCGGCTTCGCGATCTGGATTCGCGCTTGCGCCGGGTTCACGGTCCGATTCTGATCTGTATACGTTGGGCTTCGGCATCGTACCGGTTCCAGGGGGATTTTATCACATGTGGACAGCAATCCAGGCGACCCGGAGACGGTCTAATGCACGTGCGCGGCCTGCTGTTCCCGCAGCACGTGGCTGACCATGGCGCGCAGCGTCATCGGGTCCACCGGCTTGTGCAGCAGATGGTAACCGCTGGCGCGGGCTTGGCGCAGCAGCTCTGGACTGGTGTCGCCGCTGACGAGGAAGGCGGGAATCTTGGCGGAAAGTGTCCTGCGCAGGCCCTCGATGACTTCAATGCCGGTTTTTCCGCCGGGCAGATGATAGTCGGAGACGATCAGGTCGGGCAAGCTATCGCGGTTGGCAACTCCGGCGAGCGCTTCGTCATCGGTCCCGGCGACTAGCAAACGATAGCCCCAGCTTCGAAACAGTCCGCCCATCCCCTCCAACACGAGCGGATCGTCATCGATGACCACGACCAGCTTGCGATCGGATGCATCAATAAGCGGATGAGCGGGGGCGGGCGATTCGCCAATTTCCGGCCGCGCGTCGACGAGCGGCACCGCAACGGAAAAGCAAGATCCCTTCCCTATTGTCGACGTTAGATTGATTGAATGGTCGAGCAGCCGGCACAAGCGGTCAACGATGGCAAGCCCAAGACCGAAGCCGGAGCGCGCGTCACCACCCGGTCCGCCAAGGCGATAGAACTCGCCGAAGATGTTCTGCTGCTGAGCCTTAGGAACCCCACTTCCAGTATCCCAAACCTCGATACGCAGGTTGACACCCTGCTTGCGACAGCCGAGGACCACGCCGCCACTACTGGTGTAGCGCACTGCATTCGAAACCAAATTGAAAACGATGCGCTCCAGGAGGATGAAGTCGCTGCGCACCCAAGCGCTGCTGGAAACGACCCGCAACGATAGCCCTTTTCCCCGCGCGGCTCCTGTGAAGGTCATATTGACTCGGTCGAGCAGTTTCGCAACAGGAAATTCGATAATGCTCGGAGTGAGCACGCCGGCGTCAAGCTTGGAAATGTCCAAGAGCGCGTTGAACAGCTCGTTCATTGCGGAAAGTGCCGCGTCGATGCGAGCGACAATCCGCCTGCGCTCATCGGCACGCACCGGACCATGCAATTGCGCAACGAATAGCCCTAATGCATGCAAAGGCTGTCGCAAATCATGGCTTGCTGCAGCCAAAAAGCGGGACTTGGTGAGATTGGCAGCTTCGAGTTGATGCGTACGTTCCTCGACCTTACGCTCTAGCGTGGCATACGACTCTTGCAACCGGGTTGCCATCTTGTTGAATTCCTCGCCCAGCGCCTCGAGTTCGTCATTGGTCTTGATCGAAATGCGTTGGGCGAGATCGCCGCGGCCGATCTGCGCAGCGCTGTTGTGCAGCGCCCGAATCGGCACAACCATCCGGCGCGTAAGGAGCAGTCCCGCGAGCAACGCCACCGCCATAGCCGCAAGGACGGAAAGGAGCGAGCGCACAAGCGAACCGTAAAGCGGCGCATAAGCTTCCTCGACCGGCAAGTCGATAAAGACCAGCCAATTGGGGGGAATAACCGCGGCATGCGCGCTTAATACCCGCTTGCCCTGGCGGTCGACCGGTTGGTCCACGTCCGCCTGCGACGCGAGCGCGGCCCGTACCTGGGGAAGACGGGAGATGTCCGTGTTGCGCAGCACTAAGCTGATGTCGGGGTCAGCAATAAGGCGCCCGCTCGCGTCGACGACGTAGGCATGTCCGCGCCTGCCGACCTTGATCTGCGACACGGCTTCCCAAATAAATTTGAGGTTCACTTGCGCAACGATCACGCCATGACCGCCGCCGGTAGCGGCCACGGCGATCGTCATGTACGGCTCGGACCCCTCAACCAAATAAACGGGTCCATAATAGACTTTGTTGGCCATCGCCTGGACGAAAACAGGATCACGCGAATAATCAACATGGCTCTTGCTCACATCCATCGTGTGACGCGAAATGCGGAATTGCTCGCGCCCCACTGCATCAAGCTGGGCGACCTCCGTTATCGCCCGTGCTTGGCGCAATAGCCGCACGGCATCGAAGCGCCATTCCTCGAACGTGACCGCGTTCCAGGGCAACGGGGAGATCCAGGCCATCTGGGCTTCGATCTCCTTTAAGAATTGGCTGATCTTCTCCGAGGCGAATTGGGCCTCTCGCTGTTCAATGCGAGCGAGTAAGGCCCTTTGTTCGTGATACGAAAACCAGATCTCGGGCGCTTCGTCGACCAGCAAAGCCAAGCAGACGATGCCGACAAACGTGGCGGCATATTTGCGGAATAGCTGCCCGCCAATCACGCGCGGAGAAGCCCCGCCGGCTCCCGCTGCGGGCTCGTCCCCAAACGAGTTCATTCGACCAATCCCTCGGCCCCGACGGGCAGGCCGGGCGTTAGCATTGAGACGTGTAATCATACCATGCTGGCAGCTCGCACCGGGGGAGAGAAACTTTATCCGGCTCGCTTTTTTTGCTCGGAGGGCGCGGCAAAGTGCGGCAGATGCTTCCGTGCAGACCTCTTATTATGGTTATTATGTTATTACGGTTGCTATGTTAGCGGCAGGCGTGATTGTGTTGGCCACGGCTTCGAGCCGCACGAACGTGAGGGAGTAGGCAACACAAGCGAAACGGAATTCATGCGACATGGCCCGAAGAGGATGGCAGATGCCCAGTGGTCTTGGACGGCGCGAATTCATGACCCTTCTCGGTGGCGCATTGGCAAGCGGGCCGATTTCGGCGCATGCGCAACAGACAGCTGGCACGCACACCGTCGGGGCGCTGCTGGGGCTGGCGAACGATGCGGAAGCTCGGGCCCGCATCGAGGCTTTCGAACAAGGTCTTGAACGGCAAGGCTGGTCCGCAGGCCAAGACCTTCGGATCGAGTATCGCTTTGCCGGCGGCGATGCTAGACGCATGCAGGCATTTGCGACAGAACTTGCCGGGCTTAAGCCCGGCTGCATTCTCGCCCACAGCACTCCGGTCGTTGCAGCGCTGATGCGGGCCACCCGGACAATTCCGATCGTGTTCGTGGCCGTGTCCGACCCAATCGGCAGCGGGTTCGTCGCGAGCATGGCGCGTCCGGGCGGCAACGTCACCGGGTTCACCGTTCTCCACGCAACCATCCCCGGCAAATATCTATCGATGTTGAGGGAGATAGTGCCGCAGCTCGCCCGAGTCGCCATAATGTACAATCCAGATTCTCTGCCGGGTGCAGAGACGTTTTTCTTGCGTCCGTTCATTGAGTCCGCGACCGAACTCAAAGTCAAGCCGACAACGGTTCAGGTTCGCAACGCCACTGACATTGAAAGGGCTATCGCAGAGCTTGGGAGCGAGCCTGGCGGCGGCCTTATTTTCACCCCGGACAATTTCATCACGGTTCATCGTGACCTGATTATCTCGCTGACGGCGCAATTCCGTATTCCCGCAATTTATCCCTATCGATATTTTGCCGAGGCCGGCGGCCTGTTGTCCTATGGGGTGGATGCTGTGGACCTGTTCGGGCGCGCAGCCGAATATGTCAGCCGTATCCTCCGCGGTGAGAGGCCGGCGGATCTTCCCGTGCAAGCGCCGACGAAATTCGAACTGGTGATTAACGTCAGGACGGCCAGGACTCTCGGCCTGCGGGTCCCAAGAATACTGCTTGCCGGCGCTGACGCCGTGATCGAATGAAGGGCGGTGGCGCCAATCCACCTGCTCCTGTGATCGAAGCGCGTATCCCCGATCAGGCATGTGTCGCAGGCGCGGTCTCCTCCGAAACGCCCTTCGGTATGGGTTGCAATCGGCTCGAGTCTGTTAATGCCGCAAGGGAATCCTGGCGATTGATCGCGGCAACTCCGATCAGGATCGCAATCAGACCGGCTCCCGTCGTCCATGTCAGTGATTCGCCCATCAACGTCCAGCCGATCAGCACGCCGACGCCGGGCTTAAGATAGCCGACGCTGGCGACGCCCATGCTGCCGATTGTTCGGATTAGGCGAAAGTACAGCACGAAGCCGAGCGCGGTTGCCACAACGGCATTCACCAGCACGGCGGCGAGCGAAGCGATTGACGGCACGGAGCTCAGCGGCGCTTCCACCAAAAAGCACAGGGGGACAACCACGACCGCCGCAGCGGTCAGCGTTCCCGCCGCCGCGATCTCTGGCGCCACCGCGGCAAATCGGCGGCCATAAATGGCGCTCACCGCGGACGACAGCGTGGCCAGGATGATAGCGGCCTGGCCGACCGTTCCCGGGCCGAGCCCAGCGAGCGCGCTTGCTCCGGCAATCAGCACAACCCCGCCCAATCCAATGGTCACACCGAACAACCGCCCAACCGTGAGCTCTTCGTGCCGTGTCCAGAGCCAACTGATGAGACAGACAAACAGTGGCGCGGTCGAGTTCAGGATGGCGGCGAGCGCGCTGTCGACCGACTGCTGGCCGAACGCGATGAGCGTGTAAGGGATCGCACAGGCGACGCAACCTTGGATGAGCAGCCGCGCGACGAAACCCCACCGCCACGGCATGCTATGCTGTCTGAAGAGCACGATGATCCACAGCACGATCGCCGCCAATGCGACGCGCGCGCCCACCAAGGTCACCGGCGGGATGGTCGCAAGCGCGATCTTCGTCAGCGCGTAGGGCATTCCCCACAGCAACCCGAGCAGCGCAAGCAGGGCTATTTCGAGCGGGCTTACCATACTGGCTCATTTGTGCGGGGGGAGAACCTACCGCCTGAGCGCGCAGCCGTCGATCTATCCGTATTTCGCGAAACTTCTCCGCACCCGCTGGTTGGGTAAGAGATGGCCCCAGGTTGGCCTCGCACGTCGGACCGGCGCCTGAAAAGCCGAAAGTATGCTGCGGCGTCGCCACTTTCCTTCGAATACCTTGGCCAAGGCCGGTATCAATACCTCGCAACTGTCGTCCCAAGACCAGAACCCGATTGTATTTGGTCCCAGTACTTTTAGGCTGCCTAGGTATCGGGAAAAGGATCCCGCGAACAGGAGACATTCCATGAGTAACGTTAATGCGCGACCCATTCGCTCCGGCGACAAGGTCATGCGTGACACCGCGACCCTTAACCAGGGCAAGGTCCAATTGGGAGATGGCGCGCCCGTGTTCGCGCCCGCATCCATTCGCGCTGGCGACAAGGTCATGCGTGACACCGCGACCCTTAACCAGGGCAAGGTCCAATTGGGAGATGGCGCGCCAGTGTTCGGCCGCTAACCACCAAGCGTCAGCCGGCCGTGCGCGGGGAGCGCGATGCGCTCCGCGGGGCGGTTATTGTCATTTAATGCTGACGGGTCGCCCAGAGGAACTCTACTATGATAGCAGCGTCGCCCGCCGGCCCACTTGTTGAATTCTTTCAGATGGTGCCGAACCAGCGACCTCCGCAGAGGGCGGATCGCGCGGTCGGCGGCGTCATTCCGGCACGTGCACTTCGCTATTGCGAAGCCATTACCAGCGCCTCGGCATTCGGCTGGTACGTCTTCCTGCCGGTCAGCTTCAAGGTGGTATGGGATGGGCACGACATGCTGTGGACCTATGACGGAGTCCAGGAGTGGCTGCCGCTAACCCGCGACGCCGTGCAATATCCGCAATTCAGCGAACGGTTCAACGAAATTGCCCCCGCAAGCGTGCGCGGGTTCTCGCCGCCATTTCTCACGCCATCCATTCAACCGGGCGGATTGCAAGTGTGGACTGGTTGCATTGCCAAATCCGCGCCAGGCTGGAGTCTGCTTGTTCGCGGCGTTGCGAATCTTTCCCCGAGCGCGTCGTATCAGATGTTCGAAGGCGTCATCGAGACGGATAGTTGGTTCGGTCCATTATTCAACAACGTACGAATCATCAAAACCGACGTACCGATCGAGTTTCGAAGCGACATTCCGTTCCTGCAAGTTCAACCGGTTCACAAGGAAGTGCATGCCGACAAGTTCCTGCAGAACTTCACTGTAAAGAACCTGGGGCAGCTATCTCGGGAAAACTGGGAAGCCTTTCAACGCACGGTAGTCATGCCAAATGTCGATCCCGAAAGAAAACGGGGCCAGTATGCCGTTTCGGTGCGGAAAAGGGCCCACCACCACCCCAGAGCGGCTACGAATGTCGTCTCGACGGCGGATCACGAATAGCATTCGCAAGCTGACTTTCAACGTGGCGCGGCGCGGGGTTTGTGGCGCGCTAGCCCTCAGCGGAGATTTCTTCCAGCGTGGCATAGAGAGGCGTGACCCGTATGTCTGCGCTTGTTTTCGATTGAACAATTCGTGGGTGGGAATGACGGTATGTGGCCTGGGTTATCGCACGTAGTTTTTGGCTCTTTCAGCAATGCGCTTGTGCCATTCGCCGTAGGAAACAGACGGCCATAGAAAAAATCCCGGGACCGTCCTGGGACTCTTCCAAATCGCTACTGAACGGGAATCAGTACCGCTCGTAGACGGGACCTACGTTGAACAGATAGTTGACCCCGATTTTGGCTGTGTGAACGGTCTCGGTCGTGGTGTTGCCGCAAAAAGTACCCCCGCGCGAGGGGCGCCCGGGGCAACCCCGGCACAGAAACCCACGCCGTGGTTGAATCCCAGCCCGAGGTATTCGGCCTTGATGCTCCATTTGGGAGCCAAGATGTACTCAAACCCAGCACCCCAAGCCCATCCCATAAGCGCAAAAATCATGAAAACATGCATGTGCGCGGATTCAACGAGGAAGGCACGACGACGACTCCATTCGACATGGTCGTGCTCAACAGGCTCGATCGTTTCCATCTGGCAATGGACGTGATTGAACGCGTGCCGGGTCTCGCCTCCAAAGCCGCGCACGTGACGCAGCATCTGCGCGAGAAGCTGATCGAGCACCGGAATTACGTTGACGAGCATGGCGAAGACATGCCGGAAATTCAAAGATGGAGCTGGCCTTACAGGACGGCGGCCCGCAGCGGCAATTGACGGGCGGCAAAGCACAGCGAGCCGGTCGAGGGGCCAATGGCCAGCGACATCCTCACCCTTAATGCCGGATCGTCGAGTCTCAAGTTCTCCCTGTGGCAGGCAGGGATGCGTCGTTGATCGCTTGGCGCAGCTCGATCGGCTGGCCGTCGTTCTCGCTCGTCACCGCCGGCGACAGCTACCGCTACACCGAGAAAATCTACGATGGGGGGCGCCTCGAGACGACCGTGGTCAGCACCTGCGCCCCGGCAGAGGGATGAACAATGAGGAAGATGTTGTCCAGAACCGCATCGCTAGAGTGATGCCGACAAGTAATCGCATCTGAAGAAAGGGACGAGCACGCATCTTGGTTTGCCGCAGGTACGTGCCTCGGCCTGCGGCTTCCAGGATCGAGCTGGTGGCCGGAAATCGTTGTGGCAAGTACCGCGCCGATCAAAGTTTTCTGAGCGAGCCGTCGTTTGCCGTCACCTCTTAGTTAGAGCTAGCGGCCGCACTTGTCCTGGCCAGCCGATCGGATAACGTTTTGCCGTCGTCGCCTTTGATTGAGCTGATGCTCAAACGCGTTCCATGATGCGCAGATAGCGGAGCGCAAGTATTGCCGCCCGCACGCGCGACCGTTCTGCCTTGGCCTCACGCGAGTAGTAGCCGTGCTTCCAGTTCGCCCGCTTGCTGCGCTCTAGGCCCTCTGGCGTGCGTGGTCCCGTGCTCTTGCCGCCATGAACCTTGCAGCGCCCATTCGGCATGGCCGCCGCCTGGCAAGGCTTGCCCGTCCGTTTAGAGCGGGCGCCGCATCAAAACCCGCGCCAAATCAGTCAAACTGCCATGCTGGACTAAATTCCCAGCATTATGTCGCGGCAACCCCTATAAGCCATTGAAATCATTAATACCCCCTTCTAAGTTGTGCCCATCCCGACGAATGCCGCCGCGCCTCGGTTGCGGAAAAATTCTTTTTTTAACATGTCCCCCTGGCCCCTACAGAAGCAAGCCATTGCCCATGACGAACAAATGGCTCGCTTGTCGCTCGAATCATCGGCTGCGGCCCCGTCCAACGAGACGAGGATAGCCCAGGCGCCGGTGGCTGAGAGATCGGTCGCGCTCCCGCCTGCGAGGCGATGGAGCTGCAAATGTGGATCACGATATTCGCCTTAACTTTCGCCACAGCAATTATCTTCAGCGTGGCATCGTATATGTTGCAGAGTAAATATTTGGCTCGTTTCAACCTATAAAAGGCCGCCTCAGTTGGGGTTGCGGATTCACGGCGGAGGTCTCCTGGTCGGCTTTTGGAATCGCGAGTGGCCCATTACATGACCACGGCCGCGGATGATCCGGAAGGGCAGGCACGCGTCGGTTTTGTGCCGCCTTTGATTTCAATGAGTTACGCGTGGCAAAAATAGCACACTCAACAACCCTGGCGCGATGAGCCGCGAAGATCCTCGGACGTGGCCGTATCCGGCGAGCGCCCGAGGAAGGCTGTGAACGTCCTGACGTGCCGGATATATTCGTTGCGCGTCTGCTCGACGAAGTTGCGCACGCTCATGTCTTCGATCATGCGCCGGCGCAGCGGGCTGATGGGCTTCTCACTCATCGGGAGTGCTCCTGTCTTGAGGGGAGGTTGTTGACCCCTTGATCCGCAAGACGGGACACCCGGCCCGTCACCCTATCTCACCTGGTCACTCCATCGCCGCCACTCGCTCCGCCCTCGCGCGCAGCGCGCTCCCGCGTAAGCGGGTTCGTTCCTTGGAGGTTTTCGGACGCCGGCCTTCGGTGCCTGCCGAACTGTTCGTCAACGGCCGGCATCCGAAAACCTTCACATCAACGGACTGACGCAGTGCAAAAACCGAGGCGTATTGGTTGGTTATTCAAGCACCTCGTCGGCGCGGGCAAGCAGTCTAGGTGACACTGTGAGGCCGAGCGCTCGAGCAGTCTTAAGGTTGATCAATAGATCGAACCTCGTCGGCTGCTCTATCGGAAGCTCGCCCGGCTTCGTGCCTTTTAGGATTTTGTCCACATATCTCGCCGCCCGCCGAAACAGGTCGTGATAATCCGGCGTATAGGCGATCAGTCCGCCGGCCTCGAGGTACTCGCGGAAGCTATAGATGGAGGGCAGTTTGTTCTCGATCGCGAACTGCGCGATGCGGCTGCGCTGGCTCACCAGAAAAGTGTCCGCCGGTACCATCAAAGCGTCCGGCCGATCTTT
>WNFJ01215399.1_pt3 | contig 14734 bp, 12 predicted proteins | sample 5400461 | NCBI WGS metagenome assembly WNFJ01 (sample SAMN13153349, study PRJNA577476) | soil metagenome | isolation source: 115 cm saprolite on Douglas fir-dominated hillslope | place: USA:California | collected 2013-09-17 | reverse complement strand
GGCGTGCGCGTAGATAAGCGTGGTCTCAGGGTCGGCATGCCCGAGCCACTCGGTGAGCAGGGCCAGGGGCATGCCGGCCTGGTAGAGATGCATGGCCCGCGAGTGCCTGTTATGTGAAACTCCCCATAACCGCCATTCCGCAGCAATGCGCCTCGTGAACGCTGGGGTCGACATCGCCACCGTGGCCCTATGGCTCGGCCACCAGAACGTGGCGACCACGCAGATCTACGTCCACGCCGACCTCGCGCTCAAGGAACAGGCGCTTGCACGAACCGCCCCGAAAGGCATCCCGCCTGGACGTTACCGGCCTCCGGACAAGCTCCTTGCCTTCCTCGACGGGCTGTAGATTATGCCGACGGCAACATCCCCGGCCCTGCCTCTGCCAGGCAGCAATGCAGTCGCTATCGGCATAACGACGACGTCGGCATAAGAGGCCTTATGCCGATATCGGCATAAGGCCTCGGACATCTGGCTCTTAAGACCCAGGAGCAGGCGGTCGTTATAAAACCCCGGATACCGACGGCGGTGGGACTCCTCACTCCCTCGATGCGAACTACCTGCAACCTGGCGATGGGGGCACTGCCCTTAAGTTTTGGGATTTCGGTCTAGTTTGGTTAGATTTGACGGGATGATCGTGATGGTGTAGTCGACGTTCTCGGTGTGGCCGGTTCGTCGTTGCGCCTTGGTCCGGGGGCCGGTGCGTTGCCGGTCGGTACGGTTCTTGGGGTGGGCGGCGATCGCGGCCACGAGCGCGGCGATGGCCTCGGCTGCGCCGGTAGCGTGTTTGCCGCAGTGCGGGCAGCAGGTGTCGGCGGTGACGCGGTCGCGGAGCAGGTGCGGGACCGCGATGATGCTGATCTGGTCCGGGTCGGCGCTATCGAGCGCGGCGGCCTGGGTGGCCAGATCACACAGCATGTTGTAGACGATCAGGTACGCCCAGATCTCCTGGCGCGCCAACGGCACCGACCGGCCCCGTAGCACCCGCCCCGACCCGCGCAGGGTGTTCTTCAAGTGAAGGTAGGAAATTTCGACGCTCCACCGCTCCGCGTATACCTGCGCGACCTGGCGCGCTGGGTAGGTCTGGTGGTCCAGCAGGGTGGTGAGCAGCCGGAACCGGCTGATTTTCTTCTTCCCGCGCTCGGTCGTGGTGAGCAGGCCGAACTCGACCAGCCGGGCGATGACATCGGGCAGCCGGGGCGCGGCAGGGTCGCCGATCTGGGCGCGCCGCCGGGCTCGCATCCCATCAGATTCACCGATCCGCACCAGCTGCGACCCATCCGGGAGGGTCTTGATGACTTTGAACGGGACGGATTTGGCGCCGTTCTTGACCCGCCACACCAGCGCGGCGCCGGTCGCGGCGGCGGCGATCCAGCGGGCCATGGAGAAGAAATTGCGGTCGGCGGTGTTCAAAGTGCCGGGCCACAACGCATTGATCAGCTCACCGGCCAGGGCCTGTTCACTGTCGTGGTAGCCGCCGACGGCGGCGGCCAGGATCCGCCTGCTCCCACACGAGATCAGCGTGACCAGCCGGGCCAGCGGATGTTTCCCTCCGGTGGGCACCCCGAACTCCGCCGCCAGACCGGGATCGCTGAAACACTCGATCGTCGAGCCGTCGTAGGCGGTCAGCTCCATGCCCTTCCACATCGACCCTGGCCCCAGCACCTGCCCACCGACGGCCACAAGCTCGAACAGGCGCCGCAGGGGCGCCTCTCCCAGTCGCGCCCTGGCCAGCGACAACGCCGGCCCGGTCAGCGTCTTCCTACCCGGTGCGCGGCCCGTGATCAGGCCGGGCAGGGAGACCATCAGCGACAGCAGCGAGTTATAGCCGAGGCCGGAGAACAAGCACCCAGCCAGCACGCACAGCAGTGCCGCGGCCCCGTTCAGCGCGTTGTTCGCGTATTTGCAGTCGTGATCGGTTTCGGCCAATGCCCGCGCCACCATGCCGCAGCCGGCCAGCCGCTTCAGCAATCCGGCCGGCTGGGCATCATCGTCCCAGGTCAGGGCCGACCCCGGGCCCGCCATCACCGCTTCGGCGAGTGCCTCCCGCTGGGTGTCCAATTGCGGGCCGCCGCCGGTCACCGCCCGCAACCTGGGCTTCGATCTGCCGCCGGTGGACGCGGCCGGCACCGCCATGACAGACTGCGTGGCCAACGAAGCTCCTGTTTTGTGACGTGCTTGGTCGAGACAACCCACGTCCTACCAGGGGCTTCGTTGCTTTCCGGGATCACCGCACCCAAGATCTATAACGTGATCAACACGTGACCTATCCGCCAGAACCGGACACGCGGGCACGTAACACCGAATATTTAAGGGCAGTGGGCGATGGGGTCACCAGTGGATGCATGTGGGCTACACTCGATTCGACCAGAGACGGGGTCGTCTGGACGCTTCGAACGTTGCCCTACCTGAAAAGCGGAAGGTCGGCAGTTCGATCCTGCCCTCTGACCACCGGCTTCGCCATCAGTACTAAAGCACCTGAACTGCTCATTTGTGGGGTTGTTCTCAGGTGACGGCCGTCATCACAGGTGGGGGGCCGGGTGCAACCCGTTGACTCGCCGCACGATGTTGCACGTGGAGTGCAACGGGGGCAGGAAGGGGTAGAGGGGCACGTTGCGGTACAAAGAATTCAGCTTTAAGAACTTCAAGGGTATAGAAAAGATGACACTTCCTCTAAGTGGGGGGGTGATTACTTTGATCGGCCTGAACGAGAGTGGCAAAACGACCATTCTGGAAGCGATCTTCTGCTTCTCATATGGTGCCGAAGATCTCGACGCCATTAACCCCACTCTCGCCTCTTTGCGTGACCCCGAGCAGTGGATCCCGATCTCGCAACGAGCCAACTTTAATGACACGATCGAGATCACTGCGGTTGTTGTCCTGGACGCCAACGATAAGCAGGATCTCCGAAAGCACATACAATCGCTATATCGCCTGAGGCTCACCTCGGTACCTAGCGAATTCATAGTTACGGAACGATACGTTTTCGAAAACTCTCGTTTTTCCGCGAAGAGGAAGCTCTGGGGTCTTGGCATTGTCGGAACCAAGGATCAGCAGCGAAAGCCTCGCCCATATGCCGCGAATTCTGCGGAGTGGCTGGAGTGCGTTAACTACCTGACGGAAAAGCTGCCGCGGATCTGGTACTTTCCCGACTTTTTGTTCGAACTCCCTGAAAGATTCGAACTTACAGGCCCGAATGCTTCCGGGGACGAAAAGCTTGACAAGAGCGGCGACGAAAGGCTTGACAAGAGTCGATTCTATAAAGCGACGTTCGAGAACGTACTCAGTCAACTTGGTTTCGCAGCCACGCTCCAAACTCACGTTGTCGAACGACTCCACTCCACGGAGAGGGCGGATCGGCGAAGTCTAGAAGCTCTCCTGCTCGCTATGGGTCAATCTATAACGAACACTATATTTGAGGGATGGAACCGCATCTTCGGCCGGGCTCCGGCAGCTCAGGAGGTCCAACTTGACGCTGAGCCCGAGTCGGGCGGAGGCGCCTTCTTGGAGTTGAAGATTAAAGGCCCGGACGGGTACTACAACCTCTCAGAGCGCAGTCTCGGATTCCGGTGGTTCTTCATGTTCCTTCTCATGACTTCGTTTCATGGGGATACGGATACGCGTTCCAAACCGCTGTTCCTGCTGGACGAACCTGCATCAAACCTGCACTCGAGCGCGCAGGCCGAGTTGCTCAAGAGCTTCGAGAAGCTGCTCAATCGTTGTGATCTCGTCTACACGACGCATAGTCATCATCTCATTAACGTTCGCTGGCTTGATGCCGCATATGTGGTCAAGAATGCTGCCCTGGACTCTCTAGACTTTGCGGATTATTTGACTAGCCGAATGGGTGCGCGGACATCCATTACTGCCACGAAATATCGGCAGTTCGTCGCTGAACATCCTGATCAGACCTCGTATTTCGAACCAGTCCTTGAGCTTCTCGATTACCGACCGTCAGTTCTTGAGCCAGTTCCTGAGGTGCTCTTAGTGGAAGGAAAGTCCGATTTCTTCCTTCTCAGATATATGACTGAGGTCATTGGCGTCAAGTCGGAATTGAAGATCGTTCCGGGTACGGGTGCGGGTGCGGGTGCGGGTTCTCTGGATGCAGTTATCCGACTGCACATCGGCTGGGGTAAAAGCTTTCTTATATTGCTTGACGGCGATGCCGAGGGCAAGAAGCAACTCGCGCGTTACGAACAAGCATTCGGTCCAATGATTAAAGATCGCTGCGTTCTTCTCCCGGATATATGTCATGATCCAAAAATGAAGGAAGCTGAGGATCTACTGAGCGACACGGACAAGGCCAAGGTGATCTCTGAAGTGTTCACGGCGGACGTCCAACCTCCTAAGCCGAAGAAGGCATTGCAGCACGCAGTGATGGAACTGTATGCACGCAAACAGAGTGTCTCCCTTGAGGCAGCGACCGTGGAGCGTTTCAAGCAGCTAGTTGCGGAACTCACACAGCGTCTCGTATAGGACAAACGGCGCAGCCTCATCGTCAGCTACGACCGGGGCGGACAAGCCCTCCATCGAAACCCGGGGAGAGCCTAGAGTCTCCCGTCTCCCCCCTGAGTGACGTGGATGAGGACGACCTCGGGTCATATGTAGCTTAGGTGGACCACGGTGGCGTCGTCGTGCTGTTTACCGTACGGCGCGGGCATGCGTGCTCAGCGCCGCGAACACGCGCGATAAGGCCGCGCGGCCCTTCATCGTTCAAGACTGAAAATATCCCTGGCCAGTCGTACCCGTACCATTCGGTCAGACGCGTTACGCCGTCAGTCAATAGCGCCACTTCTAGGACCTCGTCGATTTCAACGCTTCCCGCAACAGCATGATAGGCAGCTTTCGCGCCTGTGCTGGCAACCCAGAAGCCGCCATCCTTATTTCGTAGTGAACGCACTAGTCCCTCATATCCCGTACTCTAACGACTTGCTTGGCAGGGTTCCGCTGTCATCTCCACTATCGGGTACAAGCGCTTCAGCTTTATCCGGGCATCCTTGGTGGTGTATTGCCAGTTGACACCGGTCTGCCTGGCGTTCCGGGCTGTTTCCCAGGCCTTGATCTCTGCCTTGAGCTGTTCCCGGGCGGCGATTCGCCGCCCGGCCAGGCATTGCTTCTGGAGCACGGAGAGCTCGGTTTCGGCCATATCGAGCCAGGAGCCGTGCTTGGGGGTGTAGTGGATTTCCAGCCGGCTGGCCAGGGCTCTGGCCTGATCCGGCGGGCAGGCTTCGCAGAAGCTGGACACGCCGTGGGTATTGAGGTTGTCCATGACCAGGACGATCTTCCTGGCGCGGGGGTAGCGGTCGATGACGTGCTCTTTCATGAAGTGCGCCCAGTCGGCCGCGGTACGGTGATCGGTCACGTCGGTCGTGCGCCAGCCGGCCAGCGGCTCGGTGGCCAGCCAGATCTTCTGCTCCCCGTGCCTGATGTACTCGTAGTCGGTGCGGCGAACGCCGCGGTCATCGACGAACGACTGCCTGGCCTCTTCCAGCAGCTGCCGGGACGCTTCATCCATGCAGACCACGGGATAGCCGGCATCGTACGGCCGTTCGTACACGTCCAGGACATCCTCCATGCACGCCACAAAGCGCGCGTTCTGCTCCGGCGGGATCACCCAGTACCGGCTCAGGTGGGGCTTGAGCTCATTTTTTTTAGTGTCCGGTGCACACAGTCGTCGGAGATGCTGCCGACCACGTTCAGCTCCACCAGCCGGTCGGCCAGCAGCTGCATGGTCCACGTGGCATGCCCCCCGGGCGGCTTCTCTTTGGCGAGTGCGATCAGTCGGGCCTCGCCTCTGCCGTCCAGCTTGCGCTCATACACCCGGGTCGTGGGCCGGCGCTCCAGGGCGCCGGCCGGCCCGGCCTCGCAGGCCCATGCTCTCAGGTGCTCAATGGTCCGCTTGCTGACCGGCAGTTCCCGGGTGATGGTCAGGTCGGTCTTGGCCGGGCCGTGTTCCCCCTGATCGGTGGCGAGCAGGATCTGGGCTCTGAGTTTCTTCTGGGCTGCTACGTTCTGCCTCCGGACGATAACGGCCAGCGCTTCCCGTTCCGCGAGACTTAACTTGATGACGTACTTTTTCATGGCTGCCCGTTTCTCCTCTTTCCTGACAGCGCTGCCGCCAGCAGCATAACAGACAGTCGTTAGGTCAGGGGAGATGGAGGACTAGCTCAATACTGTAGGGACGTCCGCCGGGCAGGTGATCTGTTCGGTCATCGATGATCGGGGTATAGCTAGAGTCACGCTTTCTTAGGACAATCGGCGAATCGCCGAGAGTTAGGTAGTCGAGGATTCCGTCCGATTCGGGCGCTCAAATGGAAGGCGCCACGGGTCTCAGGTGAGGTAGACCGGCGAAGCGTCGTCAACCCCCGGCAAGCGCGGGCACTCCTGGCCGCCGTACGCGCCCAGGCGCCGAGCGGCACCCGGCTCGTGGCGTTCTTCGGTGTCATGTACCACGCCGGGCTCCGGCCCGAAGAAGCCGTCAACCTCGGCAAGGACAACGTGACCCTGCCACCCATGCGGTGGAACAAGGAAACGCGGCAATGGGGCGAACCCCCCGACGATAAGAACTGGGGCGAACTGCACTTCCGCAACGCATCACCGGACGCGGGACGCGAGTGGACAGACAACGGCGCCGACCGCGAGGTGCGTCAGCTCAAACACCGGGCCGACGGCGACAGCCGGACCGTGCCCATCCACCCGGAACTCGTGCGGCTGCTCCGGGCGCATCTGCGAGACCTCGGCGCTGACCGTGACGGTCGCCTGTTCACCGGGATCCGGGGCGGTGAACTGCCCACCATCACCTACCGTCGCGCCTGGGCCAAGGCACGCGAAACCGCGCTCACGTCGCAGGAACATGCCTCACCCCTTGCGCGGCGACCATACGACCTGCGGCATGCCTGCCTGTCTACGTGGCTCAACGGTGGTGTTCAGCCGACGCAGGTAGCTGAGTGGGCCGGGCACAGCCTCGATGTGCTCCTGCGGATCTACGCTAAGTGCCTCGTGGGACAGGACGAACTCGCCAAGCGCCGGATCAGCGAAGCGCTGCGGGAGCAAGCCGGGGACGAGGACGACAGCGACAGCGCTGGCGGCACAGATGAGAACGGCACGGATGTGGATAGCTCCCCGCCGTAGGATGTGTGGCTGTCGTCTCGGCCTTGGGCGGGGAGCCAGATACCCAGTATAGAAGCGCCGACGCGGCCAGTCCTGATGAGAACGAGCCGACAGACGACGGCGACGAGGGGACCACGACGGCGGCTGACTTCGGCACGCATTCGGCACAGCCAGCCGCACACGGCCACATCGAGCCGCACATAACCGCATAGGCCCGACCGACACGAAGCACCCCTGGCCGCTACGTTGTAGCAGGTCAGGGTGCTTTACGCTGGCCGTCCGAAGCGCGGGCCAACGACACAATTCGCTGACCAGGGGTTGCGGGTCGTCGGCGGGGCGCGGTTCCCGTGTTAAGCGGGCTGATCTCCCGGCGTTTTGGGGTGTTTGGTGGTTTTACCGAGAATTAGCTCTGCGGCCTGGCGGGAGACTTGTTCCATCTCGGCGATCAGTCGGCGCAGCTCGCGCTGGTTGGCGATCCATTCGGCGTAGCGGGCGGCCTGGCCGGCGGTGAGCCGGGTGGTGACGGTTTTGCCGGCGACTTTGCGGGTGAGCTGGTAGTAGGGTCCGTGCGGCTGGGCCGGGCTGGCCTGGCAACGGCAGCCGGGCTTGCCGCAGGAGGTGTAGCGGCGGACCAGGCTGCCGGAGACGGCGAAGCCGATCTGGCCGAGGCGGGCGGCCAGGGCGTGGTGGCGGCGGCGCAGCTGCTGCAGGTCGTCGGCCATGTGGTGATTGTCCCGCGTGTCTGCCCGGTTCGGGGCCTGTCAGTAACTAGGCTGTCATTAGGCGCTGAGCGGAGGCGGGCAGCGATGACGGCGGCGGCCAGACCGTGGCAGGACGCGCTGCTGGCTGGCGTGCCGATGGCGGCGCGGGAGCTGCCGTGGGCCCGGTCGGTGCTGGCGGGCCTGGCGCGGTTCGCGGCGGGCCAGGGGGTTCCGGCGTCGCCGCAGTGGCTGCTGGACTTTGATGTGGTGGAGGCGTTTTGCGTCCGCGGCTGCGCGGGCCGGGCGTCTTCTACCCGCGGGACGTACCGGTCGGTGCTGTATCTGCTGGCCGCGCCGGTGCACGGGGTGGCGGGGCGGCGGGGGACGCCGTTCGCGGGCGCCGGGGCGCTGGCCCCGTACCAGGCCGCGGAGCGGGCTGAGCTGGCCGCGGTCGCCCGGGCGCAGCGTGACCCGGCCAGGCGCGCCTCGGCGCTGGCGATGGTGGTGTTCGGGATCGGCGCGGGGCTGCGGCCCGGGGAGCTGGCCGCGCTGCACGGCACCGATGTCGCCCGGGCCGACGGCCAGGTCATCGTGCACGTCACTAGCAGCCCGGCGCCCCGCACAGTGCCCGTGCACCCGCGTTACGCGAGACGGGCGCTGGCGCTGGCCCGTGTGGCGGGCGGACAGTTCGTGTTCTGCCCCGGCCCGGCGGACCGCGGCTATAAGAACTTCGTCAATGTCTTCACCGCGCGGCTGGCCGCTGACCCGGCCGCGCCGCGGATGTCGGCGGGCCGCTGCCGGGCCAGCTTCATCTGCGACCACCTTGCCGCCGCCACCCCGGTGCCAGTGCTGCTGGAGGTCAGCGGGATCACCGAGCCGGAATCCCTGGCCCGGTATGCCCGCCACGTGCGCGGCATGAACGCCTCGAAAGCGGCGCTGCGGGCCCGCTGCGGCGCGGAGCGCACGCCATGACCGGCGGGCTGAGGCTGCCACCGGGTGGCGGCGGTATCAGCGACGACGTGGTGGCCTTCGCCGCCGAGCTCGCCGGCCGGAGCGGCAAGGCCCCGGTGATCGAGGCCGCGCTGGCTCACCGCACCGGCCGCCCCCGCCCGCTGCCGGTGCGCGCGGTGCTCACCGCGCTTTTGTGCCTGGCGCTGGAGGACCGGCCGCTGTTCTTGACCGAGGCCACCCGGTTGCTGTTCCGCCGGCTCAGCGGCACCTCCGGGACGCTGCTGGCGGTCACTGGCACCGCCAGCGGCCGCCGCGGCTTCCTGGCCGCTTACCGGCGGGTCCGGTACTGTTTCGGCGCCATCTGCTCGGTCATGGATCCCTCGGCCCTGCCGAAGAACCGCCGTCTCACCGCAGACGACCTCGCTAAGCGCACCAAGCCGATGACTGCCGCCCAGATCGCCGGAGCCCGCGGCCGGCTCGAAGCATTCCTCAACTCCCTGCTCGAAGCCAGCCTGTCTGTCCTGGACCAGGAAGAATCCGCCGCCTACGACGGCGCCACCGGCCTGGACGCCACCCCGGTGCCGCTGTTCTCCCGCGGCCCCTCCAAGCGCACCGGCCTATCGGCCAGCGACCCCGACGGCGGCTGGTACGTCCGCGAGGGCGACCACCGCGACCACCAAGACGACAAGGGCAAGCCACTGCGGAAAATCGCCTGGGCCCTGGAAGCGACCATCGCCACCACCGCCCGGCCGCCCGGCGCCCCGCCCGCCACCCCGGACCTCGCCGCCGGCCTGGCCGTCACCCGGCCCGGCGAAGACCCTGGCGGCACCGGCGCCCGGGTCCTGGCCTCCGTCGCCGCCCGCGGCCACAAAGACCGGGTGGCTCGGCTACGACCGCGCCTACACCCAGGCCCTGCCCGCGCGGTTCCACCTTCCCGCCCGCGCGCTGGGCTACCAGCCGGTCATGGACTACCGCGCCGACCAGCTCGGCATCCAGGCAAACACCAGCGGAGCATTACTCGTCGAGGGCACCTGGTACTGCCCCGCCCTGCCCGCGCTGCTGATCACCGCCACCACCCGGCTGCGCGACCACGCCATCACCCGCGACCTCTACGGCCAGCAGATCGCCGCCCGCGCTTGCTACCAGCTCAAGCACAAAGACGGGCCCGACGCCGACGGATACCAGCGCCTGTCGTGCCCCGCCACCGGCCACCACCCCGGGCTGATCTGCCCGCTCCGCGCAGGCTCGCTGTCACCACGCGACGGCCGGCCCAAGGTCCTGCAGCCACCGCAAGAACCGCCCAGGCTCTGCCGCCAGACCGCCATCACCATCGCGCCCGGCATCGGCGCCCGCTACGCCAGGACCTGCCCTACGCCGGCCCCGCCTGGCACGCCCGGTACGCCACCTTGCGCAACACCATCGAAGGCTTCAACGGCTACGTCAAAGACACTGCTCATGAAGCCCTCGCCCAGCCAGCCCGGCGCCGTGTCCGCGGCATCGCCGCCCAGTCGATCTTCACCGCGCTACTGCTGATCGCCGCGAACATTCGCAAAATCCGCGCCTGGCGGGCGCTGACCGCTGGCGAAAAGGACACCATCACCCGCCGCGCACGCCGGCGCCGCTCAAGCCTCCGCGACTACCTCCCCGACGGCTAGCAAGCGCCAGCCTGGCTTCGCGGGTGAGTTCTGGCCCCAGTTGCGGGTGAGTTTCGGCCCCAGTTGACGATCTTGTAGACGTTGATCGTGAATGGGATGTCCTGTCGCTGATAAATCGGCCCTGTCTCACTGAATCCGGCCCGTTACGGTCCGTGTCTCAGTATTGTTGGCCCAAGGATCGGTCGGGTTCACTGATAGCGGGCGGGGCTGCTGTGGCTGTTGCTGCGTTGAACCTTGAGCCTGGCGCTGGTCCGTGCTTCTTCCTGGAGTTCACAAGGGCGGACGGGACACAGCACCGGGAGTCGCTCGCGGTGTGCGTGACCGAGCGGTTTGAAAGCGCGCTGCCGGTGCGGCCGTTCTACTGGGCGAAGGGTTCCATGCATTTCCCGGGTTCCTGGTGGTCATCAACCACGGGAGATCACGTGGGCTTCGAATCGTGGCTAGAGCGCGACCACGTCATGGCGATGGACTTCGATCCCGCCATCGTGGGCATCGCGTCCCAGCCGTTTTGGCTGTATTGGCAGGACCAGGACGGCCGGGCCCGGCGGCATCCGCCGGATTTCTTCGCCCGGCGGGCTGATGGCAGCGGCCTGGTGGTCGACGTGCGCCCTGATGACCGGATCCCGGAGGAGGACGCCGAAGTGTTCCGCATGACGGCGATAGCCTGCGGGCAGGCGGGCTGGGAGTTCCGCCGGGCGGGCACGATCGACCCGGTGGTGCGGGCCAACATCCGGTGGCTGTCGCGATACCGGCACCAGCGCTGCCGCCGTGAGCCGGCGGCCACGGAATTGCTGGAGGCGTTCACGCCGGGCATGCCGCTTCTGCCCGCCGCGACGCAGGTCGGGGACCCGGTCGCGGTCCTGCCGGTGGCCTATCACCTGCTCTGGCGGCGTGAGCTGGCCTGCGACATGTCCGTCCTGCTCGGTAGCGCCTCGATGGCATGGCGGGTCCCGGCCGGAGCCGCGCGGTGACCGCGGCTGACCCGATCAGGGCCGGGGACCGGGTCGTCATCGACGGGCGGCCGCGGGTGGTGCTGGGTGCTTCCGGGCCGCTGATCCGGTTCACTGACGATGACGGCGCCGTCGAGGAGGCAGCGGTCGCGGAGCTGGTCGGCAGCGGCCGGATGCGGCTGCAGCCGCGGGGACCGGGCAGGCACCCGGCGGCGCAGACCGGGCTGGCCGGGCTCCCGCCGGAGGCCGTTGAGCGGGCCCGGTGGTGGGAGGCCCACATTATCGAGGTTGTGGACGGGACGCCTCCGGACGCGCCTGCCGGGACGCCGCCGCGGCCGGCCTATGACGTGGAGCACACCAGCCTGGCCGACCGGGAGCGGGCCAAGGCCGCCGAGCTGTCCGCCCCGGGGAGGCTGGTGGCGGCCTCGACCGTCAAGCACCGGCGGCAGCGGTGGCAGGCCGAGGGCCTGCCCGGGCTGGTCGACAAGCGGGTCCAGCGCAGGCGCAGCCCGGCCGGGCGGGCCGATCCCGCAGTTGCGGAGGCGATGGAGCAGGCGATCGCCGAGGCGACCGATGAGTCGTCGCGGGCGGCGACGTTCATCGTCTGGCGGACCCGCGAGATCCTCGCCGAGCGAGGACAGGCGGGCACGGAGCCGTCGCGGGCCACGATGTTCCGGTTGTTCTCCCGGCTGTCGGCGGGAAAGCATACGACCGGGTCGGCGGCCACCCGCCGGGGCCTGGCAGGCCGGCCGCAGCGGAAATTCTCCCAGGCTCACCCGGCAGCGCCGGGCGAGCTGATGGAGATCGACTCCACCCCGCTGGACGTGCTGGTCCTGCTCGATGACGGGGTTCCCGGCCGGGTGGAGCTGACCGGGATGATCGACGTGGCAACCAGGACGGTGCCCGCGGCGGTGATCCGCCCGACGACGAAGTCGGTGGACGCCAGCGTGCTGCTGGCCCGCGCTCTGACACCCGAGCCGATGCGGCCCGGGTGGCCGGCCAGCCTGGCGATGGCGCACTCGGCCCTGCCCTATGACCGGCTGCTGGGCATCGACGAGCGGCTGCGCCATGCCGCGGCCCGGCCGGTGATCGTGCCGGACACCATCGTCATCGACCACGGGTCGGTGTTCGTGTCGGGCAACTTCCGGGCCTCGTGCCGGCATCTGGGGATCAGCATCCAGCCGGCGCACCTGGCTACCGGCTCGGACAAGCCGCACATCGAGAAGATGTTCTCCTCGCTCGGCACGCTGTTCTGCCAGTTCGCCGCCGGCTACCTCGGCCGCAACGCCGACCGGCGGGGCCGCCGGGTGGAGGAGCAGCCGCTGTGGTCCCTGATGCAGATGCAGGACCTTCTCGATGAATGGCTCATATCGGTCTGGCAGAACAGGAAGCACGACGGGCTGCGGGACCCGCTGCACCCGCAACGGGCGTTCTCCCCGAACCAGAAGTACGCGGCGCTGATCGAGACGGCCGGATACGTGCCGGTCCCGCTCAGCGCCGGGGACTACATCGAGCTGCTGCCCGCGGTCTGGCGGGCCGTCAATGCCTACGGCATCAAGATCAGTCACCGGACCTACGACGCGGAGGAGCTGAACCCGATCCGGCAGCAGAAATCCGGGGTCACCGCCCGGAAGGGCCTGTGGGAGGTCCACCACGACCCTTACGACGTGTCACGGGTGTTCGTCCGCGGGCCGGACGGCTGGATCGCCTGCCCGTGGAAGTACCTGGAGAAGGTCCCGGCACCGTTCGGGGAACTGGCCTGGGACCACGTCTCCGGTCAGCTCGCCGAGCGGGGACAGCCCGCCCCCCATGAGCTGGAGAGAGCCCTTGCCGTCGATGACCTGCTGCGACGCGCCTACCACGGCCCGCCGGACGAAGCGGCGGAGCCGCAAGCCCTCGCCAGGAAATCCCGCCGGCAGTCATCGGCCCGGGACCGGCGGGTCGCAGCCCGCACGCGTGCCGGCACGGCAGCCCGCGCAGGAACCGGGGGGACCGGAGAGCCGGATCCTGCCGCGGCCAGGGACGATCCGGAAACACCCGGGCAGGACAGCGACGAGCCGCTCGCCAAGGTGATCCCGCTGGGCATCTTCGATCCCTTCGAGGAGGCGAAGAAACCATGGTGAAAGGCGATAGCCCTAGCGCCGGCGATCCGCACAGGCACCTGTCCACCCTGGACGGGTGGAGAGAATTCACCACCCTCTCGGCAAGCCCGCCCGATCTTCTGGCAGAAGCCGAGTATGCGGCCCTCGGCGGCGACGCCAAGGCCACGTATGACGAGGAACGGCTGGACTATCACACCCGTCTCGGCGTGGTGGGAACCTCGGTGCTGCGGCAGGTCGTCACTACCGGCCGGCGGCTAACGCTGCTGAACCGGCACGCCATCAGCGCCCGCCGCGGCCTGATCCTGTCCGGCGCAGCCGGGACCGGCAAGACCACCGCGATCACCCAGCTCGGCAAGACCCACGAGGCGACCGACCGGGCACGCCACCCGGGCCGGGAACGGATCCCCGTCATCTACGTGACCGTGCCGCCGGCGGCGACGCCGCGGATGCTGGCCATGGAATTCGCCCGGTTCCTCGGGCTCCCGGTCCCGGCCCGCGCCAACATGACCGACATCATCGAGGCCGTCTGCGGCGTCGCGATCGACACCTCGGCCGGCATGGTCCTGGTCGACGAGATCCACAACATGCAGCTGGCCACCCGCAGCGGCGCCGAAGTATCCGACACCCTCAAATACCTGTCCGAAAGAATCCCGGCTACGTGGGGATCGACCTGGAACGCCAGGGCCTGTTCTCCGGCATCCGGGGAAGCCAGATCGCCGGGCGCTTCACCCTCATCCCCACGCTGCCGTTCCCGCTCGCCGACGAGTGGCGCGGCCTGGCCGCCACCCTCGAAGACGCCCTCCGCCTCCGCCGTCACCAGCCCGGGACCCTGGCCGGGCTCGACCGCTACCTCCACCAGCGCACCAGCGGGATGATCGGCAGCCTGTCCCACCTGATCCGCGGCGCGGCCATCGAGGCGATCCAGTCCGGCACCGAGCAGATCACCAGGAAGCTGCTGGACACCATCGACATCGACCACGCCGCCCAGCAGGAACCAGGCCCCGGGACGGCTGCCGCCCGCCGGACCGCGGCCCGCCGGTGAGCGCCGAAGCAGCGCAGCCGCCGCTGCGGCCGCTGCCGATCCGGCCCGGGCCCGTCAGCGGCGAATCGACCTTTTCCTATATCCGCCGTCTCGCTGTCGCCAACCACCTGCGCCCGATGCACCTGCGCCGCTACCTCACCGACCCCGGCCCCGGCGGCGGCTTCCGGCTCAGCTGGCTTGCCGTCCTGGCCGGACGGCCCGTCGCCTCCTTGCAGCATGCGCTCGC
>WNFJ01051991.1_pt1 | contig 14739 bp, 16 predicted proteins | sample 5400461 | NCBI WGS metagenome assembly WNFJ01 (sample SAMN13153349, study PRJNA577476) | soil metagenome | isolation source: 115 cm saprolite on Douglas fir-dominated hillslope | place: USA:California | collected 2013-09-17 | reverse complement strand
CCTGGAGGTAGGCGTCGCCGATCCCCACGATCGTGCCATCGGGTCCCGTAGCGGTCGTGCCCGCGACATGGACGGTCGTCCCGACTCGCACGGCCCGCGAATACCCGACGATGGGTTCCCAGGGTGCCCCGCTCGAGATGTTGCGGCGTGTCATTGCGCGCTCCCTACCCGGCATCGAGTCGTAGATCGTGTTGCTCGGCAGGCCGCGCGGGATAGCGCAGCGCGCCTCCCGGCCCGAGCTCGGCGTGCGGGGACAGCTCGTGGCGGTGAAGCTCGCCTAGCCCGAGGATGTGGCCTACCCAATCCCCTTGCGCCACGAGCGCGTCGGCGATGAGGTGGCGATGGCACCGCCACGGTACGGCCTCAGCGCACAAGATGGCGGTGGGCGCGGTGCGGGCGCTCGCGGCGAGCCGCGCGAGGGCCGCTTGGAACGCGGCGGTCTCCATGTAGTCGGCGTAGCCTCGGAACCCGGCGCTCCGCCAGGCCGTGTTAGCCGAATCGCGGCGCGCCGACCGGCGTCCCCCGAGATCGGGCTCGTGGCGGTAGCCGAGGCCAGCGGCGGCGAGTCCCGCCGCCAGCGCCGCCTGGGCGAACTGGGGATGGCGCCGGGAGGCTGGGTAGCGCCGCACGTCGATCACGTGCGCGACGCGGTGCGCCGTGAGGAGCCCGACCAGCTCGGCGAGCCCGCGGGTCGAGTGCCCGATCGTGTAGATCACGCTACCGGCCAATATAGCGCGTGCCCTTGACGTGACCGCCGCCTCCCGGCACGCTGCAGGAGGTCATCTCGACGTTCGAGCGGTCGCACCGGTCGTTCGTCGAGCGCATCAGGAAGACGCCGGAGGCCGAGCTCAACAAGACCGTCAAGTTCTTCGTCGCTCCCAAGCAGATGGGTGATATGCGGAAGCTGGACGTGCTCTGCTTCATGCTGATGGACAGCGTGCACCACCGCGGCCAGCTGACGGTGTATCTCCGCATGGCGGACGGCAAGGTGCCCTCGATCTACGGCCCCTCGGCGGACGAGCCCTGGATGTAGAGTTTGCGCGCCAAAACCGGATAGAAAGCGGCATGGAGACGCGCTATGTTGACGGCGTGGCCCATGCCGCCGTCGTTTCCGACCTCAGCGCCGATCGCCGCTGGCGCATCGTGCTGGCGCGCGACCGCCGTTACGACGGTGCGTTCGTTTACGCGGTGCGCTCGACCGGGATCTACTGTCGCCCGTCCTGCGCCAGCCGGCGGCCGCGGCGCGAGCAGGTCGCGTTCTTCCCGCTGCCCGAAGTGGCCGAGCGCGCCGGCTTCCGGGCGTGCCGCCGCTGCCGTCCGAGTGCGGCGCGCGAGGCCGACCCCCGGCTGCCGCTCGTGCGGGAAGTCTGTCGCCTGATCGACGCCCGTCCCGATGTCCCGGCGCCCCTCGCGACGCTCGCGGCGCGGGTCGGCGCGGCGCCGCACCGGCTGCTCCGGGCGTTTCGCGGCGTGCTCGGGATCAGTCCGCGTCAGTACCGGGACGCCCGCCGGCTGGAGCGCTTGAAGACCGGCCTGCGGCAGCGGGGCCGCGTCAGCCCCGCGCTGTACGAGGCGGGCTACGGGTCGCCCAGCCGCGTGTACGAGCAGACGCACGCCCAGCTCGGTATGACGCCGGCGACCTACAGCCGCGGCGCCCCCGGCAAGCGGATCTTCTACACCGTGGTCTCCTGCCCGCTCGGCCGGTTGCTCGTGGCAGCGACCGATCGCGGCATCTGCCGCATTAGCCTGGGAGACCGCGCCGAGGACCTCGTGGCGGAGCTGCGCCAAGAGTTCCCCGCGGCCCAACTCCGTCGCGACCGCGGGGCGCTAGCGAGCTGGGTGAGTGCGATCCTCCGATACCTGGCCGGCCGCGCGCCGCAACTCGACCTGCCGCTCGACATCCGAGCCACCGCGTTCCAGCGGCGCGTGTGGGAGGCGCTTCGGGCGATCCCCTCTGGCGGCACGCGCTCTTACGCGGAGATCGCGCGCGCGATCGGGCGCCCGCGCGCCACGCGTGCCGTGGCGCGCGCTTGCGCAACCAATCCGGTCGCCCTGATCATTCCCTGCCACCGCGTGGTGCGAGCCGACGGGGGGCTGGGCGGGTACCGCTGGGGGGTCGAGCGCAAGCGTGCCCTACTCGAGCGGGAGCGAGCCCAGGGGAGGAGGAAGCAGAGCCCCCGGCGTTGCTGGGTGAGGGCGCGGACCCTAGGTTGCTGCGCATGCGTGACTCGAGGCCGACCGCGCAGCGGCGCGGCAGGGGCCGGGGTTCCCCGACTTCCAGCGTGATGAAGGTCGCGCCCCCCGGTGCCTGAGCGGGTCCCAGTCGTGGTGGTGGGCGCGGGACCCGCGGGGCTCGCGGCCTCGCAGCAGCTCGGGCAGCGGCGCATCGCGCACCGCGTGCTCGAGCGTGGCGACACGGTGGGCTACAGCTGGGCGAACCTGTACGACAGCCTTACGCTGCACACGGGGAAGCACATGTCTCACCTCCCCGGCCTCCCCTTCCCCCCATCCGCTCCCGTCTTCCTACCGCGTCGCGAATTCTGGGAGTATTTGCGGCACTACGCCCGCACATTTGGGTTGCCGATCGAGACCAACTGCGCGGTCGAGCAGATCACGCGGGCCAACGGCGGGTGGCGGCTGCGCACCAGCCACGGCCCCATCGACCCTGACGTCGTGGTGGTCGCGACGGGAATCGCAGCCAACCCAAAGACCCCACACTTCCCCGGCCAAGAGGGCTTCCGGGGCCAGATCATTCACAGTGTGGCATACCGTCACCCCGCCCCCTTCATAGGCCGCCGCGTGCTGGTCGTGGGCGTCGGGAACTCGGGTGCGGAAATCGGGAGCGAGATCGCGCGCGCCGGGGGCCGGGTAACGATGGCCGTCCGCTCGGGGGCCAACGTCATTCCGCTCACGCTCGCCGGGGTGCCGATCCAGTACATCGCGCATTGGGTGCGCAAGCTGCCGCGCCCGGCGCAGGAAGCCGCGGTCGCGTTGGTCCGGCTCGCAACCGAGCTGCGGCGTGGCCGACCGCCGCTCCCCCGGCCGCCGCACAGTCCCCTCGACGCCATTCCCGTGATCGGCTTCGATCTGGTGGACGCGATCCGCGCGGGACTAGTCGACGTGCGCGCCGGCCTCGCCGCGCTGACGCCCGGCGGCGCGCGCTTCACCGACGGGACCGACGGCCCCTTCGACGCGATCATTCTCGCCACGGGGTTCGCCGCCGCAGTCGGCCCGCTCGGCCCGCTGATCCAACTCGACCCGCGGGGCTTCGCGCGACGGCGCGAACGCGTCGTGAGTCTCGATCAGCCCGGGCTCTACTTCGTGGGTCACAATTATGACGCCACGGGCGGGCTCTACAACATTCAGCGCGACGCGCGGCTGGCCGCGAAACTCATCGCAGGGCAACTGGCCCGGGCCTGACGCCTGGATGGCCGCCCGGCAGCGCGTCAGCCGAGAGGAGGAAACGGGGAGGACGGGATGGCTGGCCGCGCCGCAGGAAACCCTCGGCAAGCGGCCGGCCAGCGCGACGGACCGGGCCGCGCGACCCTAGCGCGCCACCGCCGGTGGCGGACCCGGCTCGAGCGCGCGCTCGATCCGCTGCGCGAAGACGCGCGCCCCTGCCGGCGCCATCCGGGTGGCGTCCCCTTTCAGCTCGTAGCTATCCGTGAGCACCGCCTTGCCCCCGGCCACGTCGAGGAGTTCGGCCACGAACACCCACACGAGGTTGCTCGTCTTCGTGATTCTGCCGAGGGCCAGCCACGGCGCGCCGAGCTCGCGGGCGACGGCGAGACCGCAGGCGTTGTCGCACGGGTTACCGTCCGCCTCGCGCGCTGCGACCGCCGCCGCGAGCCGCGCCGAGTCAATCATGGCGACGCGATCGGAGGCCTGGAGGGCGCTGCGCAGCGCGCCGGTGGCGGCGGCTACGACGGCCGTATCCCCCGCCTGGAGCACGTTGGCGTGCTCGCCGTCGAATCGCAGGTTGAGCACGGCGATCGCCGGCCGGGAGCCGCTGCCCTGCGCGGCGAGGGGAGGCGCGGCGAGACTCAGGACGAGGTACCAGCGAGAATGTGCACGCACGGCAAGCTCCTATCGTGGCAGCGTCGGATCGGCGGTAATCTAGAGGCTTCCCAAATCGGACAGCAATGACGGCCGCCCGCTCGTCCCCCCGTGATCAACGCGCCGCGGTGATCGCGGGGTTCCTCGGCTGGACACTCGACGCGTTCGACTTCTTCCTCGTGGTCATGACGCTCACCGCGATCGGGCGGGAGTTCGGCCGCTCCGATAGCACGATCGCCTTCTCGCTCCTGCTCACCCTGTTGTTCCGGCCGGTGGGCGCGTTCGTCTTCGGCCTGCTCGCGGACCGCTACGGGCGCAAGCTTCCCCTGATGCTCGATATCGTGTTCTACTCGGTGATCGAGGTCCTGTCGGGACTAGCCCCGAACTACACGAGCTTCCTCGTGCTGCGCGCGCTGTTCGGGATCGGCATGGGCGCGGAGTGGGGCGTGGGCGCCTCGTTGGTGATGGAGAAGGTGGCCCCACGGTGGCGCGGCGTCGTGTCGGGACTGCTCCAGGAGGGCTATGCGGTCGGCTACCTGCTCGCGGCGCTGTGTTACGCCTTCGTGTTTCCCCACTGGGGCTGGCGGCCGCTGTTCTTCCTTGGCGGGGCGCCGGCGCTGCTCGCGTTGTTCGTCCGCGCGCGGGTCGAGGAATCGGAGGTGTGGCGGACCACGCGCCAGGAGAGCTGGGCGGGCCTCGGCCGCGCCATCCGGGACAATCTGGGATTATTCCTTTACCTGACCGCCCTCATGTGGATGATGAACCTGGTCTCCCACGGCACGCAGGACCTCTACCCGACCTTCCTGGAGCGCTACTGGGGATTCGGCTTCGGGCGCCGCGTAGCGCTCACCGCCTTCTCGATGGTGGGCGCCGTCATGGGTGGCATCGTGTGCGGCCTCTATTCGAGCCGCCTCGGCAGGCGGCGTACGATCGCCATGGCCCTGGTTGGGGCGATCGCCGTGATTCCGGCGTGGGCGTTCGCCCCTTCGCTCGCGGTGCTCGTCGCCGGCACCTTTCTCATGCAGGCGTTCGTCCAGGGCGCCTGGGGCGTGATCCCGGCGCACATCACGGAGCTGTCGCCCGACTCCGTGCGCGGCTTCCTGCCCGGCTTCGCTTACCAGTGCGGGGCGGCGCTGGCGGGGGCCATCCCCTATCTCGAGGCGCGGTTGGCCGAGCGTCTGAACTACGGCTGGGCGATGGCCCTGATCGCCGCGACGGTATGCGCGCTGGGCGTCGGGGTCACGGCGCTCGGGCCCGAGCGTCGCGGTGTCGCGTTCGGGCGCACGGGCCTCTAGCTCGCCGCGAGGCGCCACGGTATCCTGCTACCATGAGCCCGTTCGTGAAGGCGACCGAGGCGTACCAGCAGGGCCAGCGGACCCTGCCCCGCGAGTACTACACGGCGCCCGAGATCTACGCCGAAGAGCGGGATCGCATCTTCGAGCGCCGCTGGCTCTGCGCTGGGCGCGCGGCGGAGCTCGCGCGTCCGGGCGACTTCGTGGTGCGCAGCGTCGCGGGCGAGAGCGTGATCCTGGTCCGCGGGCCGGACGCTCAGGTGCGGGCGTTCTACAACGTGTGCCGTCACCGGGGCACGCGGCTGTGCGAGGCCCCGCAGGGGCGCCTCTCCGAGACGATCCAGTGCCCCTACCACGCGTGGACCTACGCGCTGGACGGGGCGCTGATCGGCGCGCCGCACATGAACGAGGTCGTGGGGTTCGACAAGGGCGACTACCCGCTCCACGCGGTCGCGCTGGACACGTGGGAGGGGTTCCTGTTCGTCAACCTCGCGCGCGACCCCGAGCCGCTCGCCGCCGCGTTCGCGCCGCTGTGGGAGCGGTTCCGCCGCTTCAACCTAGCCCAGCTCCGCTCGGCGGCGCGGCGGGAGTATGCGGTGGGCGCCAATTGGAAGCTCGTGTTCCAGAATTACTCCGAATGTCTGCACTGCCCCGTCATTCATCCCGGCCTGGCCAAGCTGACGCCGTACACGAGCGGCGCAAACGATTTATTCGACGGCCCCTACCTCGGCGGCTTCATGGTCATCACCGCCCCGGGCGGCAGCCTGACCATGAGCGGCCGCGCCTGCAGCGCCCCGGTCGGCGCGCTGCCGGCCGAAGATCTGAACCGCGTCTACTTCTACTCGATCTTCCCCACCCTGCTCTTGTCGCTGCACCCGGACTACGTGATGGCTCACACGCTCCGGCCCGAGGGCCCCGACCGGACGCTGATCTCCTGCGAGTGGCTGTTCCATCCCGATTCGTTTGACGATCCGGGCTTCGATCCCGACGACGCCGTGCGGTTCTGGGACGAGACGAATCGTCAGGACTGGCACATCTGCGAACAGGCGTACGCCGGGATTGCCTCCCGGGCGTACGTGCCGGGGCCCTACTCCCCTCGCGAGGGGATCTCGGCCGCGTGGGACCGGGAGTACCTGCGGGCCCTGGGACACGCGCGCTAGGGCGGTCGTGCTGCAGCCGTCGACCGCGCTCGGTGCGTCGCCAGCGGTGGTGGTCGTCCCCGGCGCAGGCCCGCGCGAGCGCGATCGCGTCGCGGTTCGGGCCGCAAAAGCGGATAGCGCGGCGCGGGGCCGACCGCGCATGTTGCGGCACAAAGGAGGCCACTATGTCCGCAACATTGGAAGCGGCGTTTCAGACCGCCGTGATCGAGTACACGATTGTCGACTCGCCCGTCGGGCGACTGTTGATTGGCGCGACGCCTCGCGGTCTCGCGGCCGTGCGACTGGGCGACTCCGACCCCCAGCTCGAAGCGGAACTGCAGCACGACTATCCCGGCGCCGAGGTGCGACGGGATAGCGCGCCGTTAGCGCGCTCGGTGAACGCCCTGCTCCGCCATCTTGACGGCGCCCCGCTCGCGCTCTCAACGGGGCTCGACGTGCCTGCCACGCCGTTCCAGCGGCGCGTCTGGCACGCGCTGCGCGCCATCCCCTACGGCGCCACCAGCAGCTACGGCGAGATCGCGCGCGTCGGGGGGCGACCTGAGGCCGCCCGCGCCGTGGCGCGGGCCTGCGCTGCCAATCCGCTGGCGCTCGTGACCCCCTGTCACCGGGTGATTCGCGGCGACGGCGAGCCGGGAGGATACCGCTGGGGCGCGCGCCGCAAGCGCCTGCTCCTCGAGCGCGAGGGAGCCGCCGTCCGGGCGGCGGAGCGCCGGGGGATGCGGGCCTAGTTAGCCGGGCTCGACGAGCGGCCTCGCACGACCGCGACGGCGCGGCGCCGCCTGCCACGCGGCGCCGCGCGGGAAGCGCTAAACTTGAACCGGCGTGCCGCCCCTATTCATCCCGCTCCCGGAGCTCAGCGTGACCGAAGCCGCGCAGGACCGTCGGATCGACTACATCGAGTTCCCGGTGACCGACCTCGCCGCCGCGAAACGCTTCTACGCGGCGGTGTTTGGCTGGAAGTTCGAGGACTACGGTCCGGAGTACGCGAGCTTCCACGATGGTCGCCTGAGCGGCGGTTTTCGGCAGGAAGCGCAGATCGTGGGCGGCGGCCCGCTCGTCGTGCTGTACGCCACCGACTTAGCCGCGGTCGAGGCTCAGGTCAAACGAGCCGGCGGCCGCATCGTGCGGGAGACGTTCGAGTTCCCGGGGGGTCGGCGCTTCCACTTCACGGACGCCAGCGGCAACGAACTCGCCGTCTGGACGGACCGCTAACGGCGCGTGCTTCCGCACGCTGCGGCCACCGTGTAGCTTCGCGGTCCCCCCCTTAGCGTTCCGCGAGGCCCCGCATGCCGCTCGCTGAGGTCGTGCTGCCCGAATTCGATCAGGAGATGGCTTCCACCCGCCGCGCGCTGGAGCGGGTGCCCGAGGGCCAGTTCGCCTGGCAGCCGCACCCCAAGTCGATGACGCTCGGCCGGCTCGCGACCCTGATCGCCGAGCTGCCGTTCTGGGCGGTGAACGCGCTGACGAAGGACGAGTCCGATTTCGCGCCCCCGGGAGCCCCACCCTTTCAACCCCGGACGCTCGAGAGCCGGGCGCGCATCCTGGCGCTGTTCGACCAGAACGTTCAAGCGGCGCGTCGGGCGATCGCGGCGACCTCGGATGCGGACCTCGCCAAGCCCTGCGCGCTCAAGTCCGGCGGCCAGGTCGTGTGGACCAAGAGCACGTGCGACGTGTACCGCAGCACCGTGATCAATCATCTCGTGCATGACCGGGGGCAGCTCACCGTGTACCTGCGGCTGCACGACGTGCCGGTGCCTGTCCTCTACGGCCCCACGGCCGACGAGCGCGGGGCGTAGTGGCGTCCTGGGAGCAACGGATCTCGGCGCCGTTGCGGCGGCTGCGACTCGACAGCGTCCGCAACAAGGTGCTGGTCTTCGCCGTGCTGGCCACGCTGATCCCGTCGCTCAGCACGGCGTGGGTCTCCTACGTGCAAAACAAACGCTCCCTCACCGAGAAGATCGCCGGGGAGCTGCAGGGCGTAGCCTCGCAGACCGCACGTGAAATGGATCTCTGGGTGAAGGAGCGGTTGTACGACCTCCGGGTGTTCGCGAGCTCGTACGAAGTCACGGAGAACTTGGAGCGGATGCCGCAGGGGGGCGGTGCGGCCGTCGCCGCGAACCGGGCCCTGCGACGGCTCACCGACTATCTCAACTCGGTACGCGAGCGTTTCGCCGACTACGCCGAGCTGCTCGTGGTCGATCCGCAGGGGCGGGTGGTCGCCACGACCGCCAAGCCGGCCCGCGCCGTGCGGCTGCCGCCGGACTGGCGGACCCAGCTGCGAACGCAGAACGCCGTGCTCGGCGACGCCTATCGAGACGCGGCGACGCCGGACGCCGTCGTGGTGCTCGCGGTCCCAATCTACGCGGCGCGCGGACGCCTGCTCGGGGCCCTGACCGCGAAACTGCGGGTGCCCGCCGTACGGGACGTGCTCGCCCGGTTCGCGGCCGGTGAGCCGGTGCGGGTGTATCTGCTGACCCCCGATGGCCAGTTGATCGCGAGCTCCCAGCGCGACCCGGCCGCTTTCATGAAGCCGGTGGTGGACGCGCCGACGCTGCGCCGGCTCGGCCAGCACCCGAAGGAGGCGGTCGAGTATCAGGGGCTGGACGGCACGTCGGCGGTGGGAGTGCTCCGGCCGGTGTCGGCGCTGCGCTGGGCGGTGTTGGCGAGGATGGCCGCGGGCGATGCCTACGGCCAGATCATCCATCTGCGCAACGTCACGCTGCTCATCGTCGCGGGGTTGCTCGTGGGCGTGGGGCTGCTCGCCTACTTCCTCGGCCTCCTCATCACACGGCCGTTGGACCGGTTGACCGACGGCGCGGCCAAAGTCGCGGCGGGCGATCTCGCGGTGGATCTACCCGTGCTGGGCGGCGGGGAGCTCGGCTATCTCACGGCGGCCTTCAACGACATGGTGACACGGCTGCGCGAGGGCCGCCGCGAGCTCGAGCGGCTATCCGTGACCGACGACCTCACCGGCCTCTTCAACCGTCGGCACCTGATGGAGACGCTCGCCAATGAGGTGCGTCGCTCGCGCCGGCTCAAGCACACGTTCGCGCTTCTCATGGCCGACGTGGACCGCTTCAAGGAGTATAACGACGCGCATGGTCACCTCGCGGGCGACGCGGCGCTGACTCGAATCGCGACCATCGTGCGCGAAAGCACGCGGGATGTCGACTGCGCGGCGCGCTACGGCGGCGAGGAGTTCGTGGCCTTGATGCCGGAGACCACCGCGGAGGGCGGGGTCGAAATCGCCGAGCGGATTCGCGAGCGGCTCGCGGCCGATCCCGTGATCGGGGGCCACCTCACCTTCAGCATCGGGGTCGCAGCCTTCCCGAGGGATGGCGCGAGCCCCGAGTCGCTGATGGCGAGCGCGGACGCAGCGTTGTACCAGGCGAAGCACGAGGGCCGCAACCGCGTAGTGCGAGCGGCGGCCCCTCAGGCGACCGCGCAGCGCCCGCGGCGCTAGCGCGCCCCGTCGGCCCGCCGGCCGACCAGGGTGAGATACATCCAGCCGCTGCGCCCGTTCTCTGCCGCGACCCGTACCCATTGATCGGTCGCCGCATACGCGACGAGCGCGGTCCCCGGCTCGACGGTGGCGAGGACCGCGTAGCCCGTGCCCGGTCCTTCCCGGAGGTTGCCGCGCGCCACTGCCTGCAGCGGGACCGGGGCCGCGAATGGCGTCTCCCCGGGGCGTAGCGGCGCGCGCGCGGCATCGCCGACACGTGCTTTGCCGACTCCTGCCACGCTCTTGGCCTGGTTGGCGAGATAGAGCGCGCCGGCGTAGTTCTGTTTCCCGAACTCCGCGGTGCCTTCCTGCAGCAGGCTCGTCGCCTGGGCGAGGTCCGGACCCGGCTGTTGGCCTGCGGTGGCGCGAAGCGACTGCAGCGCGATTTCCGCTTCGGCGAGCGCCGAGGCGGCTTCGGCCCGGCTCGCCACCGTCTGGAGCTTCGCCATGGCGCGCACCACCTCCTGACGCGCCTCGTCGAGGCGGGCCTGCAGATCGGCCACCTGCGCGTCCCGCTCGAGGAGCCGCAGCTCGAGGCGGGCGACGCGCTGCTCGAGCAGCGTATCGCGGGCGGTGCCGGCGGCCGACAGCCCGCTGCCGGAATGCGACGTACCGCTCGACCGCTTCACCGGCGCGGGCGCGGCCTCCGGGGTACTGCGCGGACAGGCGCCGAGCGCCACCCCGAGAGCCGGGAGCAGCACGAGCGAGAGGCGCACGCGCTTCAGGAGCGTCGCAGGCATGGGAGCGTTGGGCCCAAAGGTGGCACGCGTGGCAGCGCTGATCCGCGGCGGGGCTGGGGGAGGCCGGCGAGCGGGCGGCGCCGGAGGGCCCGCCCGTTGCGGCGGGCCCGCGCCAGGCGCTAGCGGCTCAGCCAGCCGCCTCGCGGCTCTCGGCCTGGTGCTGCATCGGCTCGTGGGCCTGAGCGCTGACCCAGACACCCGGGTGCGGGATGGTCACGACGAAGCTTTCGGTGACCCGCAGCGGGCGCGCGGTGTAGGCGGCGAGGGCATCGCGTCGCTCCGGGGGCAGCACCGCGGGCGAGCGCAGTGGCAGCGCGATGGCGGACCCGACTCGGCCGACCACCTCGTTCTCGACCACATCGGTGAGCGGCCGCGCCATGGGGTCGCGCAGCTTCGAGAGCGCGACATGCCGCGCGGCGGGATCGCCGACAGCGATGATGGCCGTCGAGTAGTAGAGGAGGTTCGCCTCGACGTGCTCCAACAGTCGCCCCGCGGACGCCCCGGCCGCGGCTTCACTGCTGCCGAGCAGGCGGTCCAACTCGGGCAGTAGACTGCGGTCGAGCAGTGTGCGGCGAAAGATGTAGCCGAAGCGGCGGACGACCTCCGGGGTCGCCACGTTAGGCAGTCGAAACGGCACGAAGATGACGGGGCGGACGCGCGGGCTCCGCACCATCACTTTGAAGCGCTCCAGCGGCTCGAAGAAGTGGAACGTGACGAGGCGGTCCCGACTGGTATTGCGAACGGTGCGGATCGCCCCGCCCGCGGGCGTATCGGCCTCGGCGTCGACGACGCCGAGCGGTCGCCGCCGCAGCCCCTGACTCATGCGCTCCGTGCGGTCCCGGATCATGTGGACGGTGTCCGCCGCCGCCGCCTCGAGGTCGGGCTCCGTGAGGGTGAGCGGGTCGAGCTGCAGCTCGGGCCGCAATGCGGTGACCAGATCGCCGAGCATCGAGGTGCCGACCAGGCGCGCGAGGATTTGCAGCGGGCGTTCCCGCCCTTCCACCTCGCGCCGCCAGCGGCCGTCGAGCACCGCGAGCTTCGCTTCGTCTCCGGGAGTGAGCGACACACTGTAGAGCAGCTCGCCCCACAACACGCCGAGTGACTGCCAGTATTCCTCCACATCGATCAGCACTCCATAGCGCATTCCCGTGGGGCTCTCGGCGGGGGCCGAGAAAAAATCCGCCACGGTCTCGCGCGGCGCCGCGGCACCGGTCGCGCGGTCGCCGAACATCGCCAAGCGCTGAAAGTAGAGGACGTGTCCGGGGACCTCCGGCTGCTCGGTCGGCCGCGGCGGCGGCGGAGCCGCCTCACGCTCGCCCCGCTCACCGCGCTCACTCCACTCGCCCCGCTCGCCGCCCGTGGCGACGGTCGGAGGCAACTGTGTCGGCGCGGCGAGCGGTGTCGGACCCTCGCCCAGCGTCGCCGGGTTCAGTTCGATCGGGTCTTCGTTGCGCAGCCCGACGCGCAGCCGCAGCTTCGCCGTGTCGCGTCGCGGGATGGCCACGATTCCCTCGGGGTCGCTCACCCAATACCCCGCCGGGTTGCCGGCCGCGTCGAGCACGGTCACGGGCACGCCCTGCGCGGGCTTGCCCGTGTCCTGATGCACGATCTGGAAGATCCAGACGTCCTTCGCGTCGGCTGGCATAGGGGGCACCAATATGCAACGCGCGGGGCGTTGCGAACAACACAGCGGGCTAAGTGGTTGCGGCGCTGCGAGCTATCGCAGGTCGAACATGAAGTGGTGCATGTAGTCGATGGTGGCTTGCTGCTCGTTGACCTGAAAAGCCAGGACGTCCCCGATGGTAACGACGCCGCTTAGCCGCTCCCCGTCCACGACCGGGAGATGGCGGATGCGCTTTGTCGTCATCATGGCCGCGCATTCATCGATGCTCGTCTCCGGGGCACAGGCGATGACGGGGGTCGTCATCACGTCCGCTACTCGAGTGGTCGCGGGGTCCCGCCCCTGCGAGACGACCCGCCGCAGGATGTCGCGCTCGGTGAAGATGCCGGTGGGGCGATCGCCCTCGATCACGACCAATCCCCCGATGCCGCGGTCGTTCATGAGCTGAGCGGCGCGGAGCGCGGTTTCCTTCGGCGCCACCGTGATCACGTCGCTGCCCTTCTTAGCGAGGATGTCGCGCACGGTCGGCATGTCCGGTCTCCAAGGGGGAGGTGCTTCGATAGTAGCGCGCGGCGGACCGGGACGCCAATCCCCACCGCCCATCTGGAAGACGCGCGGGCGCGCCCTATCCTCGCTCCGGCCGTTCCCGTGGTGCCGAAACACTCCGCCACGGCCGGTCGCCAGAGGGGCCATTTTGCGGCGCCACCGCCTCCGGCGTTATCGTGACCTCCGCCATCGCTCCGGGATCGCGGATGCGACGCGCCACCTCTGGTTCATTTTCGGCACCGTCCTGCTCGACATGCTGGCGCTCGGAATCATCGCGCCGGTGTTACCGAAGCTCGTCATCCAGCTCGAAGGCGGCAACGAGACGAGCGCCGCAGGGCTGTACGGCGTGTTCGGGACCGTCTGGGCGGCGATGCAGTTCCTGTTCGCGCCGGTACTGGGCGCGCTGTCGGACCGCGTCGGGCGCCGCCCCGTGATCCTGCTGTCGTGCCTCGGCCTCGGGTTCGACTACGTCGTCATGGCGCTCGCGCCCACGGTCGGATGGCTGTTCCTCGGCCGCGTGCTGTCGGGGATCACGGCGTCGAGCTTCGCCACGTCGTTCGCGTATATCGCGGACGTCACCGAGCCAGATCAGCGCGCGGGGCGGTTCGGCCTGTTGGGGGCGGCGTTCGGAGTCGGGTTTATCCTCGGCCCGGCGGTGAGCGGTTTGTTGGGCGGGATCGGCCTGCGCGCGGCGTTCTGGGCAGCGGGGGCGCTCAGCTTCATTGGTGCGGCATATGGCTGGTTCGTGCTTCCCGAGTCACTGCCCGCGGCGCGGCGGGCGCCGTTGGCATGGCGTCGCGCCAATCCGCTGGGCTCACTCACGCTGTTGCGGGCCCACCACGCGTTACTCGGCCTCGCGCTCGTGGCGTTCCTGTACCGCGTCGCGCACGACGCGCTGCCCACAAATGTTCGTACTCTACGGCGACTATCGGTTCGGCTGGAGCGCGCGTACCGTGGGCTTCGCGCTCGCTCTGGTCGGGGTCGCGTCGATGATCGTGCAAGGCGGCCTCGTGGGCCTGGCGGTACGGCGCCTCGGGGAGGCGCGCGCCCTGGTGGCCGGCCTCCTCTGCGGTGCCGTCGCGTTCATTATCTACGGGTTGGCGCCGCGAGGGTCGGTGTTCCTACTCGGGATTCCGGTAGGCGCGCTGTCCGGCCTCGCCTATCCGGCGCTGCAGGGATTGATGACGCGACGCGTCGGGCCCGACGAGCAGGGCCGGTTACAAGGGGCGGTCGCGAGCATCATGGGGATCGCCGGTGTGATCGCGCCCATACTGTTCACGCAGGTGTTCGCCGCGGCGATCGGGAAGTTCCACGGGCTGGGGCTGTCCGGCGCACCGTTCCTACTCGCTGCCCTGCTGCTCGTGGTCGCCGTCGCGGCCGTGCGGCACGAGTTGGGTGGAGCACCGGACGCGTTGAGGAAGGAGACCCCCGGGGGTACATTTCGCGCGCCAGCCCAGGAGCCCCAGAGGTAGTGGGGGCGCCGGCTGGGGGAAGGCGTCGAGTGGATGTGGGCGCCCCTGCATCGAGTACTCGGGACGTAGCGCAGTCCGGTAGCGCACCTGAATGGGGTTCAGGGGGTCGCGGGTTCAAATCCCGCCGTCCCGACTGAGTGAAGATGAAGCCTCACAGCGACTTCTGCTGTGGGGCTTTTTCTTCGGCTGCACCCCGTGTTGTGAGTTTTGTTGTGAGTCCGACTCAGCAGCTCACAATCCGCTGCGTCGGATCGTGCACGTGCCGTCGTTGACAACTGGTGTCACAACCGAATGTTGCATGCCGTAGTTGTTCGCCGACGCGGTGATGCGGGGCTAACTTCGTACCTCCT
>WNFJ01357562.1_pt2 | contig 14741 bp, 8 predicted proteins | sample 5400461 | NCBI WGS metagenome assembly WNFJ01 (sample SAMN13153349, study PRJNA577476) | soil metagenome | isolation source: 115 cm saprolite on Douglas fir-dominated hillslope | place: USA:California | collected 2013-09-17 | reverse complement strand
ATCGAAGCGTTGGAGCAGCGCGACACGGAGTTGGCCGAACGGCTCACGCGGCAGCACACCCTCGACCTCGCGGTGCACGTCGATCGCAACTGCGATTTCCTGGATTAGCACTCCCCGGCCCGGCGGCTGAACGTCGGCGCGGCGAGCGCCCCTGGACCCGCGCAGATACCGTGGACTGCCGATCCCCGCGCTGACCCCTCGCCCTGCGAGTCCGCTCAGCGGCCGGGGGCTAGAAATTGCCAATGAAATCCGTGACACATGAGAGAAATCACACGCCTGGTTAGATTAAATCATTAGGGAAAAAAGACTCTGATATATAATATATCTGTGTCGCGATTGCTCATGAGAGCAACGCGTTGGAAGGTCCATCTAGGTAACTAACGATTGTGACGCACCAAAATGGTGCTTAACTGGGAAGTATTAATGCAAACATTCGCACTTGTTGTATTGACCGTTGTCGGTGTCGCGCTGGTTTTTGGGTTGCCTGCCGCGTTCTATCTATCGCTGCCGGCGTCGATGTTGGAGCGTGCAGGACGTCATGGCCGCTTTGCGGGCCTCGGGACGCGGGATGGAATGGGCCAAACCCCGTCCGGCCGCGCGGCGGTGTCCAAGTTCAATACCCTGCTCGGGCAATCCGCCTAGGGCAATGCGCCCTGGGGCAACCGGTCCAGGGCGATTGACGTGAAGTTAGGCGCCCCATTGGCCAAGCGTCGGCGCGGCGCGGGCGCTCTGCTGGCCTTGCAGAGACTGCGGAGCGGCGGCTTCCGGCACTCCGCCGGATAGCGCACTCGGCGCAACGGCCCTGATCCCGCTCAGGGTGTCGGGGTCCGAAATTGCGGATTGCATCAGGGCTCCATCCATCCATACGGGCGTTCGGGACTCGATGCGCAGATAGATTCGCCCGGTCGCCCGGTCGGCGAAATTGACCACCGGAAATCCGTCCATGCAGCGTCGCAGGAATCCGGTGTTGTGCGCAGGCTCGAGCAACCTGCGATCCGCATAGAGGGATTCGGGTGCTGGGGCATCGACGTTGACGCGTCCGTACCGCTGGATGTCCAGCATCCCTTTGGCGTCCAGCACATTGAACGTGTGGTTGTCGCCGAAGGCAACGGTTCGCGGACGCTCTCCCAGGGGCACCGTGTTGTCCAGAAACTCGAATTGAATGCGCTTGTCGCTGCGGCGGACCCACGTGAAGAACACATCGGGGATCCCCGTGTACGCCTCCACGGCGTGCGCCAGCGTGTCGTCCACGGCTTTGTAGCGGCCGAACTCGAGGCCGCGCTTCCAGGCCCGCTCGACCAACAATTCGGGCGGCGTGATCACGAAGAACAAGTAGACCGTCTGGCCGAAGCGCGTCAACAGATTGCTGCCCGCCTCGTCCGAATCCGGCGCAAAGCTGTCAAAACGAAACCGATCGATCAGCAGGTGCGTCATGTCGCCGCGCCGGTGTTTGCGCGCCATGTAGCGGTCGAGTTTCTGGTCGACGATCTGCAGTTCCTCGGCGGTGAACGCTCCTGCATATTTGTAAGCCGTACCGAGCACCCCGTAGTCGAGGAGCTGTTTGCGCCAGATGTCCGGACTGATCAGCGCGAAATCACTCCATCGCACCCCGATGTCGCCCGCCAGTTTTTTCTGCAGGGGCCGCAGCGTGCTCTTGCCCGATGCCGACGGGCCTTTGGTGTTGATGACGACCGGCCGCTCCTGCCGCGGCAGCAGGGGATAGCCTTCGCTGCGTGACGCGCGCAGCAGCATGGGTTCGATCGTCCGGCCGATGGAATCGCTGCCGTATTCGTTGCACGCCATATTGGTCGCCACCGACGCGATGAGCTCTCGCGTGCCCCACGCGTGACCTTGAGTCGCAAACAGCGCCGACATCACTCGCGCGAGCGTGCGATACACGATTTTCTGCCGCGGATCTACACTCGAGCCCGCGAGCCGCTCGCATTCGGCGATCTGGCGCGGGCCCCAGCCGCGGTCGACCGGAATCGGCGCCGCGCGGCGGCGCCGCGCGATGCGTGCAAACAGCCGGGATCCCGGCCGCTTCGTGGCGGAGTCGAGCGGAGAATGTTCGGGCATTACGCCCGCCAGGGCGGCATCCATCGCATCGCGCAGCTCACGCCGGGCGCGCTCATACACCGCGGCGATCGCATCCGTCTCCGGAAGGAGATGTCGCTCGAACAAGAGGCTCGCAATCTCGCGAAAGTTGATCCCTAAGTCGCCGATTAGGGTGCCGTCAGGCACGGCGAAGTCGGCGGTGACGCGTATGAGAAGCTCGTGCAGGGCGAGTCTTTGCGGCCGAAAGGCGACCAGCTCGCTCGGCGAGAAACCGGTGAGACCGTGCATCTCACTGACCGCGGCAATGCTGGTGAAGACATTCTCGGGCCGAAAGATCGTCGACAGGTGCAGCAGCTCCCGGGGGATTTGCGACTGAATGCCCGGGTTCCATGGCCCGTGCACCGGCGAGCCGTCGGCGGTATTCATGCGCCGCCCGGGGTCTTTGCATTCACGTTTCGCATGCTGGAGATCATACCCATCCCGCCGGCGCCCGGCGGAACCTCATAGTTGAGACGCAATTCGCTGTCTTGCGCCCCATCGTGTGATGCATTCGCCACCTGTGAGGATGTCCACATACCAAAATACGCCGATAAATTGACTGTCGGCGCGGGCGCGCTCGACCAAGAAGACCGCGGCGGGAATTCCAGGCCAATGACCTTACGAACCATCGGAAGAACGCTCGCGGGGCAGGCACAGGCCCCGGCCGCCGCGCGGGCCGCCGAAGCCGTGCCGCCGGCGCCGGACCCCCGCGCCATATCAGCGGGAGCCCTGCTCGACGGCGCACCGGTCGCCATTTATCACGCGGACGCGGCCGGGAACATGGTTTATAGCAACGCCGAGTACCGCCGCATATTCGGGCTCGAGCCCGTGCATAGTCCCGACGATTGGGCCCGTCGTGTGCATCCTGACGATCGGGCGCGCATGCAGCAGGCCTGGGCGGATTTCTGCCGCCAGCCCGGCCCCTGCCGATTCGCCTATCGCACCCTGGATGACGGCGAGGTTCGCCATTTTTCGGAGCAGGTGGTCGCCGCGGACGGCGTCTCCGGCTGGATCGGCACGATTACCGACGTCACGGATCTGGTCAACGCCCGCGATCACCTGCGAAAGGCGGAAAGCATGTTCCGCAATACCTTCGACCAGGCACCGATCGGCGTTGCCCACGCGGATCGCCGCGGCAGACTGCTGCGCTACAACCACGCGTTCTCCACGATGCTGGGATTCGACTCCGGCGAACTCGCGGACATGACCATCGGCGACCTCACGCACCGCGACGATATCGCACGCGTATCGGCCGAACTCGAGCGCCTGTGGAGCGGCGAGGTCCAATCCGTCGATCTCGAAAAACGCCACGTCCGCAAGGACGGGAGCTTCCACTGGGTTCGGATAACGACGGCGCTGGTTCGCGAAGGCGACGGCAAGCCCGAGTACTCGGTCGAGTTCCTGCGCGACATCAGCGCCCGCAAGGAATCGGCGGAAGAGCTCGAACGGGTGCACAAGCAACTCATGATCGCTTCGCGCCAGGCAGGCATGGCCGAAGTCGCGACCAATGTGCTGCACAATGTCGGCAATATCTTGAACAGCGTCAATATCTCGGCCAGCCTCGTGACCGAGCGCGTCAAGCAGTCGAAAGCTCCGGGGATATCCCGCCTCGCCGCGCTGCTTCAGGAGAAAGGCACGGCGGTCGGCGAATTCCTCGCCAGTGACGAGCGCGGCAAGCGCATACCGGAGTACCTGACCTCGCTCGGCGAACAGCTCGTGAGCGATCAGAAAATGGCGCTCGAAGAGCTCGCATCGCTGCGCGACAACCTGGAACACATCAAGGACACGGTGGCGATGCAGCAGAGCTACGCCAAGCTGTGCGGCGTGACCGAAACCGTCGCGGTGGCCGATCTGGTGGAGGACAGCCTGCGCTTGAACGCCGGCGCCTTCGTACGTCACGGCGTGACGCTGCGCCGCGAATTCAACGAGGTGCCGCCGATCACCGTCGATAAGCACAAGGTGTTGCAGATTCTGGTGAATCTCGTGCGCAACGCCAAGTATGCGTGCGATGAATCGGGCAGGGCCGACAAGCTTCTCACCCTGCGCATAGAAGGCGCGCCGGCCGGTGTGCGCATTTGCGTCATCGACAATGGCGTGGGAATTCCCGCGGAAAACATGTCCCGGATATTCACGCACGGCTTCACGACTCGCGTGGACGGGCACGGCTTCGGCTTGCACAGCGGGGCGCTCGCGGCCCAGGAGCTCGGCGGCTCGCTGCTCGTGACGAGCGACGGGCCGGGATGCGGCGCGACATTCATGCTCGAGCTGCCGTGCAGCCCGCCGGAGTATGCCCGTGCCTGATTCCGCTGCGCGCGCCAACCGGCGGATTCTGATCATCGATGACAATGCGGCCATCCATCTGGATTTTCGCAAGGTGTTGGGCGTCCAGGCCGAGCACACCGCGCAAGCCGCGCTCGATGTGCTGGAAGCGAATCTGTTCGGCGACGCCGTCGTCGCCGCGGCGCGCCCGAACTTCGACATCGACTCCGCGCATCAAGGGCAAGAAGGCGTGGCGATGGCGCACCAGGCGCTCGTCGAAGGGCGTCCTTACACCATGGCCTTCGTCGACATGCGCATGCCCCCGGGCTGGGATGGCCTCAAGACCATCGAGCGCCTGTGGGCGACGGATCCCGACGTGCAGGTCGTCATCTGTTCGGCCCACACCGACTACGATTGGACGGAGGTCGTGGCGAGACTGGGCCACTCCGACAAGCTGCTGGTGCTGCGCAAACCCGCCGAGCCCATCGAGGTTCTGCAGTGCGCCACGGCGCTCAGCCGCAAGTGGGAAAACGACAAGCTGGTCAAAGAACACGCACGCGAGGATTGGAAGCGGCGAATCAGCAACTGCGGCATCTGGCCACCCATGATGCATTGACCGGTCTTCCGAATCGCGTCTTGCTGGACGATCGACTGCAGCAGGCCATGGCGCATGCCGACCGCGACATGCGGTCTTTCGCGCTGCTGGTATGCGATCTCGACCGCTTCAAGCTCATCAACGATTCCCTCGGGCACCGCGCGGGCGATGAACTGCTTCAAGAGGTCGCGCGCCGGCTGTTGACCGTGGTGCGAACCACCGACACGGTGGCCCGCTTCGGCGGCGATGAGTTCGTGCTGATCGCCACCTCCATCGGCGACGCCGAGGATGCCGAGGCCCTTGCGGCCCGCGTCATGGACGCGCTGCACGCCCCGGTGCGAATCGCGGCCATCGATATTCATACCTCGCCCAGCATCGGCATCGCCATGTATCCCGATGACGGCGTATCCATGCAGGCGCTGCTCGCGCACGCAGATGCCGCCATGTATTCGGCCAAACAGCACGGCCGCGGCAACTTTCGGCGCTACGCGCCGGGAATGGATGCGGGGACCGAGGATCGCGTTCAGCTCGAGAGCGACCTTCACAGCGCGGTGACGCATAACCAGTTCGAGCTCTACTATCAACCCAAGGTCGATACCCAAACGGGCGAGGTGCGCAGCGCGGAGGCGCTGATCCGCTGGGCGCACCCCACACGCGGGATCGTTTCCCCCGCGGAATTCATCCCGCTGGCTGAAGAGTGCGGCCTCATCGGCGCAATCGGCGGATGGGTGATCCGGGAAGCATGCCGGCAGACACGCGCTTGGCAGTTGCGCGGCGTCCCGACGCTCCGAGTGTCGGTGAATCTGTCGGCATCGCAGTTCCGCGACAGCGGGCTGGTCGACAGCATACGCAGCGCGCTCGATGACGCGGACCTCCAGGCGCGCTATCTCGAGGTCGAGCTCACGGAAAGCGCCGTCATGAGCGATCCCGAGAAATCGATCGCGATCCTCGAGCAGCTGAGCGCCATGGGAGTTCTCGTCTCGGTGGACGATTTCGGCACCGGCTACTCGAGCATGAGTTACCTGCGCCGATTCCCGATCGACAAACTCAAGATCGACCGCGTGTTCATCGACGAAATCGTGAGCCGCCAGGAGGACGCGTCGATCGTCCGCGCCATCGTCTCGCTCGCGCACAGCCTGCGCCTCAAAGTCGTCGCCGAGGGGGTGGAAACGCCCGCGCAGCTCGACTTCTTGAAAACGGCCGGCTGCGATGAATACCAGGGCTATCATTTCAGCCGCCCCTTGCCCGCGGCGGATTTCGAACGCCTCATCCGCGAATCGCAACCGGCCGATGTCTTCACCGAGGACGATGCGAGCCGCACTCACAGCAAGCTCGCAGCGTACGTGCTCAAGTAGTTCCCTACTTCGCGTCGAGTTTCGTGTTGTCGGGATACACTCGAAGGGCCGGGACTTCGCCGCGCTCGAGTTTCTGCTGCACGTCCTGCCAGTACTCGACGCCCAGCAGATCGCAATTTTCTTCGCGGAAACAGCGGCGCGCGTACGAGCTCTTGAGCTGCATGCCGTGCTCGAGCTCTTCGGGCAGGAAGATCACTCCGTCCTCGAAAAACCATTCCGGCACCGCTTCCTCGCCGGGCTCACGCCCGGCATTGGTGCGGATCTTCACATCGGTCAGTTTTTCGACCGCGTCATAGTCGAACAGGAACACCCGGCCGTATCTTCCGACTCCGTAGTTTCTCGAGTCCAAGTCCTTGTTGAATATATTGGTGGCGGCATTGTTGCGAATGCAATGTCCGAGGCTCACCATCACGGCGCGGGTCGCATCTTCATCGGCGGTCTCGAGAAACACCGGCAACGGCACGATTTTCAGCTGCACGATCAACTGGCGCAGGTAAACGCCGTCCTGATCCACCTGCACGCTGCCGGCCGCCTCGCGGCAGATTTCATCCAACAGTGCGGGGTCGAACATGCTGCGGTCCAATCGCAGGTTGAAATACATGACATTGTCCAACATGCTGCCGGCTCGATTGATCTCGTGCACGGCGCGGTATTTATCGGAGACTGCCGCCACTCCGGGAAAGGCGCCCCACTTGTAGGAATTGGTCGGCTTGTCGCGAATCACCTTCAAGTGATAAGCGCACTCGTCAAAGGGGAACCCGAGCGCGACCGTGCCCGCCGCTCCGGGCGAACGTTGGAATCTGTGTCCGCGGCGAACCTGCTCGTTGATCTCATTCAATATGGCGACCTTGCCGACGTGATTGAATCCGATGGTCGAATACTGATGCCCGAACGGGCGGCGCGGCATGAGGCTGAAGAGAAATACGCATGTTTGATAGTAGAGCCGCGTGGTCACGTGAAAATTGGCCAGCGCCGAGCTGAAGAGATCATGGATATCCGAGACGCGATGCAGAACGGCATCGGCATAGATGCCCTCCGGGCTGTTCAGCAGCGCCACGACGAACGGCACGATGCGGTCATCGGTCAATAACCAACGGCCGACGATGAAGGCGCTCCGATCCCGGAAAAATCCGGCCTCGACGACGTCCAAGGCCACGGGAGGCGGTCCATCGAGGGCATCGCGCATCAACTGTTCGACTCGTACCCGGATTTTCTCGGCGTCGCCCTGCAGATCTCGGAACGGAACCGAGAAATTGGGCAGTCGCAAGGCCGTGCTCACGATCTCGGCGTCGATGCGGCCCGGGACCCGCAGCCGGCGATACACCGATGCCATCGAGTCGGCGCGCAGCCTGCTCGGAGGCGGGAATGAATAGGCGACCGGACGCCACAGTCCCCGGCCGATGTTGCGCCGTATCGAATGGGCGAAACTGAAGGCGATGTCGGCATCGTAGCGAACCACGATCATGGCCATGAACAGGCGATCGAGCGCGTCCCAAACCGCCGGATCGGCGGCAAGCGCGGGAAATGCCGCGAGCATCCGGGGTCCATGTTCCGCGATGTATCGGCTGTACAGCCCCAGGCGCTCCTGACTGATCCGGATGGAGGCGTGCGGATCCATGGTCTCGAAGGCGCGCTGCGCCCGATGCGGGTACTCGCAGAGTTGCCTGTAGAAATCATCGTAAATCGCCAGTATCAGCGCCGCCGCCGCGCGAGTACGGCTGTCATGGTCGGCGCAGGCCGCCAGGCGCGAGTACGCTGCTTCAACCAAGGGTTCGGTCTCGGCCGGCATGGAATTAGGAGCCTACGGCGCCCATGAGTCAGACAGGCTCCTATCCGCTGTTGCGCAGCGCTGTCGCAATGGCATTGATCGACAGCTGAATTCCTTCCCTGACGCGCGGATCGTTCTCGCCGGCCCGGTGACGCTTGAGCAATTCCACCTGCAGCAGATTCAACGGTTCGATGTAGGGTAGCCGCAGCCGGATGGAGGCATCCAAGGCCGGATGCTTTTCGAGCAAGCGCGTTTGTCCGGTGATGGCGAGCAGACTCTCCTGTGTCATCAGCCAGGTATCCCGAATGCGGCCGAACAGGGCATCGGCGAGCGCGCGATCCCCGACCAAGGTGGCGTACCGGGCGGCCAGCCCCATATCGGATTTCGACAGCACCATCTCCAGGTTATCGACGGTGGAGCGAAAAAACGGCCACGCCTCGAGCATCTCGCGCAGCAGCGCCGTGTCGGCCGATCGCAGCGCCTGCCCCACGCCGTACCAGCCGGGCAGCATGACCCGGGCTTGGGCCCAACTGAACACCCACGGGATCGCACGCAGGTCTTCGATGCGCTGTGAGCTCGTGCGCGACGCCGGGCGCGATCCGATCTTGAGCTCGGAAATTTCCAGCAAAGGCGTCATCTGCCGGAAGAAAGTGGAAAATCCAGGGGTCTCGTACACCAGGGAGCGATAAGCGCGGAATGCCTGCGTGGAAAGGCCGTCCATGGCCGATGCGAAGCGCGAACGGCTCTCGCCCGACAGCGAATCGTTCTCGAGCGACGCCAGCACGGTCGCCGCGGTGATGGCCTCGAGATTCGCGGCCGCGCTTTCACGGGTACCGTACTTGGCGGCAATGATTTCTCCCTGCTCGGTAATTCGTATGCGGCCTCGCACCGTGCCGTGCGGCTGGGCGCGGATCGCCGCGAACGAGGAGCCCCCTCCCCGGCCCACGGCCCCGCCGCGCCCGTGGAAGACCTGCATCCCCGTGCCGAATTTCTCGAATACCGCCGCTAGCGAACGGGTCGCTTGGTGCAGGCTCCAAACCGACGTGAGATAACCGCCATCCTTGTTCGAATCCGAATATCCGACCATCACCTCTTGAAAGCCATGCGCCGACGTGATGGCCGCGACCTCGGGCAGCTGCAACCAGGCCGTCATCACGCCGGAGGACTTTGCCAAATCGTCGATGGTTTCGAAAAGCGGCACAGCCATGATCGCTGCGCGGGGATTCCCCTGCCCTCGATACAGCCCCGCCTCCTTCAGCAGGATATTCACCTCCAGGAGATCCGAGACACTCTCGCACTTGGACACGATGTAGGTGGTCATGCAGCCGCAACCATAGCGGCGATGCGCTTCGGCGGCGGCACGCACGACTCCCAGCTCCGACAGGGTCTCCGGCGAGTAGCTCGCGTACGGGCTTGCCAGAAGCCGCTCGCTGGCAAGTTCACGCCGCAGCAAGAGAACCCGCTCCGGCTCCTCCAGCGCTTGATAATCCGGCGATACCCCCGCAACCTTGAGCAGTTCCGCCACCACGCGCGCGTGCACGTCCGCGTTTTGCCTCAAGTCCAGGGTCGCCAGGTGGAAGCCGAAAGTCTCCACGGCGCGGGATAATCGAGCCAGCGCGCCGCCGGCATTCTGGCCCAGCTTGCTCTCGGACATCAGGGACCGCTCGAGTATATTGAGGTCCGCGCTCAGGCTCTCAGCATCGGCGTACGGCTCGGCGCTGACCGACGCCGGCCGCGACGGCGCTCGTCCGGTCAACTGCTGATAGGTCGCTGCGAGCCGCCCATAGATGCCCGTGATGGCGCGTCGATAAGGTTCATCCGCTCGGGCAGCGTTGAGATCGCCGCTCCGTTGTGCCAGCGCATTCAAGTCGGCGGACACTCCGGCGAGCTCGCTCGACACCGAAAGTTCGGCGCCCAGCGCATTGAGTTCCTCCAGATACCCGGCCAAAAGCGCTTGTGCCGCCCGGCTCAGCGCCAGGCGCAACGAGTCGGCGGTGACGTGCGGATTGCCGTCGCGATCGCCGCCGATCCAGCTGCCGAGCCGCAGGAAACTTGCCGGACGCCGCCCGATCAATCGCGCCCACCGGGCGTAGAGCACCGGCACCGTCGGCAGAAAGATGTCTCTCAAATAGGTCAGCGCGATATCGACCTCATCCGCCACATACAGTCTTTCCCGGCGCAGCGCCCGGGTTTGCCACAGCAACGCGATCTCTGCCGCTATCCCCTGCTCGATCAATTCCCCTTCCGGAGTTTCGGTGTGGCCGGCGTCGCGCTGCCGCATCAATGCGGCGATCCGGTTGCGGTGATCCAGCATGCTCTTGCGCATCACTTCGGTGGGATGCGCCGTCAGCACCGGAGTGATCAATGCTCGGTCCAGCAGCTCGGCGACTTCTCGGGTCTCTATGCCTTGCGCGGCCAGAAACTGCAGGGCCGATGCTAATGTGTTGCCTTCTTCCGCGGCCGCTCCTTGCCGGTCTTCGGCAAGATTGGCCAGCATGGAAAACAGCATGAAGCTGCGTACGAAGGCAACGGTCTCGTCGAGCGACAGAGTCTCCAATCCGGCGGCCAAGCCGCGGGGGTTGGCGATGCCGCGATAGCGGTCCACGGACGCCGCCCGTATGGCTTCGATGCGTTGAAACAGAGCCTGGCCGCCATAGGTGCGAATTATGTCGCCTAGAAGCTTGCCGAGAAATCGAACGTCGGCGTTCTGGGTGATGGTGGACGGCCGTGATGTCATGGCGGACAATATCGCATGTTGGCGTAAGTGCGCGCCCGGTTTTGGTTTGCCCGCGGTTAGGGTTGCGACAATGGCGATCCCACCGTTGGTTGATACATCGCACTTATCAAATCATTGGTGGGAACGATTAGAAGATTTTCTCGCTTCGATCCACACTGGATGGCGGCTTGGCGGCAGTTTCGCGCGGGAGTAGTATCTGATATATCTATTGCGGCACCAGGTACCATGAGTAACCAAGCTCCCCGGCGAGTGATACCGATTAAAGTCGAGCCGCCGTCCAGCTTGAGTGCGGCAGAGCGGTCGACAGTGCTCGAGGCCTGCGCGCGGCTGAAGAAGCTGCCGGGAGCCCTGTTGCCGATTCTGCACGCGGTGCAGGAAGCGCTTAGATTTGTACCCAAGGACGCCGTGCCGCTGATCGCCCAGGAACTCAACCTCTCGGTGGCCGAGGTTCATGGCGTAGTGACCTTCTATCATTATTTTCTCTCGGAGCGTCCGGGGCGCCACGTAGTGCACTTCTGCCGGGCGGAGGCCTGCCAGGCGCTTGGCAGCGTGGCGCTGGAGGCGCATGCCAAGGCGAGTCTGGGCGTTGATTTTCATGGCACGACGAGGGACGGCGCGATCACGCTGGAACCCGTGTACTGCCTCGGCAACTGCGCCTTGGGCCCCTCGCTCATGATCGACGAACAATTGCACGGGCGCATCACGCCCGAGCGCTTTGACGCGCTGATGACGCAAAGCCGGGAGCGGACGTGAAGATCTACGTGCCACGCGATGCGGCGGCGCTCGGTGTCGGCGCCGATCAGACCGCCGAGGGCATCGTGGCCGAGGCGCGGCGGCGCGGAATCGCCATCGAGCTCATCCGCAACGGCTCGCGCGGCCTTTTGTGGCTGGAGCCCTTGGTCGAGGTTGATGTCGGCGGCACGCGCATGGCCTACGGCCCGGTGCAGGCCCAGGATGTGGCCGGCTTATTTGACGCGGACTTCGCGTCCGGCAAGCCGCATGCCCTGAGCCACGGCGCCACGGCGGAGGTCCCGTACCTGAAGAAGCAAGAACGCCTCACCTTTGCTCGTGTCGGGATCACGGATCCCCGCAGCCTGGAAGACTACAAAGAGCACGGCGGCTACCGCGGCCTCGCCGCTGCCCTCACGCAGAAGCCCGCGGACATCGTCGCGAGCGTCACCGCATCCGGCCTGCGCGGCCGTGGCGGAGCGGCCTTTCCGGCCGGGATCAAGTGGAAGACCGTCCTCAGCACGCCGGGTGCGCAAAAGTACATCGTCTGCAACGCCGATGAGGGCGACTCCGGAACCTACTCCGATCGGATGCTGATGGAGGGCGACCCCTTCGTCCTGATCGAGGGCATGACCATCGCCGGGTTGGCCACGGGCGCCACCCAGGGCTACATTTATCTGCGCTGGGAGTACCCACAGGCGAAGACGGCGCTCGAGGCCGCGATTGCCGCCGCCGCCACTGCGGGGTTTCTGGGGCAGAACATCCAAGGCAGCGGCAAGGCCTTTGAATTGGAAGTGCGCATGGGAGCCGGCGCCTACATCTGCGGCGAGGAAACCTCGCTGTTGGAATCCTTGGAGGGCAAGCGCGGCCAGGTGCGCTTCAAACCTCCGCTTCCCGCCATCGAAGGGCTGTGGGGCAAGCCCACGGTGATCAACAATGTGATCACGTTCGCCTCGGTGCCCATCATCATGGATCGCGGCGCCGAGTATTATCAGCACTTCGGCATGGGCCGCTCGCGCGGCACGCTGCCGATGCAGCTCGCCGGCAATATCAAGCAGGGCGGCCTGGTGGAGATCGCGTTCGGCATGACGTTGCGCGAGCTACTGTACGATTTCGGCGGCGGTAGTTTCAGCGGCCGTCCCATCCGCGCGGTCCAAGTCGGAGGCCCTTTGGGGGCCTATCATCCGGAATCCCAGTTCGACACCCCCTTGGACTACGAAGCCTTCGCCGCGATCAAGGGAATGCTCGGGCACGGCGGCATCGTGGCCTTCGACGACAGCGTCGATATGGCGGCCCAAGCGCGTTATGCGATGGAATTCTGCGCCATCGAGTCCTGCGGCAAGTGCACGCCCTGCCGCATCGGCTCGACCCGCGGAGTGGAAGTCATTGATCGGCTGATCGCCGGTGAGAACTCAGCCCAGCAGGAGGCGATTTTGCGCGATCTGTGCGAGACCCTGACTTACGGCTCGCTGTGCGCGCTCGGGGGGTTGACTCCTTATCCCGTGATCTCTGCGTTGAACCATTTCCCCCAAGATTTCGTCAAACCGTCAAGGGCGTCCAGCGCCGCCGGTTGATTACACGAGGACTGATCCATGCTATCCATTGCCGAGAAAGACTTAGGCACGCCCAAGCGCGAGAGCGCCGAGCTCGTGACGCTCACCATCGATGGCCAGGAAGTCACGGTGCCTGCCGGCACCTCGGTGATGCGCGCGGCGGCGCTGTCCGACGTGAAGATCCCGAAGCTCTGCGCAACGGAACAGCTCGAGGCCTTCGGCTCCTGCCGCCTGTGCCTGGTGCAGATCGAGGGCATGAAGGGATTGCCCGCCTCCTGCACGACCCCCGTCGCCGCGGGGATGAAAGTCACCACCCAGAACAAACAGCTCGCCGATATCCGCCGCGGCGTGATGGAGCTCTACATCTCCGATCACCCCTTGGACTGCCTGACCTGTCCGGCCAACGGACACTGCGAGCTGCAGGACATGGCGGGGGTGGTGGGCCTTCGCGAGGTGCGCTACGGCTACGAGGGAGCCAATCACCTCACCGTCGAGAAGGACACGAGCAATCCATATTTTACCTTCGATGCCAGCAAGTGCATCGTCTGCTCGCGCTGCGTGCGCGCCTGCGATGAGCAGCAAGGCACCTTCGCGCTGACCATCCAGAATCGTGGTTTCGAGTCCACGGTGTCCGCGAGCCAAAACGTATCCTTCATGGATTCGGAGTGCGTTTCCTGCGGCGCCTGCGTGCAGGCTTGCCCCACGGCAACCCTTACCGAGAAATCCCTCATCGAGAAGGGTCAGGCCGAGCACAGCATCACCACGACCTGCGCCTACTGCGGAGTCGGCTGCTCGTTCCGCGCCGAGATGAAGGGCGAGGAAGTGGTACGCATGGTGCCGAACATGGACGGCCATGCCAACCACGGGCACTCCTGCGTCAAGGGACGCTTCGCCATCGGCTATGCCACCCATTCGGACCGCATCGTCAAGCCCATGATCCGCTCGAAGATCACCGATCCCTGGCGCGAAGTCTCATGGGAAGAAGCGATCGGATACGCGGCCTCGGAGCTCAAGCGCATTCAAGCGAAGTATGGACGCGACTCGATCGGCGGCATCACCTCTTCGCGCTGCACCAACGAGGAAACCTATGTCGTGCAGAAGCTGGTGCGCGCGGGCTTCGGCAACAACAACGTCGACACCTGCGCCCGCGTGTGTCATTCACCCACGGGCTACGGCCTCAAGAACACGCTCGGCGAATCGGCCGGCACGCAGAACTTCGACTCGGTGATGAAGGCCGACGTCATCTTCGTGATCGGTGCGAATCCCACCGACGGCCATCCGGTGTTCGCATCGCAGATGAAGCGGCGCCTGCGCCAGGGGGCGAAGCTGATCGTCGCCGACCCGCGGCGCATCGATCTCGTGCGCACGCCGCACATCGAGGCCGAGCAGCACTTGAAGCTCCGGCCCGGCACCAATGTGGCGCTCATCAACTCCCTGGCCCACGTCATCGTCACCGAAGGCTTGGTCAAAGAGGACTTCGTGCGCGCGCGCTGCGAGATGCCCTCGTTCGAGAAGTGGCGCAGCTTCGTCGCCCAGGAGAGAAACTCGCCGGAAGCCATGGAAGAGGTCACGGGCGTGCCCGCTGCCGATGTGCGTGCCGCCGCCCGCCTCTACGCCACGGGCGGCAACGGTGCCATTTATTACGGCCTCG
>WNFJ01170624.1_pt1 | contig 14742 bp, 8 predicted proteins | sample 5400461 | NCBI WGS metagenome assembly WNFJ01 (sample SAMN13153349, study PRJNA577476) | soil metagenome | isolation source: 115 cm saprolite on Douglas fir-dominated hillslope | place: USA:California | collected 2013-09-17 | reverse complement strand
CGCCAAGCTGCGCGACCGCATGCGCTCCGAGCTCAAGCGGCTGCAGCGCGACCTCAATCTCACGACCGTCTACGTCACGCACGACCAGACCGAGGCGCTAGCGCTTTCGCACGAGATCGCGGTGATGAATGAAGGCCGCGTCGTCCAGGTCGGCACGCCGCGCCAGATCTACGAGCAACCGACGGATCAGTTCGTCGCCGACTTCGTCGGCACCACCAATTTCATCGGCGGCACCGTCACCGCGCTCGGGGATGGCCGCTGCATTGTCAGCTCGGCCGTGGGCGAGCTCAAGGCGCACGCGAGCGAGGGTGTGAGCAAGAACGCCACGGTGATCGTATCGGTGCGGCCCGAGGACGTGGAATTGTCCGAAGAACCGCCGACCGCCGCCGATGGCGACAACGTCTGCAAGGGCACCGTCGACGCCAAGGATTTTCTGGGCGACTATCTGGATTTTCATGTCAAGGTCGGCGATGTTGTGCTGTTAGCCAAGGCGCATCCTTCGTTGCGCACGCCGACCGGGGATCCGATCTATCTGCGCATGAAGGCGGACAAATGCATCGCTATCAGTCGTCAGTGATCGCCAATCGGTCGTCAGAATCAGCAACAGAAGCGTCAAGCCCAAGCAGCTACGCGAGCTGTGATGTCCGCTTCCTCGTCGGTGATGTCCGCTTGCTCATCACTGACCACCGATGAGCGGTTTCTGCAAGGAGCAAGGCATGGCCAAGGACGCCATCGTCTCGGAAGAGCTGGCGAAGAAATTCTCCACCGAAAAAGACACGCCTTACCTGCGCTGGGTGCGCGGCGAAGGTCTCGACATCATCAGCGCGCATTACGTGCGCAACCTGCGCACCGTCGAGCTCAAGCCGTGGGCGCGGCGCGGTGGCGCCGGCGTCTACATCAATCACGAGGCCTCGCGCACTTCCAACGACTGCTATGTCTGCGAGATCCCGCCCGGCAAGAAGCTCGAGCCGCAGCGCCAGTTGTTCGAGGAAATGGTTCTGGTCCTCGACGGCCGCGGCTCCACCACCGTGTGGAACGACCAGGGCCGGCGCATCACCTTCGAGTGGAAGGCGGGCGCGATGTTCGCCATTCCGCTCAATTGCTGGCACCAGCACTTCAACGGCTCCGGCCAAGCGCCGGCGCGCTACGTCGCCGTCACTAATGCGCCGCCGGTGATCAATCTCTACGAGGACGTGGAGTTCGTCTTCAACACCAAGCACGATTTCAAGAACCGCTTCAACGGCGAGCCCGACTATTTCAGCGCCAAGGGCGAGCAGAAGGGTCTCCTGCTCGTCACCAACTTCGTGGCCGACGCGATCAATCTGCCGCTGATCAGCGCCAAGGAACGCGGCGCCGGCGGCGGGCACATCCGCTTCAACATGGCCAAGGGCTCGATGAACAGCCACATCTCCCAGTTTCCGATCGGCACCTACAAGAAAGGCCACGCCCATGGTCCCGGCGCCCACGTGATCATCCTCTCGGGGGAGGGCTATTCGCTGATGTGGCCCGAGGGCGACGAGCCGCGGCGCTATGACTGGGAGGTCGGGACGCTGATCGTGCCGCCGAACATGTGGTTCCACCAGCATTTCAACACCGGCGCCGCGCCCGCGCGCTATCTCGCCTTCAAGCACGAGGTGGTTTCCATCCGCAACGCGCAGGGCGTTCCTAAGGCGTGGATCAGCCGGCGCCTCGGCGGCGATCAGATCGACTATGCCGACGAGACGCCGATGGTGCGGAGAATGTTCGCCGACGAGTTGGCCAAGCGCGGCCTTGCCCCGCGTATGGATCAGGCCTATGCGCAGGAGCTCGCCGATCTGCCGCCGCCGGCGGCGAAGTCGGCGTAGCGTCGCTTTATTGCAGGTTTACGACCGTAGCGCGCGAGCCGCGGCCTTGAGCAATTGGCCCGGCTCGCGAGGGACGCGCGCACCCCACAGCCGCCGGTGCAGCTTGTCGAGCAAGAGATAGATCACGGGCGTCGTGTAGAGCGTGAGCATCTGCGAGACCAGCAACCCGCCGACGATGGTGATGCCGAGCGGCCGGCGCAGTTCCGATCCCGGGCCGGTCGCGATCACCAGCGGCACGGCGCCCAAGAGCGCCGCCATGGTCGTCATCATGATCGGCCGGAAGCGCTCGAGGCAGGCCTCGAAGATCGCCCGCTCCGGCGGCAGGCCGCGCTTGCGCTCGCCTTCGAGCGCGAAGTCGACCATCATGATTCCGTTCTTCTTGACGATACCGATCAAGAGGATGATGCCGATGAATGCGATCAGCGAAAGCTCGGCGTTGAAGAGTTGCAGCGCCAAGAGGGCGCCGAGGCCCGCGGACGGCAAGGTGGAAATGATGGTCAGCGGGTGCGCCAGGCTTTCGTACAAGACGCCGAGCACGATATAGACGGCGAAGAGGGCGGCCAGGATCAATAGCGGCTGCGCGCCGATCGACTGGCGATAGGCGCGCGCATCGCCGGCATATTCGGCGTGCAGCGTGTCGGGAATATGCAGCTCGGCCACCGCCTGATCGACAAGCCGCGTCGCCTGCTCGATGGGCGTGTTCTCATCGAGGCTGAAGCTGATGGTGATGGCGGGAAACTGACCCTGGTGGTTGACCACGAGCGGGGAGAGCCCGCGGTTGATGGTGGTCACGGAACTGAGCGGCACCTGGGTGTTGTTGGCGCCGCTAACATAGACGCGGCCAAGGTCGGTCGGGTCGCGCTGATATTGCGGATCGATTTCGAGCACGACGCGATACTGGTTGCGCTGGGTATAAAGCGTCGAGATCTGCCGTTGGGCGTAGGAATCGTTGAGCGCATTGGCGATGTCCTGCACGCGCACGCCGAGCCGCGAGGCCGCGATGCGGTCGATCGCGATATTGACTTGCAGGCCGCCCTGTTCGCGGTCGGTCGAGACATCGACCAGCCCGGGCAGTGTCTGGACCTTCGCCAGGATGCGGGGCGCCCAAAGCACCAGTTCGTTGTAATTGGCATCCCACAGCGTGAACTGGTAGGTGGAATCGCTCTGGCGGCCTCCGACCCGCACATCCTGCATCGGGAAGAAGAATACCCGCAGCCCCGGGATGTCGGCGGTCTTCTGCCGCAGCCTGTTGGCCACGGCTTGCGAATTCAGGCCGCCGCGTTCGGCCAGCGGCTTGAGACTGATGAACAGGTTGCCGCGATTGACCGAGGCATTCCAGCCGGAGGTGCCAATGGAGGAACCGACATCGGCGACGGCGGGATCGTCGCGCACCACGGCTTCCGCCTTCTGCTGCAGGTCGTACATCGCCTGGAACGACACTTCGGTCGACGCCTGGGTGCCGCCGTAGATCAGGCCGGTGTCGTCGAGCGGGAAAAAGCCCTTCGGGGTTCGGACATAGAGCATGGCGGTGATCGCCATGGTCGCGGCCATGATGAGAAGCATGAGCGCGCGGTGGCCGAGCACAAGGCCTAGGCTGCGCGCATAGAAGCGCACCATCGCGCCCAAGACGCGCTCAACCACGCGGTCGAGCCGGGTGGCGACGGGGCTCGGCGGCTTGCGCACGAAATGCGCGCAAATCATCGGCGTCACCGTCAGCGACACCGCGGTCGAAACGGCGATCGCGAAGGCGAGCGTCACCGAGAATTCGCGAAAGACACGGCCCACGAGGCCGGTCATGAACAACAGCGGGATGAAGGCGGCGATCAACGATATGCTGATCGAGAGGACGGTGAAGCCGATCTGCCGCGCGCCTTCGATGGCCGCGCGGAACGGCGACATGCCCTTCTCGAGATTGTGGAAACAGTTCTCGATCATGACGATGGCGTCGTCGACCACGAAACCGACCGAGACTGCGAGCGCCATCAGCGACAGGTTGTCGATCGAGAAGCCGGCGACCCACATCATCGCGCAGGTGCCGGCGAGCGCCAGCGGCACCGTGACACCGGCGGCAATGGTCGTCGCGGCACGCCGCAGGAAGACGAATACCACCAGCATGACCAGAAAGACGGTGGCGACCAGCGTGAGCTGCATGTCGAACACGCTCGCGCGAATTGTCTGCGTTCGGTCCGAGAGCACCGAGATGTCGATGCCGGCGGGGATCCAGCGCTTGATTTCCGGCAGCAGCGCATAGATGCGGTCGACGGTCTCGATCACGTTGGAATTGGCTTGCTTGTTGATCACCAGCAGCACCGAGGGCTGGCCATTGAACCAGGCGGCGGCGCGACGATCGCGCACCCCTAGCTCGATCGAAGCGACCGCCGACAGCTTCACCACCGCGCCGTTGGCGCTGCGCACCACGATCGGGTCGTACTCCGCCGCGGTGCGAAGCTGATCGTTGGTGGCGATGGTGATCGCGCGCTCGGCGCCGCCGAAGGCGCCGACCGGTCCCACCGCGTTGGTGTTGGCGATAGCGGTGCGCACGTCCTCGAGCGCCAGGCCCATCGAAGCGAGCGCGATGGGATCGACGCGAACGCGGACGGCGGGCTGCTCCGCGCCGTTGACGGTGACCTCGGCTACGCCTTCGATCTGCGAGAGCCGCTGCGCGATCACGCTATCAGCGGCATCATAGAGCACGCTCGGCGGAAGGTTGCTGGACGTGAGCGCCAGGATCATGATCGGCGTTGCCGCCGGGTTGGATTTGCGGAACGTCGGCGATGATGGCAGGTCGGCCGGCAGATCCGTGAGCGCGGCGTTGATCGCGGCCTGCACGTCGCGCGCGGCGCCATCGATATTGCGGGCGAGATCGAATTGGATCGTGACCCGAGTCGAGCCCAGTGAGCTGCGGGAGGTGAGTTCGGTGACGCCGGCGATTTCGCCCAGCCGGCGCTCGAGCGGCGCCGCCACGGTCGCCGCCATCGTTTCCGGATCGGCGCCCGGCCGGCTGGCGGTGACGTTGATGGTCGGAAAATCCACCGTCGGCATGCTGGCGACCGGCAGGAAGCGGTAAGCCACCGCGCCCACCAGAAAGAGCCCGATGGCAAGCAGCGTGGTGCCGACCGGTCGGCGAATGAAGGGTTCGGAGAAGTTGGCGCCGCTCATGCCGTCACTCCGCGCCCGGGTGTCGCGAAGGCTCGGGCTCCTCCGGCAGGTCGAGCTCGGTCTGCAGCGGCGCCGGGCGGCTCAACCGCGTCTTCACGCGTTCCATCGCGAGATAGATGACCGGGGTGGTATAGAGCGTGAGCAGCTGGCTGAGCAATAGCCCGCCGATGATGGTGATGCCGAGCGGATTGCGCAGCTCCGAGCCGGTGCCTGATTCGAACGCGAGTGGAATCGCGCCGAACAAGGCCGCGAGCGTGGTCATCATGATCGGACGGAACCGCAGCAGCGAAGCCTGGACGATCGACTCCCGCGGCGAGAGGCCCTGCTTGCGCTCCGCCTCGAGCGCGAAGTCGATCATCATGATCGCGTTCTTCTTCACGATGCCCATCAGCAGCACGATGCCGATGAGGGCGACGACGGAAAGGTCCTGCTTGTAGAGCATCAACGCGAGCAGTGCGCCGACGCCGGCCGACGGCAACGTGGATAGGATGGTGAGTGGGTGGATGAAGCTCTCGTACAGCACGCCGAGCACGATGTAGATGGTGACCGCGGCCGCCAGGATCAGCCAGGGTTCGCCGGCGAGCGACTTGGCGAACTCGGCCGCGTCTCCGGAATAGCTGCCGATCACCGAGGTCGGCATGCCGATCTCGTGCTCGGCCTGCGAGATCGCCGCGACTGCGTCGCTGAGCGCGGCCTCGGGAGCGAGATTGAAGCTGATCGTGACCGCCGGGAATTGCTCCTGGTGAGCGACCACCAAGTGAGCGGTGGTATACTCATAGCGAGCGATGGCGCTCAGCGGCACCATCGCGGCGCCGGAGACCGTCGGAATGACGGTGGGCGAGGTCGAGGTCAGCGAGGTGGGCTGGGCCACTGCTTGGACGCCGGAGGCGGGAACGTAGAGCTTCGCCAGCGAGGTCGGATCGTTCTGGTATTCCGGTTTTGCCTCGAGGATCACGCGGTATTGGTTGGCCTGACCGTAGATCGTCGAAATTTGCCGCTGACCGAAAGCGTCGCTCAAGGTATCGACCACGGTTTGCATGGAAACGCCCAAGCGGCCGGCCGTTTCGCGGTCGATCTGAAGATCCATGCCAAGGCCGTTATCCTGCGCTTCCGAGGCGACGTCGCGCAGGACCTCGGACTTCTGCAGTTGCTGCATTAGACGCGTTGCCCAGTCGCCGACCTCGTTCGCGTCGGTGCCCGTGAGCGTGTATTGATATTGGCCGCGGCTCAGCCGCGTCGAGATCTGGATGTCCTGCACCGGCCGAAAGAAGACGACGACGCCGGGAACCGCGGCAACCGCTCGCTGCAACCGTTCGATGACCGCGTTCACCGGCGCCTGGCGTTCATCGCGCGAGCGCAGCGTGATGGCGAGCCGACCGGCATTCGGCGTGGCGTTGATCGGCGTTACGCCGATGACGGAGACGACCCCGGTCACGTCGGGATCCTTGCGCATCGCGTTCTCGACCGTGGCCTGCAGCCGCTTCATCTCCGTGAACGAGATGTCCTGTCCGCCTTCCATGACCGCGAAAATGAGGCCGGTGTCCTGCAGTGGCAGGAATCCCTTGGGGATGATGATGTAGAGCCAGACCGTCGCGACGAGTGTGCCGGCCGTCACCAGCAGCGTGAGGGTCTCGTGGCGCAGCACCCAATCGAGGCTTCGCCGGTAAAGCTCCACCGAGCCGTCGATCGCCCAGTGAAATATGCGCGTGATGCCGAGGCTCGCAGATCCCGCCGCCTGATGTCGCAGCAGCCGGCTGCACATCATCGGCGTCAAGGTCAGCGAAACCACCGCCGAGGTCACCACGGCGATGGTCAGCGTGAGCGCGAACTCCCGGAACATGCGGCCGACCAGGCCGGTCATGAACAGCAGCGGAATGAACACCGCGATCAGCGAGACCGTGAGTGAAATCACCGTGAAGCCGATTTCGCTCGCGCCGCGCAGCGCGGCCTGGAACGGCTCCTCGCCGTCCTCCATATGGCGGACGATGTTCTCGATCATGACGATGGCGTCGTCGACGACGAAGCCGGTACCGATCGTCAGCGCCATCAGCGACAGGTTGTCCAGCGAAAAACCGCAGAACCACATGACTCCGAAGGTCGCAATCAGCGACAGCGGCAGCGCGACGCCGGCGATGATGGTGGCGCGGATGGTGCGCAGGAAGATGAGCACCACGGTGATGACGAGCGCCACGCTCAGGATCAGCGTGAATTGCACGTCGCGGACCGACGCGCGGATGCTGGCGGTGGCATCGTGCACCACGGTGAGCGTGGCCCCGATCGGCATCGAGCGCTGCAGTTTCGGCAGCTCGTTGTTGATGCGCCGCACCGTCTCGATCACGTTGGCGCCGGGCTGGCGCTGGATGTCGACCACGACGGCGGGCATGCCCTGGTAAAAGCCGGCGACCTTGCTGTTCTCGAGCCCATCGACCACGTCGGCCACGTCGCGGAGCAGTACCGGGGCGGTGTTGCGATAGGTCACGATGATGTTGCGATAGGCGTCGGCCGCGGTCAGCTGGTCGTTGGCGGCGATGGTGTAGGATTGGTGCGCGCCATCGAGCGCGCCCTTGGCCCCGGCGACGTTCGCCGCCATGATCACATTGCGCAGGTCCTCGAGCGAGATGCCGTAATTGGCAAGCCGAGACAGATCCGCCTGGATGCGGATGGCAGGCCGGATGTTGCCTTGTACGGTGACGCGCCCAACGCCGGAAATTTCGCTCAGCCGCTGCGCCAGCAGAGTGTCGGCGACGTCACTGAGCGCGCGCAGCGAGATGGTGTCGGAGGTGATCGCCAGCGTCACCATCGGCGCATCGGCGGGGTTCACCTTGGAATAGACCGGCGGGTAGGGCAGATTTCTCGGCAGCGTTGCTGCCGAAGCATTGATCGCCGCTTGGATGTCCTGCGCAGCCGCATCGATGTCGCGGGTGAGCTCGAACTGCAGCGTGATCTGGCTGATCCCGTAGGAGCTCGAGGACGTCATCAGCTGCAGCGAAGGAATCTGTCCGAAATTGCGCTCGAGCGGCGCCGTCACCAGCGACGCCATCACGTCGGGGCTGGCGCCTGGAAGCTGGGTCGTGACCTGAATGGTGGGGAAATCGACCTGCGGCAGAGAGGAAACCGGCAGCGACATATAGCCGAGCATCCCGCCGAGCATGACGGCGATCCCGAGCAGCGAGGTCGCGATCGGGCGGTGGATGAAGGGCGACGAGACGCTCATGGGTTGGCGGCCGGGGGCCGGCCCGCGCTCGGACTACGCTTCGCTTTCTCGCCTGCGCGCTCGCCTGCGCGTGGGCCACGGGTTCCATCCGGGCGCGGCCGCGCCTCCGGCGTCGTGACCTGCCCGGCATCCTCGGCGCTCGACACCGCCACCACCGTTCCCTCGGTGAGGCGGGCAAAGCCGGTGGTGACGACGCGCTCGCCTGCCTGCAAGCCAGTGGCGACCACCGCCTGGACGTCGTTCTGCTGCGTCAGCGTCACGCGCCGCACGGTGACGGCGTCGCCCTCTTTGAGCACGTAAACGAATGGCCCATTGGGACCGCGCTGGATGGCGGCGGTCGGCACCACGACCACCTGCCGCAGAGTATCGATGAGCACCCGCACGTTGACGAACTGGCCGGGCCAAAGCTGAAGATCGTTGTTGGGAAACTCGGCCCTGAGCTTCACCGTACCCGTGGTTTGATCGACCTGATTGTCAATCACCGTCACCTTGCCCTTGTCGAGCGCGCTCTTGCCGTCGGCGGTCAAGGCGTCGACCGGCAGCTGGCCTTCGGCCATGCCTTTGGTGAGATCCGGCAAGTTCTGCTGGGGCAGGCTGAAGAAAACCGAGATCGGCCTGAGCTGCGTGAGGATGACGATGCCGGTGGCCTCCGCGCCGCGCACGAGATTGCCCACATCGATCAGACGGATGCCGGTACGGCCGGCGATCGGCGCGACGATCTCGGTGTAGGACAGGATGGCGCGGGCGTTGTCGATCGCCGCCTGGTCGAGCTTGACCTGCGCCTCGAGCTGACTGACCAGCGCCCGCTGGGTGTCGAGCTGCTGCTTGTTGACGGCGTTGGTCGCCGCCAGGCGGGTGTAGCGGTCCAGATCGAGCCGGGCATTGGCAAGCTGCGATTCGTCCTGGGCCTTCTTGGCGACGGTCTGGTCGAATGCGGCCTGGTAGGTCGCGGGATCGATCTTGGCGAGCACGTATCCCGCGGACACGTCCTGCCCTTCCGTGAACGATATGTTGATGATTTTGCCGTCGACCTGCGAGCGCACCGTCACGGTGTTGAGCGCTTTCGCGGTGCCCACGCCGTCGAGATAGACCGGAACATCGGCCGCACGCGCGGCAGTGGCGAGCACGGGAACGGGTTCGCTCGCGGAAGGGCCGCCGCGGCGGCTGCCCGACACCGCCGCCACCGTTTGCTGCCGCTGCGGCATGTAGTAGACGGCAGCGACGGCGGCGACGACGAGGCCGGCAATGAAGAAAACGGTGATTCGTCGTTTGAGCGTCATTGCACCACGTTCACACCGGCCGCCACTCCCGGCGGAAACCAGCCGCCGCCGAGGGCCTGAAACAGACTCAATACCGCCTGCAAACGCGCCAGACGTGCAAGCGAATAATTGTCTTCCGCGGTGAACAAAGTCTGCTGGGTCTGCAGCACGGTGACGAGATCGACGGTACCCTCACGCAGCCTCGCTTCCGCGAGGTTGAAAGCTTCTCGTGAACTCGTGACGACGAGCTGCTGCAGACGCTCGCGCTCCAACGTGTCGGCGATCGCGATCAGCGCGATCTCCACGTCGCCGAAGCCGCCGAGAATCGTCTGGCAGTAGACCTTCAACAGCTCGAATTGCTTGCCTTGCGCAAATTCCAGCTGCCCCTCCAGCCGAAAGCCGTCGAGCACCGGCTGCGCGGCGTTGAGGGCGATGTTGTAGATGGCGTTCTGGGGCGTGAACAACAGCTTGAGCACGTTGCTTTCGTAGCCGCCTTGCCCGGTCAGCGAAATGCTCGGGAAGAAGGCGGCGCGTGCCGCCTCCACGCTGGCGTCGGCTGAGGCGAGGTTGGCCTCGGCGGCGCGGATGTCGGGACGCTGGAACAGCAGTTCCGACGGCAGCCCGGGGGTCACCCGCGGGATCGCCAGCTGATAGATATTGCCGCCCTTGATGACGACTTCGACCGGCGGCTTGCCGATCAGCACCGCGAGGATAGCGATGTTCTGGCGCAGCGTCTGGTCGAAAATGGGGATGTTCGCGCGCACCTGGGCAACCAGGCTCTCCTGCTGTGCGACATCGAGCTGGGACGCGGTGCCGGCGTCGAACCGTTGCTTGATCAACGTGAGAACCCGGTTGGCTGCATCGAAGTTGTTGCGCGCAATCCGCAGCCGGTCCTGCGACGAAAGTACCTGGAAATAGGCGTTGCCGACGGACACGATGGTCGACAGAACGACGATTTCCTTGTTGAAGCGGCTGGCGACGGCGCTTTCCTCCGCCGCGCGCGAGTTAGCGCGGTTCTTGCCCCAGAAGTCGATTTCGTAGCTGGCATTGAGGGTCGCATGGAAGAGGTTCTGTTCCGGTCCGCCGCGGTTGCGAAAACGCTCTGCAAAACCGACAAAATCCACTTGCGGCAGCAGCGGCGCGCCGGTGATCTTGGCCTGCGCGTCGGCCTGCAGGATGCGCCCGATGGCGGCGGCGATGTCGAGATTGGCGATCTGCGCCTCCTCCATCAGATTGGTGAGTTCGCGCGAACGAAAGCTGCGCCACCAATCGAGCGACGGCGGCGCGGACTGCCCTTGCCCGGCGCCGTATTTGGGCGGGATATCGGGCGCGAGCTCCGGCCGCGTGGAAGTGAAAATGCACCCGGTCAGCATCGGCACGAGACCTAATCCCACAAACACGACAAAGACGGGGCGGAGGCTGGTGGCTGCGGTCACCACAGCACGCGTGCGCCACTCGTCGAACATGGGACCGACTTTCAACGCTAGGACACCCGTCAAACGGGGCAGTAGCGTTAGCGCAACGCACGCCTTCCCCCAGTCGCCCGATAACCAACTCGCCATACTATCAACCCAACCCGGCCCGACCACTTAATTAAAAGACATGTTCGGCCTAAGGCAGCGCACGGGCCGGCCCCGACGGGGCCGTCCATGGCTTTCAAGTGTTTGATTTGAAATGATTTATTCGCGGGGAGCGCGGATCTGCCAAGCTTAAGCCCGCGAGCCTTGGGCCGCGTGCGCGCTAGGCGGCGAATCCGGTCTTTGCGGCCTTGGCGGCGGCGAGATACCAGTCGAGGATCTCGGCGCCGTTCCAGTGCAGCACGCCCTCGAAGCGGCGCGCATGATCGTAAATCGCCTCGAGGTATTTGATGCGATGCGGTTGGCCGCTGATATAGGGGTGGATCGCCAGCGCCATGATCTTGGCGCGGCTCTTCCCCTCGGCGTAGAGGCGATCGAACTGGTCGATCGCCCGCTTGGCGAGATGCTCGCTCTCGTGGTGCTGGATGATCATGATACCGATGTCGTTGATCTCGACCGTGTAAGGTAACGTGACCAGCGGCCCTTTGGCGGTGCGGATGACGGTCGGCTCGTCGTCATAGACCCAATCGCCGATATATTTCACGCCGGCGCTGACCAAGAGCTCCGGCGTTTCCAGCGTCTGGGTCAGGCCCGGACCCAACCATCCCACGGGACGTTTGCCGGTGAAGCGCTCGAGGATGTCCATGGACCGATTGATCATCGCGGCCTGATCCTCGACCTTGTGAATCGGGATTTGATCGTAGGCATGGCCCATGAACTCCCAGCGCAGGCGTTTCGCTTCCTCAGCGACACGGGTGTAGTCCTCGCAGGTGCGCGCGTTGATGGCGAGCGTGGGCCTGATCCCGAGCCGCTCGTAAAGCTCGAAGAAGCGCCAGGCGCCCACTCGCATGCCGTATTCGTGCCAGCTCCAGTGCGGCACGTCGGGAAGCAGCGGCACGCCCGTGGGCGCCGGAAGGACTTGGCGCGGCATCGGCCGCCCGATGTCCCATACCTCGTAGTTGACGATGGTCCAGAACGCGAGCCGCGCATTGCCGGGCAGTTTGAGCGGCGGCCGGTCGACGATTGCCGAATAATCGCAGCGTTCCCGGGGCAGCATGGGGGTCGTCATGGGCTGGGCGCTCCATTGGGCTCTCGCGCCATGATAGGGCGGGGCGGCATCATGATCCACCGCGCGAGCCCGCCCGCCCCGCGGTGCGACATCTTCGCGGAGAAGGCGCGTCGCCGAGCGGCTATGCTGCGTCCAATGCCGCACCCGACGAGGCGGAAAAGGGAATGGACCTGAGGAGTGGGCAGCCGCTAGCGGCGGGCCGCGACCGCGCGTCTGGTTGGCGCGACGGGCCGGCGCAAGCGCCGGTCGAGGATCGCGCCAAGCCGTGGCTCGCAGGCGCTGGGCGAGCGGCGGCCTCGGCGGCGCGCGTTCCACTCGCCGTCACCGTCGCGATCTTCCTGCTCGTCTTCCTGTTGCCGGTCTGGCCGTGGCTTTCCGGCGAGGTGACGATCCCGTGGGATGCGAAATCGCAATTCTTTCCGCAGGTGCAATTCCTCGCAAGCTCGTTGGCGCGCGGCGAATGGCCGTGGTGGTCGCCGAACGTCTTTGCCGGCTGGCCGCAGATTTCCGATCCACAGTCGCTCCTGTTCGCGCCGCTCTACCTCCTGCTGGCCGCCTTCAATGCCGCGGTCAGCCTGCGCGCCTTCGACGCCGTGACCTTCGCCTATCTGTTCCTCGGTGCGGTCGGGATCATCCTGTTGTTCCGCGATCGCGGCTGGCACGCGGGCGGCGCGCTCGTGGCCGCGATGGCATTCGCGCTCGGCGGTTCGGCCAGCGCGCGCATTCAGCACACCGGTCAGGTCGTCAGTCTGGCCTATCTGCCCCTTGCGCTCTGGCTGCTTGCGCGCGCGCTCGAGCGCTCGTCGTGGCGTGTGGGCTTGGCGGCCGGCGCGGTCGGCGGGCTGATGGCGATCGGGCGCGATCAGGTCGCCTTGCTTTCGCTCTACGTGCTCGCCGGTTTTGTGCTGGCGCACTGGGTGGCGGGCAAAGCGACGCTCGCGCGCGTGCGCGCGAGCATCAAGCTGTTGAGCGCGGTTGCGGTGAGCGGCTCGCTCATTGCCGCCGTACCGATCATCATGACCACGCTGCTGGCGGCGCGCTCGAACCGTCCCGAGATCAGCTTCGCGACCGCCGCGGCCGGCTCGATCCACCCCGTACACCTGCTGCAATTCGCCTTTGCCGATCTCTTCGGCGCGATGGACCCGAGCATCGACTACTGGGCGCCGCAGAGCTCGATCTGGGATGCCGCCTGGGGATCGCCGGGGCTCTATCTCTCCCAGAATATGCCGCTCGTCTACGCCGGCGCGCTGACCTTCCTTGCCGTGGTGTCATTCGGCCTCATTCGCGGCCTCGCCTGGGCGGGCGAGATCAGGTTCTTCACCATCGCCGCGGCGTTCATGCTGCTCTACGCGCTCGGCGCGTATACGCCGGCCTTCCACCTGATGTACGACCTGCTACCCGACGTGGCGCTCTATCGCCGTCCGGCCGATGCCACTTTCGTGCTGGTTGCCTTGATCGCGGTGATTGCCGGCTATCTCGTCCATCGTTGGCTCACCGGCACGGTGGCGCCGGCCACGCGCTTGCAACGCGCGCTCGAGATCGCGAGCCCCATTGCACTGATCGCCGGCGCGCTGGCGCTGGCCGCTTCCGTCGTCGGCATCCGGCCGGCGCTGGTTCCCGTGGTGACCGCGGTCGTCTTCACGGCGGCGGCGATCGCGGTTCTCGTGCTGGCGCGTCGGCTCGACGCGCGCTCGCCTGTGGCCGCCGTCGCGTTGATCGCGACATTCATGGCGCTCGACCTCGGCTGGAACAACGCTCCGCATGTTTCGACCGCGCTGCCGCCCGCCCGGTTCGACGCGCTGCGTTCGAACACCGACGACGAGACGGTGCGGCTCCTCAAAACGCGGCTCGCCGGCGCCGCGGCGCCTGACCGGCGCGACCGCGTGGAGTTGATCGGGATCGAATATCACTGGCCAAACCTCTCGCTCGCGCAGGATTTCGATCACGTGTTCGGCCACAATCCGCTGCGGCTGCGCTGGTTCGAGGAGGCGACGCACGTGGGCGACACCGTCGCCGTTGCGAGCCAGCGCGTGTTTTCGCCGCTCTATCCCTCCTACCGTTCCGCCTTCGCCGATCTCCTCGGCGTGCGTTTTATCGCCACCGGCGTGCCGGTGGAGCAGATCGACTCCTCGCTCACGCCCGGCGATCTCAATTTCATCGCACGCACGAAGGATGCCTACGTCTACGAGAACCCGCGCGCGCTGCCCCGGGTGATGCTGCTCACGGACTGGCGCCTCGCCAATTTCGAGGAGCTCTTGCGCGCCGGCTGGCCGAGCGTCGATCCGCGCCGCACCGTGCTGCTCAAGAAGGCGCCGATCGGATTCTCGCGCAGCGCGGCCGCCGGCACGGTCGGCAGCGCGCGCTTGCTGCGCTATGCCAACACCGAAGTGGTGGTCGAAGCCGAGTCGCCGGCCGGCGGCATCCTCCTGCTCAACGATGTCTGGCACCCATGGTGGCGCGCGAGCATCGATGGGGCCGATGTCGAAATCCTCAAGGCAGACGTGATCTTTCGCGCCGTGGTCTGTCCGCGCGGGCGGCACGAGATCCGTTTCACCTTCCATCCCTTCGCCGGCGCCTTGGCGGAGGTGGTGGGCAAGATGACGCATAACGCGAGGCCGTA
>WNFJ01117240.1_pt1 | contig 14742 bp, 13 predicted proteins | sample 5400461 | NCBI WGS metagenome assembly WNFJ01 (sample SAMN13153349, study PRJNA577476) | soil metagenome | isolation source: 115 cm saprolite on Douglas fir-dominated hillslope | place: USA:California | collected 2013-09-17 | reverse complement strand
CTACGACAGCGCGATCCTCACCGCGGCGGTGGTGTTCCTGCTCGCGGTAGCCTCGGTCTATCAATACCTGATGGGCGTGAGCGGGGTGCCGCAGTTGCTCGGCCAGGTTCTTGGGCCGCTGAAAACGCACCCCTGGCTGTTTCTGATCGGAACCGCCGTGATGACTTGCCTGTTCGGGATGTTGCTGGAGGGCCTGCCCGCCGCCGTCGTGCTCATCCCCGTGGTGTTTCCGATCGCCGAAGCGATGGGCATCGACCCGATCCACTTCAACATCGTGCAGACCGCAGCCGTCGGCATCGGTCTGTTCCTGCCGCCGATGGGTGTCGGGCTGTTAATGGCGCTGCGCTTCGCAAAGCTGAGCGTCGGGCAGCACTTCCGCACCTATGTGCCGTACATGCTGGCGCTGTTCGCCGGGCTATTGCTGATCATCTGCATTCCGGAGATCAGCCTGACGCTGCCGAGGCTGGCGGGCTTGATCAAGTGAGGCGCGCTCCGATGCCGTCGTGCTCAATGTCAACGACGTATAGGCGCAGCTACGTCAGAACGGATGAACCGACAGCGTGCCGAAAATGACGGCGGCGATTAGCGCAAATGCACCGTAGAGTGCGGCCGTATGAATGCCTGTTCCGGTTCGCCCCGAAAGCGAACGCGCATAAAGATGCAGGCGGGCTTCCGCCGATAGTTCGCGCATGGTCGATCTCCAACGCCCCATCGGCGACAAGGGAATACGGTTCGCGTCGGGATTCAAGATGGCTTGGGAAATAGCGATACAAATGCTCTCGCTAACTCCTACAACAGCTTAAAATTCTCCGGGGCAGATTCGGCCGAGAATTTTATTCGCTCACATTTGAGGCGCATTGGAACCGCATTAATAAACGTCCTGCTGGAACCGGCCTTTCCTTTTGAGTTCCCCGACGAAGCGGACGGCCTCATCGGTCGTGCGCGCGCCGAACTGCGCGACGATATCGACGAGCGCCCGCTCGACATCCTTTGCCATTCGCTTGGCATCGCCGCAGACATAGACGGTGGCGCCTTCAGCCAGCCAGGTCCACAATTCGCGGCCGACTTCGCGCATGCGGTCCTGAACGTAGAATTTCTTGTCGCCGTCGCGCGACCATGCCAGCGACATCCGGGTCAGCAGGCCCGACGTTTTCATCGCATTAAGTTCGTCGGCGTAGAAGAAATCACAACTGCTGCGCTGATGACCGAAGAACAGCCAGTTCTTGCCGGGCGCCCCGGTCGCCTTGCGATCGAGCAGGAACGCGCGGAATGGGGCTATGCCGGTGCCCGGCCCGATCATGATGATCGGTGTTTTGGGATCCTGAGGCAGCGCGAAGCCATGGGCCTTCTGCACATAGATCTTCACTTGGCCGCCGGGATTGATGCGCTCGGCAAGGAATGTCGAGGCCAATCCGAGGCGCTTGCGCTTGCCGACCACGTAGCGCACACAGTCCACCGTCAGCGACAGCTTGCCGGGCGTGGCATTGTGCGACGACGAGATCGAATAGAGCCGCGGTTGCAGCGGCTCCAGCGCTTCGACGAAGGCTTCGGGATGCGGACGCACGCCCGGGAATTTTTGTAAAGCCGCCATCACATCGAGCGTCACGGCGTCGCCGTCGGGGTCTTCCCCTTGGGCCAGCGCGCGCGCTTTCTCGCGCTGCGCGCCGCCAGTGAGGAACGAGAGTAGTTCGAACAGCGAATCCGGCGCCGGCGCCAGCGAAACATCGTCGGTCAATACCTCGCGCAGCGTCCTGCCTCTTACTTCGGTCAAATGCGACGCGCCCAGCATGGCGATGATCTGATCGACCAGTCCTAGTTCGTTGCGAGCAAAGATGCCGAAGGAATCCCCGACGACATAGTCGAGGCCGCAGCCAGAGAGCTCGAAATCGATGTGCCAGGTTTCCTTTTCCGATCCGGCCTTGTTGAGCAAGTGGCGCGACACGAACGTCGCCTCAACCGGATTGTCGCGCGAACGGCCCGGCTCGGCCGTGATCGCCGGCGCCGCTACAACCGGCGCAACGGCGTGTCCCGATGAAGCCGGAGGCGCCTTCTCCAGTTCTTGGTGTAGCGCTTTGAGCATCCGGGCGGTTTCCTTGCCGCCGGGTACGCACAGGTTGAGGCGCGCCTCCGCCTTGTTCGCGATGACGTCCGAATAGTCGTTGCAATTGTAGCCGCACTGGCCGCAATCCTGCTGCGCCATCGCCGCCATCATGCGCCTTCGCAACGGGCGGCCTTCCGCGAGCTTCATGCGCTCGGCAATCGGTAGGGTCTGGTCGTGCCAGGGCGCTTCGCCGTCGTCGCCATCGCCGCTCGGGCCCTGCAGTACAGCCGCGCCCTGCTCTGCTGAAAGTGGCGCCGAGCCATCGGTCGACAAAAGTCCGGCAAAAAAGCCGTTCAGCCAGGAGCGCTGCGCTTCGGAAAACGGTGCGCTGGAAGGAATGATTTCGATCTTCGGCGGCGGTGCCATCTGGTTCATGAAGAAGCCTCGGCATCCGCGAGCTTGCGCAGCGTCTCGCCATCGTGGCGTCGCGCAAATGTCAGGAATGTTTCGTCAGGTGACGCGCGATGCGCGAGGTATGCTTTCAACAGTTTCTCGACGGTCTTCGGCGCGTCCTCCGCTTTGAGGTCGTGATAGACCTCCTGCCCGACATCGGCGTTGGGACCGAACCCTCCGCCGGCGAACAAATGATAGCCTTCGACGTTGTCGTCATCCTCGCCGACGGCCACTTTGGCGCCGATCAGGCCGATATCGCTGATGTAATGCTGCGCGCAGGAATGATGACAGCCGGTCAGATGGATATTCAGCGGGATGTCGATCGGCACCCGCGGCTCGCACCAGTCGCCGATCGCGGTAGCATGGCGCTTGGTATCGGACGCCGAAAATTTGCAACCGGCATTGCCGGTGCAGGCGATCAGACCGGCGCGTATTTGCGAGGTCTTGACCTTAAGGCCAATCGCTTCGATCGCCGCAGCCGCAAGTCCGACATTCTCGTCACGCACGCCCGGTATCAAAAGGTTCTGCCAAACCGTGAGTCGGATATCGCCGTCGCCGAGATCCTGCGCGATTTTTGCCAGTCCCCGCATCTGGTCGCAGGTCACCTTGCCGAGCGGCAATGCGACGCCGATCCAGTTCAAACCCGGCTGCTTCTGCTGGTGCGCCCCGATATGCGCCATGCGCTCGAATGACGGGCGCGGCGCGAAGGCTTCCGGCAGCGCACGGGTAAGGGCGTGGCCGAGTTTTTCCTCGACCGCGGCGAGGAATTTTTCCATGCCCACGCCGTCGATGACATATTTCAGGCGGGCCTTGAGCCGGTTGGTGCGGTCGCCCAAATCGATGAATACACGAACGATCGCGTCGGCGACCTTGGTCGCGTCCGCAGGCCTCACGATGATGCCGGTCTCCCTGGCAAAATCCTTGTGGCCGGTAATGCCGCCTACGCCCAGGCGAAACCATACGCCGGGCTCGACCCCAAAACCGTCCTTCACCTCGATCGCAGCGAAGGCGATGTCGTTGGTGTCTTCAAGCACCGCAATCTTGCCGGCGCCGTCGAACGCGACATTGAACTTGCGCGGCAATCCCGTCAGCGAGCGGTCGTTGAGAATGTGGTGGTGCCACTCGCGGGCGTATTCGCGGGTGTCGAGCAATTCCTGCGGATCGATCCCGGCGGTCGGCGTGCCCGTGACGTTGCGGATGTTGTCAGCGCCGGCGCCGCGCGAGCACAGGCCGAGGTCCTGGATGCCCTCGATCAGCGCAACTGTGTGCATCGGCGGAATCTCCCGCACCTGAAGGTTGGCGCGGGTCGTGACATGGCAGAACGGACCGCAATAGCGCTCCGCGAGATCGGCCATGCCTGCGAACTGCCAATGCTTGAGGATGCCGTTCGGAATCCGCAGGCGGCACATGTAGGAATCCTGCGCCGGCGCGACGTAAAACAGGCCGTAGTAACGCCAGCGAAAATTATCAGCAGGCGACGGCGGCGCGTTGGTGAGCGCCTGCTGCTTCAGCCGCGGATAGGCATCGAACGGATGCTCTTCGCGTTTGAATTTTTCCTGATCGGCGAGTTTCTTGCCCGACGCGATGACCTTGTCCTGCGCTTTCAGATGCGCCGCGTCCGGCCCGGTCGGCTCAATGTTTGCTTTACCGCCACCAGCGCTACCAAAGCCGCGCCCGACCTTGCTGATCTGCAAGCCGGTGGCGAAACCTTCGAGGTAGCGTTTCTGCTCATCGGTAAAGTCGACTGAGAGCGTTTCGATTTTCATAGTGCGCGACGAAGCTCCTGCGGCCACGAGCGGTGGCTTCAACGGGAAACGGAATGTGACCGCGCGGAAATCGGTCCGGCAGGGAGCGCCGGGTCCAATTTCCAGGGAGCGGTCCGACCAGCCTCGTTGCTGCGGATTTCCATCTTGGACTTAAAGCCAGCGGGCATCTGCGACGGCTGGCTGCATTGCAACATTCAAGTTGTGTGCCATGCGGCCGCCGATAAAATATCATGTAAAATCAAAGGATTAATCCGAGGATTTGGAACTTTGGGGGATCTCGCCGCCACTAATTTCGAGCAGCCAGCCTAAAAATTAGACTGATGGACCGGGTGCCCAACATTGCTCCAGAAGCTTCGCGTCAGGATTTTTGGCGTCCGATCGCAAACGCCGCCAGATGCCCGGCGATATCGTTGGTGTCGAACGCCGGACCCGCGAAAGCGCCGATAGCGCCGGGGGCATCGGCGAGCTTCCCTTCGCGCCCCAGTGCTGCATCGTAAAGGTCCGGCCTGAACACCGCCTGCGCGGTCCTGAGTGCCTCGGGGCTGATCGAAGCCTGCCCCCAGCGCACCATCTGCGCGTAGAGCCAGGCGGCTTGTACCGGATCGGGCCGCGCCGCCCCCTCGCGCCCCACCAGCAGATAGCGGTTGCTTTCGCGTATCGTCCCGTCGGGCGAGATCTTGAGACGGCCGTCGAGCGTTCGCTGCAGGACCTCTGCATCGACGCCGATCCGCTCCGGCTGCGCCAGGATGCGCGCCGTCTCGGCGCGATTTTGCGGCTGCTCGATAAACTCGGCGGCGCGAAATGCGGCCCGGACCAGCGCGGCCAACACCTCTGGATTTTGCTCTGACCAGTCCTGCCTGACCGCCAGCACCTTTTCCACCGCACGGACCAGAATGTCGGCGACAAAATGCAGGATATGGCCGACGCCGAGATCGACCGCGACCGAGTTCCAGGGCGCGCCGACGCAGAACGCATCGACGTGACCGCTCGCGAGGCTATCCACCATGTAAGGCGGCGGCAGCACCACGAGGCGGACGTCCTCGTCGGGGTCGACGCCGCCGGCAGCCATCCAGAACCGCAGCTGATAATTGTGGGTCGAAAATGGAAAAGTCATGCCGAAGGTTAGGGGTTCCGCGCCGCTCTTGCGCCGCTTTGCAACGACGCGTGCGAGCGCCAGCGCCGTCGCCATCGGGTCGAACGGATCGCCGGATATCTCGCCCGTGATCGCCGCATGCAGCGCCGGCGAGACCGTGATCGCGTTGCCGTTGAGGCCGAGATTGAACGGTGCTGCGATCGGAATCTTGACGTGCCCGAGCCCGAGGCTGGACGCGATCGCGACCGGCGCCAGGAGGTGCGCGGCGTCGAACAGGCCGATATTGAGCTTGTCGCGGACGTTCGACCACGACACTTCCCGCACCAGGGTGACATCGAGCCCTTCCGCCGCGGCAAAGCCCTTGTCGACGGCCACGATCAGGGCTGCGGCATCGACCAGCGGAATGAAGCCTATGCGAAGAGGTCCGGTCATTTCAGCATCTCCGACGCGGTCAGGATCGATTGCGCGATCTCGCCGATTTTCTTTTTCTCGCGCATCGCCGTCGAGCGCAGCAATATGTAGGCCTCGTCTTCGGTCAGGCCCTTCAGTTTCATGAGGATGCCCTTGGCGCGATCGATCACCTTGCGGTCTTCAAGCGCCGATTTGGTGCGCTCGAGTTCATCCTGCAGCTTCGCGAAGGCATTGAAGCGCGAAATGCAGAGATCGAGGATCGGCTTGATGCGTTCCTTCTTCAATCCGTCGACGATGTAGGCGGAGACCCCGGCATCGACCGAGGCCTGTATCGACGCCGCGTCGCTCTGATCGACGAACATCGCGATCGGGCGGCGGACGGCGCGGCTGACCTGGAACATCTGTTCCAGAACGTCGCGGCCGGGATTTTCCAGATCGATCAGGATGACATCGGGATCGAGCGCGTAGATCCGGGCCAGCAAACTGTGCATTTCGCTGATGTGGACGACGCCCGTAAAACCCGCTTCCCGCAGCCCCTCCTCGAGGATCGCGGCCCGGATCGGGCTTTCATCGACAATGACGATTTTAGGGGACGACTCGGCGCCCATCGCTCACTCGCATTCCGGCCAAATCTTCATAGCACGCCAGAAGCCCGCTCAAAGGCTTGTAATTATAGGCAATTGAGACTAGCTCCTGCCCGTCAATCAGGCACATCATACATGCAACAGGCGGCCGCGCCCAAAGTCAGCTTTGTTTCGCTGGGATGTCCCAAGGCGCTGGTGGATTCCGAGCGCATCATCACGCGGCTGCGCGCGGAAGGCTATGAGTTGGCGCGCAAGCATGATGGGGCCGACATCGTCATCGTCAACACCTGCGGCTTTCTCGACAGCGCCAAGCAGGAATCGCTCGGCGCCATCGGCGAAGCGATGGCCGAGAATGGCAAGGTCATCGTCACCGGCTGCATGGGCGCGGAACCCGAGCAGATCGAGGCGGCCTATCCCGGCGTGCTGTCGATATCAGGACCGCAGCAATATGAGAGCGTGCTCAATGCCGTGCATCGCGCGGTGCCGCCGCTCCATAACCCGCATCTCGATCTAGTGCCGCCGCAGGGCATCAAGCTGACGCCGCGGCATTACGCTTACCTGAAGATTTCCGAAGGCTGCAATAACAGATGCAGCTTCTGCATCATCCCGAAACTGCGCGGCGACCTGGTGTCGCGTCCGGTCAACGACGTGCTGCGCGAGGCGGAAAGACTGGTCAGCGCCGGCGTCAAGGAATTGCTCGTCATCTCGCAGGATACCTCGGCCTACGGCGTCGATATAAAGTATGCGGCGAGTCTCTGGAAGGATCGCGAAGTCCGCGCGAAGTTCTTTGACGTTGCAAAGGAACTCGGCGAGTTCGGCGGCTGGGTGCGGCTGCAATATGTCTATCCCTACCCGCATGTCGATGACGTCATCGGCCTGATGACGGAAGGCAAGATTTTGCCTTACCTCGATATCCCCTTTCAGCATGCGAGCCCGGAAATCCTCAAGGCCATGAAGCGCCCGGCGGCGCAAGACAAGACGCTGGCGCGGATCGAGAAGTGGCGCCAGCAATGCCCTGATCTCACCTTGCGCTCCACTTTCATCGTCGGCTTTCCCGGCGAGACCGATTCCGATTTCGCCTATTTGCTCGACTGGCTTGAGGAAGCCGAGATCGATCGCGTCGGCTGCTTCAAATACGAACCGGTCGCGGGCGCTTCGTCGAACGCTCTCGGCAGTCACGTGCCTGAAGAAATCAAGCGGGAGCGCTGGAACGCGCTGATGGCGCGGCAGCAAACAACTTCCGCGCGCCGGCTGAAGCGCAAGGTCGGCACGCGGCAGCAGGTCATCATCGACGAAGTCGGTCCTACCGTATCGAAAGGCCGCTCCAAGGCCGACGCGCCCGGTCTACGTCTCAAGCCGGCGTCCGCTCCGCGTCGGCGAGATCGTCACCGCCAACATCGAACGATCAGACCAATACGACCTCCACGGCAGCGTCGCGGGGTTCTAACTCTCACGTCGTCCCTGCGAAAAGCGGGGACCCATAACCACTAAAGCCCGTTGCAGCAAAAGCCGTCTGCCACACTCCAAAACGAGGGGCCGCGGCTTATGGGTCCCGGGGTTCGCCGGGACGGCCCAGAGTGATGGCGGTCGTGAGTCTTCTGATCATCCGCGCTTGACAGCGCCGGCGGTTCGGCTGTATGGCGGCGTCATGAGACTTAACCGGACCATTCTGCGCGCCACTTTCCGTCGTCGCTCGTTCGACGATGATGGGTCGCGCCGTGTCCGACGACAACGCTGAACAGACAAATCAGCAACGTTTTCGAGAAGGCCGCACCCGCAAAGTGCGGCCTTCTCGCGTTTCGGCCAGCTTTTTCACCTCAGGGAGTTTGACATGACCGTTGCCACACATCCGTTTGATGCGCTGATGGACATCACCGCCCGCCCGCCGACCGTCTTCGGCCGGGGCGAAGGCTCATTTCTGTGGGACGACACCGGCAAACGCTATCTCGATTTCGTTCAGGGCTGGGCGGTCAATTGCTTGGGCCATTCGCCGCCTGCGGTCGCCGAAGCGCTCGCGGCGCAGGCAAAACTGCTGCTGACGCCTAGTCCTGCTTTTTACAACGCCCCCAGCCTCAAACTGGCGAAGGCCCTGGTCGATCACAGTTGCTTCGATCAGGTCTTCTTCACTAATTCGGGCGCGGAAGCCAACGAGGGCGCGATCAAGCTCGCGCGTAAATACGGCGCCCTGCACCGCAATGGCGCTTACGAGATCATCACGTTCGAGGGCGCCTTCCACGGCCGCACGCTGGCAACGATGTCGGCATCCGGCAAGAAAGCCTTTGAGCCGCTGTTCGAGCCCAAGGTTTCGGGCTTTCCCAAGGCGCAGCTGAACGATCTCGCTTCAGTGGAGCGGCTGATCAACGACAAGACCATCGGCGTGATGCTGGAGCCAATCCAGGGCGAAGCCGGCGTTTGGCCTGCAACCGACCAGTTTCTGCGCGAACTGCGGACGCTCACCGAAGAGCCCGGCCTGTTGCTTATCATGGACGAGATCCAGACCGGTATCGGCCGGACCGGAAAGCTTTTCCATTACGAGCATGCGGGGATCGAGCCCGACATCATGACCCTCGGAAAGGGGATCGGCGGAGGCGTGCCGCTCGCCGCCTTGCTGGCGACTCAATCGGCTTCCTGTTTCGAACATGGCGACCAGGGTGGCACGTTCAACGGCAATCCGCTGATGTGCGCGGCGGGGCTTGCGGTTCTACAGCAAGTCTCTGACCCGGATTTTCTGAAATCGGTTGTTGATACCGGCCTGTATCTGGAAAGCGAATTGCAGCGGATGTCCGCGCGCCATGGCCTCGGCGAGGTCCGTGGCAGGGGCCTGCTGGTAGCACTCGATCTGAGACATCCGATCGCCTCATCGATCGTCGCGCAAGCTTTTGACGACGGCGTGCTGCTCAACGCGCCCCGGGTGGACACGCTGCGTTTCATGCCGGCGCTCAACGTCACGCGAGAGGAAATCGCCGTTATGCTCGATTGCCTGGATGCGATCCTGACGAGGACGGGCGCGGCGAGGCGTGTGGCGTAGAGCCGGTCTGCCAATGACGCTCAGGCAGCAACCCGCGCACAAATGAAAGGCTTCACGCGCAAATGAAAGGGTTCAATAGTGCCGTGACCGTCTTTCATCGCCTCCAATCGGCCAACTTGCCAGTTTGACTTCAGGAGCGTTTGATTCGGTATTGCATTCATCGAAGTGGAAGGCGATTTCAACGTCCGCCTGCGTCTCATACTTAGCAGCCTGCGCGAGCCAATACCATTTTCGGTCTGGCTCACTCAGCGCCTGCTGGCGACAGTCGGCTTCCAATTTTCGCAACTGAACAATCTCTCTCATCGCAGCATTCCACAGCGAGAAAGCATCAGCATACGCGGCCTTGACCCACAGCCCAATCGATTTCCGACTGTCTTGTCCGCACCACAAAAAGTGTGCTTAGCGGTAAGCTGTAGAGGTACAAGCTAATTAATGAAATATGGAAAAGAAATTGGGGTCCAGGCGTTCGCCGGGACTACCAAGAGGCTACGGCTTCAAGATCGACGCGCCGGTCGTCAGCCGGCTTTCCAGATCGATATGCGCCTTGGCGGCATCCTTAAGCGCGTAGGCGTGATTGATCGGCACGTGCAGTTTACCGTTGATGACGGCGGCAAATAAGGTGTCGGCGCCCTCCAATAGTTCCGAGCGCTTGCTCACGTAGTCGTTGAGTTTTGGGCGGGTCGCAAACAACGAACCGTGATTGTTGAGTTCGGCAATCGAGAATGGCGGCACCGGACCCGACGCGTTGCCGAAACTCACGAACAACCCGCGCCGCTTCAAACAAGACAGCGAGCCGGGAAATGTGGTTTTGCCGACGCCATCATAGACGACGTCGCAAAGTTCGTTGCGGCTGATCTGCTTGACGCGCGCGACGAAATCTTCCTCGTTATAGAGGATGACATGATCGCAGCCATTGGCGAGCGCGACGTCGGCCTTCGCCTTCGAGCCGACGGTGCCGATGACGTGGGCGCCGAGCGCCCTCGCCCATTGGCACGCGAGCAAGCCGATACCGCCGGCGGCGGCGTGGATCAGCACCCGATGGTGCGGCTCGACCTTGAATGTCTTGTGCAGGAGGTACCAGACCGTCAGCCCCTTGAGCATCAGGACCGCGCCCTGCTCGTAGGTGATATGGTCGGGCAGCTTGACCAGTTTTTCCGAAGGGATGTTTCGTTCGCTGGCATAGCCGCCGAGATTGAAATAATAGGCGACACGGTCGCCGGGATGAAAATTGGTGACGCCGGGTCCCACGGAAAGAACCTCGCCGGCGGCTTCGTTGCCGGCGATGAACGGCAGTCCCCGCGCCTTGTAAAGGCCGGTACGGTAGTACACGTCGATGAAATTGAGGCCGACCGCGTGCTGGCGGATGCGCACCTCGCCCGGCCCCGGCGCCGGTACCTCGACGCTCTCATACGTCAGGACTTCCGGTCCACCCACCTTGTGCACGCGCACGGCCTTGGTCATCGTCCGATCTCCCAGGTATTTCCGCCGGATGCGAACCGAAAGCCATCGGGGCCGCGTTGTCAACCGACGGCCGAAGGGAATAGCCGCTTTGGCCTAGTTCGCGGCTTTCTTGCGGTTGCGCTTCGCAAGCACGTTGAAGAATTCAACCGCGGCCGAAAACACGATCGCGAAATAGATGTAGCCGCGCGGGATGTGGAATTTGAATCCATCCGCCACCAGCGCCACGCCGATCAGCACCAGAAACGCCAGCGCCAGCATCTTGGTGGTCGGATGCTCCGCCACGAATCGCGCGACCGGTCCGGAGGACACGTACATGATGACGCAGGCGATGGTAACGGCCGCGATCATGATTTCGAGATCCTGAGCCATGCCGATCGCGGTGATGATGGAGTCCAGCGAGAACACCATATCGATGACGATGATCTGGATGATCACCCAGGAGAACGCGCTGGCCCCGGACGCTTCGCCATTCTCTTCGTCGCGCGCTTCCACTTCTCCGTGAATTTCGTGGGTCGCCTTGGCAATCAGAAACAGCCCGCCGCCGATCAGAATGACGTCGCGCCAGGAAAACGTCATGCCCGGCACGGTGAGGATGGCTTGCGTCAGGCCGATCAGCCACACCAACAGGCTGAGCAATAGGATGCGAAACACCAGCGCCAGCGCCAACCCGATTTGCCGCGCTCGCTTCGCCTGCACTTCCGGGATGCACGACACGATGACCGACAGAAAAATGACATTTGTCGATGCCGAGAACGATTTCCAGCGCCGTCAGAGTCAACAATGCTGCCCATGCTTCCGGGCTGGTCAACAATGCGATCATGCGCGAAACGATTTTGCCAGCCGGATGACGGCATCGCTTGCGACGATATAGGCTGCGATCGCGCACAGTGCGATGGTAATGGGCGCGCCGACATCGAAATCGAGGGCCAGCGTGACCACCGCAAGCACTGCCCAAACGGCGAGTAGCGACAGAGTAAGCCCGCGCAGACGCCGCACGCGTATCGGGTGAAGGACGTGGAACGGAACAAATGTCAGTACAATTAGAACGGCGACCGCGAGGCTGGAAGGCGCCGGCGGCAAATGCAGCAGGAACAAATAAAACGCCGCCGCATTCCACAGTGCGGGAAATCCGCGAAAATGATTGTCCGCAGCCTTCATGCGGCGATCCGCGAAATAAAGCGCGCCCGACACGACAATGCCCGCGCCGAGCAGCGGCGCCGCCACCGGCAACAGCAGGCCGCTCGCGGTGATGGCATAGGCCGGTACAAAGACGTAGGTGACGAAATCGACCACGAGGTCGAGCACTTCCCCCGACCAGTTCGGCTGCACGCGAACCACATCCAGCCGCCGCGCGATCGGGCCATCGAGTGCGTCCACAACCAGCGCCGCGCCCAGCCAGCCGAACATCACAGCCCAGTGCTCGCGCACGGCCTCGAGCAGCGCGATCAAGGCGATGCCCGCGCCTAACGCGGTGAAAATATGCACGGAAAATGCAGCGGCCCGGGTCGCCGGGGATGGTAGCGAAGAATCCTGCTGGTTTACCTGGTCCATTTGCTTCGCAGTGCTATCAGGAATCGCCTCGATTTGCACATCCGCGATTGCGGCGTTCCGCCGCGCAATTCGCTGGAAAAACCTGGCGGCGTGATGAGGGCTTGAAAATGCCGCGGGTAACGTCGATTGTGTTGAGATGAGCGAGGTATCGGGCACACACAGCGTCGTCGTGATCGGTGGCGGTCCCGCCGGATTGACTGTCGCGATTGCGCTGGCGCAAACCGGCGCGAATACGGCCTTAATCGCCCGCCGCGCTGCCTATACGGATAATCGCACTACCGCGCTCTTGGGCGACTCTGTCGATTTCCTGCAGCAACTGGATGTCTGGCGGCGCTGCGCCGACAAGGCGGCGCCATTGCAGGCGATGCGCCTGGTCGACGATACCGGCCGCCTGATCCGTGCGCCCGAGGTGCGGTTTTCCTCCGACGAAATCGGCCTCGATGCATTCGGCTACAACATCGAGAACCGTGCGCTGATGAAAGCGCTGGAACAACGCGCCGCCGAGCTTTCCGGGCTGACGCGATTCGACGATGAGGCAGATACGGTGACACCCGACGACGCGATTGTTGCAATTGGTACCCGACACGGAAAATCGCTGTCGGCGCGCCTGGTGGCCGGCGCAGACGGTCGCCAATCGCTGTGCCGCGAGGCCGCCGGCATCGCCGTCAGCCGCCGCGACCTCAATCAGGCGGCGTTGACCTTCAACGTCAGCCATTCGCGGCCGCATCGAAATGTTTCCACCGAGTTTCACACGCCGCAAGGTCCCTGCGTATTTGTGCCGCTGCCCGGCGAGCGCTGCAGCGTGGTGTGGGTCGCGGCACCGAAGGAAGGAAGCCGAGCGGCTGATCGCGTTGAGCGATGACGAACTGTCCGAGGCCGCGGAAAGGCAATCGCATTCCATTCTCGGCCGCGTCAAGGTCGAGCCCGGACGCCATCTGTTTCCGCTGGCGATCGAGCATATCAGGCAACTCGCGAAAGCTCGCGTCGCGTTGGTCGGCGAGGCCGCGCATGTGGTGCCGCCGATCGGCGCCCAAGGCCTGAACATGGGATTGCGCGATGCCGCCGATCTCGCCGATCTCGTGGGGGGCGCGATGGCGTCGGGCGCAGATCCCGGCTCGCCGCAAGTGCTCACGCGTTACGATTCGGCGCGGCGCGCCGATGTTTTTAGCCGAACCTTCGTTATCGACATGGCGAACCGTTCGTTGCTGAGCGATTTCTTACCCGTGCAAAGCTTGCGCGCGGCCGGCTTGCATCTGATCGGCTCGATCGGGCCGCTTCGTCGTTTGGCCATGCGCGAGGGCCTGGCGCCATCGTGGCGGCAGAGGCGGCCGGTTATTTAGGTTATTGGCCCCAGTCGGATATGGACGGACCGGCCATTGCAAAGGTTAATTCGACCGTTTGCCCCTAGCATCGGCCACAATCATGGTCTATTCGACCAGATATGATAAAAACGCGGACCGCCAAATTTCAGATCGGACAGATCGTCCGCCACCGGATCTTTTCGTTCCGGGGCGTGATCTTCGATATCGATCCGGAATTCAATAATACCGAGGAATGGTGGTTGTCGATCCCCGAGGATGTCCGGCCTCACAAGGATCAGCCGTTCTATCATCTGCTCGCCGAGAATTCAGAATCGGAATACGTCGCCTACGTTTCCGAGCAGAACCTGTTGCCCGACGATTCCGGCGAACCGATCCGGCATTCGCAAGTCGCCGAGATTTTCGTCAAGGATAAATCGGGCGGCTATCGCCCGCGCAATCCGTCGCTGAATTAGCATGCGCTTGTGTCGCGACGCAGCGGCAGCGTACGTCACGCTGCTCCGCCGAAGCCGTGTTGGGGGACGAGTGCCGCCACGCCAAGGGACGCGGCGGCAATTAAAATTAGGCTGATCGCGTGACGATTGGCTTAGCGCAGTCCGGGCGGAATGCAGCCTCGAGTGCCAACCCGGCAGTGCCAACCGGTCTTTCTACCGTGGCTCCAACCAGGAGGCCTGAATTCGGGACCTCGCGTCTGCGCTCTTGCGTTCATGCCTGCACGCGTGCGCGCGGTCGTCATGCGACCCGCGTTGACGCCGCCGACATTCGCATTAACGTTCGCTCCTCCCTGTGCGCCCACATTCGCGCCTCCCTGCGCGCCCGCACCGATACGCTGCGCGCCGGCATTGCCGGCAACCGCGATGCACAACCCGGCCGCGGCCGCTAGAACCAACATATTTCTCCACATGGAACGTCTCCTTCTTTTTGCTGCGCCAACGAAAATCTGTTCTTTGCTGGCGCAAATGAAGAATGAAGATGCGGCGTCGCAGTTCCCGAATCGAATGCGAGAATCAAATCGCCGCGCGTCGTCCATTTCGC
>WNFJ01341947.1_pt1 | contig 14743 bp, 17 predicted proteins | sample 5400461 | NCBI WGS metagenome assembly WNFJ01 (sample SAMN13153349, study PRJNA577476) | soil metagenome | isolation source: 115 cm saprolite on Douglas fir-dominated hillslope | place: USA:California | collected 2013-09-17 | reverse complement strand
TTTCGACGATGCAGAAGCAAGGACACTCCATGCTTTCTGCTCTTACGGCTGTCTTCCATGGTCAACCTTTACCGGTCGCTTGGGCACCTGAGTAGTTACGATTTGCTTAATTTGTGATGACTGATTTTTGATATCTTGCAATGAACTTTTTCTTGTTAATCTGTGAACCATTCTAATTCTTATCTCGTTCAGTTCCTTACATTTACTGATATACTCCTCCTTCTTTTCAAATGAGACTGATTTCTCTAAATTATCTAAGATTTGACCAAACATGCGTCTGCCGTTACGCTTAAATTGTATCTCTGCCGGAAATATGGCTACTTGTATTAAAAAATCGCAACACTCCAACAATAGCTTAATCATTTCTTCCGTGATCTGATGGTAAATTAAAATAGATGCAAGGTACCCTTCAACGGTACCTTTTGAAAATGCATCGTCGCCAACCGTGTTCAGCTCTTGCAAGAAGTCTGGTCTATCAAATGCAGGCCACTTATTGAAATCTTTTATTCTCGCGATTAGTTCATGTTTGTATGCCATAACATCACTTTATACGAGGTAGGAGTTAAAGAGTGCCGTTGATATTTTGTAGGATTATACTCTGCAATTATAAGGAAATCAATTGATTGATTTTGCTTGCCTGGTTTATATATATTGCTGAAGTATGCAAACCAGGGGGATTATCTCACCCCGTATTAATTGCAGCAGTTTTATTGTTAGCCATTAATTTATGATACTCCTTTTCATAGTATTGCTAATAGAAAAATTATTGCTGACAAAACGCCAGAGGTAATACACCACTCACACCATTGTTTAAGTACAGTCAATTGGAGAATAACAAGATAGAATGAAAATGCAGTGGCTATTCCGGCAATTACAGGGAAACCAACACTAAAGAGATGCGATGGAGCTAACATGAAGGGAAAAATTGTAAAACTCAACGCAGTTAATCCATAGTAAAGCATCCCTGTTATCTCGTTGGGGATTCCAAAAGTGACCGCATATCGACTATTTACGACCTTATTACAGTCTCCTCTGATAAAACAGACGAGGGGTTCCTGTTTTATCCGTTTATACCGTATGTATGCCGAAATGCCAAATCCGATAATGCTGGTAATGACAATTGTAATAGAGAGCATATTCATAGAGTTAGTGAATAATCTACTGCCCTTGCAACAACGCATTAGTTGAGCTTGCATGCGTCTTAGCCGGGAAGATGCTTCCAAGGGTGCGGCTTTGTGGTCGAAGCGCCCACGAAGCGATCGTTAGAACAGCCAAGAAGCCTGTGTAGTAAACATGCCATGCGGCATCGCCTCTTACGGCGTGTGATATTGCCGAATATGCCAGCGTACGCCCATTCTTTGAGCCGTGGAAAACGCGGCACGAACAAGGCGATGGTTCCAAGTACCTTCCATACACCAAGGATCATCATGAAGTACAATGGGTAGCCCAGAAATATCATTCCTTCAACGTTTCCTTTTTGCTGTGTCAGTTCCGCTACAGCACCTGCCAGCACGTTGAACAGGAGGAATGCGGTGACCACCCAATAGCTGGTTAATTTTATTCTCATAGCCGTGTCCTTATGTTGCATTGCCATCATAAAAATCTCCTCTTGCTTTTTTAAGCATAATCCTTTATAATCAAGATACTCTATTTTAGAGATGATGTCAAGAGGGAAAAATGTCACAATCACATAAAGAAGATATGGTAAAACAAGTCATTTTAAAAGCGAGAGACTATGCTCTTAGCACAGTGCTCTTTCGCAACGTTGTCGGTGAGACTCTGGGTATAAATGTTACAGATATGGAGTGTCTTGGACTTCTCTTCCATAAAGGTATCGCAACACCAACTGAGCTTTCCAAACATACTGGACTCAGTTCTGGTGCAACAACAGCCATGCTTGACCGCCTTGAGAAAAGTGGGCTTATTGAACGCCGCCCCAACCCGCAGGATCGACGCAGCACACTGATTGCTATTGTGAAGGAAGCGGCAGAAAAAGCTGCTCCTTTGTTTGCATCAGTGAGAAAAGCACAGGATGAACTTGTTTCAAGCTACACAGAGAAGGAACTCGAACTATTATCAGATTTCTTTGTAAAATCGGTAACCATGTGGGAGGAAGAACGTAAAAAAATCCAACTACGCTTAGCAAATAACGACAAGAAATTTGAAAGGGGGTGAGAACGAATGAAAATTACTGATAAGCTCGTGATGTTACATTTGGCAGTTAATGACATGGCTAAAACCAAAGAGTTTTATGCGGGCAAGCTAGGTTTTAAAGTAACCAAAGACAAAGAGTATGGCGGAAAGCACTGGGTTTCTATGGCGCTTCCTGGTGGTGGTACATCAATTAACTTCACTACGGAACACGAGAACATGAAACCAGGTACCTATAAGCTTTACTTTTCAAGCCCAGACGTTAAGGCTGCTTATGAAGAGCTAACTTCCCAGGGTGTTAAGCCCGTAAAGGAACTCGCTGATGACTGGGGAAAATGGGAGAAAGATAGCAAAGGGGGAAGTTGGTTTGAAGTTAACGACCCGGATGGTAATCAAGTGTTAATTATACCTGCTTAAGGGTTTTTAACATTGAAGCAAAAAGAGATAGGAATAAAAACCTATCTTTTTTTGTCTTTATAAAGTTTACCTGTTAACAAGATAACTTTTTACTTTTGCTCCACTAAAAAGATTATTCTGCGACATTGGGGCGCGAAAAAGAAGTGATAGACCATATCGCTTATGGGGGTGTAAAAGAGTTGGAAGAAGTATATGAAGGAGCGATGTCTATAGAACATGTTTTTCCGCACCTGGGGAGGGAGAGATACTCATGTTGATAATGGGCAATTATTCACAGATGAGGCTGTAAAAACTTTAGCTTCAACAATCGGGGAGATACTATTATATATAGCCGCTTCGCACAAGAATATTTATCTCGACTTCTCGCCCTTTTCACGCTCAGTATACGTCATTGATATATACACATCGAAGTAGCAAAGATTGAGTTTTCCCCGCAAGATTGTAGCTTCGCTCTGACCCTGGTGTGCTCAAAATGCCCCCAAGTAAGCAGTAAAGAAAGTGAGATCAGACACTTCCCAGGATGAGCAATAGGGAATATAATTTCTTCAACACAGTTGAATGCTCGCAAAGAAGGCAGGAGGGAAACAGATGGCGGCAAACCAGGAACATATTGATATCCTCAAGCAGGGGGTAGAGATATGGAACCAGTGGCGGGTAGAGCATCATGATATTCAACCCGATCTCAGCATAGCCATCCTCAGGAAAGCCAACCTCAGCACAGCCGACCTCAGGGGAGCCAACCTCAGCACAGCCGACCTCAGGGGAGCCAACCTCAGGGGAGCCAACCTCAGCAGAGCCATCCTCTACCAAGCCAAGCTCAGCAAAACCGATCTCAGGGAAGCCTTCCTCAGCACAACCATCCTCTGGGGAGCTGACCTCAGGGGAGCTGACCTCAACGGAGCCAACCTCAACGGAGCCGATCTCAGCGCAGCCAACCTCAACGGAGCTATATTAGTTGACACAAACCTCAGCGGAGCTACATTGATAGGGTGTTCTATTTATGGTATCTCCGCATGGAATGTAGGGCTTGAAGGAGCCAAACAGGAGAATTTGGTCATTACTGATTATGATGAACCAACCATCACCGTCGATAATCTCAAGATTGCTCAGTTCATCTACCTGTTGCTGAACAATGCAGAAATTCGTGAGGTCATTGATACCATTGCGAAAAAAGCCGTCCTCATTCTTGGTCGCTTTACCCCTGAGCGTAAAACCGTTTTAGATACACTCAGAGAAGCTCTTCGTACACATGGGTACTTACCTATTTTGTTTGACTTTGATAAACCGAGCAGCCGAAGTTTTACCGAGACAGTGAGGACACTTGCTCACCTAGCGCGTTTCATCATAGCCGATCTGACTGACCCAAGTAGTATTCCCCAAGAATTGCAAGCCATTATCCCTACTCTTGCTGTCCCTGTTCAACCTGTACTGCTTGAAGGGAAAAGGGAATATTCGATGTTTGTCGATTTCCTAAAGACCTACCATTGGGTGCTCCCCATTCATTACTATACGGATCAAGGCAATTTACTCGCAACTCTGAAAGAGCAGGTCATCGAACCTGCTGAACAAAAAGCGAAGGAACTCGAAAAGCGGTAGTGTAGCCAGTTTCCCCCAAGTTTGTGTGCTGATTTGTGAGAACACTAGGGAGTCTATGGGGTCTCATAGTTGCTGCGAAGCCCAACCAGTTCGCGTCGCACAACCTTTTCTTTCCGTCGTATTGTTGAGGCTAGCAAGTACAATAACTCCTCCCTCACACCCTAGAGTAATTTCGCCAGCTTTGATGCTTCACAAAAATGGCCTAATTCCTGCTGGCCGCTCCATTGGATAAGAAAAAAGCCTATAAGAGAATACAGGGTGGTTGTGTACGTTAACTACGCTCTTGATTGCAGTCGAGATAATCAGTTAATGACGTATCGAAAAGCACCTGGAAGGATACGTTGTATACGTTCTGGTCACTCAGAAAAGCTAGTCGAGATAAGAATATTTTTACGGCGCGGGAGGGGATTAGACACGCTCTTATCACATATTTACGGACAATTCTCGGCGGTACCATTATATTACTGGATTTAATCAAATTCCCTGGGCAAACCATGTTTAATAAATTTTTCCATCAAAGGAGCAAGCGTTCGATAAGCATACTTTACCAATTCCCTGTCTCTTCTAAATTCCGGCGCTTTACGCCCGTGAAACAGATTGTTTCTCACCCTGTACCAATATTCAACTAAATTCTCCCAGTCTGTTTCGTCTCGTATCACTCCGTCAATGCCTCCTCTCCAATTGGTATCATTAGGTCTGGTATCGTTTTCAATTGGCTGTTTTCTTAATTCCGAGATTAAATTTTGTATCACAGCTCGTAGCTCAGGATTATACCGTATTAGAGTTATATACAATGATCTTGTCTCTTCTTCCTCCTTAAGGTTATCAATTATCCACCGGTCGCTCCTTTTAGGATTTCTTCGGGTTAGGAACGCGGTAAAAGATATATAGAGAAAAATAAATTTAGTAAAGATGTCGTTTTCAGACTTCGACCTCTCAAACCATTGTTTAATTAGGTCGTTATAAGACGTAATGGTTTGTTTATCCTGCTGATCTCTCATAGTCTGCGCCTTTTCAAAACTGCTTGTTTGTGCTGTCTTTTGACTGGAACGTTGGTACTATCCCAAGTAGGTTTTGCTTAGCCCCCGAAATTTCTCCATTACTGGAAGGTTTAAATGGAAAAATATAGCCCACTAAGCGAAGTTTTAGGTCTGAACTAGAGCCACAAAATTAATTTAGTAGTTATTTCGGATCTGTATAGCTTTCTCCACCCAGTCTGCAATGTTCTCCTTTATGTGGTCATACACGTAGGAACTACTCTTGTGCGGAGGATCATAGAGCTTCACGACCGTAGACAACTTCTCCCCTTCAATTGTGATGTCGTCGAAGGGATTTCTGCCCTTTTGCGATCGATTCCCGTCACTATCCTTTAGATTATGGACGTAAACTCCTACAACCCCTTTCCCTGCATTCCAGGTTTCCTTGATCTCATACTTGATCCATTTTCTACCCGCCGTTTTTTCCCCTACAAGAACTACTGTGCAGGAGCGACCGTGAAGTTGACCGTCAATCCATGCCTTTATCGCCTTCTCGCCACCTCTTTTTACGGCTTCCCAATCGTTATCGGACACAGGACTATTGCCCTCAATCACCCCCATGTTCCTGACTTGAGCAACGCGCCAGCAATCAGGCTTGTAGTGAAAACTAAAAAATGCCCTGCGTGCCATTTGTATGTAGCCTCCTTGGTTTTTTATCTGAGTTAGCGATTTATTTAAAATCGTCGGGATAGAATCTATAATTTATTGTCGCATCTGTCAACTAATATGGGTATTCTTGACTATCGCATTTCTGAGAGAATGTTAATATAGCATCGATTCGTTTGCTTCTGGGTATCCTGATACTCGGGAGGAGGTCTATGTTGGCCGGTAGTTATGTTCTTAAGTGTTATTCTATACGGAGAATACAAACTTAATAGAGATTTGGCGAGATAATTTTCTTTAGCGTATATTTTCGCACGGAACTCGGCGGTACCCTTAGTACACCAATGACTTAGTCAGTCTAAGGAGCACGCCTCGCGAATACGATCAGCAATGTTTTCTAGGGTAGTGTCTTTGAATTTCTTATCTTCGATCGGCCAAATTTTGCCAAAGTTGTCTCGTCGCCACCGAGGGACGATGTGGAGATGTAAGTGAAAGACGGTCTGTTCCGCTACTTTGCCCGAGGACGTTATAAGATTCATCCCCTCGGGTTTCAGTGCTATATCAATTGCGCGTCCTACCCGAATCACTGCGTCCATGAGTTCTGACCCCAAAGGAGGTTCTACTTTCCAAAGGTCAGTTACGTGTTTCCGTGGAATGACAAGTGTATGTCCGGGAGTAGCGGGATCTTTCGGAAAAAATGCGATCCAACTGTCTGCTTCGCATACAATCTCCACTGAGCGATCTTCGCCTCGCGCGATAGCGCAAAAATCACAATCTTTTATATTATCGTCGAATTTTGTCATCACTTGCCCGCAGCCTTTGCTGCCTCCTCAATCCAATCGCCCATATTGTTATATCCGTCATCATTGTTCCACATGTAAAAATTGTAGCCTTTAGGTATTATACCGCATCTCTCAGAAGTATTTCCGTCTAAGTCCTTGATTTTACTCACATCTATACCTAACAAGCCATGCCCAAGCTCCCCACTCTTCTCAATTTCATACTTCACCCATCTGCTGCCACACGTTTCTTCACCTACTAGTACAACTGTGACCGAGGTACCTTTCAGTTGATTATCGATCCAATTTTGAATTGCGTCATAGCCCCTCCTTTTTATAGCCTCAAAGTCCGCGGCATCTATGAAGCCAGCCGCTTCCTTACCTTGTGTTACCCAACTATTTCTGACGACCATCGCCCTTGAAACATCTTCGTATTTGAAACTAAAAAATACTCTCCGCGCCATCATTTACTCCTTATCATATATATTCCAATCAAATCGACTGCGACAATGGTTCCGTAAAAAGCCCATAAATGGTGGCGCCAGCATGTTTTAAGCCAGTTCCATATCGCACAAGACTTGTCAATCTTCATAGAGAAGTCGATGTCCGATTCTTTTTTGAGCGCAACTTCAGTGTGGAGTTTTACAAAACCACGTTCAAGCCATAAATAGTAGCCATCGAGTCCCCAGAACATTATTGTAGATATAAGGGCAATGATAAGTAGAGCACTTTTTGTGTCGACTGCCCCGAACGCAGATAATCCGGCTGCAATCGTTATAGCCCAGCCTTTAAATAAAAAAGAATTCGTCGCCATGCGGTTAATTGCTGCTTGGATATAATCAAGATGTTTTAGCTTTGCTTCCATATCTCTAACACTTCTACCTTTATGCCACTCCTACGCGAGCAACTTCTTCAAGTTGTCCCAATTCCAGCTATATGTGACTCCGGCGTCGGGGACTGCCCAATCACGCGAACCGTCACGATATCCTATTATCTGAAACCTGTCTTTCCCAAGACTCTTTGCCATCACCACTTCCTTCTTAACTCCAGGCGCAAACCTTGTCCTTGAACCAAGCATGACAACAAACTTATCGGCACGGCTGATTGCAGCATGTGCTTTTGCCTCCCAGTCCTTCTCCGGAGCTGCTTCCTTTAGGGAGTAGTCAGAAACTTCAAAAGGTGAGTCGGCAAGTTTTGCTTGACCAATGATAAAATCCCTGAGAATTTTATCATTGTCGAAATCGAAGCTAACGAACAGCTTGGTTTTTGCCATATATTCCTGCCTTTCTTATTGCGATTAACCCTGCCATGCAGCATTCAGTACCAATCTTCACAGTGAACTCGCGTGACATGTCAGCAATTAAGTTCGTTTGTTTATACGTCTTTTTGAGGGAAAAATCAACATATAGGGCTAAAAGTACTATTGACCCACAATATATGGTGGTCGTTCCATCCAGCGGAAAAATCTGCATCTATTTACCCTCTTTCTACTATGCAGCCCAATCCCTGCAAAGTAGTTCAGACTGTTCCAGGATGGTCTGGACAGCCTTCTCTTGCTTATCGGGAGGATACTTGTATTTGCGGAGGAGATGTTTCACCGTTGTTCGCAGCTTTGCCCTGACACTTTCTTTCACCGTCCAATCGATGGTCAAATTCTTCCGGATATTGGTCACAAGCTCCCGCGCAATAGTACGCAGCGTCTCATCTCCGAGCACTTTTACAGCACTATCATTCACTTCTAATGCGTCATAGAAAGCAAGCTCATCCTCAGTCAGTCCTAAATCCTTCCCCCTATTTCGCGCTTGTCGCATCTCTTTGGCAAGCTCTATCAATTCGGCGATAATCTTTGCTGTTTCAATGGAGCGGTTCTGGTATTGGCGTATACTGCGCTCAAGCATTTCTCCAAACGAGCGGGCTTGGACAAGGTTTTTCCGTGACCGTACTTTCAGTTCATCTTTGAGGAGTTTTTCGAGCAGTTCTAACGCAAGATTGCGCTGTGGCAGACCGCGCACTTCCTGCAAGAATTCATCAGATAAAATAGAAATGTCAGGAGATTTCAGACCAATGGCGGCAAAAATATCAATCACTTCACCTGCTGCAACAGCCCTAGAAACAATCTGCCGGATAGCAGTGTCCAATTCCTCCTGCGTCTTGCCTTCAGTCGGTGTTGCTTTCACAAAAGCAGCCCGTATCGTTTGGAAAAAGGCGACATCATCACGAATAGCAAGAGCTTCCTCATTTGGAACTGAGAGCACAAACGCTTTCGAGAGTTCGGTTACTACTTGTAAGAACCGCTTTTTGCCATGCTCCTGCGTGAGAATATGCTCCATAGCATATGGAATGACGGTCAAACGCTGTGCCGGAGTCCCGGTTTTATAAAGCGAGTAATCAAAACCATGAAAGAGAGCTTGGATGATTTCATACTTCTCTAACAAAATAGCGACCGCTTCCTCCTGGGGAATTCCGGCCTGACTGCGATCCTTTTCAGTATAATCCGCAAGGGCAAGTTTGAGTTGGTCAGCAATACCAAGAAAATCCACAACCAGACCGCCTGGTTTGTCCTTAAAGACACGGTTGACTCGCGCTATGGCCTGCATGAGTCCGTGACCTCGCATCGGTTTATCTACATACATCGTGTGCAATGGAGGAGCATCGAATCCTGTGAGCCACATATCCCTGACGATAACAAGCTTAAGCGGGTCATCTGGGTCTTTGAGGCGTTTGGCTAAAGCTTCTCTCCTTAGTTTATTGCGAATATGCTGTTGCCACGCCGGGCCATCTGCGGCTGAACCAGTCATTATTACTTTGATCGCGCCTTTATCATCATCCTCGCTGTGCCACGCTGGACGTAGTTGAATAATATCGTTGTATAGCTCGACACAAATGCGCCGACTCATACAAACAATCATTCCTTTTCCTTCCATAACCTCCAATCGCCGTTCAAAGTGCTCGACAATATCTTTGGCTACCAAATTGATCCGCTTTTTTGCCCCAACAATCGCTTCGAGGCGTGCCCATTTACTTCTCAGTTTGTCCTTAACAGTTGGTTCTTTCCCTTCGGTAACTTCCTCAAACTCTGGATCAATCTTTGGTTTTTCGTCCTCATCAAGTTCGAGTTTGGCAAGTCGGCCTTCGTAATAGATACGAACGGTCGCACCATCCTCAACTGACTGCTGGATATCATAGACATCAATATAATTGCCAAACACCGCAGGCGTACTTCGATCTGACTGCTCAATGGGGGTTCCCGTAAAGCCGATAAAGGAAGCATTGGGAAGAGCATCGTGCATATGACGTGCAAAGCCGTCAATAAAATCATATTGGCTGCGATGCGCTTCATCAGCAATCACCACGATATTACGCCGCTCTGAAAGACTTGGATACTGCTGTCCTTTTTCCGGGAAGAACTTTTGGATAGTGGTAAAAACCACGCCTCCTGATGCTACCTGTAACAACTTTTGAATGTGCTCTCTATCTTCTGCCTGTACGGGTGCTTGTCGAAGTGTATCCTGGCAGAGCGCGAACGTGTCAAACAACTGGTCGTCCAGGTCGTTGCGGTCAGTCAGGACGACAAGCGTTGGGTTTTGCATGGAAGGATGCCGAATGATCTTTCCTGCATAAAAAACCATCGAGAGACTCTTACCGCTCCCTTGCGTATGCCAAACAACACCGACCCGCTTATCTCCCTCTGGCGAGGAAGCTTTTAGAGTAGAAGCAATGGCTTTATTCACCGCATGGAATTGGTGATAGGCAGCCATTTTCTTGGTAATCTTTGACCCGTCAACTTCAAATACGATAAAGTTAAGCAACAGATCAAGAAGACGCTGCTTTTGAAAAATGCCTTTGATAAGCACGTCCAGTTCTACCGTTCCCCTGGGCGCTAGATCGTCTCCCTCAATGGTGCGCCAGGGCATAAACCACTCCCAGCCACTGGTAAGGGTACCTGCTCGCGCTTCAACACCGTCAGACACAACAAGAATTTCATTGTAGGGAAAGAGTCCGGGGATAGCTTCCTTATATGTCTGAAACTGGTTAAATGCGCCTTTGATGGTTGCGTTCTCATCGCCTGGGTTTTTCAGTTCTATGACGCCAATCGGAAGGCCATTAAGAAAAATGACAATATCAGGGCGGCGATTGTTCTTGTTTTCAATCACGGTAAACTGGTTAACGATAAGCCAGTCGTTATTCTCAGGGTGAGCAAAGTCAATGAGCCAGGCAATATCATGCATAATACGTCCATCGGAAGCAGGATATTGCACATCAATTCCATCAGTGATCCACCTATGAAACTGCCGATTGTTCTCAAGAAGACTTGGACTGTTAGCGCGGGCAACTTTGCGAGATGCTTCCTCTAAAGCACTTGGAGGAATACGAGGATTAACCCTAGCAAGAGCAGCACGTAAACGGCTTGCCAATACAACATCCCCATAGTTGGATCGCTCGGCATCTGGTTCACCTGGCGCTATGTTTGTTCCATAGAGTACCGAATAACCTAATTCCTCAAACCAAGAAAGGGCAGCTTCTTCGACAATCGACTCGGTAAAATCAGTGCTCATATCGCTCTCCCCTATGTGAATATTTTTATCCGTTGTAATCATGGTTAAAGTAAATCAATTATAGATGAGATTCGACATACTTTTCTGCTTCCTTAACCCTAATTTCGCCTGACATAAGTTTTGGTAATAAAAGGTTACGAATAGAAGCGAGAGTTCCTGACTCTACAAGATTCTGTGATTGTTTTTCGTATATTGGTCTTACAATATCTGTAAAACGAACGATGAGTTCTTTTGAAGGTACTACTACGTCCATGCTTAGCATCGAGTCAGGGGTAACACGTTGGTGACTGCCAGTAGTACCGGTTACAAGACTTGCAAATATATCGAGGAAATGATCGGAGCAAAATAAGGAATATAAGTACTCGCGAGTACAACCTTCCTTTGGTTTATTAACGATAAATTCTGTAGAGCACACAGAGCGATATTTATCGTTCACCATTGGAAGCCAGACTCTTGGAATTCTAGGGTTCATTTTTGATAACAGAACTGAGTCAGGCGTTACAATATATTTATTGCTCATGATTTGTATACCAGCTTCTGTCCTCGGTAGTGCTCCCTCATCAAAAGCTGGAAGGCTGTAGTGTTCAAATATTTCATTTGGATACTTATTTGGGTTTAATCCATCTCTACTTACGGAGGTCAATTCACTAATCTTCCCTACTCTCCAACCCTTTGGTATCTTCCCCAATGTAGAGTTCTCGATCGAGCCAGGGAATAAAGCAGCAGTTTCTGTATCCATTCCATCAGGCTCACGGCCTTCCATTTTGGCTCGCACTGGATCAAAATCAACAAACCAAGATTTGAAGAGTGCTCTCGCTATTGCCTCTAGCGTTTCATTCATTTGGCGGTTCACTTCGATTTTTTCATCGAGAGAACCAAGGATATTAGCTATAATTCGTTGCTCTGATGCCCTCGGTACACTTACCTTGACCATGTGAAGATGATTTCGGTTAACACCTGGTACACTACTTTTATCGTTATGCGACTCAAAATCAATCGTGTGTAGAAGATAGCTAATGAAAAGCGGGTCATTTCCTTTGAAGTCTTTTACGAAGAGTGTTGTGTTTAGAGGCCAAAAATCTTGCTTTATATAGAACACTTGACCAATAGTACCGTATCGGCCAGTTACGACTCCAGGACCAGCTACTTTTGCTTCAGAATGAGTACCAGTAGTTCCGGAAGATGATACGATTGGGACATTGCCTAATTTTCTATCTTGAATGGGTAGATCGAAACCACGTTGAAGAGTGATAACGTCTCCAAGTTGGCAATCTTTCCAACCAACTATCATATTCCTAATCCCTTCAAATTGTTTCTAATTGCACTTTCTAGTCTCTTGGATTTCTCAAACTGTTCTTCCAGCGTTGTTACCAAGCGTATGATTTTTACCTCGAATGGTTCATCGTCATCCTCAATCTCCTCCGCCCCCACATAACGTCCTGGTGTAAGCACATATCCGTAAGAAGCAATTTCCTCAATTGTTGCACTTTTGCAAAATCCTGGCACATCCTGATATTCCCCGGCTTCTTTTTCTCCCCGCCATGCATGGTAGTTTTGCGCTATATGGCTGATTTCCTCGTCAGATAACTCCCGATGCGTTCGATCAACCAAATGACCAAGCTTTCGCACATCAATGAAAAGGGTTTGACCGCTTCGATCACAAAACTTCCCATTTTTCTTGTTTCGAGCAAGGAACCACAGGCAGGCAGGGATCGGGGTGCTATAGAAGAGTTGGCCAGGTAGAGCGATCATGCAATCCACAAGATCAGCTTCGATAACTGCTTTGCGTATTTCTCCCTCGCCAGATTGATTCGATGACATAGAGCCATTCGCCAGAACAAAGCCGGCTATGCCGCTTGGTGCGAGGTGATAAATAAAATGTTGCACCCAGGCATAGTTTGCGTTACTGGCAGAAGGTGTTCCATATTTCCACCTGGCATCTTCACGCAGTCGATCTCCTCCCCAATCACTGTCATTGAAAGGAGGATTAGCGAGGATATAATCTGCTTTCAGGTCTTTATGGAGATCATTATGGAATGTATCGGCATTGTGAGAACCTAAATTTGCATCAATCTTGCGGATCACAAGGTTCATTTTTGCCAAACGCCACGTCGTCGCATTTGACTCCTGCCCATAAATAGAAAGATCGCCAAGACGACCGCCATGAGCCTGTACAAACTTTTCAGACTGGACAAACATTCCCCCTGATCCACAGCAAGGGTCATAGACTCTTCCCTTAAATGGCTCAATCATTGCTACCAAAAGCTTAACGACTGACTGCGGCGTATAGAATTCCCCTCCACCCTTGCCCTCTGCACTTGCAAACTTACTGAGGAAATATTCATAGACCCGACCCAGGATGTCTTTTGAGCGGCTTTCCCTATCACCCAGGCCGATAGTTCCTATAAGGTCAATGAGTTCCCCTAAACGCTGTTTATCAAGTGTTGGCCTTGCATAGTCTTTCGGGAGGACTCCTTTGAGGGGAGGATTATCTTTCTCTATAGCAACCATCGCATCATCAATGAGTTTTCCGATGTTGGGTTGCTTTGCGTTCGCTTGTAAATATGTCCATCGTGCTTCAATCGGTACCCAAAAGACATTTTCCGATACATACTCATCACGATCTTCAAGTACCTGGATACGATCTTCTGGATCAATTGCATACAATTCGTTAGCAGGATCAGCAGTCTCCTCTTCGAGTTGGCTGCGTCGTTCTTCAAACGCATCAGAGATATACTTTAAAAACATAAGTCCCAATACCACATGTTTGTACTCTGCTGAGTCCATATGACCCCGCATTTTGTCAGCAGCTTGCCAGAGTGTTTCCTCAAACCCCAAATTTCCGCCGTTGTTCTTCTTTTCGTTCCGTTTATTTTGTGCCATATTGTACCGATTGCTCCTGATAATTTATGAATGCAGAGCCATTCTATCAGGCACAGTTTATATAAGCAATGCTTTTGGGCTAAATAGCTCAGAGTATGAAAGAAAATATAAATACAGTAGCGTATAAATTCACATGATTCGGTGTTAGCGCATAACGCACAGCTTAGCAATAGGAAACACGCCAAATGATGCACTACGTATACCATTTAGCCAATTGATGTGTCACTGCAATAAGAAGAAGGGTTAGGCAGCTTTCAGGTTGACAAGCTTCATTTTCAGGTGTGGTACTCGTTCAAAATCACGGTCTATGGTCACAAGGGTGACGCGTTCTTCTAAGGCGGTTGCTGCAATCAGCGTATCAATGTCGCCAATATCTTTATGTAGTGGCCGCAGCGTTCGGCGGATATCAGCATACCGTTCCAGTATCGGGTAGGTAAGAGGGTACGGGGTGATTTGCTCTAAGGTAAAAAGTCGTTGCAAGCGTGCTTGATAACTGGAATAATCAGCAAGTCCTTTCAGATACTCAATGACTTCACCATACACAAGGATACTCGTTGCTGCTTCTTGTTTTCTTACCCAGGGGTCAATCAGTTCGATAACGTGTTTTCGCCCATGAAGAAATGCAGCCACAAGGCTGGTATCGAGCAAATAGCGTTTCATAGATCAGGCGAGAAAGGGGGCGTTGGTTTACTGTCGTGGCGGATATGATCTAATGTGTCTA
>WNFJ01618988.1_pt1 | contig 14745 bp, 16 predicted proteins | sample 5400461 | NCBI WGS metagenome assembly WNFJ01 (sample SAMN13153349, study PRJNA577476) | soil metagenome | isolation source: 115 cm saprolite on Douglas fir-dominated hillslope | place: USA:California | collected 2013-09-17 | reverse complement strand
CCGGCGCCCGCGTCCTTGAGCTTCTTCAGCACGGCTTCGGCCTCTTCGCGGTTGACGCCCTGCTTGACCGGCTTTGGCGCCTGGTCGACCAGGTCCTTGGCTTCCTTCAGTCCCAGGCCGGTGATCTCGCGAACGACCTTGATCACGCCGATTTTGGCGTCGCCCGGCGAGGTCAACACCACCTGGAACTCGGTCTGCTCGGCTTCGGCTGCCGGCGCTGCCGCACCACCGGCCGCCGGCGCCGCCGCCGCCGCGACCGGGGCCGCCGCCGTCACACCAAACTCGGTTTCGATGGCCTTGATGGCGTTCATGACGTCCACCACGGTCCATTCCTTCAACGAAGACACGAAATCGTCGACACTGACTTTTGCCATTGGTTCCTCCTAACTTGTAGCCGGCGCCTGGGCCGGTGACTGCGATTCTTTTTGAGTGCGAACGGCGTCGAGGGTGCGGGCGAGCGTGGAAATCGGAGCCTGCAAGATGCTGGCGAGGTTGCCGAGTGGGGCTTGCATCGCGCCCAGCAGCCGGCTGAGCAGAATCTCGCGCGAGGGAAGGTCGTGATCACCTGGCCTTCGAGGAGGCCGGCCTTGATCACCATCTTGCGGTTCGCACGGATGTAGTCATTGAGGATGCGGGCCGGGGCCGAAACGTCGTCGGCGGCGAACAGCATGGCGATCGGCCCGACGAGCTCGGCGTTGAGCGGCTCGTAGCCGGCCCCCTTCGCGGCGCGGCGCGCCAGCGTGTTCTTCACCACGATCATCTCGATGCCGCCGCTGCGCAGCTTGCTGCGCAGCTCCCGCATCTGGCCGACCGTCATGCCGCGATAGTCGGCGAGCACCGCGGTCGAGGTCGCCTTCAGCCGGGCGGTGATGTCCGCGACGCTCGCGGCCTTCTCCGCCTTCTTATCGATCTTCTCGTCTTTCTTCTTGAGTCCCGTTGCCAATAAAAAAACCTCCTTCGCTCATCAGGCGAGGAGGCCGTTATCGCATCCTGCTCGCCTGCGCTGGACATTAAGCCGGTCGGGCCGGCGCCAGCGGTCTTCGGCTATTCAGTTACGCGGCCTTCCCACACCGGGGCCGCTTATTCGTCGCGGATCGAGAGTATATCAGCCGCCGTTCTTTACTGCTTGCAGGGCGCCGCGAATCAGCTCTCTCACCGCAGGGGCGCCCGCGGCTTCCGGCGACGTCAACTTGACGTGGCGGATCGCTTTCCCGTCCCCTTCGAGCAAGCCCTGTGGGTCGGGCAGGTCGACGCCATTGGCGAGACCGAGGTTGACCCGTTCGCGCAGCGGCGAGATCGCGGCGAAGACCGACTTCATGTCGGCGCCGGCGCCGTACTGGATGACCTTCCACCCGGGATAGACCTTCTCGGCCGCGTCCGGCTTGACCGAGAGGATGGCCTCGCGGGCCTTGACGGCGATCTCCCGCACCTGCGGGGAGTAGCCCTTGAGGAAGGTATCGACCGCGGGATCACCGGTTTTCGTGTTAGCCATCCGACGCCGGGTTCTGGTTAGCTCATCCGACCGGCGGCGACCGGGTCAACGGGCACGCTCGGCCCCATCGTCGGCGAGAGGTAGACGGAACGCAGGTACTGCCCCTTCGCCGAGCTCGGCTTGGCGCGCACAACCGCGTCCATCAGGGCGACGAAATTATCCTTCAACTGCGCCTCGCTGTAAGAGGCCTTGCCGATGTTCGTGTGGATGATTCCGGTCTTGTCGACGCGGTACTCGATGCGACCGCCCTGGATATCCTTCACGGCCCGGCCGATATCGAAGGTGACCGAGCCCGCGCGCGGGTTCGGCATCAGGCCGCGCGGCCCGAGGATCTTGCCCAGCCGCCCAACCTGGCCCATCATGTCCGGGGTTGCGAGCGCGACGTCGAAGTCGAGCCAGCCCTCCTGGATCCGCTTGACCAGGTCTTCCGCTCCCACGTAATCGGCGCCGGCCTCGGTCGCCTCGCGCGCTTTCTCACCGGTGGCGAACACCAGGACGCGCCGCTTCTTGCCGGTGCCGTGCGGCAACACGACCGAACCACGGACCATCTGGTCGGCGTGGCGCGGGTCGACGCCCAGCCGCAGGTGCGCCTCGATCGAGCCATCGAACTTCGAGGTCGAACTCTTCAGCACGAGCCGGACGGCGTCATCGGGCGCGTACTGTTGGGTGCGATCGATCGCCTTCGCGGCTTCCTTGTATTTCTTCGCGCGTGCCTGCGGCATCAGGCAGACACCTCGATCCCGAGCGAGCGCGCGGTTCCTTCGATCATCTTCATCGCGGCCTCGACGTCGTAGGCGTTCAGGTCCTTGAGCTTGAGCTGTGCGATCTCGCGAACCTGTTGCTTGCTGACCTTGCCGACCTTCTCCTTGTTCGGCTTGGCCGATCCCTTCTCTACCCCGGGTCTTCGTGACAAAGGTGAAGGTGCGGTCCTCGAAGATCGTGATCTCGACCGGGATCACCTGGCCGGCCATCGAGGCGGTGCGGTCGTTGTAGGTCTTGACGAACTCCATGATGTTGACGCCGTGCGGGCCGAGCGCGGTGCCGACTGGCGGCGCGGGCGTGGCTTTGCCCGCCTCCATCTGGATCTTGACGATCGTCTTGACTTTCTTCTTTCCCATTACTTCAACCGCTCCACCTGGAGGAGGTCGAGCTCGACCGGCGTCTCGCGCCCGAACATGTTGACCAGCACTTTCAGCTTGCCCTTGTCGGCATTGATCTCGTCGACCTTGCCGTGGAAGTCCGAGAAAGGTCCGTCGATGACGCGGACGTTCTCGCCCACCTGGTACTCGACGCGGACCTTCGGCGCCTCGGCCTTGATCTGCTTCTGGATCGACTTGATCTCCTTCTCCTGCAGTGGCACGGGCTTGTTGCCCGAGCCGACGAAGCTGGTGACGCCGGGCGTATTGCGCACGACGTACCAGGACTCGTCCGACATGATCATGTTGACCAGGATGTAGCCGGGGAAGGTGCGCTTCGCGACGTGGCGCCGCTGGCCATCCTTGATCTCGATGACGTCTTCGGTGGGGACGAGCACCTCGAAGATCCGGTCGTGCATGTCCATCGAGTCGACACGCTTCATCAGGTTGTTGCGCACTTTCTCTTCGTGACCGGAATAGGCGTGGACGACGTACCAGTGAGGTTCGCCTTCCGCCGCGACTGGCTTGGCGTCAGCGGCCGAGACGACCGCAGCCGGCGACGTTGGGGTCTCCGGCGGGGCCGGATGGCCTTCGCCAACCGTGACTCGCTCGCCGGTCCAGACGCGGCCGGCTTCGGCGGCTTCCTTGGGGGCGGGCCGGCGGCCGCGCGGCTTTGCCGGCGCCGAGGGCGTGCCCTGCGCCTTCTTCGGTGTGCCGTTCAGTTCTGCGTCAGCCAACTTTGGGGAACTCTATTTTCACGAGGGTTTGCGTCAATACGTAGTCGATCAGTCCAAGCATCAGCGATACCACTACCACCGTGACGATGACAACAAACGTCATCGTGCGCAGCTCGGCCCAGCTGGGCCAGATGACCTTGCGGAGCTCGCCGACAATGTCCTCGAAGTTGCGGACGATGCCGCGGCGTGGTGTGGGAGTCGTGCGTTGCACTCTATTCGCCCTTGGTTCGGTGGGAACAGCCCTGGCCATGGTAGTTATACCTGAGTCTGGCAGGGGTGGAGCGACTCGAACGCCCGACCCGCGGTTTTGGAGACCGCTGCTCTACCAACTGAGCTACACCCCTGTGCCGGTCGGCGCCAACAGTATAAGAAGGTTGCGGCCACGCTACTTGGTTTCCCGGTGGGCAGTATGCTTCCGGCACCGCGCGCAGAACTTCTTGACCTCGAGCCGATCGGGGTCGTTCTTCTTGTTCTTGACCGTGGTGTAGTTACGTTCCTTACAGACCTGACATTGCAGGGTGATCGTCGAGGCTAGGGCAGGCATTCAATCTCCAGGGGGAAAAAGGCTCCAGACATAAAAAAGACCTAGCAGCTGCTAGGCGAGTTCAAATCATAGCAGAGTTTGGCGCGATCGTCAATAACGTGGTCACCTAAATTCTCCCTCCCCCGCTCGCGGGGGGAGGGCAGGGTGGCGGGCCCACATATAAGTAAGGTTATCGGCGGCTAGTACTGTACGACGACGGTCGTGCCGATCGGGGCCCAGTTCCAGAGCGTGACCATTGGACTGTAGGGGACATTCACGCAACCGTGGGTGCCGGCATAGAGGTTCGCGCCGGGACCGTACCAGGAGCGCCAGGGCGCGTCGTGGATGAAGTAGCCGCCCCCGATGAACTCCATCGCGTAGCTGGTCCAGGACGGCGGATACCACCACGGGCTGCCGTAGCCCCAGGGCGAAACAAATAAGTACGGTGAGTAGCGGTGGAAGATGTGGTATACCCCGGGCGGCGTCGGTAGCTGAGGACGACCAGTCGCGATGAAGGTGGTCACAACCGCGCTGCCATCCTGGTAGGCGGTCAGTACCTGCCGCGAGAGTGAGATCACGATCACCTTGCCGACGCCGGCGTTGTACGACACGGGGACCGTCTGCTTGAGGTAGATGGCGCTGGCCAGCGCCTGCTTCTCCTGGTACAGCTGCGAGGTGATCGACTGGAAGGTGGGTTGGTCGGCGGCGCCCGGCAGCTGCGCGGCCAGGGAGTTGATCGTGCTCGGGTGGTTGCCGAGCGCGGCTCCGATCGACTGAGCGGAGCCGAGCGTCGATCTCGCGTCGTCCAGCTGGTTGTAGGCCGCGGCGCGCGCATCAAGCAAGCCCTGGATCGCTACCGCTGTCTGCTGGAGCTGACCGAGGATGGGCGAGAAGCCGTCCACGCTGTGCACGGACACCGCGTCGGTGGCCGCAGTGGTGATCTGCGCCTCGAAGCCGGCCAGGTTGAGCTGCGGGTACTGGCTGGCGCTGGCCAGCAGAGTGCTGGCGGTCTCCACGGCGGCGTCGACCTGGGCGCGCGCGGTGCGAAAAGCCGCGAGCCGGCCGTCGAGCACCGAATACTGTTGCCCGAGCACCGAGGCGAGGCCGAGGAGCTCATTCGGCGTGGTCGAACGGGTGTCGGCGTTCGTGAAACGCACGGTGTTCGCGTCCAACCCTTCGAGAGACACGCCGGCGTTCTGGGCCTCGGCCAGCATCACGTTCCAGCGGTGAAGCTGGCGCAGCAGCGCGTCGTGGCTTTCAGCGATCTGTGTCCGGTAAACCGCCTGCAGATCGGTTTCGAGTTGATTCACTGCGTCGAGCTTGTGGTGATCGGCGATCGGCATCTGCCACCAGGACGAAGCCCGGATCGCCTGGACCTGCGCGTACCTCCAGGTCAGCGTGTCGGCCTCCCCTTGCTCCAGTCCCCCGTCGACCGCGACCGCCAGGTTCTGGACGAAGTCAATCTCCACGTTCTTGACGTTGCTCGCCAGGATGTTTTCGCTGGCAACCGCAGAAAGTGGGATGGCGGCCAACAGTCCGCCGACCACGACAACGAATAGCAGACGACGCAAACCCCTCACCGAACGACACCCCTCTTTCGTTAGGCAGCGTCTCGGACGGCGCCCCTCCTAAGGCCGCCGGCGATCCGCTCTCGCCCGATTGCCATAACGTTGCGATGGGCGCGAGGTCACGCCATGTGGCAAAAAGTCACGACCGTCATCCCGCTGTCACGGGATTCTCCCTCCCCCGCTCGCGGGGGAGGGTCGGGGAGGGGGCTCCCCCTTTCTACTTTTCGATCGGCGCGCCGATCAGGCTTCCCCACTCGGTCCAGGAGCCGTCGTAGTTCCGGACATTTGGGTAGCCGAGCAGGTACTGCAGCACGAACCAGGTGTGGGACGAGCGCTCCCCGATCCGGCAATAGGCGATGACGGCCTTGTCCGGCGTCACGCCCTTCGACTGGTAGAGCTCCCTCAATTCCGACGCGGGCTTGAAGGTGCCATCCTCCCGCACCGCTTGCGCCCACGGGATGTTCGCCGCGCCGGGGATGTGCCCCCCGCGCTGCGCCCCCTCCTGGGGAAGGTTCTCCGGTGCCAGTAGCTCGCCGCTGTATTCCTTCGGGGAGCGGACGTCGACCAGCACCACGCCAGACTTATCCAGCACACCGAAGATCTCCTCGCGCAGCACGCGAATCGCCTTGTTGGGCTGGCCGGCTTTGTAGCTGCTGGCTTTGATGTTCGGAGCGTCGGTGACGAGTTCTCGACCCTCGTCCTGCCACTTCTTCCGGCCGCCGTTCATCAGCCGGACGTCCTTGTGGCCGTAGTACTTGAGATTCCACACGAACCACGCCGCGAACCAATTGTTGTTGTCGCCGTAGACCACCACGTTGTCGTCGTTGCTGATCCCCTTCGAGGAGAGCAGCGACTCGAGCGCCTCCTTGGACAGCAAGTCGCGGATCGGCCGAGCCTGCAGGTCCTTGCGCCAGTCGAGTCCGATAGCGCCTTTGACGTGACCGGTGTCGTACGACGAGGTATCGACGTCGACTTCGACGACCTTCACCTTCGGATCGTTGGCGTGATCAGCCACCCATTGGGTGTCGACCAGCACCTCGGGGTGCGCGTATTCGGTTCCTTTGAGCTCTGTCGCGGATTGCGCCATGGTGTCTCCTCTCTTTTAAAGTTGACTTACTGGATTCACAAACTCAACAATTCCGGTCCACCAGTCTACCCGTGCAGGCTCGTTCAGGTCAACTCGTTATTCGACCTAGTCGAGATGAGCGAGGCAGCCCAACATGCGCCGGCCGGGCCGGAACAGCCGGCCGGCAGACCGAGCCGCCTTCGCCTGCTGCTCTTTCCGCTGGGCATCGTCCTTGTGTTGTTGGCGATTCCCGGCGCCGCCTATGGCTTCGCACAGAGCGAGCTCTCCCAGGCGCAAACCTCGGAGGCTCACACCGCCTACCACCAGGCACTCGACCAGTACGGGATGGCTCAAGCGGTCGCCGGCAACCCGGTCTTGAGGGTGCTGCTCGGCCATATCGCGGACCAGGCGCAGGCTGGGAGCGCCGAAACGCACTTCCTCTGGGGCGTGCAGCTGAAGCAGCAGGGCAGGTTCGCCGACGGCGAGACCCAGATCCGAGCGGCAATCAAGAGCGGGATCGGCGACTGGGCCGCGCGCGGCAATGCGGCGCTCGCCAACCTCTTCATTGCATGGGGACAGTCATTGGTGGCGAGCCAGCAGTTCCAGGACGGAATCGACAAGTACCGGCTGGTGGCGGCCGTCGATCCCACCGGCAACCTCTCGGCATCGACGAACGCCGGGCTTGCGACCGCATACGCCGGCTTCGCGCAATGGTACCTGCAGCAGCAGCCGATCGATTATCCGAACGCGCTGATCTGGTACGAGAACCTCGTCAAGGACTTCCCCGACAGCCTGGAGGGGAAACTGGCGCAGGCCTCGTTATTGCCCCAGACGCTCTACAACGCCGGCCTCGCCTTCGTCCAACAGATCCGCTACCAGCAGGCCCGCGATGCCATGACCGAGCTGGTCCAGAACTATCTCTCGACCACCTGGGGGAAGCAAGCAGAAGCCGCGCTGCGCGCGAACCAGCCGCTGAGCGGTCAGCTGATCCTCAGCGACCAGAATCCGACGCCAGTGCCCAATCGGTTGGTGCGGATCGCCAGCCACTGGACGATCGTGAAGGCCCACACCTACGACGACTCGGGTGGTCACATCTACCAGACCACCACCGACGCGAAGGGCAACTTTTCGATCCCCGGCGGGATACCGCCAGGCCAGAACTATCTGATCACCTGGTGGGATCCGAGCCGATCCACATTCGTGACGACGTTCCTCAGCGACAACCAGCCGGTGAACCTGATTACCATCAATCCGCTCGAACCGGCGCACACGACGGTCGCGACCTCATAAGACAACGATTTCCCTCCCCGGTTTACGGGGGAGGGCAGGGTGGGGGCGTCAACCGCCCATATAATCGGGGCGCACGCCGACGTAGCTCAGCTGGCAGAGCAGCTGTTTTGTAAATAGCGGGTCGCCGGTTCGAATCCGGCCGTCGGCTCCAGATTTCGAATACAGAATGGCGCCGCGCGCCGCCTGGCTGCGCACCCGTACCACCAAAAGTACCACCAATTTTCAAGGATCCACCCCTGACGGCGGGACGACTTGCGCCCGGAAAGCCTCGGGCGCCAATTCGATTCCAAGCCTATGCATCAGCTATCGGCTCACCGAATGGCCCGCTTCTGTTCCATAAACAGCGGCTCAGTTCCTGGTAGAGACGTCAACGAATCCGGGTCGCACCCTCTCCGTGAGGTACCGGTGAAGCAGCATGATCGCGATCTCTCCCTCCCCGACAGTCAGGACAATCCGTTGGATCGGCGGTTCGAACCCGTTCAGGTCGATCTATCCCCTCGTAATTAGTGCGTCGATCACCAAGACGCCTAGTTACCCTTCAAACTTACGCGATAGCGTCCTCGCTGAAGGATGCGCGCCTGAACATGGCGCAGCCACGCCTCAGCCGTTTGGTGGTTTTTCCGTCGCGATCACGGCGATGCCCTTGCAGGATGTTGTGATGCTGCGGCGTTCAATTCAATAATGGTCACGTTGAAGGATGCCGCAAGCCTCGCACGGCGATTACAAAACGAGTACGGGGAAAGGTTTGAGGAGGCTGAAGCCACCGTAGCGATTGGAGCCGGCCCGCTCGATCTAAGCGCGGAGGTGCTGTGGGGCGGCCGTGTGGGTCGTGGTCTCTATGTGAGAGTACCGTTCGCCAGTCGTCGCTGGCCTTTTGGTAAAGCGCGGCCGATTCGCGACCTAGAAACTGTGGAGGACCAAATGCGGGCGCACCTCAAAGAGTGGGTCGAGACCCGGCCGTGGCGCAAGGCGGGCTCGCGGAGCTAGATTGGCTCCAAACGGTGTGACCCGCACGGAGCGTCAACGGATCGGCGTCGTGGTCTTCACGGTTGGCGCTGTCGCGACGGTGGCATGGAGTGTAGGTGCGCTCATCACGCTGCTGGATCTGGCGATCGGTGCCAGAGCCGACACGTATGGGCCATGGCTGGTGGCAGGCGGGATACCGGCCTTAGTCGCGTTCGCGGGCGCTCTGCTCTACGGCGGGGTGCCAGAATTGACGCTGCGAAGAGTCTGCCTTGGCGTCGCCTGGGGTGTCGGCGTGATCTTGTTCTTAGGTGGTGTGGACGGACTGCTCCAGGGAGCCCGGAACGTCCGGCTTGGCGGGCCAACGTACCAGGCCGAGGCTAACGACCTAGTTGGCGCCGTGATTGTCGAATTGGTACTGACAGTGGCGATCACAGCGGGCGTCGCGCTGTGGCGCCGGCGATGGTTTCCTGCACTGGCTGCGGGAGCGACCATCATGTGCACTATTGGATTGCTGGACATCATCTTCATTGGAATGGCCAGCGCCCCGTTTTGATTAGGGCACGGCTAATCGCGGCACTCGCAATATCATCGAACCGTGCCCGATCCAAAGCCAGCGATCGACGGCTATGCGCTCCGTCGCCAAATAGGAAGCGGCGGGAATGCCGACGTGTGGGAGGCGGTAGACCCACATGGCGGTTTGGTGGCTCTCAAAGTGCTGCGCGCGCTCAAGCCTAGCCGAGAAAGTTACCAGCGCTTTCAGCGAGAAGTGCGCGAGCATGCCCAGCTGACTCTTGATCGCTTTCCGGGTGTGCTTCCCTTGCTAGATCACAGGCTGCCGGATGACCCCGGCACGGAAAATCGTGCTTGGCTTGCCATGCCCATCGCGGTTGAGCTGACGAAAGCGCTCGGGGATCGGCCGCCCCTCGAAGAGGTGGTGGCAGCCCTCGCCGCAATCGCCGATACACTCACGCGCCTACATGCCCGAGGCCTGGCCCACCGCGACGTGAAGCCAGCGAACTGCTACCGATATCAGGATCAGTGGATGATTAGCGACTTTGGCTTGATCCAGACGGCGGAGGCAGAAACGTCGCTGACCGTCGGGGCGAAGGCTCTCGGACCACGCAACTTCATCGCCCCCGAGATGCTCCTGCGGCCTGACCAGGCCGAGGGTGGCCCCGCGGATGTATATTCGCTCGGGAAAGCTCTCTTTGCGTTGGCTGCTGGTCTCCCAATACCGCCAATTGGTGAGCACCGCCCCGAGCTACCACTGAAGCAGCTTGGCGGATGGGGCGTTGCGCATCCTCGGGCCTTCTACCTCGACAGGCTGATTGATCAGATGACAAGGGAGATACCTGGAGACCGTCCGCTGATGACCACCGTCGCAGAAACGCTTCGAGTTTGGGCGCTCGCGCCTACTTCACGTGATGTGACCGAGCTGGCTGTCGGCGATGTCGCGAACGCCATCGGACACTTCTTGGAGCGCGACTCTCAGGCCCGCGCCAATAAGCAGGCGCGTCAACAACTCGCGAATCGCGTTGCGGGAGACCTGGGCCGACGCCTGCCCGAGATCATCGAACGTCTCAATGAATCGAAGATTCCTCACTCGGGACTGACTCAAGAGCACGCTGGCATATCGCCACTCGTGGCCGAGGAGGTTCAGAAGAGGAAGATGAACGCCGAGGCGGTCGGCTGGATTAGCTGCGAGATCCAGCGGAACACTGGGGTTGGGGGCTACGGATTCCTCCGCTTTGGAGGCGGTGCGGCCCTAACAAGCCGGGACATGGTCTTGATAGGTTGCGGTTACCATCTTCGCTCCCAGAAAGATGACCGTTTCATATGGAGTGACCTCGACGTTGCCCTGTTGGGCTCAGTGGACTACGAGCAGAAAGTAAGTCGCCTTGCCGATGGGCTGGTCGACAACTTGCAAGCCGCGCTGGGTGAATTCTTCAAAGCAATCAGTCAGGGATCAGGTTAGGCACGTGTCGTTGCGCCCCTCACAGGCGCCTTCAAACCACGTGGGCGAGTTGGCGGGTTTCCTGGGTCCGCTCGGGGTCGTTGACGTCCTAATTCCGTATTCGATTTGCCGGTGTTCAGCCTCTCTCCCCTGCGACGGCTTAAGGCTCCCGGCGTGACGGGATCCTGAGGGCCCGGAAGGCGTGGAAGCGCGGAGGCCTAAAACGCCGAGTTTTTCGGTGGCAATATGGCGGACCCTCGAAGAAACTGCGTTGTACTCGTTGAAGTGAATGGCCTTACCTTCGTAAGTATTGTTGCGGGCATCATCCTGGTAATCGGGTTGGTGATCGCCATTGCTTACGTAATCTCGCTGGTCGGACCGCGCTTCTTTGGCGACGATCCAGGTGGGCGGGATCCGAACCTCGCGGGACAGTTTCATATGTGGGGTACCGGGCCCCGTTACATCGAATTTCTGCGATGGAAACGAAAGCTAGGCAGCAGGAGGCGAAGCGGTCATTAGACGCGACTATCCATTCTTACTCTTGAGGCATGAGACATGCGCATCGGTGCACTAATCGCGACAAGCCCACCGTCTCGCCAGATTCACTACAGCGGTTTTCCGCCTCAGGTCGGCGCCGCTGGTAGCTCGCGGACGACGCTGCCGGCAGCGCGCTTTGTGACGATCGAAGTGACGACCGAGGGCTTCTTTCTATTTCGATATTCCCTGGATGGCGCATTCTCGGGCGATACGTGGCATCGATCGGTCGAGGAGGCCAAAGACCAAGCCACTTACGAATATGGGAAGGCACTGGGAGAATGGCTGGAAATACCGGATGACGCCGCCGATGGCGTTGGGTGGCTTCGGACTCAGGAGGCTTGATGGGCTAATGACTCGAGTGACGGATTGGCTGGCGAGGGCTTCGGAACTGCTTAAGTCACGGACATGGATCAAGGGATGACAGTGCCCAGCGGCCGCAAGCGGATTGGTCTAGACGGGCGCGTCCTGCGCCCAGAGGAAACGGTCTCGCCGGCGGCGTATAGACCTGCGGGAAAAGAGCGAGGCTTGCATGCCATTGTGGAAAAGGCTGAGCCTTGGAGAGATTGCAAGGCTGTGCCACTAGACGGGCTCCTGAAAAAGGCGACCGTTCTCTTGCTCTGGTTCCGGATCGACGACCGCCCAATCGAGGGATCACCGGTCTGGGATCGCTCGGCGGAGATCATCGCGCCCGGATTGGCCGTCGCGTTACGCGGCTTAGCGGCTGACGCGCACCTGGTTCTTAACGTCCGCTCCAATCGCGATCGAGGCGATCACGTCGTTGATCCCCCCGCCGACCGTCTGGAGAAGCTGCTCAGTCGATCCTTCGATTGGACCTTCCGGGCATACGTCGGCGATGATCCCAACGCTGAGAGAGCCCACGATGCTCGCTCATTCCAGCGTGAGAGAGCTCGCGATCTTGGGAAGTGGTCCATCGTAATCGACGAGTGCTATGACGCTGGAGCGATCGAGATTTGGTCAAGCTCTTTTGATGCCCAGAACTTGGCCGCTAGGATCGATTTGGAGAAGGTCAACCGATCTTTGGCAGGCGTCGACGTGACCCGCTTCACGCCAACGCCCTGACCTGCATGGAACTGGATGAGGATAACCCCCCGTTTGGAGAACCCTTGAGCTCTGGAGACGGCGACTTGAAAGGCGATGGAACCGATAAAGCCCTGGCCGCGGCTTGGCTCGCCAACGAGCGACTGTATCTCCGTCCTGATCCGGATGACCGCTCGATCCCGGACGGCTATGACATTGACGTAAAGGGAAACGTCCTTGAGCTTGTGCAAACGGACGTAGATCCCCTTCGCGGCGCGCGGCTCGTGCTGACGCTCCTCGAGCTTGCCCAGGACGAGTCCGATCTTGCGTCGATCGGGCTTGACCCGCTTGAGACCCTCCTCCGCAATCACGGCGATCGCTTTGCAGCATGGGCCGATCATATAGCCGATACCAATCCACGCTTTCGTGCCGCTCTGAGGCATGTCTATGCACACGGGGCGGTGGTGCAAACGGTTGAACGGCTCGACCTTCATAAGGGCGAGACGCATACCTACTGGACAGTGCCGCTCGAATTGACGTGCATCGATCGACCTCCAAGCGCTGCCCTCCTCGACGCGAGGCTCCTCCCTGGCGTGACAGGAGGTTCCGCTACGGCCAACGGTGACGCGTGGATCATCAACATTGATTACTGGGCACGCGATCTGCAAGATGCAACAGAATCGTCCCATCGGATTGCCGATGCTGTCGTCGCTCGGCTAGCGCCTTACGGCTGTACCGTCCGCCGTCGCGCTACCCCGGAGCCAACGTGGCGCCCGGGCGAGAGGCCAGGCATCGACCCCCCTAAGAGAGGCTTTTAGTGAGCGTCCGTTCAGTTCGCCTGTTCTGTGTGCCGGGTGGCCCGAAGCTAACCAATGAACTTTGAAGAGAACTTTGCTCGCCGCCACCCGAACGACCTTGAGAAGCGGGGAGGTTTGATATTTATCGCCGTCGAGATTGCCCGAGAATTTATCGACGACGCGGAGCATCAAGACATCGGCATCTTAGGTATGGATGGTTTTCTCATTGGCGAATTCACTTATCCAGCGTTGAGCCGGATTGCAGACTTCTCAACAGATGGCAACGACTCTCGGTCGGACTTTGTGGCCTGGTCATGCGGCCAGGCTCGGGCCCTCCTTGCTGGGCCGTGGCGCTCCCCACCGACTGGAGTAGCGGATCAGATCCACCCGGGGGCTGCGGGTCGCTACATGATCGATTTCGTGTTGACGGATCGTTCGGATGCCGATGCCCATGTCTGACGGCGCGCGATGTGGCCTTTTGGACTGCCGTCCAATCTAATCCGGCCACGGCCACGATCGGGGTACAAGCCGCTCATAGCATTGCGGGAGGAGACGTTTCTTAAGGGATCTGGTCCCCGATGCCGACCGTACCACCAAAATACCACCAGACTCGTGACCACTACTCAGCACTTATCGATACTTATCGGCACGAACTTTCCGGCGGCCGAATACAAAACGGCACTTGCTGACACGTGACGATACCCACCGGACGGCTCAAATGCTGATTTGTAAACAGCGGGTCGCCGGTTCGAATCCGGCCGTCGGCTCCGATTTCTGAGTACGATTCTGCCAACGGCGACGACTCAAAAAGTGATAGCCGGCCGATTTTCTGTAGCCAATTCTGTAGCCAACGGTCGAAGGCGCTCGGGGCGCCAGATCGAGGTCAAGGGAATGGGCCGATGACGAGCTACTTCCTGATCGGCCGACAGGCCGACCCTGCCCAGTCCGACACCTGACCCCGCTGTGACTCGGGTGGCGGACCGATAATCCGAGTATGAGCGCCTGCTGTTCACCGAAGGGCTACCGCTGGATCTTCAGCGAGAAGAGAGCGCACGCCGAGGCACGGCGCTACCAGCGTCGAGGCCTCGATCCAACCTCGCGGCGCATCGCCGACTTGTTGAAGCAGCAGGGCGTCGAAGGCCGTACGCTCCTCGAAGTGGGTGGTGGCATCGGGGCCATCCAGATCGAACTTCTAAAGGCGGGGATTACCCGGGCTGTGAATATCGAGTTGACTCCCACCTATGAGGGAGCTGCGCAGACGCTTCTGCGTGAGGCCGGACTTGCGGATCGCGTCGAACGTCGGGTCATGGACTTTGCTGAGGCGACCCGCGAGGTGAAGGCTGCAGACATCGTGATCTTGAATCGCGTCCTCTGTTGTTACCCCGATATGCCGAAGCTGGCCGGCGCCGCCGCTGACCGCACCCGAGAAGTTCTCCTGGTTAGCTTCCCCAAAGAGCGTTGGTGGACGCGGGTCGTGATCAGCCTGGGTGACTTGGCACTCCGCGTCGGCCGCCGACAGTTTCAGATCTTCCTTCACTCGCCTGACAAAATCATCGCGACGGTGGAGCGGCACGGACTGAAAATAGTCTCCAACGAGACGAGCTTTTTCTGGCAAGTCGCCAGTTTGCGCAGAACCGCGCT
>WNFJ01302529.1_pt1 | contig 14745 bp, 7 predicted proteins | sample 5400461 | NCBI WGS metagenome assembly WNFJ01 (sample SAMN13153349, study PRJNA577476) | soil metagenome | isolation source: 115 cm saprolite on Douglas fir-dominated hillslope | place: USA:California | collected 2013-09-17 | reverse complement strand
CTTGGCATTAACCTCCCACAACTGAACGATCTGGTCGGGATTCGGGTAGGGAAGCGGACGCAAGAGAACCCCGTAGACCACGCTGAAGATGGCGGTGGTAGCGCCGATGCCAAGCACCAGGGTCAGAACGGCAATCGCGGTGAAGCCGGGATTTTTCAGCAGCATCCGAGCGGCGAAGCGCAAATCCTGGAAAAGCGTTTCAATTAATGGAAGACCGCGCCGGTCGCGGTAGATTTCCTTCGTTTGTTCAACGCCGCCTAATTTCATCAGTGCCTCCCGACGTGCGATTTCCGAACTCATGCCCGCCCGCAGATTGTCTTCGATGTGCATCTGGAGATGGCTCTCCATCTCCGCAACAAGATCGCGCTCGCTACGGTTCCTGAGGAAGAATCCGCCAAGCCGCACAAACCAGGCACGCAACTGCCTCATAATCGTTCCTCGACACGGACCGGTCTGAAGACCGGCCACTACAATAATCATTCGTGGCGCAGCGCCACCATCGGATCCACCCCGGTCGCCCGGCGTGCGGGGAGCCAGGTAGCAAGCAGCGCGATGGCTCCCAGCAAAAGCGACACGCCGGAAAAAGAAACCGCATCCATGGGATTGAGGCCGAAAAGCGTCGCGGCCATCAGGCGCGAGACGCCAGCAGAAGCGACGATGCCAATCACTATCCCGGCGAGAATGGGCTGGAAGCCTTCGCGCACAACGTGCCGGAGCACCTGAACACTTTGCGCGCCAAGCGCCATGCGTATGCCGATTTCCCGGGTGCGCTGAGCGACGCTGTAGCTGACCATGCCATACACGCCCATGCACGCCAGCAAAAGCCCAAGCATGCCGACGATGCTCGCAAGCACCCCGCCGATGCGGGAGACTACAAAATAAGGATTCATGGAGATCATCGTATACAACGGGGCGCCCATGACGGGGAGATTGGCGTCCACGCGGCGAACCTCTTGGCCGATCGCCGGGAGCAAAGGCGTGGGGTCGCCTTCGGTACGCGCGAGCAGAGTGCTTGTCCACCGATGGGTCTGCGAGAGCGGCAAGTACACGTAGGCTTCATCAATTTTGCGCAGGTCCATGCTGCGCACATCCCGGGCAACGCCGATCACTTCGCTGCTCGCCACGAACGGACCCTTCTCTCCGGGGAAGGACGTGGTCCCCTTTTCCGAGCCGATCTTGAGGCGCTTGCCTAAGGGATCTTCGCCGGGCCAGAAGCGCCGAGCGGTGGCTTCGCTGATAACGACGACTGGCGACTCTCCCTCGGCTTCGCGCAGCGCGAAGTTACGGCCGCGAACGATGGGAATGCTGAGCGTGCCAAAGTAGTCTGGCGTCACGAAGCTGTATCCAGCGACAGGTGGTTCGTTTCCGTTAGTGCCGGGGATGGAAGGCGCAGCGTCGACGGGAGATACAGGCACCCACCGGATGCCCCCAAACGGACCGCGCGAGGCTTGTGCCACAGAGTGCACAGCGGGAAGACCGGCGATCCGTTGAATGAGGTCGCGATTAAGCTGGAGCAAACGTGACGGGGAGTAGTGCAGGTTCGCGGGATTGTACATTTCCAGGTAGGCCACGCGCCGCGCCTCGAAACCCGGATCGATCTTGAGGGCGCGCTGCGAGCCGCGGAGCAGCAGAGCGGAGCTGATGAGCAGGACGAGGCATGCAGCCATTTGTCCAGCGATGAGAATTCCGCGCAGCCGCGAGCGGCTCAAATGCCGGCCGAAGGCGCTGCCCTCTTCTTTGAGAGCAGAGTTAACGTCGGACTTCGAGGCCTGCAAAGCGGGCACGAGGCCAAACGCGATTCCGGCCGCGCAGGAAACAAGCAGAGTGTAGGCGAAGATGCGGATGTCGGGAGAGATCTCAAGTGCGATGGTGCCCCAGAACGACGGGAGAGCCGCAGCGATCTCGACGATCAAAAGGTGGAGCATCCATCCAGCCAGAGGCAAGCCGAGCGCTCCGGCGAGAAGGGCCATCATGATGCTTTCTGTCAGCAACTGGCGTACGAGGCGCCAGCGGCCCGCGCCGACCGCCAGGCGCACGGCAATTTCTTTGCGCCGGGCGGCAGCGCGGGCAAGCAACAGGCTTGCAACGTTCGCACCGGCGATGAGCAGGAGCAAAGCGACGGCCGTCATGGCAGCAGCGACGACGGCCCACGCCTCAGGGTCAAGTCCAGAGAGGTTATTCCGACCGGAGACAACACTCACACTCATCTTGCCCTCGGCTTCGGGGTACTGCGTTCGCAACTGCGTTGCGAGGACATTGACTTCGGCTTGCGCGCCGAAAAGCGAGACGCCCTGTTTCAATCGACCGCTGGGGAAGCCGGCCGGCACCAGGCGATTTTCTAATTCCTGGCGGGTTATTACGCCCAACGCGATTTTTGCAGGGATGGGCGCCCAAAGATCGGGAACAGATGCAGCGGTAGCAAGGTAATCGAGAGGCGTAACACCGACGACTGTAAAGGCCACACCATTCAGATGGAGAACTGAGCCGACAATTTTTGGGTCGGAATGAAAGCGCCGCTGCCAGGAATTACCGCTCATCAGGACAACCGGCAGGGCATTGGCTTGGTCATCTTCGGGCAGGAGGATGCGGCCTAAGAGAGGAGTGGCTCCCAGCATTGGGAAGTAGTTGCCAGAAACAAAAAAACACATGATGGGTTGAGCGCCGCCCTGAAGCAATTGCGGGAGCTGGAAGCCAACGGCACCAGCGATGCGGGGGGTGGCTTCCGGACTGGTGGCAGGCAGGTCGGAAGAAGTGACGGCCATGCCGAAGGCAAACAGAGAAAGATCAGAGAACGAGCTACTGTGGTCGCGATAGTAGATGTAATCGGGGTAGGAAAACCAGCCATGGGTTTCGCCGGGAGTGGTGCGAAAGACGGAGGCCAGACTGCCGGGATCCTTCACCGGCCGCGGGCGCAAGACGAGCGCATCAAAGGCCGTAAAGATGGCGGTGTTGACGCCGATGCCGAGGGCCAGGGTCAGCACGGCAACGGCGGTGAAGGCTGGATTCTTTCGCAACATTCGCGCGCCGAAACGCAGATCCTGCAGCAGCACGTCCAGCATCGGCAGCCCTCTGCGCTCGCGAACCATCTCTTTCGTTTGCTCGATCCCGCCGAGCTTCATAAGAGCCTGCCTTCGTGCCTCTGCAGCGCTCATGCCCGCCCGCAGATTGTCCTCAATGTGCATTTGGAGATGGCTTTCCATCTCTGCGGCGAGTTCGCGCTCCCGCCGCGCTCTCCCGAAGAGTCCACCCAGCCGCAACAGCCATGCACGCAGCCTTCTCATAACACCCTCTGCCACTCGCGATTCGAATCTCTGAAGACTTACTGCAAACTTCCGAAAAATCATTCGTAACGCAGCGCCACCAATGGATCGACCCGCACGGCGCGCCGCGCGGGCCACACCGCCGCGAGAGCGGATACCACGAGAACGAGGCAACAGACCGAGGCGAAAGTGATCGGGTCGGTCGGTGTGACTTCGAAGAGAAGCGTTTGCAGGACGCGGCTCAGGGCCAGGGAACCAGCGAGGCCGAGACCCAGAGCGATCCCAGAAAGAGCGAGCGCTTCGCGTAGAACCAGACGAACGATGTCCGAGGAACGAGCGCCCATGGCGACGCGGATGCCGATTTCATTGGTGCGCTGGCTGACGGAGTAGGAAACGATGCCGTAAACGCCGATCATCGCGAGCGCAACGGCAAGACCTGCGAAAACGAGCAACAAAATCGCCTGAAAACGCGGACTGGAAACCGAATCGGAAAGGACGGTTTCCATGGTTTGAATGTCGGAGATAGCCTGGTCAGGGTCGACGCGGTGGACGGCGCCTTCGGCGGAGCGTGCGATCTGGCGCGGGTCGCCGGTGGCGCGGACAACGAGAGTGGCGAAATACATGGGCGCCTGTGAATTGGAGAGAAAGATGGTGGGCGTGGGAACCTGTTGAAGCTGCGCCTGGCGGGCATCGGCGGCGACACCGACGATGGCGACCGGCTTTTCAATGGTCCAACAGACGCGAAGTTGCTTTGCGAAAATGTCCTGCCCCTGGAAGTAGCGCTCGGCGAAGGCGTGGTTGACGATAGCGACGGGCTGGGAGTTGAAATTGTCGCGCGCGTCGAAATCGCGGCCCTTCAGGATGGTAGTGCCCATGGCCCGGAAATAGTCCGGGCTGATGATGAGAAATTGGGCAGAGGGCGATTCGGCAGGCGTGGGAGCGGGCTGGTCCGCGGGAGAAAAGCAGGAGCCGGAGATTTTTTCCGTGAGCGGCAGGAAATGGGTCGAGCCGGCGGCGCGGACGCCGGGAGCGCTGCGGATTTCGGAGAGGATGCGGTCAAAATACTGCGAGCGCTTGAGGTTGTCGTGATAGCGCGCGGGCGAAGTCCAAATGTGCATGGTGAGTACGTGCTCGGGGCTGAAACCGGGATCCACGGAGATGAGCCGGGAGAAGCTGCGCAGCATCAAACCGGCACCGACGGAGAGGAGCAGAGCGAGGGCCACTTCGGCGACGACAAAACACCTGCGGAGGGTTTGATGGCCGCCAACGCCACCGCGGAGAGAACCTTGCTTGAGCGCGCTCTGAAGGTCCACACGAGAGAGGCGCAGCGCGGGAACGAAGCCAAAGATCAATGCGGTGAAAAGAGAGGCGAGGAAAGTGAAGAGCAGCACACGTTCATCGATGACGATGGGTTCGCTGCGAGGGAGAGGCGCGTTCTGAGGAATGAGCGCGAGCAGACTGCGCAGGCCGAGCTGTGCGAAGAGCAGGCCGGCGGCGGTGCCGGCGAGCGAGAGGAGCAGGCTTTCAACGAATAACTGCTGAATGATGCGCGAGCGCGCGGCGCCCAGCGCGGAGCGCACGGCCATTTCACGCAGGCGGCCAGTGCCGCGCATGAGGAGAAGGTTGGCGAGATTGGCGCAAGCGATCAGCAACAGGAAGCCGACGGCGGCGAGCAAGACCCAGAGCGGACGGCGAACGCCCTGGGTGGCGTCTTCGAGCATGGGCATGACCTCGGCGCTCCACCCTTTGTTGAAATCCGGCCGGGTTTCGGCGGCAAGATTGGCGACGTTGAGCATGTCCTCTCGAGCCTGCTCAAGAGTCACGCCGGGCTTGAGCCGCGCGACCACGGTAAGATAGCGGCCGCCCTTCCAGTCCTCGGTACGGGCAAGAGGCAAGGGCGTCCAAACTTCGGAATGCGTTTTCGGAAAAGAAAAACCGCGAGGCATTACTCCAATCACGGTAAAAGGGACGGCGTCAACGTCCATCTTCTGGCCGATGATTTTAGGATTCGCGCCGAATTGGCGCTGCCAGAGTTCGTAGCTGAGGATGACCACCTGATGGTGTCCGGCAACCCCGTCCTCTGAAGTGAAGGTGCGCCCGAGGAGCGGCGGAACCCGGAGGATGGAAAAGAATTGCGATGACACTTGGAGGCCCTGTACGGCGACGGGCTCGCCGTTGGCGCTGAGATTGGTCATCAAGTCGAGAATAGCGGCCATAGATTCGAAGGAACGGGAGTTGTCGCGCCAGTCAAGGAAGTTGAGGGGATTGACCACGTTTCTGAAATATCCTTTGCTCGGAGAGGATTCCCAGACCCGGACCAGGCGTTCGGGTTCGGGATAAGGCAAAGGTCGGAGAAGGATGGCGTTGACCACGCTGAAGATGGCTGCGTTTGCTCCGATGCCCAGGGCGAGCGTGAGAACGGCGACAGCAGTGAAACCCGGAGACGCGCGCAGCATGCGCACGCCGTAGCGCACGTCCTGCAAGAGATTTTCCAACACGGGCAGCCCGCGCCGATCGCGGTAATTTTCCCTAGTCTGTTGGACGCCTCCGAGCTTGATGAGCGCCTGTCGGCGCGCTTCATCTGAGCTCATTCCGGCACGCAGGTTGTCCTCCATGTGCATTTGGAGATGGCTTTCCACCTCCGCGGCGAGTTCGTGCTCGCGGCGGTCTTTGCGAAAGAGTCCGGCCAGACGTAGGAACAACGCGCGTAAACGCCTCATGCAGATTCCTTCCCGGGAGACAGGAACCGCGCCAGAATTTCCGTGGTTTGCTCCCACTCGCGCGCTTCTTTTTCCAATTGCTTGCGCCCGGCGCGCGTCAACTTGTAATACTTCGCTTTGCGATTGTTGTCGGAGGTGCCCCACTCGGAGGAAATGTAGCCCTCCTGCTCCAGCTTGAGCAGGGCGGGGTATAGCGTTCCGTAGTTCACTGCCAGCAGGTCGCCGCTGGTCTGTTCGATGCGGCGCGCAATCCCATATCCGTGTAGCGGCCCCAGGGCCTGCAAAGTCTTCAGGACCATCAAGGCCAGGGTGCCTTGCCAAACGTCTGCTCGTTCGCCCATCGTTTTCTCCTGCAGCTCCTATGGGATGCCCATATCTATATGTCACAGTCCCTATGGGAATGCAATAGAAGAAACGTAAGACCCCGGCGTTTTGTTTCCGGATTCCTTTTGTTTTTTTTGGAGTTGCCGGTGCTGGTGCTGGCGTTTTTCCCATCCTCTACTCCCTATTCCCTAACCCCTTCCCATTCTTGACTCTTCGGAAACCCCCACTAGCCCTGCGTCCACGCCGTGGCGCAGCATTCTTTCGCTCACGCTCAGGATAGAGCTGCGCGCCTAGGCTCAAATTCCAAGAAACTTTTTGCGCCGGATTGCGTTCCTATACTGGAACGCTATGCGCACACGTCTGTTCACCATACTCATCGCATTGATGCTCACTGGCGGGGCCTATCCTGCGCGCGCGCAGGAAGCGGGGAAGATTGTGCAGCAGTACGTGAAGGCGGCGGGGGGCGGCAGGGCGTTGGCTAAGATCCAGACTATGACGCTCGAAGGGAGCTTTACGAGTGATGACGGGAAGATGGGGACCTACACGCTGGATACCAAGCTGCCAAATCGCTACTACTCGGAATTGCTGATTGGCGAAAAGAATCTGATCGAGGCGTACAACGGGAAGTCCGCCTGGCATCAGAATGCGGCCGGGGAGCTTGGCACGCTGGTGGGTCCCGAAGGAATGCAACTGGAAGCTGCGGCACAGTATTACAACTCCCGGCTGGTCAATCCTAAGAAAAGCAAAATCGCGTTGGCGTTTGTGGGTCACGCGCAGGTGCGTGGGAAGGATGCCCTGCAAGTCGAGATAAACACGGCCACCGGTATGAAGCGGCAAGTTTTCTTCGATTCGCAGAGCCACCTGATCGTGAAGGAGGCGGCGACGGTCGGCGGTGTGGAGGAAGAGATCCTGTATGACGACTACCGAACGATCGATGGCGTGAAGCTACCGCACAAGATCGAGCTGCACCGGGGGAGCGGCAAATACGACATCAGCGTGACGCGGGCGGTGATCAATGGAACCGTCGGCGAGCGCGTATTTGATTTCCCGATCAAATCGCAAGTCAAATTGCCAGACCTGAAAGCGCTGTTCAAAGAGATCGACGACAACCAGAAAGCCATCGACAAAATTCGAGAAAACTACGCCGGATCGCAGTCCGAGGAGGAGACGGAATTCGAGGGCGACGGCCGCGTGAAAAAGCGCGAGGCCAACGAGTACACTTTTTTCTATCTCAACGGACAGGAAGTTACGACGCTGGTGAAAAAAGACGGCAAGCCCCTGAGTGCCGAAGAACAGAAGAAAGAAAACGAGAAGACACAGAAACGGATCGAGGTGCTGCAGAAGCGCGAGATCAAGAAGGAAGCCAAAGAGGAAAAGGCCAAGGAGGAAGGGAAGACCAACGAAAAAGATGAGCCGGGGATCGAAATATTTCTGCGCGCATGCCAGTTCGTGAATCCGCGCCGCGAACGATTCCGCGGCCAGGACGTTTTGGTCTTCGATTTTGAGCCGAATCCTGAATTCAGACCGCACAAGCTGGTAGAAAAAATTGTGCAGAAACTCGCCGGAGTCGTTTGGATCGACGAGAAGGCGCACGACGTGGCGCGGCTGGAAGCGTATTTTACCGGGGACATGAAGATTGCCGGCGGCTTGCTGGCGAACTTGCAAAAGGGCACCAGCTTTGTTTTCGAGCAGGCGTTTGTGAATAACGAGGTGTGGCTGCCGACCTACGTGGAGGGGCACGTCGGAGTGCGGTTCCTGCTCGTGAAAGGGATCAAGGCCAGCGTAGTGACGCGCTATTGGGATTACAGGAAGTTCAACGTGGAGACGCTCTCCACGATCGCCAAACCCAAGGCGGCGGCCGAGGCGCCCGCGGATCCTCCGGCAAAGCCACAGTAAAACTGTCCCTCCCTATCGAACTCCAAGACCACAAGGCGGACCATAACTCCTGCTTGCCGACGCCTGGAGAAGGATGACTCTTTAGACCATGAGCCCTGGCAACTGCTAAACTTGAAGCGAATAGCCATTTAATAGGGAGCGTGGGATTGCGCAAACAGCACAAGCATTTCAAACTGCTTCGTGCAGGCGCGCTACTCCTTGCCTTCTCGGGCGCGATTAACGCTGCCGAACGGCCTGGTGCCAACGCCTCGGCCCAATCCCATGATAGTCAGTCACCCAAGCCTCGCGCGGGAACACGCCAATACCGCTACACCAACCGGCTCATTCGCGCCAAAAGTCCATACTTGCTATTGCACGCCCACAATCCGGTGGATTGGTATCCGTGGGGTGATGAAGCTTTTGAAAAGGCCCGCAAAGAGAACAAGCCCATCTTTCTTTCCATCGGCTACTTCACATGTCACTGGTGCCATGTCATGGAGCGGGAATCGTATTCCGATCCCATCATCGCCGCCATCCTGAAGCAGTATTTCGTTTCTATTAAAGTGGACCGCGAAGAACGGCCCGATATTGACCGCCTATACATCGCCTACGTCGAAGCGACGACTGGAAGCGCGGGCTGGCCGCTGAATGTCGTGCTCACGCCCGAACGCAAACCTTTTTTCGGCGGCACCTATTTTCCTCCGGACCAACTCAAGTCGCTCTTAGAGAAGGTCGCCGACTCGTGGAAAACACAACAAGATTCAATCACTCAGACCGCAGGACTCGCCACACAGCAACTCATTCAGATGGTCAGCAAGCAGCCTCCGGCCACGGGCGATCTACAACCCGCCATTCTTGACCAGGCGTACAAACAGATTGCATCGAGCTACGACGCCACGAACGGCGGCTTCGGAGGAGCGCCGAAGTTTCCGAGGCCGGTCGCGCTGTGTTTCTTGCTCCGCTATTTCGCCCGCACGGGCCAGCGAGACGCGCTCGAAATGACGCTCAACACACTCCGCGCCATGGAGCGCGGCGGCATTCACGACCAGCTCGGTGGTGGATTTCACCGGTATTCGACGGGTGCGACCTGGCTCGTTCCTCATTTCGAGAAGATGCTGTACGACCAGGCGCAACTTGCAATCGTGTACACGGAGGCCTACCAGATCACGCACGACCCCATGTTCGCGAAAACCGCGCGAAGCATTCTCGATTTCACTCTGCGCGAGATGCACCAGCCTCGTGGTGGTTTTGCCTCCGCCAAGGATGCCGACAGCCGAATTGCTCCTGGAAAGCCGGAGACCGGTGAGGGAGTCTTTTACACCTGGACGGCGAAAGAAATTGAGAGCGTCCTAAGCAGGCAGGATTCGACGGTCGTCGAATACGCCTATGGAGTTGAATCCGACGGTAATGTCCCCGCGCAACAAGACTTTCGCGGCGAACTGAGCGGTAAGAACGTTTTGTACGAAGCGCACTCGACGGAGGAGACGGCCAGAAAATTCAGCCTGACCGTTCCGCAAACCGCCGCGAAGCTGACCACCGGACGGAGGGCCTTATTCGAAGCGCGCGCTCGCCGTCCGCAGCCCCCTCTCGACGATAAGATCGTCACAGCATGGAATGGCTTGATGATCTCCGCTCTGGCGCGGGCCAACCAGGCTCTCGATGAGCCGCGCTATCTCGAACCCGCGCAAGCCACGGCAAAGTTTCTCGAATCTCATCTTTATGATTCGAAGACCGGCAAGCTTTGGCGCAGCTTTCGCGCGGGCGGTCCCACCGTGGACGGCTTCCTCGACGACTACACCGATCTCATCAGCGGACTTCTGGACCTGTACCAGGCGGGCTTCGACGTTCACTGGCTAACTTGGGCTGTTTCACTGCAAGAAAAACAGGACCAGCTATTCAAAGATGCGAAAGAGGGCGGTTATTTCGACTCGGAGTCATCTGATCCTTCGCTCCTCAGCCCTACGCGCGAGTCGTACGATGGCGCCGAACCTTCGCCCAATTCAACCGCCGCCATGAATCTCCTTCGCCTCGCCCAATTCACGGACCGCGCTGGGTGGCGCGATGCGGCCTATAAGACGCTATCCGCGTTCGCTTCTCGCTTGCAGTCAAACCCCGAGGCAGTGCCAGCGCTTGTTTCCGCCCTCGATTTTCGACTCGCTCAAACGAAACAAATACTCATCGCCGGCGATCCCCTATCCCAGGACACACGTGATTTGTTGCGCCAGGTCAACATTAGGTTCCTCCCAAACATGATTCTGCTTCTCGCCGATGGCGGCAGCGGACAACAGCAACTCGCGCGGTGGCTGCCTTTTGTAGCGGGAGCCCATCGCATCAAAGATCGTGCCACAGCCTATGTTTGCGAGAACTATGTTTGCAAGTTGCCTACCTCCGCTCCACAAGTGATGGCACGACTCTTGGACGCCAAGAACTAGCCCGTCTGGTCAAACGGCCCGGAATCCGCTTATAAGCAGCGATCAGAAAGCGTCGCTTTTCGGCGCCTATCAATGACTTTGAGACAGGCGCCTACGGAAATTAGTGAGTTTTTTCAAGTTGGTTGAAACGGCTTGTTGATCCAGAGCTCTATGGGGACGACCGGTGGTCTTGGGACGGTTCGCCCGAATTTACAGCCAAATTACATTATTGTTGTTCTTTCGCAATGAAATAGGTCGACCTTTCGCCGAATATGCGTGCAAATGAGGTGAGATCGAGAATCGAATCCTCATCATCGCGCTGTTCGGCGCTGCGACTGCGCTCCCGTCCCCAGGGCAGGCTTTGCTCCCGCGCGATCTGTCACTGGGAGGGAACGATGAAAATGCTATCGCTTTATTCTGAAAGTCCAAGCCAAGTACAAGAACCTTCGACGAGCACACGAAAGAAAATCGTGGCAGCCATTGCCATCCTAACGGCCTGCGGCATCGGACTGTGGGTGGGCATTCAGATGGCCCTGCGTCTGTCATCAGGCCACACCTGAGACGGTGGCCCGTGGTGGAGATGTCGATACGTCCAGCGAGCCCAGAGGCTCTCGCCCTTCTCATTAATTAAGAGCCCTACGGGTGTCTCAGGGATGCTGGCACCGAGGGGTCCAAAAAGCTCTGGAATCGTCCGCTTGGATGCGCCAATTAAGTCCCATTTTGATTGATCAGGCCTGCCACGCTATTTCGACGGAATCAGCAACCTTCCTTCCGGTTCGACAAAACTAACGCACGAAGTGCTTCCGTGAGTCCGGCTGAGGTAGAATCCGACGCGCGGCGTTTGATCGAGAATGTGGCGGGCAGAGCAATTTTGAGATTGCGTGTCTCCGCTGTGTTCAGCCTTTGTCGCGCGCGCGGGAGAGAGAATGCTGAAGATTTGAAGGAGGAGCATGCGACGTAACCCATTTCCTGTTGTTTTCCTGATGACCATAGCCGTGTTGGGGAGCGCGAACGCTGTTTCCCGCGGACAAACGAAGCCGGCGCGTGTCGTACTGGCGGGACTGGTGCACGGACACGCGTTCGGATTCTTCGACCAGTTTCAGAAGAGGACGGACCTGCAGGTCGTCGGAATTGCCGAAGCCGATCACCAACTCACAGCACAATTCGCGAAGAGGTACGGCCTGGCGCCAGGTCTCTTCTATTCCGACCTGGAGGAAATGCTGAAGGCGACGCATCCTCAAGCCGTACTCGCGTACACCAACACCTACGATCATCGCCGTGTGGTGGAGATATGCGCGCGGTATGGCGTTCCGGTGATAATGGAAAAGCCGCTGGCGGTCAGCTTCGAAGATGCACGCGCCATCGAGAAAGCGGCGCGGGCTGGGAAGATTCAGGTCTTGGTGAATTACGAGACGACCTGGTATCGCAGCAATCAAGCGGCTTACGACCTGGTGCACGAGAACGCCATTGGAGAAATCCGAAAAATTGTCGTGCATGACGGTCATCAGGGCCCGAAAGAGATCAACGTCGGGCCGGAGTTTCTTGCCTGGCTCACCGATCCCAAACTAAACGGCGGAGGCGCGCTCTTTGATTTTGGCTGCTATGGCGCGGACCTGGCGACCTGGCTGATGGATGGCCGCCGACCGGACTCGGTGACCGCAGTCACGCAGCAAATCAAGCCGGATGTCTACCCGCGTGTGGATGATGAAGCGACGATCATCCTGACTTATTCCCACGCCCAGGCGATAATCCAGGCCTCCTGGAACTGGCCGTTCTCCCGAAAAGATATGGAAGTGTACGGGCAGAGAGGCTATGCCATCACCGTCGGGCGTGACACGGTGCGCATGCGGCTTCCCGAAAAACAGGAGATATCGGCCGACGCGAAGCCATTGGAGAAAACGAAGGAAGATTCCGTGTCCTATCTACGCGCGGTGCTTTTGGGTGGCATGAAACCGGAGGGACAATCTTCCCTCGAGACAAACGTAATTGTGACGCAAATACTCGACGCGGCCAGACAGTCCGCGGCCACTGGCAAGACCGTTCCCCTGGCGGGAACACAATAGAGCCATGGTGATGCGCCTATTTATTTTACGGGGATGGGGCGGTCCAGCGACTCGCGGACTTTTTGCGTTAGCACTTGGGGAGTAAATGGTTTTTGGAGGAAGGAGATTCCTTCCTCAAGCGTCCCATCTTGCGCGATCACATTGTAAGTATAGCCGGACATATACAGCACTCGCAGATGGGGGTAACGCCCGGTGAGACGCCTGGCCAGTTCGCGCCCGCTCATTCCCGGCATCACCACGTCCGTTAATAGCAGATGGATTTCCGCGCCGTTGTTTCCGGCCAGGCGCTCTGCGTCTTCCGGCGTAGGGGCTTCGATCACCTTGTACCCGCGTTCGGAGAGAACCATCTGCGTCAGCTCGCGCACGTCGGATTCGTCTTCGACAATCAGGATGGTTTCGTGGCCTCTGCGCGTTGCGGATGCCGGAGTCTCCGGCGGCGCCGGCACCTCGACGGCATCTTTGACGCGCGGTAAATAAACCTTGAAGGTAGTGCCTTTTCCCAATTCGCTGTACACCCAGATGTAGCCGCCGCTCTGTTTCACGATGCCATAGACGGTCGAAAGACCGAGTCCGGTGCCCCGGCCGCTTTCCTTCGTCGTGTAGAAAGGCTCGAAAATGTGGGCGGCCGTGTCGGCCGTCATGCCGATGCCGGTGTCCGTGACCGCCAGCAAGACGTATGGTCCCGGACGCACGACAGTATGATCGCGGGTATATGCAGAGTCGAGATCGACGTTGCTCGTTTCAATGAGGATCCGGCCGCCATCGGGCAAGGCGTCTCGCGCGTTCACGACCAGATTCATGATGACCTGCTCGATCTGACCCGGATCAGCCTTGATCGCTCCAACGTCATCCGACACAAATGTCTTCATCGCGATGTTTTCGTTCATCAGCCGCCGGAGGAGCTGGTCGAGATTCATAACGATGGCGTTGAGATCGAGGATTTTTGGCCGCAGAACCTGCTTGCGGCTGAAGGCCAGCAACTGGCGAACCAGCGTGACCGCGCGATCGGCGGCATCTTCAATGCGCCGGATATCGCTGTGCAGCTCCGGCCGGTCCAGGCAGCGCTGCATAGCCATCTCGACATAACCCTTGATGATGGTCAGAAGATTATTGAAATCGTGCGCGACACCTCCCGCAAGCCTTCCCACGGCCTCCATCTTGCGCGCCTGCAGCAATTGATTTTCGAGCATTTTCCGATCGGTGATATCGACGATCAGGCCCTCCATGACGGGATGGCTGTCACTGCCGCGCACCACGACCGCCGTGTCGCTCACCCAAATGGTGTTCCCGTCCTTCCGCGTGATGCGATATTCGGCCTGGAAGGGTTCGCCGCGTGCACTGTTCTCCTCCGCGGCGTGAACGATGGGGTGATCGTCGATGGGGATGTAACGTATCCAATTTCTCGAATTCGAAAGCCATTCGTCCGCGGAGTAGCCGAACATCGTTTCGATTTGGGGGCTGACGTAAAACCACTGGCCGTTGACCCCAATTTCGGCGATGTAACTTATGGCCGCCACTTGCTCGATGAGCTTGCGGTATTTAATTTCGGTTTCGGCACGCGCACGCTGCGCGCTCACCCGCTCGGTAATGTCGCCGCTCACGCAAATCGTGCCGCCATCGGGAAGCGCGGTAATGGCCATTTCCATGTCGACCGCTGTTCCGCCGCTGTGAGGCACGGTCAGCGGCCCGAACCATTTGCCATGTTGCTTCAGGGCTTCGCGAATCTCCGACGCTACCGGTGCCGCATCCCGGGAGGCGGAAACCTCTCGCCATGACTTGCCCACCATCGCTTCCCGATTTGTGTTCCCGATCATCCGCGCGTAGGCCGGGTTGACGTAAATGTATCTGCCGCCGGCATCGAGAATGGCCAACCCATTGATGGCAGAATCCATGGCCAGCGTATGCGTCTGAACGGCGTTCGCGCTTTTTGCCTCATGAAATTGACTAATTGCCAGGCGCGCGGCGTAGCACACGATGGAAACGCCAAGAAGCCAGAAACGAAGCAGGCGCCACTCCGCTTCCAGTTGCGAGACCTGCCAGAGTATGATCAACGGCGCCAGTGCAAACGTGGTGTTGGTCAGCATCAATTCGC
>WNFJ01051503.1_pt3 | contig 14745 bp, 10 predicted proteins | sample 5400461 | NCBI WGS metagenome assembly WNFJ01 (sample SAMN13153349, study PRJNA577476) | soil metagenome | isolation source: 115 cm saprolite on Douglas fir-dominated hillslope | place: USA:California | collected 2013-09-17 | reverse complement strand
CAAGTGTGGCTTCAATGGGAAGTTGTGAGCGGTAATGAGGGTGTAGATGGAACTCTGGTGGCGAGGATGCCTGAAACTTGGCGCCAGTGGCGGCGAACGCGAGTTTCTGTAGGCTCGGGGCAACGAGGAGTGCAGAAGCTCTCTGGCAGGATCGAATCAAGAAATCACGACGGCTGGAACCCCCAAGTTCACGGCGGTACACAAAATCGTTTGTACTTTCTGGCTGGCTCAGAACGGTAACCCCTGGAAGTGAAGATGTGGAACCGAAATTAACAGCCCTATCGCGAGGCGTCAATGTGGCTCGCGGCGAAGGCCTTATTGGGATTTGCGCTCGGTACCTCAAAGGTCTGTTATAGTGCCTCTTTCGGAGGTGCTTTTCATGTCACGTATCGTGCGCTGTGGGCTCATTCAGGCAAGCAACGAACTCGGTACGAACCATCCCCTGCCAAAGATCAAGAAAGCCATGATCGACAAGCACCTCAAATTCATCGAGCAATCCGCGCGCAAGAAAGTCCAAATACTGTGCCTGCAGGAATTGTTTTATGGCCCATACTTCTGTGCCGAGCAGGACACTCGTTGGTATGAATTGACCGAGCACATACCGGATGGGCCTACTACGAAACTGATGCAGAAGATTGCCGCCAAGTATGGCATGGCCATCGTGGCCCCGATTTACGAAGAGGAGATGGCGGGTTTGTATTTTAATACGGCTGCAGTCATAGATGCCGATGGCAAGTATTTGGGCAAATACCGCAAACATCATATTCCGCACGTGCATCCGGGATTTTGGGAAAAATTTTATTTCACGCCCGGCGATCTTGGCTACCCGGTCTTTCAAACCAAGTTCGCGCGGGTCGGCGTTTATATTTGCTACGACCGGCATTTCCCAGAAGGGGCGCGGATTCTGGGATTGAACGGCGCGGAGATCGTGTTTAATCCATCGGCTACAGTGGCTGGGCTTTCTGAATATCTGTGGGAGTTGGAGCAACCCGCGCACGCGGTCGCGAACGGATATTTCGTGGGCGCAATCAACCGTGTGGGCCGCGAGAAACCCTGGAACATCGGCGAATTTTATGGCAAGAGTTATTTCTGCAATCCGCGTGGGAAGATCATCGCCCAGGGCAGCCGACACAAAGATGAATTGGTAGTAGCTGATCTCGACTTGGAAATGATCGAAGAAGTCCGCCGAGTGTGGCAATTTTTCCGCGATCGCCGTCCCGAAAGCTACACCCCGCTGACGACACAGACCGGTCGCGCGGCAGCGGCCGACTAATTCAATGAGCACAACTCAAGCCTCGGCCCGTTCGAGAATCGAATCTAGCCCGCTTTACAATCCAGACCTCGCGCCTACTACCGCCGAGCGCCGCCACTGGGGCACCTACAATTACGCCGCGCTGTGGGTCTCAATGTCGGTCAACATTCTGACATACATGTTGGCGGCGAGCCTGATTCAAGGGGGAATGAACTGGAAGCAGGCCGTAGTGACGGTGTTCATTGGCAACAGCATCGTCCTAGTTCCAATGCTGCTCAATTCACATCCAGGTGCGCGCTACGGAATTCCGTTTCCGGTTCTGGCGCGGGCTTCTTTCGGAGTTCTAGGCGCGAATGTGGCAGCGGTGTTGCGAGCTTTGGTGGCATGCGGCTGGTTCGGCATTCAAACCTGGATAGGCGGCGAGGCGATTAGCACTCTGATTTCTGTCCTCGCGCCGGGTTGGGCTCATGTCGCGTATGGGCCAGCTCTTTGCTTTTTTGCTTTCTGGCTTATTAATTTCGCAGTGATCCTCAAAGGCATCGAGTACATCCGTTTTCTTCAGGGAATCAGCGCGCCCATCTTGTTGGCGGTGGGGCTTCTCTTGTTAGCCTGGGCTTATCACGCCGCTGGCGGATTCGGTCCAATGTTGTCAGCCCCCTCGCGGTTCACAACATTCTCCGATTTTCTGAAATTCTTGATTCCGGCATTGAATGGCACGGTTGGTTTTTGGGCAACTGTGTCGCTGAACATCCCTGACTTCACGCGGTTCGCGCGTAGCCAGCGTCAGCAGATGATCGGGCAAGCGCTGGGACTGCCGACAACCATGACTATATACTCGCTGATCGGAATCTTGGTTACGTCGGCTACGGTAGTCATTTACGGCACTGCGATTTGGGACCCAGTGCAACTGCTGAGCCGGTTTCATTCTCCGGTTGCGGTAATCATTTCGCTGTTGGCGATTCTTCTTGCCACATTGAACGTGAATATTGGCGCCAACGTGGTTTCGCCGGCGAATGATTTCTCCAATCTGTGGCCACGTAAAATCAGCTTTCGCACTGGTGGCGTGATTACCTGCTTCATGGGCATCGCGCTGATGCCGTGGAAATTGCTGGCTGACTACAAGACGTTCATTCTCGGATGGCTTGGCGGCTACGCGGCATTCCTCGGGCCGGTCGCGGGGATTATGATCTGCGATTACTTCATCATTCGCAGGCGAAATCTTCTGCTCGATGATCTCTATCTGCGCAATGGCGCTTACGAATATTCCGGTGGCTTTAATTGGCGGGCTCTAATCGCTTTGGCCGCTGGAGCGGGGACGGCGCTGGTTGGACTCGCGATCCCTTCCTTGCGAACGCTGTATGACTATTCCTGGTTCGTGGGCTTTGCGATTTCGTTTATTGTCTATTACACGTTAATGAGATCGCATCAAGAACCCATGTTGGCGGCAGAGGTCAGTGCGCAGGGTTAGCTCAGGCACGAAATTCGGGCAAAATTTGCTTCTTATATTTTTCCAGCGTGTCCTCTTCATCTCCGCACATTAGATAAATATTGAACTGGGTCACGCCCACACTGGCCAGCTTGCGCAATTTTTCCCGATGAGCGTCGGCCGGACCCACCAGGCAAAAGCGGTCCACTACCTCGTCCGACACAAACTTTGAGTTGCTACTGTCGACCTCGCAATGCTGCTGGTAGTCGTAGCCTCCGCGATTGCTGACAAACGAAGTCAGCGCCGACGGTAATTCCTCCGGCTTATAACGCGAGATCAAGTCCACAACGTGGTTTGAAACCAGGGCAGGAAACCAGCGCACGTGCTTTCGCGCCGTTTCTAGATCGTCGGAAATCCACACTGGCGCTGCGGACATAACTTCGATCTCGCGCCAATCGCGGCCTGCCGCCTCCGCGCCTTTTTTCACGAAACCGAGGCACCACTCGATGAGATCGGGGTCAGCGAACTGCAAGATCACGCCATCTCCTACCCGCCCCGCAAGATCCAAAACTTTGGGGCCGTATCCCGCAACCCACACCGGAGGCGACCCTTTTGCCCAAGAAATCTGTGTAGGCTGGCCTTCGTAATCGATTTCTTTTCCGCCGGTGAGCTCGCGGAAGACTTTTATGGCCCGCTCCAGCTCGCCGGCACCGACCGGTTTTTTCCCCAAGACGCGGCGCGAACTATCGCCACGGCCGATGCCAAGCTGCATCCGTCCGCCCGAAATCAGATTTAGCGTGGCAAACAAGCTGGAGGTGACGGTAAGATCACGGACCGCAGGATTGGTAACGCATGGCCCGAGGCGCATGTTCTTTGTATTCGCCGCCATCAGTGTCAAGAGCGGGTATGGCTCAAGCCACAAAACGTGGGAATCGAAGATCCAGCCGTATTGAAAACCCGCAGCCTCGGCCTGTCTCGTCAGGGAGACAATACGCTCTACGGCCATATCGGGTTTGATGGTGATACCGAATTTCATAATCGCAAGTGGGGCAGTTTAGCATAAAATGCGTGTTCACCTACAGAGAGTAAACCTATGGCGTTTGACACCATTATCGCAAACGGGCGCGTAGTCACTGCGACCGACACCTATCTCAGCGACGTCGCGATCAGCAGCGGAAAAATCGAGGCAATTGGCGAAAATCTTCCGCGTGAAAACGCAGCGCACATTATCGATGCAGCGGGAAAGTATGTGATGCCCGGCGGAATCGATGTTCACACTCATTTAGACATGCCGTTCGGGGGAACTACCAGCTCCGATGATTTCGAGACTGGCACGCGCGCGGCCGCATTCGGTGGCACGACAACTCTGATCGATTTCGCAATCCAATACAAGGGCCAGACGCTCAGGACTGCGTTCGATGGCTGGATGCGAAAAGCTTCCGGCAAGGCTGTGTGCGATTACGGGTTCCACTGCATCATCACGGAGCTCGCAGACGCTCAGCTCGAAGAGATGAATGCTCTGGTTCGCGAAGGAGTAACGAGCTTCAAGCTGTTCATGGCTTATCCCGGGGTGTTCATGCTGGATGATGGCAGCATCTTCAAGGCCCTGCAGCGCACCGCGAAGAATGGCGGATTAGTGTGCATGCACGCGGAAAACGGTAACGCCATTGACGTGATTGTGCAGCAAGCTCTCGCGGAAGGAAAGAAAGCGCCCAAGTATCACGCGTTGACTCGTCCCACAACTGCCGAAGCGGAAGCTACGGCGCGCGCGATCGCGTTGGCAGAGATGGCAGGTGCTCCCGTTTATATTGTTCATCTAAGCTGCAACGATGCTCTAGAAAAAGTACGCGAGGCGCGCGATCGAGGGCTTCCCGTTTATGCCGAAACCTGCCCGCAATATTTATACCTCTCGATCGAGAACTTTGATGTCCCCGATTTCGAGGGCGCAAAGTATGTCTTCACCCCTCCGCTGCGAGAGAAATGGCATCAGGAAAAACTATGGAACGGATTGAAGCGCGATCATCTGCAAGTGGTCTCGACCGATCATTGTCCGTTCTGTTTTAAGGAGCAAAAGGAATTAGGCCGTGGCGATTTCACAAAAATCCCAAACGGCGGCCCCGGAGTCGAGCATCGCATGAGCCTGATTTATTCGGGCGGAGTGGCAGCAGGACGGTTCAGCGTGAACCGTTTTGTCGAACTAGTTTCGACCACTCCGGCCAAACTTTTTGGCCTCTATCCGCGGAAAGGAACAATCGCAGTTGGCAGCGACGCTGATCTAGTAATCTTCGATCCCGATCGCAAGCACACCATCAGCGCCAAAACTCACCACATGCGCGTGGACTACTCTATGTTCGAAGGAATCGACGTAACAGGCATGCCGAGCACAGTGCTCTCGCGCGGTCGAGTTGTTGTCGACAATGACAAATTCGTCGGTCGCGTTGGTGCGGGAGAGTTCGTCAAACGCTCTACTTATTCGCAGCCGTAACCGCCGTGTCTTTTTTCTGAACCTCGGAATCCTGAACCTCGGAATCGGCTACGGCCAACGCCTCATCCAGAACCGCAACCCCGCGATCAATCTCCTCTTTCGAGATAATCAGGGGAGGCGCGATCACGAAATGGCTCATCCACGCCTGAATGTACACACCGTTACTCATCGCGCGCGCCGCAACTTTATCCACCAGCATTGGCTTGCCCGCCACTTTATCTTCGCCAGTATTGAATGGGGTTTTGGTTTTCTGATTTTTAACCAACTCGACTGCCCAGAACATCCCAATCCCTCGTACATCGCCAATTGACGGATGCCTTGGCTTCAGAGCGTTCAATTTCTGTCCGAGGTATGCACCCACCTGGTTTGCGCGGTCGTTGAGCTTAAGTCGGTTCATTTCTTTGATAGACGCGATTGCCGGCGCCAGCGTAAGCGGATGCGCTTCGTAGGTGTGCCCGTGCGAGAAAAAGTGCTCGTCAAAATAGGATGCAATTTTCGCCGTCGTTGCACATAGTCCCAACGGAATCGCAGCATTGGTGATCCCTTTCGCGGTGGTCAGAATGTCTGGCTGAACGTTCCAGTTATCGACCGCGAACCATTTTCCTGTGCGGCACCAGCCGCTCATCACTTCGTCAGCGATTAAGAGAACACTATGCGCATCGCAGATTTGTCGTAGCCGCGGCAGGTACTCCTTAGGCGGAATAAGCACTCCGTTGGTGCCGACTACGGGCTCTACAATCACGGCAGCCACGTCGCTCTCATTAGCGATCATGTGCTCAATGTATTCCACGCACGCGATTCCGCAACCCGGGTAGGTATGAAGGATCGGACATTTGTAGCAATTCACTTCGGGAGCAAAAATCACGCCGGGAATCTTGCCGGCCGGCTCCATCGCCCATCGCCGGGGATCACCGGTTGCGGCGATCGATCCCATGGTTGAGCCATGATACGAGCGATAGCGGGAAATGATTTTGGTCTTCCCCGTCACCATACGCGCGATCTTGAAAGCCGCTTCGTTAGCTTCGGTTCCTGAGGTCGTGAAAAAGAATTTCTCAAGTCCCTTCGGCAGCACTTCGAGCAAGAGCTTACTCAATTCGGCGCGCACTTCTGTTGCCCAGCCCGGCCCGACATACGCCAGCTTCTCCGCCTGATCTTGAATTGCTCGCACGATCGCCCGGTTCTTATGTCCGAGTGTCACGCACATCAGTTGAGCCGAGAAGTCGAGGTACTTCTTTCCGTCTCCATCAGTGAAGTGGCAATCCTCGGCGTCAACTACGTGCAGCGGCGCCCAGCCCTTCTGCCGCCGCCAGGTTCCATAGGTGTAATGGGTGGTGAGCTCTTTAACCTGCGATGAAGTTAGCGTTTCAGTCATGGGTCCCCTCAACTGGCTTTTGCATCAGACGCACTAGTCTATCGAAGTCTCCCCGTCTCGGACGAAAATATATACTTGACGAGCGCAGACTAGAGGCTGGTAAACGTTAACCGGATCTTTCTGTCCGTAATACAATTGGAGGGCGTTCAGGAAGCCGGGAGAGCACCGGAAGACGGAGGTTACAGATGACGACCAGTGCGTTGACGTCCGAGGATGTAGGGGTTGCCGAGAAAGCAGCGAGTGCGCGGGTTCTTCAGAATTTTGTCGGTGGATGCTGGGTTTCCGTGCAAGCTTCTGGCCGTCTTGATGTAACTAATCCCGCGAACGGTGAAGTGTTGGCACAGGTGCCGCTGTCCGGCCGCGACGACGTTGAAGCCGCAGTCTCGGCAGCCAGCGCTGCTTTGCCCGATTGGCGTGCCCGCGCGGTTGGTGACCGCGTGCAATTTATCTACGCGTTACGCGAGCAGTTCCTGAAGAGGATTGACGAGCTAGCGGCTTCGGTAACTCGCGAGGGTGGCAAGGTTCTCTCAGACGCTAAGGCCGAAGTGACACGCGCTATAGAAGTATTGGAAGTTGCATGTTCCACTCCGATGACGATGCAGGGTCGGGTTTTGGAAGGCGTGGCGCGTGGAATCGATACTGAAACTGTGCGTCAGCCGGTCGGCGTTTGTGCGGCTATAACGCCATTTAATTTTCCCGCCATGGTTCCCATGTGGTTCCTGCCGTTTGCGATTGCCTGCGGGAATACCTTCATTCTTAAGCCCTCCGAGCAGGTGCCGCTGACTTCTGAGTTGATAGGCCGCATCCTTGCGGACATTGGTCTTCCGCCGGGCGTTGTCAACATCGTGCATGGTGCACACGATGCGGTGAATGGGATTCTTGACAGTCCCGGAATTCATGCTGTGTCTTTCGTTGGCTCGGTCAATACTGCGAAATATATCTACCGGCGCTCTGCTGAAAACGGCAAGCGCGTGCAAGCCCTCGGCGGCGCGAAGAACTATATGGTAGTTATGCCGGATGCCGTCGTGGATAAGACTGTCTCGAATGTGTTGGGCAGCGCATTCGGTAATGCTGGCCAGCGCTGTATGGCGGGATCGGTGCTGGTGACCGTGGGCGCGGCGCGAAAAGCAATCATGGGGCGGTTAAAGCACGAAGCCGAGAAGCTGATTGCGGGTGAAGGCACAAATCCAAAGGCGGCCTTGGGCCCGGTGATCTCAAGCACGGCTTGCGACCGCATTCACGACTGCATCGAAAGCGGAATCAAAGAGGGGGCAGAACTACTGGTAGACGGCCGGCGTCCATCCGGGGTTCCTGCCGGAGGCAATTTCGTCGGGCCCACCATCCTGAACAATGTGAAACCCGAGATGCGTGTTGCTCGCGAAGAAATTTTTGGACCGGTGCTCTCGGTAATGCACGTCGATACTCTGGACGAAGCGATAGCCGTTGTGAATAGCGATCCACGCGGCAATGGCACTTCGATCTTCACCGAGAACGGAGCTGTCGTGCGTGACTACACTCGCCGGGTCGAAGTCGGCATGGTGGGAGTAAATATTGGCGTGGCCGCTTCACCGGCTTACTTCCCATTTTCTGGGTGGAAAGATTCTTTCTTCGGGGACCTGCACGTACACGGATGGGATGCGGGCGAATTTTTCACGCGGAAGAAGACCGTCACTTCGCGTTACTTTTCGGCAGGCGAGACAGGTAAATATTTTGTGGAGCAAGGTGACAAGCATTAGACTCGCGCCCGTCGTGTGGGCGGCTGTCTCCGCATTCATACCTCCCCTACTGCTCTTGTCGGGTTCTGTCGCCCTCGCGGCAGCAGCGTCTCAACAAGCCCCGCAGTACGCGCTCGCAGGCACCGTTCGGAACTCGTCCGGGTCTCCTATAGCCGGAGTTTCGGTTCACATTGAGAAGAGCGACGCTTCCAAATCGCACGAAACGATAACTGACGAGACAGGGAAGTTCGTCGTTGCGGCCCCCCTTGCGGGCACTTACACATTGCGAATAGAGAAGTCCGGATTTCGCGAGGTCGTCGAATCCGTGACGATTCCGCATAAAGATCATGCGCCGCTGGACATAGTTCTGGTGCGTTCGGAATCCCAGTTCCAGGAAGATAAGTTATCTGGAGCGGTGCAGTTTAGTGACACGCCTGATTTCACGATCGCCGGAGTTACTGACTGGACTGCGGCCGGGGGGCACGGATCAGATGTGATTTTGCGGACCAGCGAGGTTCTTGCAAAGGAAACGCACCGACTCGGAGCCGACCAATCTGTAGAAATCGCCTCCAAAAACGCCGATCAGTTAATCAAAGCACGCGATCAACTTCGAAAAGAGCTGGCGGATACTGATCGCGCAGACCTGCATCGCCAATTGGGTGACATTGATGAGCAGCTGAATGACTCACTTTCCGCCGTTCGCGAGTATGAACGCGCCACACAACTAGATCCGAGCGAGCAGAATTATTTTGCGTGGGCTGCGGAATTGCTTCTGCACCACGCGGTACAACCGGCCGTAGAAGTCTTCAGCAAAGGCGCTCATGCGCATCCTGCGTCCGAAAGAATGCTCGCAGGACTCGGTGCCGCTCTGTATGCGAGTGGCTTGTACGCGCAAGCAGCAGAGCGGTTCTGCGCGGCTTCGGATCTGAAACCGGCCGACTCCACACCGTACTTGTTTCTCGGGAAAATGACCCAGGCCACCCCGCAACCACTGCCATGTTCACAGGAAAAACTAGCCCGCTTTTCGCGCGATCAGCCGGAGAATGCCTTGGCGAATTATTACTATGCAATGGCCTTGTGGAAGGAAGCGGGAGCTTTGGGTAAGGCCAAGGCGGCGGGGCCGGTCGAATCTTTACTGAAGAAGTCAGTAGGAATCGATCCCAAATTCGGAGAGGCATATCTGCAGCTTGGAATCGTATACGCCGATGGAGGCGAACTCGGCAAAGCTGTTGCCGCTTACCAAAATGCTATTGCTGCGAATCCTAATCTTGCTGAGGCCCATTTTCGATTGGGGCAGGCATACAAGAAGACAGACGAGCCGCTAAAGGCGCGGCAGGAATTTGAGGCCTATCAGCGAATTCAAAAGACGGAGGCTATCGCTGTCGAGCAACAACGCCGTGAGATCCAGCAGTTCGTTGTCATTTTCAAAGAACAGCCTCGGACATCGCCGACGCGCTAACCTTAAAAAATGGAGCATCCGTCGTGGGCACCGGATTCACAACCGATCTGCATTCTTTGGCAGCTGGTTCTCGGATGCGGGCCCTCCACAGAGACGAATTTTTTACTGAATGTTCATATTGTCCCTTGAAAGTCGCGAATGGGTTTTGTTATAAGGGTCTTCCGCTCCAAGGAGAACAACCGTGCCTTCCTGCCAGCCGACCCTTCAGCCAAAACTCCTTATAGGGTTATCTATTTTCGTGGTCATTCTTCTGACCGCCCAGCCAGAACTTGTTATCGCACAACAAACTCTGGGTTCAATGAACGGAACCGTGACGGACAGCACCGGAGCGGTGCTTCCGCAGGCCACAGTCAAGATCCACAACGTTGCCACCAACTTTCAAATCAGCGCGGATACGAGAAGTGACGGATCATTCAGCGCGGTCGATCTTCCGATCGGCACTTATGAAATCACATTCAGCAAGCAAGGATTTCGGTCGGCAGTTTTCCCACAAATTCTAGTTCAGGGGAACCGGACCGCCACTGTGAATGCCAGCCTGAAACCGGGCGCGGCAAGCGAAACAGTCACGGTCAACGCTACTCCTTTGCTGAATGAAACTGACACCACTACCGGCTATGTGCTCGGCGATAGGCAGATCGCTGAAATACCGCTAGGCACGGGCAGCTTCACCCAGGCGGCGATCCTCAGCCCAGGCGTAAATGCCGACCTTCTGAACACTGCCGGCACAAATGCTGGTTTAGGCAACCAGGCCATTTGGGCCAACGGCCAGCGGGATACCAGCAACAGCTTCTCCCTCAATGGAGTAAGCACCAACAACATTTTTAATGGCAAGTCCACCAGCCAGGTTACTTCGAGCCGGGTCGCGGTCAACATTGGCGAGAACGGGAACGGCAACAACCCAAGCGGCGAGATCGTGACTAGCACCTCTGTGTACGGCGCGATCGGCCAAGCTCTGCCCAGTCCGCCGCCGGAAACCATCCAGGAGCTGCACGTGAACTCCGCCATGTACGATGCCTCCCAGGGCGCGAACAGCGGAGCTCAGATTGGGGTCACGACCAAGTCTGGAACTAATAGCTTTCACGGCGGCGCCTACGAGTACCACCAGCAGACCGGCTGGAACGCTAACCAGTGGTTTTTTATCCATAATCAGCTACAACGACCGCAGATGCACCGCAACATCTTTGGCGGTTATATCGGAGGTCCCATTGAGAAGGACAAGCTCTTCTTCTTCGGGTCCTACCAAGGCCAACGGGTGAGTGATCAGCTCCTCGCCACCTCCCTGGTCGCGGTTCCTCCGGGTCTCACCAGTGATCGCAGTGCGCCAGCGTTAGCCAGCCTCGCTAATGCCGACTTTGGCAGCTCCATCACGGCCGCCCAGATCACGCCGCAAGCTCTAGCCATTATGCAAGCTAAGGCTCCGGATGGCAGCCTTTGGGTCCCCAACGCGGCCACCGGCACCCAGCTAAGCAGTTTGCAAGGGCAAGGGTTCGATACCAGTCTTCAGGGCCCGAATTCCCACTTCACCGCGGATCAAGTGAATGCCAATATCGATTACAACTTTAGCGTTAAGGACCGCTTCGCAGCCAAGTACTACTTCCAGCGCGATCCGAACACGACACCTTTCGCTGAGAGCCAACTGCTAGGCTTTCCCCAGACCATGAATGCTGGAAGTCAAACAGTTTCTTTGGATAACACGACTGCCATAACTCCCAATGTAACTTGGGAGCAGCGCTTTGGATTCGTGCGCGAAAGGGCGTACTCCAACACCAGCCAGTTTTTGAAGCCTTCCAGTCTCGGCATAAATCTCGACGGCCTCAGCTTCTTCCCGAGTATCAACATCAAGAACCCGGATAATCTCTTCGTGAACGGGCTCTCCATCGGGCCGGTCGACAATTTCGCGGATGCTGGCGTTTTCCAGAATAATTTTGAATGGGCGAGCAACCTGAAGTGGGTGCATGGGCGGCATCAGCTTTCTACTGGATTCAACTTCGATTACACCCAGCTAAACATAATCAACAAGAACAACGACGTGGCAAGGATCACGTTTAACGATTTCCCCGGTTTTCTCACCGGACAAATATGCGGCCCCAACACGGTTTTCTGTGGCAATCAGGATGCGTCTGAAATCCTTAACGGCGCCGCCAGCCGGTATTACCGGGCCAAGCAAACGGGAGCTTATATACAAGACGATATCCGGCTCAAACCGAACTTGACGGTGGATGTCGGCCTTCGTTGGGATTGGGATGGCCCCCTCTATGAGAAGAACGGAATGCTTACAAATTTCTATCCCCAGGACTACTCGTATGACGTGGCAACCGACACGGTAAAAAACATCGGCTTGGTGGTCGCGGGGAACAACAAGACGTTCGGAACAAAGGGAGTCAGCAACTCAACCCTGACTGGGCGCCAATGGGGCTTTGCTCCCCGCATCGGATTCGCTTATAGTCCATCGCTCCTTAGGAATGTGGTTGTCCGAGCTGGCTTTGGGATGTACTACGATCGGGGCGAGTACTTCACTGAACTTTCCCCACCAGCCGGAGGCGGGATCAGCGGTCCGTTCGGAGTCACGGTGGAAGAACCGTTTGTCGTTCCGTTCTTTGCGGTCCCGAATGCGACCTTTGGCACACCGTTCGGGACGACGCCTCCGCCTCCGCCGCCGGCGAATCTCTCTGCCGTTCAATCGCTCGTCCCGAACGTGGCTCAGTTGATTGCTAATCAAACTCCCTTCTGCAACACCATCGGGGAGAGCGGTTGCAGTCCATTATTCTTCGGCGGTTACGACCCACATAACAAGCTGCCCTATTCGGAGAATTGGACGCTGGATTTCCAGTGGCAACCGCAAAACTCATTAGTCCTGACTCTAGGTTATGTCGGCAATCATGGCGTCCACGAAACCATTCCACTCCCCTTCAACCAGGCGAGAATAGCGACGCCGCAGCACCCACTTCTTGCCAAAGGCCCCTTTCAGCAGAACTACTCTTATGGCACAAACATGAATTGTGTTACGGCCTGTGATCCAGCCTCGTTGGCGGCGGGCGGCTTAGCGCTGGCCGCTGAGAACGTGAACGCGCTCGTCGTTGGTTTTGGCGCGGGAAATGTGGCTCTCCGGGCACCCTACATCGGGTACGATCCCAATTCCGACTTTAACCGCGCGGTGGGAACGTCCAACTATGATGCCCTGCAGCTTAGTGTCAACAAGCGTTTGAGCCACGGGCTGCAAGTCACTGGGTCGTACACTTATTCTCACACTCTTGACGAACAGAGCGGCCTTGGGCTCTTCTACAACGGCAATGATCCCAATAATCCTCGCTCGTCCTATGGAAGCTCCGATTTTGATCGCACTCATGTCTTCACGGTGAGTTATCACTACGACCTTCCCATAATCGCCGGTGGCAGTGGATGGCTGAAGGCGGTCGCGAATGGCTGGGGCGTAAATGGGATTACAGTGTTCGAGAGCGGCCAACCTTACAGCGTGATTGATTTCAGCGGCGGCGCTGCCAGTATCTATTGGGGAGACGGACAAGACTTTATTACTAACCCAATCGTTCCCGTCGGTGGAGTTGGAGCCACTGCCAGCAATCCGATTCTTCAGGGCACCACCGGCGTGAACGGACTCAAGCCGGTGCTCAACGCAGCAGCGTTTGGAATTCCGGCGCCGTACGTGCCTGGAACCAATGGTGTGCCTCCATGTGATCCGAGCAGCGGAGTCTGCGACACGTTCGAGAACGGTTACGCCAGTGGTGGCCGCAACATATTCCGCGGCCCATTTCAGGAGCGTTTCGATTTCGGGGTCTTCAAGAACTTCAAAGTGACCGAGCGGTTCGCGTTGCGATACGACTTTAATGCATTCAACATCTTCAATCATCCCAGCTTCGATATCCCCAGCAATAACGTCGAGTTCAACCCCTTCTTTGCTGATCCGCCGATTTATGGATTCCCGGGATTTCCAGCCTGCATTTCGAGCACCGGCGGCTATACTTGCCCTCCACATGGGAACCTAGGCCAACTCCAACACACCATCGGCAGCCCGCGTTTCATCCAAATGGCGCTGCATCTGGAGTTCTAGAGGGAGAGGAACGAGGTTTGCCAAGTTGTTGTGATCTTCTTTGTATCCCACCAACGCCCGGGATTATTCCTTCAGATCCGCCGCGATTTCTTTTATGACGACACGTAGGAGGGCGGTGAAGTCTCCTCGCACGCGTTCAGCGGTTTCGAGGACTTCCAAGTGACTCAGAGGTTGGTCCAGGATTCCCGCCGCCATATTAGTTACGCAGGAGATCGCTAGCACTTTCATTCCCATGTGCCTTGCCACGATCACTTCGGGGATTGTTGACATGCCCACCAGATCGGCTCCGATAGTGCGCAAGTACCGGATCTCCGCCGGCGTTTCGTAACTGGGCCCGAGCAGTCCCGCGTATATCCCTTGGTAAAGATGAAGGCCCAATGTTTGCGCTGCCTTTAGCGCAATTTCTCGATATGGCTTCCAGTACGCTTGCGTCATGTCCGGAAACCGCAATCCGAAGCGTTCGTGGTTCGGGCCAACCAGAGGATTCTGTCCTTGAAGATTGATGTGATCGCTGATTCCGACCAATGCGCCCTGCTTGTATTCGAGATTGATTCCGCCGGCGGCATTGGTGAGTATGACGGCTTGGACTCCCATGCGGCCGAAAACTCGCATCGGAAATGCGACTTGCTGGGCGGTGTAGCCTTCGTAGAGATGAACCCGTCCCTGCATGATGACGACCGGAACGTTTTCCGCTAGACCGATCACCATTTGCCCAGCGTGTCCAATTGCTGTGGATTGTGGGAAGAAAGGAATATTCGCGTAAGGCACTCTCACTACCTGCGAGAGTTCGTCGGCGAAACCGCCCAACCCGGAACCGAGGACGAGTCCGATTCGGGGACAGAGCGAGGTTTGCGCAAGCAGAAACTCTGCCGCAGCTTCTGCGTGAGAGAACTCGTCAGCACTCAGCATTTGGCACTTGGCATTTAGTCGCTCCAAGCTCCGGGCTGGTCGAAATGCTAATTGTTAATTG
>WNFJ01618936.1_pt2 | contig 14747 bp, 11 predicted proteins | sample 5400461 | NCBI WGS metagenome assembly WNFJ01 (sample SAMN13153349, study PRJNA577476) | soil metagenome | isolation source: 115 cm saprolite on Douglas fir-dominated hillslope | place: USA:California | collected 2013-09-17 | reverse complement strand
ACCCTCTCGCCGATTCCTGCATTCGGGTCATCGAACTCAAGGCTCGGCCTGTTTGACAATTGACCGTTGGAGTGGCTGCTGGGGAATGACCGCGGAGCCGTACCCTTCCAAAAGCCTTGTCACCTAGTCCCCACCTCTGACCACGATTTTCGCCAGGTTTGACACGGGTTTGCGCGGGTTTTGGGAGCCGCGGAGGGCTTGTTAGTTGTACCCCCTCAAAGGCAGTTGCCAGTGGCCGGTTGTCAGTTGCCAGTTAGATCCACAGTGGGGATCAGTGCTTGTGCTGGTGGTGTTCCTTTTCCGGGGTGCTGCCTTTTTCCATCTTTTCGTGCTCTTCGGCTTCTTCTTTAAAGATTGCCGGGGCTCCCAGGCTGCCCTTTGCCGGCAGGTTGCGGATATAGTGCACGACCTTCCACATCTCGTCGTCATCCAGGATGCCTTTCCACGCAGGCATGCCGGAAGGGGCGATGCCGTTTTCTACAATCCAGTGGAGCTGGCCATCGGTGTATTCCTGGATATCCTTATCGCTTAAATCGGGGACCGGCGGGGACATCTGGGCAGCGAAGGGCACTCCGGTGGCGTGGCCATCGAGGCCGTGGCATATCTGGCAGTGGTGCTGGAAGTGTTCTCCGCCTTCTTTGATGGCGTCGGGGCTGGAGGCGATGGGGTTCTTCTTCTCTTTATCGCCGATGGTGACCGTGCGTTTGATGCTCTTCATGATCGAAGATTCAACGCCTCCCGGTTGGCTGACCTTGCAGGCGGCCAGCAGCAGAATGCAAAATAGCATTAACAGAGTCAGAGATCGGTTCATTGTATTTTCGCTCCACGCATAAAATGACGGTCTTCATTGTAAACAATCACGCTGCTTCCGGTAGCGCCACGGGTTCGCCTGTAGGATTACAACTTTCCAGGCATGGTTTTATTCCCATGGCTCCGGCATGAGGATTTGACCTTGCAGGCGGTGAATGCTACTGTCGCCAATTCCGTTAGTCAGCTCATGACAGCATGGAAGCCCAGACGATAAATCCCGAGACCGCGACCTCAGGAGACGATTCATCTCTCCCGGCGACGCTGCGCCACCGTTTGGAGTACGTGCCGGTTTGGATTTTGGTTCATGTGCTTGCGGTGTTGCCGCGTCCGCTGGCGCGCCTTGCGGGCATGAGCATGGGCTGGGCGGTGTGGCTTCTCTTCGGACGTCTGCGGCGCGTGGGCATGCGCAATCAGCAGATAGCGTTTCCGGAAAGAAGCAGGCGCGAGCCCCGCAAGATCGTCCGGCGAATGTTCTTGCACCTGGGGCGCCAGCTTGCGGAATTCTGTAAGTTTCCCCAGTACACGCGAGAGAACGTCTCTAAGGTCATCATCTATGACGGCATCGAGAATTTTGAAGCGGCACAGGCGCGCGGCAAGGGTGTGCTTTTTCTCACTGCCCACCTGGGGGGCTGGGAGCTCTCTTCGTTCATGCATTCCATACACGGCCACGCCATGCACATTGTGGCCCGCGGGCTCGATAACCCTTACGTGGACCGGCTGGTCAGGCGCTATCGAACCCTGCACGGCAACCGGATTTTTGACAAGGATGACTACGCCCGCGGCCTGCTCAAGGCCCTCCGCGACGGAGAGACCGTAGGTATTCTCATGGATACCAACATGACCCCGCCGCAGGGAATTTTCGCCGATTTTTTCGGCGTCCCCGCCTGCACCGCCAGCGGCTTGGCGCGTGTGGCCTTGAGAACACAGGCCGCCGTGCTGCCCGGCTTCGCCTTCTGGGATGAGCAGATCGGCAAGTACCGGCTGCACATGGCCCCGGCGCTCTCCCTGATTCGCAGTGGAGACGACGAAGCCGATGTGATCGCCAATACCCGGCTCTTCAACCAGACCATCGAGGCTTACGTGCGTAAATATCCCGAGCAGTGGCTCTGGGTGCACCGCCGCTGGAAGACGCGCCCTGCCGGAGAGCCTCCGCTATACTGAGTCGCACATGTCAATGCTGGTGGAAGAACTCGCAAATGCCATTCAAGCCCGCCTGATAGGCGCGGGCAAAACAGAGATCAATGGCGTGGCCAGCCTGGAATCGGCGGGCCCCGCGGAGCTCGTTTTTGTAGAAGACAGCGCCCGCTTGGAGCAAGCGCTGGGCGGCCGTGCCGGCGCCGTCATTGCTCCAGAGCTTGGGGCTTAACAATTCGGGGCTCCAAAGTCAGGGGCTCCAGAGTTTGGGGCTGCAGAGTCGGGGACGCCAAAATTCGGGGCTCGAGAGTCAGGGACGCCAAAATTCGGGGCGGGCGAATTCGCGGCTCAATCCGCTGCTCAGGCCGAAGCTAGTACGAAGACGAAGGCCGCGAAGCCGATCTTGATCGTCGCCGATCCGCGCCTTGCCTTTGTCCGCGCCGCCAGGCTGTTACACCATCGCCACCGTCAGCACCCGGGCGTGCATTCCACGGCTGAGGTGCACCACTCGGCAAAGTTGGGCAAGGCAGTTTCGATAGGTCCGAATGTCGTTTTGGGAGAAGACTGCGTCATCGGCGACCACACCCGCATCGGCCCGGGAAGCTGCATCGCCAACGGCGTGGTGATTGCTGAAGAGTGCTTCATTGACAACAACGTAACTGTTTACGCTGGCACCCGGATCGGCAAACGCGTGGCCGTTCATGCCGGGGCGGTCCTGGGCAGTGACGGCTTTGGCTATGTTCGTGACCGGAGCACGGGCAAGTACGAGCAGTTTCCCCAGATCGGAAGGCTGGAAATCGGGGACGACGTTGAAATTGGCGCCAATACCACCATCGATCGCGGCGCGCTCAATGTTACCGTGATTGGCAGCGGAACCAAGATCGATAACCTGGTGCACATCGGACACAATGTAAAAATCGGCGAGAACGTTGTCATCGCCGCGCTCACAGGAATCTCCGGCAGTTCGGTCATCGAGAGCAACGTGGTGATTGGGGGCCAGGTGGGAATCGGCGATCACGCCCGGATAACCGAAGGTGTGATTCTTGGCTCCGGCTCGGGTGTGCTGACTAAAAAAATTGTGCGCGGCAAGGACGTGGTCTTCTGGGGAAGGCCGGCCAGGCCCCTGCGGGAATACCTGAAAGAGCTGGCCGTGCTCGCCAAACTGACCAGGAAAAAGTAGTTTTCCAGAACGGACCCCATGCGCCGCGTTGCGATGTTTCTTGCAGTTTAGTTTTCCTGTCCCCTAAAGCAGCATCACCCAGCCCAGAAACCGCAAGATCCTTCGCGCCAAAAAACGGCGCTCAGGATGACAATGCAAATGGGATCGGCGAAATAAAGTGCGCTATCGTGCGCTAGAGCCTTAGAAAAACTAAAAGGGCGGCCCGTAATTACGAGCCGCCCAGGAATGAACCATCGTTTACTGGTCTTGACTACTTAATTGACGATCAACGTTGACGTTGCCGTCGCGGTCTGTGCAGTCGTGCCAGTTCCTGCGGTGCCCGTTACTGTCACCATGTAAGTGCCAGGTGTGGTCACCTGCTTGGGGCCTCCGGTGAGATGAGTGCCGCAGCCCTGCAAGAGCGCCAGCATCATGAAAACCATTATGACTATTGCCGCTCCTAACAGGCGTTTGCGTTTACTTCGACTGCGGCTTGCGGGCAAAACCAGCCCAAAAATGCCCGCGCCGAGAGAAAGCATGGCATAGAGCGCATGATTCGAGCGTGGTACGGGGGTGGAAGGCGCTTTGCCGGCAATTGCGCCTCCGGAAGAGTTAAAGTTCGTGGCCACACTCAAACTGCTGTTCACCGGAAGGCCGTTCTTAGGGAAGACGCTTTTGCTGCTTAAGGAGCACCCTGATGCCGGGGCGCTGCTGGCACAGGTGAGTGCCACGGCTTCGCTGAACCCAGGGCCTGGGGTTACCGTAACCGTATAAGTGACCAAGGTGCCGGCTTTTGTAGTTACCGAAGCTGGAGCTATCGTAATGGTGAAATTTGCTACTACGGGAGGTGGAGGGGGCGTTGTGACGCCGCAGTTTCCGGCCGTGGCGCTGATGGTTCCGGCATTGAGCAGTATGCTGACCGTACCATCAATTGCATTGCTCACGGCAATATCTGGTCTACCGTCACCATTGAAATCAGCGGCGGCCACGCCAAAGGCGCCATTGCCCGCAGGCTGGCATGATAAAGAAGTTGAGAAGGTTCCATTACCGTTATTGAGAAGAAAAACTGCACTGTTGCTAGAGTCAGCGATAACCAGGTCAATCCCATTTACACCGTCGAAGTTTGCAGCGGCAATAGCTTCAGGTCCTGATCCCGCGTTGCCGGAGACTGTGCTGTAGCTGACCGGAGTTGCGAACGTCCCGTTCCCATTGCTCAGAAGAATGCTTACCGTACCGCTTACCGTAACGCCGGTACAGGCCACGGCTATATCCGGCTTGGAATCGCCATTCAGGTCAACGGCCACCAATGCATCGGGGTCACCACAGCTCGAAGTGGAACTGGGGCTCAGGTTGATATCTGTATGCGGCAGGAAGCCCCCACCCCCGGTACCCAGCAGAATGCTTGCAGTACCGTCATTATTCGAGGTAGCGAGGTCGGGTTTTCCGTCGCCATTAAAGTCAGCGACCACTACCCCAGAAGGGCTGCCACCGGTGGTGAAAGTACCCCCAGGCACAAAAGAGCCTAAGCCGGTCGAAAGAAAAACGGTCACGGAGTTGGAATTAGAGTTGGAAACGACGATGTCACCCAAGCCATCGCCATTCAGATCCGCGATTGCCACACCCTCCGGGGCCAGTCCCGCAGTCATAGGAATCGTAGTCGGCACGGAGAAGGCGCCGCCGCCAACGTTGAGCAGAACGCTCAGCGAATCGCCGCCGCTGTTCGTAACCACCAGGTCAGGTCTGCCATCTCCGTTCACGTCCCCGATAGCTACATCAGACGGACTGTTTCCAACGGTGTAATTGACAGGCGCTAGAAAGCTTCCGCCGCTTGTGCCCAGCAGGACTGAGATTTTGTTAGCCCCGGTGTTCACCACAACTACATCAGGCCTTCCATCGCCATTCAAGTCACCGGTGGCGACAAACGTAGCTCCCGTGCCGGTTGTGATGGGCGAGCCCGGCGCCGGATTAAAAGGATTGGACGCAGTCTGCGCCGTTTTAAGGCCAACCGTCAAACAGAAAAGAGCACAAGCCACTCCCAACACACCCAAACGTCTCTTTGTTGACATCTCACGTTCTCCTCTACCGGATTCAAGTTTATGCCTACTGCACAGTCAAGCCGACCATCGTAGTTGTTGTCTGCGCAGGATTTAAATTTACGGACGTGCCAGTGACGGTTATCGAATAATTCCCGCGTGGTGTTTGTGCTTTGGTCCTTGCCCCGCACCCCTGCAAGGCCATCACGACATGGAAAACTACCAACCCTGTAATCGCTGCCAGCCAGCGCCGGCGTTTGTTTTGGCCGCGGCGTGTCGAGAGCACCAGCCCGAAGAGGCCGGCTCCACCCAGGGAAAGCATGGCGTACGGCGTTTTGTTCGGGCGCGACAAAGGCGGCTGGGAAGGCTCTACCTTGCCTTGAACAGGAATAGAGAGAGAGGTAAAGTTGGTTGCTACGCTCATGACAGTGGTTACCGGCCCGTTAGTGGTGTTGACCGTTTTCGGATTAAAGGAGCAACCCGATGAGGGAATAGAGTCAGTGCAAGTGAATGCGAAGGTGGGCGCAGCTCCAGCCCCGGGGGTCAAGGTAATCGTATAACTGACCAGGGTGCCGGCTTTTGTGGTAGCAGCGGCTGGGTTTGCCGTCAGGGTGGTTTGCGCCGATCCAAAATTTGCAATCAGGCAGAAAAGGGCCCCAACCAGCCATGACACCATCAAACGTCGGTTGATAGACATCATTAACTTTCTCCTAAAAGAGACTAAAATTTAGACTAACGTAGGCTGTTTCTCCAGTAGGCGTCAAGGCAATAAATAGTCTCAACGTGTACTAAGGGAGTTCGGGGTATTTTACCCCCATTTTATCGGCCAATGATATGGCGATCTTGGTTATTGGCGGGCATTCCCGGAGCGTGGGCAAGACCAGCGTGGTTGCCAGCCTGATTGCGGCCCTGCCGGAACGGCGATGGACCGCTGTCAAAATTACCCAGTTTGGGCACGGGATATGTTCGGTGAACGGGGAATCGTGCGACTGCGCGACGGACGAGCACACGGTGGCCATCAGCGAAGAACGGGACGCGAGCGGTGGCACCGATACCTCCCGCTTTCTGCTGGCCGGGGCGCAGCGTTCATTGTGGGTGCGGAGCAAGCAGGGGTTCCTGGCGGAAGTCATGCCCAGCCTGCGAAAACGGCTGGAAGGGGAAAGTAACGTGATTGTGGAGTCAAACTCGGTGATCAGGTTCCTGCGGCCCGATCTTTACCTGTCGGTGCTCGACTACGAGACGCACGATTTCAAGGCCTCGGCGCGCGAGTTTCTCGACCGCGCTGATGCCATCCTGCTGCATCAGTCGGCAGTCGCGCCCCGATGGAGCGATGTGTCACTCAAACTTCTCCACGGCAAGACCATTTTTCGCATCACACCACCGCAATATGTAACTCCGGAGATTGTGGAGTGGGTGCGGCAAAAGATCGGGGATGTCAGAATCTGAGAGCTCCGGTCCACAATCATTCGTTGCCGCTCTCACGAGCGGCGCAAGGGGCACAGCCGAGGACGACCCACGGCCCGCCGGGGCAGGCTGTGCCACACATTAAGCTGCGCCACACATTTAAACGACATGGGTCTATTTGAAACCATTCCGAAGCCGGATGCGGGCACCGATCCCGGGCGGCCCCTGGCCGACCGCATGCGGCCGCAGAGCCTGGAGGAATTCGCCGGACAGCAGCATATTCTCGCTCCGGGCAAGCCGTTGCGGCTGCAGATTGAGCGCGATGACACCGGCTCGCTTATCTTCTGGGGGCCTCCGGGAGTGGGCAAGACCACTCTGGCCCAGATCATTGCTCACCGTACCCGGGCCGATTCTCCGCCGTCCTGAGCGGCATCAAGGAGATCAAGCAGGTGATGGCAGATGCGGAAAAAGCCCGCCAATACGGCACGCGCACCATCATCTTCGTGGATGAGATCCACCGCTTCAATAAAGCGCAGCAAGACGCCTTCCTGCCGCACGTAGAAAAGGGCAACATCCGCCTGATCGGGGCCACGACGGAGAATCCGTCGTTCGAAATCATTGGCGCGTTGCTCTCGCGTTGCCGCGTCTATGTGCTCAAGCCGCTGAGCGAAGAAGAATTGACCGGCCTGCTGCGCCGTGCTCTGGGCAATGTTGAGCGCGGCCTGGGTAAATTGCAGCTTAGCGCAGATGACGAAGTGCTCAAGATTATCGCCGCATACTCCAGCGGCGACGCCCGCAGTGCGCTCAATGTATTGGAGATTTCCGCCGGAACAGCGCAAAGCGGCAAGCAAAACGCCATCACCCAGGAAATCGTCAGGGAAGCGCTGCAAAAACGCGTGCTGCTCTACGACAAGCGCGGGGAAGAACACTACAACCTTATCTCGGCGCTGCACAAGTCGGTGCGCAACAGCGACGCCGATGCTGCGCTCTACTGGCTGGCGCGGATGCTGGAGTCAGGGGAAGATCCTCTCTACATAGCGCGGCGCCTGGTGCGCATGGCGGTGGAAGATATTGGATTGGCAGATCCCGAGGCGCTGAACCAGGCCATTGCCGCCCGTGACGCCATGGATTTTCTCGGCGTTCCGGAAGGCAACCTGGCGTTGGCCCAGGCTGCCGTCTATCTGGCCCTGGCTCCTAAATCGAACGCGCTCTACACCGCCTTTGACGCGGTCAATGAAGACGTGGAGAAGACTGCCGCCAACCCCGTTCCCCTGCATCTGCGCAATGCGCCCACCGGCCTGATGAAGGCCATCGGCTATGGCAAGGGATACCAGTACGCGCACGATGTCGAGGGTAAAGTCGCCGATATGCAGTGCCTGCCTGATAACTTGCGCGACCGGACCTACTACCAACCTACCTCCGAAGGCCGCGAAAAAGAAATTCAACAGCGGCTGCGGCAGATTCGGCAGGCCAGAGATGCGGGCAAGAAGCAGAACGAGTAAGAGACGTAGCAAAAGACGTCTCTACGAAAAGATTCTGCGGGAACTGTTTTCTTTTCTGCTCATCCGAAGCGCGCATGGTGCTCTTTCAAAATGCACCTATCCATGACCACAAAGATTCCGGCGCGGCGGGCTTTTTCCGCGGCCTGGGTGTGGACTACGCCCTCTTGCATCCAGATGGCCGCCACTTTGAGTTGAATGGCCTGATCCACAATGGGAGCGACGTGTTCGGAGCGGCGGAAGATATTGACGATATCAATCTTCTCCGGGACATCGAGAAGCGAAGCATAAGCTTTTTCTCCCAGCACGTTGCTGATTTCCGGATTCACAGGAATGATCTTGTATCCGTTGCTCTGCATATAGGCAGCCACGCCGTGGCTGGGCCGCAGCGGACTGGAAGACAAACCCACGACGGCAATTTTGCGGGCCGATTGCAGCAGTTCGGCGATGGCGTCAGCCGGCATGGTTAGCCGCCCCTCTTGGTTTCCGTCTTGTCTTTGTACCGCTTGAGGGCCAGTTTGCGCACGGTGTCAGAGATGTTTTTGTTGCTGGAAAGGTTTTTCAGGTCACCGACCAGCAGGTGATTCACCAAGGTGAGAGAGAGATCTAACGGAGTGCGGGGGTTGCTGGTCAGGTTGCGGATCACGTTGTAATTCTTCATGAATTTGTGGTTGCGGGCGATTTCCCGCAAGACCGTATCCGATACATTTTTCATTGAAGCGAAGTACTCCACCTCGGCCTCGGTGAGCTTGGGGGAATTCAGCACCGCAGAGGAGACCAGGCGGGCGCCATCGCGGATCAGAATAAAACGTTCTTCCTTCGTCCCTTTCACCGCAAGTTGAATGCGTTCGCGAACCCCCATGCGCGCGATCTTCTGAAAGCTGGTCAATCTTTCCCGCGATTTGCTCTGTGCGTCACGGATCCTGGTCAAGCGCTCAAGATCACTTTCTGTTTCGCTGCCCTTGGCGGGCGCGGGCGGTGTATCACTGTTCTCAGCTTTGCTGCCTCCGGCGGCGAACTCTACCAAAGCAACCGCGGCGCCATCGGAAGCGCCGGATGGCGAAGAGATGGTTTCAGATTCGGCTTCAATTTGAAACTCAGGTACTCGAGCCGCGTCTCCGGCGGCGGTTTCCCCGGGCGGCTCGTCGGCGGGATGCACCGCTTCCAAGTGTTCCAGGTCTTCGAGTTCGTCCTCCTGGCCGAAAATCTCAAAGGGGGCGTTCTGCGCCTCCGCGGCGGCGATTTCATCGGCATGCTCAATTTCGTACTGGGTCTTCTCCTCGGAATCAGCCTCCTGGTAAGCCATAATTTTAGTTGTCTCCTCTCCGAGAGAGCGCAGCGCATCATGCAACTGCCGGGCTTCCGCCGGCTTGAGATTGGCATTGGTAAGCAGCGCGTGCACAACGTGGGCAGAGCGCTTGACCCGCTGGCTGCGCAGCATGGTTTCCACAATCTCGCGCGAGGCCCGCTGCGCCATCTCAATCAGCAGCGATTCGCGGATGGAGCTGTTCTCCAGCAGCGCCGGCAGAAGCTTGGGGCGCAGGTTCTCCGGCGAGATCATGTAGCTGAGCACCTCCCACGGCGTCGCGGGGTTGGCAGCGGCCGCGATCGACGAGCTTTCATCCCATCCCGCCAAGGTCATTTTGGCTTGTTCGGCGAACATGGGAGTGCTGGTCAGGTAGACCAGGATCTCAATCATCTCACCGGTGGGCAGAGAGAGAGCTCCGCGCGCGGCGGAACGCATCACGCTGGCGGGTACAGCCGACTCGCGAATCAGGTCAATCATTTTGGGCATGAAGAAAGATCCTCGTGCCAGACATGCGCAATTTTAGCGAATGATACTACTATAAGGCACGATCTTCGAACCGCAAGTTACTTTTTGGCAGAGGCGGTCATTCAGCCTTGGTCTTGCGTTTCGCCAGCAAATAACCGCGGATGAACGGCTTCAAGTCGCCATCCAGCACGCGATCCACGTCTCCTACCTCGACCTTGGTGCGATGATCCTTGATGAGCCGGTAAGGATGCAGCACGTAGGAGCGGATCTGCGACCCGAAATCAATATCCAGCTTGGCATCTTCGATCTTCTTGGTCGCAGCGCGCTTCTTTTCCATCTCGAATTCATACAGCTTGGAGCGCAGCATCTTCATCGCCCGCTCACGGTTCTTGTGCTGTGAGCGCTCATTCTGGCAACTGGCCACGATCCCGGTGGCGATGTGGGTGATGCGCACCGCGGAATCTGTGGTATTAACGTGCTGGCCGCCGCGGCCGCCGGAGCGGTAGGTATCAACACGGAGATCTTCAGGCTTGATTTCGATTTGAATCGAATCGTCAATTTCAGGACTCACGAAAACGCTGGCAAAAGAGGTGTGCCGGCGCTTGGCCTGATCGAAAGGAGAGATGCGCACCAGCCGATGCACGCCGATTTCCCCCGTCAGCAACCCGTAAGCGTACTGGCCGTTGATGGTGAAGGTCGCTGATTTCAGGCCAGCCTCTTCCGCCGGCTGATAGTCGTTGAGCACCGCCTCAAAGCCCTGGCGCTCGGCCCAGCGCAGGTACATGCGCAGCAGCATCTCGGCCCAGTCTTGTGACTCAGTGCCGCCGGCGCCGGGATGAATGGTGACAATAGCGTTGCTCTGATCGTTGTCGCCGGAAAGCAGGGTCTCGGTCTCGACCTTTTCGACCACATCGCGCAGCGCGTCGAGTTCGCGGCGGATATCGGCGCCTACATCCTCGCCTTCACGCGCCAGTTCCAGATAGGCGCCTACATCGTCTTGGCGGCGGTTGAGATCCGCATGGGTCGCCAGCGCACCTTCCAGGCGCTTGCGTTCGCGCATGACCTGTTGCGATTGTTCGGGATTGGACCACAGATTCGGGTCTGAGGCTTTCTTTTCTATCTCCTGCAATTGCTGGCGGAGCCGGGGAGCGTCAAAGATACTCCTGTAGGTCGCGCACTTTGTCGCGCACGGTTGCGTATTCGCGTTCCAGTTCTTCTACCACGGTTTTGTTTCCCTTCTCCGGATGTTTTCAGCGTAGCATTCTGATGTGTATGCTGACGTTCACAAAAATTGCCAGTAACGAAATTATCGCACACGCCCAGGCAAACCAGTCACCGTGGCGGGCGTAGAAGGTCTGGGTGGAGATCAGACCATAGGGCGCCAGCAGGCTGGTGCGCCGGTTGCGCGGGGCCCGGGCCACAATGCGTCCGTAAGGGTCAATGCTGGCCGTCACTCCGGTATTGGTGTCGCGCAGAAGCCAGCGATCGTTCTCAATGGCCCGCATTCGCGCCATGTTCAGGTGCTGGCCGAAGGCGCCGTGCTCTCCGTACCATCCGTCGTTGGAGATGTTAATGAACACCTCCGCGCCATTGACGGCGAACTGCCTCACCTCATCAGGGAAGATGGATTCATAACAGATAAAAACAGCCAGCCGCTGATCCCCCGCGTTGAAGACCGTGCGCGCGCTGCCGGCGCGAAAATCGCCGACCTCGCGCGTCAGTTTTTCCGCAAAGCCAAAGAGAAACTTGTAAGGAATGTACTCCCCAAAGGCAACCAGATGAATCTTGTCGTAGTAGCCGATCGGCCCGCCGTTGGGCGCAAGCACGACAGCCCGGTTGGTGATCTGCGGTGTCGCCGAGGTTGGGTCGGGAAGGGTGCCCACTGTGCCTGCCACAACATACGCATTCTGCTCGCGTGCCAGTGAACGGATGGCCATGCGAAAGTTCTCGTCGTTATCAAAAAAAGGCGCGGGGGATTCAGGCCACACGATAACGCCCGTTTTCTCGCCCTTTGTCCCAAGAGATGCAGCGCCCGCCGTTTCCACCGGTACCCGGCTTAGCTGTTTAAGTTCGGCAACCAGGCGGTTAAAAGATTCGGTATTCCATGATTCATCGAGATCTACATTCGACTGCACCAGCACGGCATTGTGGTCAGCCTGCAGAAAGCGCGGAGAGACAAGCACGCCCAGTTGCAGTATCACCGCAACTGCGAAGGCAATGGTCAACAACCGCCGCCGCCGGCGCTCCGGCCTGAGATATGCGGCCACAATCCCGGCGTTCACCAGTGCCACAAGAAATGAGACGCCATAGACGCCGGTGATGGTGGCAATGCGGGTGACCGGGATGTTATCCACCTGGGCGGTGCCCAGCAGGTTCCAGGGGTATCCTTTGATGATCCGGCTACGCATGAATTCTATGGCCACCCACAAAAAGGGGGCCAGCAGCAAGGCGTTGCGGAGTCCGTGCGGACGGGAGCGCGCAGCCATGGCCAGAAGCCATCCAAACAGCCCGTGGTATGCCCCAAAATAAAGGCAGTAGACCAGCAGCACTCCTAGTGCCGCCGCCGTATCCAGCCCGCCGAACAGACGCATGGTGTGAAACACCCAGTAGCATGTACCCGCATACCAGAGGACGCCGCCGAGATAAGCGAGCAGGAAGCCTTGCCATGGTGTAGTCGCGTTGAGGTTGCGTCCGAGAGAATCCAGCAGGTCTCCATTGCCCGATCGGGGTTGCAGGATGGCAACCAGCAGAGGAGCCAGGGCTATCCACGAGAGGGCAAAAATCGCTGGCGAAGGAAAAATAAGCACCTGCAGAATGCCGGAGCTTAGGGCCAGCAACCACTGCCGAAGGGTAAGGGTGAACAAAAAGTGAGCGCCGTACCGCGCGAACTTTTTGTGAGGGCGCAGCAGCCGGCCGCCGTTCGGCGTTGCGGAGCCCGGTGATTTTGATACCAGGCGTTCATTCACACAGAAAAGGCTTTGGCTGTTTCTTGCGGACGACGCTAAATGCTCCTGATTGTTTTCGGCCATCTTTGAATTCCACAGTGTAGGTTCCGGAAGCCTTCTTATCCAGATTGAACTTTGTAAATTCTACTGTGGATTTGAGCGGCTCACATTGGTTGGGCGTTTTACACCATTGCCCTCCTTCCTCTGATAGCGGCTCTTTTCTTTCTATGTTCTCGCGCGCCGAACCTCCCCAAAGGATATAGAGGAAGAGCATCTCGTCATTCGGGAGACCTTTGAGATTCAACTTGAGAAAAAGTGGAGGATGGCAGTCAAACTCCATCGATCCGCTTACCCGCTGCGCTGCGGCGCACGGCGGGGTCAGCAATGCACCCACATACATTACACATGCCAATAATCCGAATTGTTTAGTTTGTGCCAGCACAGCCGTTTTCCTCCAATATATGGTTAATATCGTCCGTGGCAGAGCCGCCCAGACGGAGCCCTAATAACAGTTTCAAGCCCCTATCGCTAAGTCTTGTAAGATTATGCATGGACTCGTGCAGTATAGTCCCTTGAGTCACCATCTTATAATTAAACGAGTTGATGTACATGTCGGTCGCCGGTGGATGGCTTTGTGCTGCCGCCACAGTGCCGTTCGGGGTTTGGTAGGTGCCTTGGTCCATCGCGCAACTCATTGGCGTTGACTTGAGCCCTTCGACTGTTGCGACCCCCGCGTCAATATCATCCTGAGTCCAAGTCCCTGAATCATACAGACTAATGCTGGAATGACTGCCATCATAGACAATCTGGTTAGTGACCGCACCTGTTAACCCATTGAAATACTGAGGCAGATTCGGATCGCCTTCATAAAAGAACGCTAAACACGATTGCGAGCGCGGATCGTTTGGGTCTAAGCGACCACTCGTGAGTAGCTTTTGCTTTTGGTCGTTGTATCTCGCCAGCGCGTTTCCAGTCAGTTGCGCCTTTGGGGCAGTGGCAACGGTCTCGCACTTGGGTGGCTTAGCCTTCTTAGCAAATAGACTTCCCCAAAAAGGTATACCTTCTTGCAAGAAAGCTATAGGGCTTCCATTTCCAGATGGGGTTCCTCCCAGAAATGGCCACGAAGTATTGGCAGGCACGGCCGCAAGGGTTTCTTCTACATTTGAGAACGAGCTACTATTAGTCGTATTCCAAGTATCTTCCCCGGAAACGGAATCAGGCGCCAACCAAGCCGTGCTCCAACCGTCATAGCTTATGCTTCCAGAGGCACTAAAGCGGGCAATTTGTTGGGTTGCAGAGGCAGTATCAATATCTTTTACCGCAACCCCTCCTCCCTCCAAAGCCACAACCATCTCAAGTTTATGGCCCTGAGGAGGCTGCCATGTCCAATTCACAGAGCCGCTATTCACGTCGAAGGACACCAGTTTATAACTACCGAACGGGTTAGCGGCGCTTATAAATGCGGTATTGTTTTCTCCCAGAACCATTTTGATATCGATGGCTGTATGATCCAGAGCATAGTTCAGGTCGTACGGAGGGTTCGGAGATCCACCAGCGGGCAGGTGCGTTACATAGTAGTGAAACGTTTCGGTGTGGCCGTTGATTTGATGTAGCTGCCATGCGACCAGAACCCCGCCTTGGCCGTCGGGAATTATTGCGCCACTACAACAGTACCCGTATGTATTGCCGCTCCCCGTTGGATCATTTACTTCGCTATCCAGTTGTTGCACCGTATAGGAGCCGCTGGAATCAAATCGCAACAATTGCAAGGTCGTTGTTTCAGGAAAGAAGTCGGAACTGTCGGTTAAGAATGTCACATATCCAAAACCGTCTGGCAAGATAGAAACAGGACTCACGTTCCCATTCTCAAATACAAAACCCGTTGGGATTATGGGAAAACCTGGTTTTGTTGAACCAGTATCGCTATCTATGGCGGTCACAACTGGATAGGAATCGCCAGGATAGGGGTCGGAAAATGGGTAATAGATG
>WNFJ01141698.1_pt1 | contig 14755 bp, 11 predicted proteins | sample 5400461 | NCBI WGS metagenome assembly WNFJ01 (sample SAMN13153349, study PRJNA577476) | soil metagenome | isolation source: 115 cm saprolite on Douglas fir-dominated hillslope | place: USA:California | collected 2013-09-17 | reverse complement strand
CCATGGGAGGCGCCGACAATACCTTGCAGGGCTCGCAGACCATCCCGCGCTCCTTCCTCGATAACTACAAGCAAGCCTATACATTCCCGGACCAGAACCAGAACCAGGTCGGCTATCTCACGCTCTCAGGCGATCACTATTTCACCCCTAACCTGGAGGTCACGGGCAACGTGTATTACCGGCACTATCGCAACGTGAACACCAGCAGCAACACGAACAACGACTTCGGCGTGACAGACGCCAACGGGAACATCGACGCGGTGCAGGCAACCAACCTGCAGTCCGTGATCGTCACCGACAGCTACGGCGCCAGCTTGCAGATGACGCTGCTCAACAAGCTGATGGGGCTGGAGAACCAGTTCGTCGCGGGCATGGCGGGCGATTTCGCCAACTCGCATTTCACGCAGGCTTCGCAGGACGCGCAATTTACCGATTCGCGCGCGACTATCGGCATAGGTCGCTACGAATCCCAGACCAATGCAAAGACACGCAACGTCAATTACGGTGTCTATTTCGAGGACACTTTGTCGCTCACGCAGCAATGGTCGATGACGCTCGCGGGGCGTTATAACTGGTCCAAGTCCGTAATCGGCGATGAAAGCGGCGTGCAGCCTCTGCTCGACGGCAGCCATACCTTCTCGCGCTTCAATCCGGCGGTGGGGGTCAACTGGAACCCGACCTCCACCTTCACCGCCTACGCCACTTACAACGAAGGCATGCGTTCGCCGACCGCCATCGAACTCGCTTGTGCCGACCCGGCGGCGCCCTGTTCCTTGCCGAACGATTTCATTGCGGACCCGTCGTTGCAACCGGTGATCTCGAAGACCTTCGAGATCGGTGCGCGGGGCCAGCTCGGGCACGCAACGACATGGAGCGCGGCCATCTACAGGACGACACTCGATAACGACATCCAGTTTGTCAGCAGCAACGGCGCGGCCAGTACGCTTGGGTTCTTCCAGAACGTGGGCAAGACGCGCAGGCAGGGTATCGAGTTGGCCGGGCGCACGCAGTTCGGGCCGCTGGGTGTTGCCGCGAGCTACAGCTATGTGGATGCGACGTACCAGTCGACCTGGACCGAAAGCAGTTCCAGCAACTCAAGCGCCGATGCCAAGGGCAATATCACGGTCAAGTCGGGCGATCGCATTCCGGGTATTCCACAGAACACGATCAAATTGCGGCTCGACTATGCGGCCACGCCGAAGTGGAATGTGGGGACCAACTTGACGTATCGCGGCAGCATTTTTGCTCGTGGCGACGAGAACAATCAGGATGTGAACGGTACGGTGGCCGGGTATTTCCTGATCGACCTCGATACGACCTACAACATCACGAAGCAGTTGCAGGTGTTCGCGAGCGTGACGAATCTGCTCAACAAGCGTTATGCGAGTTTTGCGATTCTTGGCCAGAACGATTTCAACGGCGCGAACCATACGTTCGACGGCGCCAATCCGGTCAATGAGCAATTTCTCGGCATTGGCGCGCCACGGGGCGCGTGGGTGGGATTGAGGTACGATATTCCCCGGGTGCGAACAAAACCTGAACCCTACTCAATAGACCCCGCGCTACGCGGATACGTCACGATGCCCCACGCCAGCGGCAGCCCTTCGATCTGCTTGACCGGCTGATAACTATTGGCGTCGAGCACATACACGGCGTTCGAACGGCCACACGCCAGCATCAGCTTCGACCCGTCCGGCGTGAAACTAAAGTGCCAGCAGCGCTGGCCCACCGGCACATCGGCGATATGGTCGAAGGTCTTTGCATCGAAGACCTGCAACATCTTGCCGCGTGCCGCCGCCACCATCAAGCGCTTACCGGCAGGGTCGAACGCGACACCGTAAGGACCCAGCTGCGTGTCCACAGTCTTGAGCACCTTGAAGCTGCGCGCATCCAGCACAACGAACTTGTTGGTGTTTTCCAGGGTGACGACATATTGCTTGCCGTCGGGCGAACGCTTGATACCGCGTGGGCGCGACCCATGGTCCAGCTTGAGGGTTCGCACCGGCGCACCCGTGCCAACGTGATACACGGAGACAGTGTCATCACCCTCGTTGGTCACCAGCAGTTCCTTGCCATCGGCCGAGAATTCAACGCCTTCCGTCTCGTGCCCGCTCTTCACCGAACGAACCACCCGCAAGCTCTTCAAATCGATAATCGCAATTTCGGCCAGCGGCGAATTCTCGTCGTCATCGCCCTTCGCTCCCGGTGGTCCGCCCTTGTCCGCCCCGGACCCTGCAGTCGCTCCGGGTGCCTCGGGAGGCCCACCGTTCTCGCCCGGCTCGTAGGTCACATACGCGTAGCCGCCATACACCCGGACAAACTCAGGATTCTTGCCGATCTTCACGCGCCGCAGAACCTTGCCGGTCGCCGTATCGACTTCGGACAGGTCGCCCGGTTTCTTGTTGGCCAGTAGAAGCCGCTTGCCGTCGGCGGTCAGGCTCAAGCCGCGCGGCCCATCATCGCCGAATGAAAACGTCTTCGCGAGCGTCATCTGATCAAGATCGATCACCCCGACGCCCGCCGTCTCGCTCGTCACGTAAGCCGTCGGCGCCGCCTGCGCCGGACTCGCGCCCAGCGTCGTACCAAGCGTCACCACCAATGCGAGCGCCAACTGCGCCGTTGCTTTTTTCACATGCATGTTCGTCTCCGCCTATTGTTCTTTGCAAGGTGCGCCGGACGTCTTGGGACATCGCGGACCCAAAGGTCAACTTAGCCCATCATGCCGTGGCTTGACAATGGATAGGGGCGGGAAAATCTCCCGAAAGCGCGCCGGCCATCCATCAGACCCCGACCCGCTCTACGCCCAGCTAGGCGAACCTTAAGGATTTATCGCCAAAACGCGTTGACCGGTTCATCGACCAAGCGCGTCGACGGCTTAAGGCGCACATAAGCTTGCGCGTGAGATTATTCATTCACGCTTCATCGCTATGGTCAGTTGTCAGGACGTTCGCGTAGGTATGACATGGATGCGCGTGCTGTAGGCTAATGAATGACCAAATGTCATGAATCATATGACGTTCACGCGCTTGTGAGCTCATGCCGTGCCGCTTAATATTTGCTTCATTGGTGGGCTTGAGAGAGGGTGTCTATCGAAGCCACCGCCGTTTTTTACAAGCAAGCTACATCGCTTAAAACGGTCAGTTCTCTCTGCCAACTATTTCGTAACCCTTATTAATTTTCAAGGAGCTTCATCATGAAAAAGTCACTCGTTTCAGCACTCGTCCTCGCTTCCGCACTGGCCGCACCGGTCTTCGCGTTTGCGCAATCGAACAGCAGCCCCGTCACCCGCGCCGAGGTCAAAGCAGAACTCGTGCAACTGGAGAAGGCGGGCTACAACCCGGCGGCGGATCGTAATCACTATCCGGATGCACTGCTCGCCGCCGAAGCCCGCGTGGATGCAACTCAAGGCGTCGCAACAAGCGCCTACGGTCCGTCGACGAGCGGTACGTCCGCCTCAGGCGTACACGCGCCGCTGCAAACGCAGATCACCGGACGTTCGCTCTATTCGAACCATTGAACGAATGCAACCGCGCAAGGCGCTTCACGCTGACAAGCGGGAGCGCCTTGCCGCCGGGTGCAAATCGCACATACCGCTACCTCAACTCATATACCCAAGATGCCCGGCCAGAATCACTGACCCGATTACGACGAGAATCAACCCGCCTGCAATCTCCGCACGCTGCCCAACGGCCTTGCCCAAGAAGCGCCCGACCATCACGCCCAGGGTCACCATGCGTTGCAAGGCCGATGGTCGCGGCTGTCGACAAGATATTCACATCGATGAAAGCGAGTCCCGCGCCCACCGCCATCGCGTCGATACTCGTCGCTAATCCAGTGACCGCCAACAGCCAGAAACCGTGGCTATGGGGCTTCTCGACATCAGGCGTGGGTGTGCTCGGACCCGAGCGGACCATGCGCGCGCCGAGCACAAACAACAGGCTGAACGCGATCCAGTGATCCCAGGAGGCGACATACGGTGCAGCGGCCTTGCCGAGCGCCCAGCCGACCAGCGGCGTGATCGCTTCAATGACACCAAAGATCAGGCCGGTACGAAGCGCCTCGCGAATCCGCGGACGATGCAGCGTCGCGCCCTTGCCGACAGCAGCGGCGAAGGCGTCCGTCGACATGGCGAAGGCGAGCAGGAGAGTAGAAGCAATATTCATGGGGATGTCGTTGTGGCATTAGTGGAAGCCGGCTACTCCCCAAGGACGGAGCGAGACTATTATGGTCGAAATGAATTTGTAAGATTTCCCCGGCAGAGTGCGGGGTCACTTCCGCCATCGCGGGTACAGGCGTTGCGTACCCGGGGAGTCTCCGCCGGCAATGCGCGGCAATCCTCGACTACCCACACAGCGCGCAAACGCAGGTACGCTTGTCGGTCAGCGCAGCAAGTTGCAAGGTTCAAGCCGATACAATGCGGCCAGCGAGCCAGAGTGGCGAGCCTCGATCAAACACTGCCGCGCGATGCCAAAACTGAAACTCCAGCCGCTGCCTGACACGCTGCCCGACAGTGCGCGCCCAACGCCGCGCCATCAGTCTTGCCATTGCCCGAGCCGTTCCCGCCTCGCGAGCCGCACTCGATGAATCCTGCCTCGCCCCCCGCCACGGGTTTGAGGAAACGCCGCATCCGGCCGCGCTGGACGGCGGTCGGCATGGCCAGCGCGCTGTCCCGCCATCCGCTGCTCGCGGGCGTGGCCGGCACCGTGGTCGCAGTGCTGATGGCGAGCTTGTCGATTGTCACGTTGTATCAGGGACGCCAGGGTGCGCTCGAGCACGCGCGCGAAACGTCGGCGAATCTCGTCGCGATCATCAGCACTGACATCGCCCGCAACGTCGAAATCTATGATCTCTCGCTGAAGGCAATGGTCGAAGGCGCGCAGAATCCGGCCCTCACGGGGCTCTCGCCCACCCTGCGCCGCCAGATCCTGTTCGACCGCGCGACCTCGGCGGCCTATATCAGCGGCGCCTACGTGCTGGATGCCCGCGGCAACATCACGGCGGCCGGCCAAGACTCGCCGCTCCCGCCCGGCTCATTCGCCGACCGCGACTATTTCCATGCCCAGCAACGCAGCCCGTCGACCGGCCTGTTCGTCTCGCCTCCGTTCGCGTCGCGCGTGCGCGGCGGCGCCCTGACGATCGGCATGAGCCGGCGCGTGAACGCACCCGACGGCTCGTTCGCCGGCATTGCACTGCTGGCAATGAACACCGCCTATTTCAGCTCGCTGCTGGACACGCTCAACGCGGGCAGCAAAGGCTCGATCTTCATCGTCCACCAGGATGGCGCGATGATCGCCCGCAAGCCTTTTCGCGACGACGTAGTCGGACACAGCGTCGCCGGCTCACCCACGTTCTCGCGCATGGCACATGCCATGTCGGGATCGTACGTGGCGGTTTCTCCCGTCGACGGCGTGCGGCGCCTCTATACCTTCGCCCGCGTGCCGGGGACGCCGTTCATCGCGGGCGTGGCGCCGGCGGAAGACGACGTACTGGCGCCGTGGCGCGAACGCAGCCTGATTGTCAGCGCGCTGACGCTGTTGTCGGGGCTGAGTTTCATCGCTGTGTCGTGGCTGCTTGCGCTGTCGCTGCGCGAGCGCGCCCGTGCGCAGGAGGAGCTTGTCCGGCTGGCCGGTACGGACGCACTCACGGGCCTGCCGAACCGGCGCGCGTTCGACGAACGCATGGACGATGAATGGCGCCGGGCGCGCCGGGCCGGTACACCGCTGTCGGTGTTGTTCATCGACGTGGATGACTTCAAGGCCTACAACGATACCTACGGCCACGCCCTCGGCGACGATGCGCTCGCGACCGTCGCGCACAGCATTGCCACAGCGGTGCGCCGTCCGGGCGATGTCCCCGCGCGCTACGGCGGCGAAGAGTTCGTCGTGCTGCTGCCCGATACGCCTCTGGAAGGCGCGCTGTACATCGCCGAAGCGATCCGGCAGCGCGTGGAAGCCTGCGAGATCGCCCACCGGGCCAGCGCACACGGGACGGTCACCGTCAGCATAGGCTGCGCAACGGCGTCGCCGCCCGGCTTGGGCGGTGCGTACGGCCTGCTGGGCGCCGCCGACCAGCAACTCTACAAAGCCAAGGCCGCAGGGCGCGATTGCGTCCGGCCGCTGGCCCACGCTGCGGCCCCGGTGGCGAGCTCTTGAAGGTCGCGTCCGCGAGCTGCAAATCGCGCCTTGAGCTGCCGTCCCGAGACCAAACGCATGATTTGCAAGGATTTTTCTCGTCTGTATAATGCGACCTTCCCTTCCAAGGCCACTCCCCCATGAGCAGACTCCTTTGCTTGCTGGCGCTGACGTTTGGCGCGATGCTAGGTGCAATGCAGGGCGCGGTGGCCCAGGAACATTCTGCGGAGGCCGCCCAGCAAGACGCCGCAGCCAGCGACGCCACCGCCGAAGCCACCCATCAGGTCTCCCGCCTGATCTCCGAGAAGTTCGGCGTCGCGCGGGCCAAAGCAGAGCAGATTTCAGCCGCGGTGATGTCTGCAGCATCGAAATACTCGCTTCCCCCCGCCCTCCTCCTCGCCATCATCTCCGTCGAATCCCGCTTCAAGGAAAAGGCCCGCGGCGCCAATGGCGCAACCGGCTTGATGCAGGTCGTGCCCACCGCGCACAAGCAACTCGTGCGCAACATCGACCTGACTGAAGCGACTGCGAACATAGAAGCCGGATCGGCGATTCTTCACGGTTATGTCCAGTCGGCTCGCGGCGACGTCGGCGCGGCGCTGAAGAGCTACGGCGGCTCGAAAGCCTACGCGGAAAAAGTCAGCCTGCGGGCGAGGACGTTGGCTCCGGAAGTCGGGCTCGACGCCGGTACCAATGCCGAAACGAACGGCGACTGACTGACATCCGTTTCACCACTCCGCAGCAATTCCCTTCTCCGTTTCTCTCCCCGCTCATCGCGCGACGCGCCGCTCACCGGCCCGTCGCGGACCGATTTTGCCCATCCTGTAGATGATGACTCGCACTTCCGCCGATCACCAAAGGACGGAACAATGATGGGATCGGCGAGCACAGCGGTTTCGTGCGCAAACTCAGCGATAACCCCAGCCACGCCGCCATGCTGCTTCTCGCCTTGAGCAATTTCCTCCCGGAAGATTCGGTCTCGACGTTGCGGGAGGCTGGCTACGACGGCCATTGCCGCTGTCCCTGCGCAATGTGGCGCGTTTCCGAAGTGCTCGGCGACTTTTTCGCGCCGCTTGCGCATCGCTGAGTTATCGCAAGAGTCAGCCTAAAACGAGCTCCCGCAGTTCTTCGATATTGAAAGGCTTCGCGAGAATCGTCACGCCCGTGTGGCGCGCGCGCTCGAATTCGTCGGCGTAGCCGGTCATCAGCGCGATGCGCTGCGTGGGCCAGGTGCCGCGCACTTTCTCCACGAGATCGATGCCGTTGAGCCGCCCAGGCATCTGGATATCCGATAACACCAGATCGAAGCGGCTGCCTTCACTGAGCACGTCGAAGGCTCTGTCGGCGGTGAGTTCGTGACGCACGTCGCAGCCGAACGTGGCAAGCACCGCCGCCACGCCAGCCGCGACTTCCTCGTTGTCCTCCACCAACAGGATCGAACCGGGATTCAGCCGCGTCGGAGGGGTCGTAGCCATCGTGCTGGCCGCGTCCGCCGGGGCGCTCACCGGCGCGGCGGCTGGGCCGTGGTCTCGCGGCAGATAAAGCCGCACGGTCGTGCCGCGTCCCGGCACGCTGTCAAGGCGCGCCGTGCCGCCCGCCTGCTCGCACGCCGCCAATACCTGCGCCAGACCCAGGCCCGTGCCCGAACCGCTCAGCTTGGTCGTGAACAGCGGCTCGAATGCGCGCCGCGCCGTGATTTCATTCATGCCTTCGCCGCTATCGGTGAAGGCCAGCAGCGCATATTCACCGTCGGACAGGACGTTATCGGCTGTCACGCGAACGTTCTGGCAGCGAATCACGAAACGGCCGCCATGCGGCATCGCATCGCGGGCATTCACGGCAATGTTGATGATCGCGAACTCGAGTTCGGCGGCATCCGCGCGCACCCGCCACATGTCGGGTGACACCTGCACCTTCACCTGGACCTTCTCGCCGGCTGCCGTTTCGATCAGCCCGGCCGCGGCGGGCAACCAGATGGCGAGATCGATGGGTTCCTGCTTGAGCGGTTGCTTGCGCGCGACGCTGAGCAGGCGCCGGGCGAGCGCTTCGGCGCCTGCGGTCGCGCGCTCGACCGCCAGCACTTCCCTTTCCAGGCCGTTGAAATTCTTGCGGCGCGCGAGCTCCATGTTCGCGGACACCACCATCAGCAGGTTATTGAAGTCATGCGCCACGTTCGCGACCAGGTTGCCGAGCGCGCCCATGCGCCGCAACTGCCGGCTGGACGCTTCCGCCGAGAGCCGCATCGCGACTTCCGCTTGCCAGCGCTCCCATGCTGCTTGTTGCGCCTGCAACTGGCGCAGCGAGAACAGCACGAGCAGCCAGACCGCGACGCACGGCACTGCCGTGATCACCGCGATCAGCGTGTAGTGCTGCCGCCATTCAGAGAGGATGTCGCCAGTGGGAATGCCGCTGGCCACGTAAAGCGGATAGTCGCCCACGCGCCGAAACGCCAGCAATCGCTCCACGCCGTCGATGCTCGACCGGACCCGCGCGCGCCCGAACAATTCGTTGTTACGCATGGCGTCGGTGAACGCCGTGCCGTGGGCGTGGGTGATGCCGGCGCGGCTTGGCGGTTCGCGCACGAGAATGCCGCCGTCGCGCCGGAACAGGCCGACGCTCATGCCAGGTTCGCCGTTCGACAGATCGCGATAGAAGCCGGCGAAATAGTCGCGTTTGAGCGCAATCGACACGACGCCGGCAAAACGGCCGTCGTTCAGGCTACGGCCGACGCTGGTTGTGAATACATCGGTTTGCTGGACGCTACCGACGAACGGCAGTGAAAAATACGGGTCGGGGCGGATGGCGCGGGCGGAGGCGAAGTCGTCGCGATTCGCGATTGAAACGGCTGGCACCGGGAAGAAGCGATTGCTCGCGAGCATCTCGCCGGACACGCCGAATATGGTGATGCCGGCCACTTGCGCGAACGATTCGCCGATCACGCTCAGGCGGTCGTGGATGGTTTTCTGATTCGCACGGATTTGGTCGTCGTCGCTATCGGCGAGCATTTCCACGATGCGCGTCGAGATTTCGCGGTTGAGGTCGAGCACCTTGACGGCTTGTTCGTCGGCGACGCGGGCTACACGATCAGCGATGTCGTCGGCGTCGGTCATGCGACGCTGGTAGTCGTAATAACCGTAGCCGAGCAGGAACACGACCGGAAATATGATCGCTGCCGCCAGCACGATCAGCAGGATTCGCCGGGTCGCGGCGAAATTGCGCAACGGCAGTGGCAGGTCGAGTGCGGCGGAATCCGAAGAGTGCAAAGTGCCAAAGCTCCAAGGGGGTTTCGTTCGCACTCGGGGTTAGGGATCGATGGCCGGGTGCTGGTTTGGGGGTCAATGCCGGATTGCTGCGTTCTGCGTCCGTGGCCCGGTCTATCTTAAACCGACCGCAAGCTTGAGCAGCAGCAACCGGGCATCAACCCCGACCAACGAGCACCCACAGACCCAAACCAACCCCGAGTGCGAACGAACCTCCTTTGGGCCGGAAAACAAAAAACCGGGCCTCGGCCCGGTTTTTCTTCATTCCGATATGTTCCGGTTTTACCAGCCTTGTTGCTGGTAATAACCCGGCTGCGGTTGCGGTCCGCACGGCACATAAGCACGGCGATAATCATCGAAGCAATATCCCGGCGGCGGTCCAGGCTGCGCATAGACCGGTTGCGCATAAACCGGCTGATACACCGGCTGTGCATAGACAGGCTGTGCGTACACCGGCTGCGCAGCCGCCGCCGATCCCACCAGCGCGCCAATCACCGCACCGCCCAGCAACGCGCCGACTATCGCACCGCCGTCTCCGCCGCCACCCCCGTGCGCGGACGCCTGGCCCGACACTGCAAGACTTCCGGCCAACACCAACACTGCTGCTACGCGTTTCATTTAAGTTCTCCAGATCCCGTGGTCGGGACTATGGAAATGATCTTATGCGGGTACGGAAGAAATAACTGATGCAGTTAGTAACGGATCATTTCAGCGGATACATATTCGTCAGCCGTTTTTACGTCCTGAGCTTCAGCCCAGACGTCAGGCCTCGGTCGATGCCCGCCGGAGCGCGCGCTCCACCGCGCCGGTCTCGCCATGCGGCACAAAAATGTAGCCCTGCCCCCAAACGGTCTGGACGTAACGCGGATCGGACGGATCGGCTTCCAGCAAACGCCGCAACCGCCATATGGATACATCGAGACTGCGATCCCGGTACGTCCCCGCCTGGCCCCGCAGCTTCTCGTTCAACTGCGCGCGCGTCAGCACCACCATCTCGTTCTTGACGAAGATCTTCAGCGTCGCGAATTCGCCGGAGCGCAGCGGCACACGTTCGCCGTTATGCCGCAACTCGCGCGCGGCAAAATCGACTTCGTAGGGACCGAACCGATAAGGCGGCCGGTCTTCCGGCGCACCCGGCGACGCCGCATCGCGACGTCTCAGGACAGTGCGGATGCGGGCGAGCAGTTCGCGCGGGTCGAAAGGTTTGGCAAGGTAATCGTCGGCGCCGAGTTCCAGGCCAATCACGCGATCGATCACATCCGAACGAGCGGTCAGGAAGATCACGGGAATGTCGTCGCCGGCCGCGCGCAATTCGCGCAGCGCACTGATGCCGTCCTGTTCGGGCATCATGACGTCGAGCACGACTATGGACGGCCGCTCGACGTCGAGGCGTCGTTTGAGGCCTGTACCGTCGTGCAGCACCGACACCGCAAGGCCGTTGCCTTGCAGATATTCGCGAACGAGGTCGCGCACTACGGGGTCGTCGTCGACCAGGAGAACATGATGAGTCATGCGATTCATTCTAAGACGCAAGGGCGCCTTTTCGCGATACCAATTCCTTTCCGCTTCTTTCATCGAATTGCAAGGCCAGCGGGTGTTTAATACGTAGGATCAATGCGCTCAACCGCCCGGCTGAACGCGCACGGGCGTTTTAAGCAACTGCACCGGGCCATTTTTTCGAGAGTTTTGCGTAAGAATCCGTAACCATCGTTGAGCAGATGAAAAACCGTAGTTTTACGATGCCAGCTAAAATTTCAGCATGACTACTTCGGTATTGATCGTCGACGACGACCCGGCGGTATGCGACCTGCTAAGCCGCTTTCTGAACGCGCGCGGGCTCGACGTTTCCGTCCTGCACGATGGCACTGGCCTGCGCCGGCGCCTGGAATACGAACGCCCGTCCATCGTGGTGCTCGACATCATGATGCCGGACATGGATGGCCTCGCCGCGCTTCGCCAGGTGCGCGCCGCCGGTGACGACATCCCCGTGATCTTCGTCACCGCGCGCGACAGCGTGACCGACAAGGTCGAAGGGCTCGAGCTCGGTGCGGACGATTATCTGGCGAAACCGTTCGATCCCCGCGAGCTGCTCGCCCGTATAGACACCGTGTTGCGGCGGCGCGCGCCTGCGTCAACGGGTCGGCCGGAAGCCTGCGCGAGCGAACGGTTCGGCCGCTTCGAACTGGACTTCGTCACGCGTGCGCTGGTGAGCGGCAACGAGCGCATTCCGCTGCGCGACAGCGAATTTGCGTTACTCAAGGTGCTGGTACGGCACCCTTACAAAGTGCTGTCACGCGTGCTGATCCACGATCTCGTGCATCGCGACGACGCCACTTTCAGCGACCGCAGCCTCGACGTGCCAATCTGGCGGCTACGCCGGATCATCGAAGAAGATCCGGCCAGCCCGCGCCATGTGCAAACCGTGCGCGGCCAAGGTTACGCGTTCATTCCCGATCCGGATGGGGCGCGCAATATGCCCGATCGCGCGTCGACGGTATGAAAATTTTCGGCACGCCAGATTCGCGCGGCAACAAACGCGCCCGCGTCGGGTCGGGTCGTGCCGGATCGAGCACGGGTTCGGGCCGCGGCAATCCGTTCAACACGCTGTTCGCGCGCATGGCGCTGATTTCGATGGTCGTGCTGTTTGCCGTGCAAGCCTGCTGGTTCACCGTGCTCACCGTGCAGCGCCCGCATCATGACGCCGAAGGTTACGCGCGCGGCCTGATGCTCGTGCTCGCCGCAGCCAACGACGACGCACGCCAAGGCGTGCGGCTCGCGCCCGCGCTGAGCGTGCAGCTCGTGCTCTCCTCGAACCTTCCCGAAGGCATCACGCTGCGCGAGCCGGAAAACGGTCCCGTCGTGCATTTGCTGCGTGAGTTGAGGACCGTGCTGCCGCCCGGCACGCGACTCGCCGTCGACGGCCCCAGACACGCGCAACGGCTCTGGGTGCGTTATCCGAACAGCCCGAACTGGATCGTGACGCCGGTCGACCTGCCGCCGGCGCCGCCTATCCTGATCGAATCGGTCGGCATGCTGCTGGCGGCCGTGATCCTGTCGCTGGTCGCAGCGTGGCAGTTGCAGCGGCCATTGTCGCGAGTGGCGCAGGGCGCGCGCCAGTTCGGCGCCGGCGAGCGGCCGGTCCCGGTAGACGAACGCGGACCGCGTGAACTCAGTGAACTGATCCGCGCGTTCAATCAGATGATGCGAAGGATCAACGAAGCCGACGACGAAAAAGCTGTGATGCTCGCCGGCATTGCGCACGATCTGAAAGCGCCGCTCACGCGCCTGAAACTGCGTGCTAGCGTGTTGGTGCAGGATGACGCCGAGCGCGCGCATTTCATTCGCGACATCGATTCCCTGACGCGCATCGTGCAGCAGTTCCTGGAATTCGCGGCCAACGCGCCGACGAGCGGACCGGCCATCAACGTGGACGGGTTTCTCGCGGAACAATTCGCGCAGGACGAAGCCGGCGACGACGCCCCCCTGTTCCATCTCGACCTTGCAGCCGGCGATGCCTTCCGCTTGCCGCGCACGCTGCTGGATCGCCTGGTGACCAATCTCGTCGATAACGCGCTGGAACACGGCTCACCGCCCGTCGATATCAGCACGGCCAAGCGCGGCGGCGAGTGGATCATCAAAGTGCGCGATTACGGCGAAGGCATCCCTCCCGAGCGTCTGGACGATGCCCGCAAGCCGTTTGTCCGCCTGGACCCGGCGCGCGCCGGCGACGGCCATTGCGGACTGGGCCTCGCCATTGTCGGACGCCTTGCGAACCAACTCGGCGGCCGCTGCGATATCGGCAATGCGGCCGAGGGCGGGTTGATCGTGCGGATCGTGATTCCGATGGTGGAACATGTCCGCCCGGGTTGCGGCACCGTGGTGATACACAACACCAGCGCGCCCGAAGCCGTCATGGCTTCTTGAACACCGCCTGCTCGAGTTCATCGAAGTTGAACGGCTTGAGCAGCAGGGTCGCGCCGCTCAGCTCGTCGCCAAGTTCAGTCGCAATGCCCGCCCCATAACCCGACGCCAGCACCACGTGCACACGCGGCTGCATGCGTTTCACCGCGCGCGCCAGATCGAGACCCGACATGCCGGGCATGCGGACGTCGGTGAGCAGGACATCGAATAATTGCTGCGCGATCAGGTCGAGCGCCGCCTGCGCGCTATCCACGGCCAGGACTCTTGCATCGAGCAATTCCAGCAGTTCGCGCGTCGCTTCGCGGGTATTGGCGTCGTCCTCCACGATCAGCACGCGCAGCGGCTGCGGTTCGGCTAGCGTGCCAGGCACACTGGGCGCCTCGTAGACCCGCGAGCGGAACATCCAGCGCACCTTGCGCGCCAGCGCATCCCGCCGATACGGCTTGCTGATCAGCGCCACCCCCTGATCGAGCCGGCCGCCGTGCACGATCGCGTTTTCGGTGTACCCCGACGTGAACAGCACTTCCAGCCCCGGCAGCATTTCCTTCGCGCGCCGCGCCAGATCGACGCTGCGCATCGGCCCCGGCATCACCACGTCGCTGAACAGCAAGTCGACGTGCGCGCCGCTTTCGAGCACGCTCAGCGCGCTCTGGGCATCGGAGGCTTTCAGCACCTGGTAACCAAGCTGGGTCAGCATGTCCACCGCGGTTGTCCGGACGTTCGGATCGTCTTCCACCACCAGGATCGTTTCCGTGCCGCCCGTCACCGGATCGTTCGCGGCTTCCACGCGCACGACTTCGTCTTCCATCGAGCGCGGCAGGTAAAGCTTGACCGTCGTGCCGTGACCCGGCTCGCTATAGAGCTTGATATGGCCGCCCGTCTGCTTCACGAAACCGTACGCCATGCTTAAGCCCAAGCCCGTGCCGCGGCCTTCGGGCTTGGTCGTGTAGAACGGTTCGAAGGCACGCGCGAGGACCTCCGGCGCCATGCCGCAACCGGTGTCCGAGACGGCGATCATGACGTACTGGCCGCTGCTCAGGTCGTCGTGATGGCGGGTGTAGTCGTCGTCGAGCATCGCATTGCCGGCTTCGATGGTCATCGAGTCGCGTGCGTTGATCGCGAGATTCACGATCACGTTCTGTAAATGATTCGGATCTGCGAGCGTATTCCACAGGCCGCCCGACACCACCGTTTCCAGTTCGATGGTTTCGCCCAGCACGCGTCGCAGCATGTCGTCGGAACTTCGCAGCAGCCGCGAGACATCCAGCGCCACCGGTTCAAGCGGTTGCCGGCGCGCGAAAGCCAGCAATTGCGACGCGAGCTTCGCACCGCGCTCGACCGCTTCGTGCGCGCGCGCCAGGCGTTGCGTCAGAGTTTCGTTGCCGCTCGCTTCCTGCGTGGCAAGCTGCAGGTTTCCGCCAATCACCTGCAGCACGTTGTTGA